>JAEEGG010000839.1_pt1 | contig 89262 bp, 62 predicted proteins | sample 9134161 | NCBI WGS metagenome assembly JAEEGG01 (sample SAMN16246543, study PRJNA631951) | gut metagenome | biome: gut microbiome; feature: rumen; material: CR-attached | host: Bos | place: Iran: Karaj | collected 2018-10
GAAACGGTTTTTGAACTTAGTAGTGAGTGATGCCCACAGCGAAGTCTTCTGGTGGAGTATGTAGAAGGAAATGAGCAGGCTGGCCATACAGATCAGCGTGCCCAGCGACCAGTAGATGAGCGGATTGTCGATGAGTGTAACAATATAGACTGCCACCCCCAAGGCAAACTGAATGGCGGCATAGTGGAGCACCTGAACCGACACCCGATAGCGGAAACGAAAGAAGGCATAGGCACCCACCAACAACAGGTCGAACAAATAGCTTAGGGACAGTGCCACACCTGTTCCGAGAAGGCTCCAATGGCGGTAGCCATAAATAATGAGCAGCACCAATACCACATCGTAGATACCCTCCAGAACCATGTAGCCTATGGAGTCGCCCTTGGCCAGCGTCATATAGGAAACAGGCAGAGAGATAGCCTTGATATACATGGAGAATACCGCCACCTGGGCCATACCCACCATGGGCAGGAACTTTGACGAAAACAGGATGGGGATGAGCACGGGCAAGGCGATAATGAGCACGGCTAACATGGGCGACACAATGAGCAACGAGACTTCTATCTGGCGGTTCACCGTGAGATTGGATGCTGCAATGTCGCTGTTGACAGACGACAGGCGTGGGAAGAAATCGGTCTCCATGGCCGAGAACACCATACCCGCATAGGTGACCGTGAGCATGAACCCTGCGTTATAGAGTCCCACCACGTCCAAGTCGCCGCTGACCACGTTCAGGTAGGAGCGTATCAGCATCTCGGCACCGCTACCCATAACTCCGGCTATAACAAAGGCTACGCCCAGTTTCACCATATCCATGCCCTCACCCAGCACACCATCGGCCCCCCGCAAACGAAGCGGATAGAGACGGTAGGAATGGCGGATGGTGAGCAGCATCGAGGTAAGCGCCATCAGTACGATGACGGGTACAATACCCGTTTGATTGAAGAAATAATAAATAGGTACAGAGATAACCAGCGCAGCCAAGACGGTAAAGATTTGAATGACTGCCAGCGAACGCAACTGGCGCGCCCCTTTCAGAATGGCTGTCTCGCCTCCGGTAATGGCCAACAAAGCAATGGCAGGCGACAGGAGAATGAAGTGCAACGTATGGTCACCCCAGGCAAACGTATAGCTGCTGAGCAACGGTCCTGCTACGATACATACCAACATGCCTAACAACGCCGTGAGCAGCGACCAGGCACGCACCACCTTCACAAAGTGAGCAATAGCGGCCTCATCGCCACTGTCAAAGAGCTCAGACACATGTTTTACGGCAGAGAAGGAAATACCGAAATTGGTGGCCTGTGAGATGAAGTTCACCGTGGTATTGAACAGCGAGGCCAAGCCCATGCCGTTAGGCCCCAACAATACTGCAATCAACTTGTTGCGCACAAGGCTGACCAGAATGTTCAAGCCCTGCACACCTCCGAAAATGCCCGTATATTTCAACACATGGCTATAGCTATCGGTTGAAGAATCCTTCATCTTTTCTGTAATTGAACGCAAAATTACGCAATTTATTCTGAATATCCAAATATTTTATTAATTTTGCAACCGTGAAACTGAGCATCATCATACCCGTCTTTCGTACTGAAGCCACACTCGACCGATGCGTAAAGAGCGTGGTAGGACAGTCGTTTGACGACTTTGAGGTAATACTCGTCGACGACGGCTCGCCCGACCGCTGTCCGCAGTTATGCGACGAGTGGGCGATGAAGGACAGCCGCATCATCGTCGTCCACCAGCAGAACATGGGGCTCAGCGCTGCCCGCAATGCAGGGATTGACAGGGCTAAAGGTGAATACCTGACTTTTGTTGACAGCGATGACTACATTGGGGAAGACACCCTCAAAGAGGTCATGGGAAAGATGGGCGACAACGACCTTATAGAATACCCCATCTGGCGATTTTACGGAGCCCGCCACCAGTCGCTGCTCACCTTTTCTGACAAGGGGTACGCCTCTGCTGACGACTACTGGCTCAGCACGCAGGCTTACCTGCACACCTATGCCTGCAACAAGATTTACCGAAGAGGGCTCTTCGACGGTATCCGCTACCCTATAGGAAAAGTGTTCGAGGATGTCTACACCCTGCCCTCGCTCCTGCGGAAGGCGCAACGGATAGCCACTACCAGCAAGGGTATGTACTATTACTGCTGGAACGAGCAGGGCATTACAGTTGCCGCCAGTGGCGAACAGCTACGTATGCTGCTGAACGCCAACCTCAGCGCGCAAATGCCCATGAACGATGACTACTACCTGCACCTGCTCAACATACAAATCGATGTGTGCGAACGTACTGACGACAAGCCCCTGCTACCCAGAAGATCCATCAGCCTGACAGGCAAGAGCCTCAAGCAAAAGACAAAAATACTCATTCTCAACGCATTTGGAATCAACGGAATATGCAAAATCAGCAAGATTATACACCTGTTCAGAAAACCCAGCCGCTCGTAACGTTCATCGTTACCTGTTACAACCTGCCAGTATCGATGCTCTGCAAATGCATCGACAGCATTCTCGCACTGTCACTACAACCGTCGGAACGTGAGATTATCATCGTCGACGACGGGTCGGACGAGAGTCCGCTCACTCAGTTGCAGAAATATCAGGACAACATCATTTACCTGCGCAAGGCGAACGAAGGCGTGAGCACAGCCCGCAACATAGGACTGCGCGCGGCAACGGGACAGTTCATTCAGTTCGTCGATGGCGATGACTACCTGCTCAAGGCGCCCTATGAGCATTGTATCGATATCGTCAAACAGGGACTGACGGACGTTGTGCTGTTCGACTTCACCCATCAGGAAGGCGATGCCACCGAATACGAAGACCAAATACCCGTAAGCGGCAGTGAAATGATGCGGCAACAGAACCTCAAGGGTGCCTCCTGGCTCTACATCTTCAAACACAGCACCTTGGGGAACCTAAGTTTCTCGCCTGGCATCAACTATGGAGAAGACGAAGAGTTCACGCCACAGCTCATGCTCCGAGCCGACCGTGTGGTCAAGACAACGGCTAAAGCCTACTTCTACCGCCAGCATGAGACTTCGGCCATTGGCAACAAAAGCGAAAAGGCCATACAGCAGCGACTTGACGACAACCTGCAGGTTATCATCAACCTCAGTAAGAAGTCCTCGCTCATGCCCTCCGACGAACGAGTAGCCTTGACACGACGCGTTGCTCAGCTGACGATGGACTATATCTATAACACCATCATGCTGACACACGACCGCCAACAACTCGACCAGCGCATTGAATATCTACGGCAACAGGGACTATTTCCCCTACCCAACCGTAACTATACCAAGAAATATACGTGGTTCCGCAGGATGACTAACAGCAGTCTCGGGCTATCGATCCTCATGCGGACACTGCCACTCCTTCAGAAAGAACGATGACAGTTGTTTTAAGCGAGTGAAAACATGATGAAGATACTATTGATAGGCGAATACAGCAATGTGCACTGGACATTGGCTGAAGGACTGCGACGGTTGGGACACCAAGTGACCGTAGCCTCTAACGGCGACTTCTGGAAAGACTACCCGCGTGACATTGATCTGGCACGAAAGCCTGGGAAGTGGGGGGGCATCCAGCTGATGGCGAAAGTCTACTGCCAGCTGCCCCGCTGGCGTGACTACGACGTGGTACAGGTTATCAACCCCATGTTCCTTGAACTGAAAGCCGAGCGACTATTTCCTATCTACCGCTACCTGCGTCGCCACAACAAAAGAGTAGTGTTGGGCGCCTTTGGCATGGACTGGTATTGGGTTCACACCTGCACCTACAAGAAGCCTTTGCGCTACAGCGACTTCAACTTCGGTGACACCATACGCACCGACGAGGCAGCCGTCAAGGAACAGCGCGACTGGCTGGGAACGGAGAAAGAGCGTTTGAACAAGCTCATTGCCGAGGATTGCGACGCCATTGTTACCGGTCTTTATGAGTACGACGTGTGCTACCGTCCCTATTTCCCCGAGAAGACGCACTTCATTCCCTTCCCCATCAAGCTGCCCGAATCGTTTTCTACCAACCAGAGCAAGCGTTCAAAGGTAACCATATTTATCGGCCTCAGTCGTGAGCGAAGCAAATATAAAGGTACTGACATCATGTTGGAGGCTGCCCAAAACCTACATTCGAAATATGCCCACTGCATGAAGCTGAACATAGCCGAGGGAGTACCCTTTGCTGAGTACCAGCAACTGATGGACGGTTCTGATGCCATTCTCGACCAACTTTATTCTTACACCCCGTCGATGAATCCGCTTCTGGCCATGTCGAAAGGCATTATCTGTATTGGTGGTGGGGAACCCGAGAATTATGAGATTATAAAAGAAGATGAGCTGCACCCCATTATCAACGTGCAGCCCACCTATGAGAGCGTGTATCACGAACTGGAGCAACTCATCCTCCATCCAGAGCGTATACCCGAGTTAAAGTTACAAAGCCGTAAGTACGTAGAGCGACATCACGACTACCTCAAAGTAGCCCGACAGTATGAACAACTCTACCTCAGCCTTCAATAGCCATCTTCAAGCAATTAGCCTTCGATAGCCTTCATCAGGAAGTCAACGGCTCCGTTAACACCAAACTTACGAACGTCCAACGAGATGTCATAGTTACGTGCATCCGTCCATTCGCTGCCCGTGAATGTCTTTGTGTACAGTTCACGACTGTAGTCGTTATCAACAATCATGGCTGCAGCATCCTGTTCGTTCAGGTCGTACTTGATGGCGATACGACGTTTGCGGCAGTCCAACGGCGAGTGAACGAATATCTTCAGGGCATTTGGATGGTTTCTGAAGATGTCGAATCCACAACGGCCAATGATGACACACGACTCCTCATCGGCAATCTTGCGAATAGCTTCTGCCTGCGCCTCAAACAATTCATGACTCGTCTGGTCGTGCTCAGCACCGTTATACTCGGCACCTGCCATGTAAGTGCGATAGAAATTGGTAAAGTCATCGCGCCATAGTGGATTGCGAGAACCAATCTTCTCGACGGCCTCTTCCACTACACTAAAACGCTTTGCTACTTCGTTCAGTATCTGCTTGTCAAGCAACTTGACACCCAAGCGCTTTGCAAGTTCTGCACCAATCTCGTGTCCACCCGTACCGAACTGTCGGCTGATGGTTATGACAAATTTTTCCTCCTTATTCATAGCGTTTCGATTTTGGGGTTTGTAATCTATGTCGCAAAGATAAGGAAAAAAAACGAAACTTCCAAACTTATTTCCTTTTTTTTCGCCATCAGGCAGCATTTCTACGTTTCCCAACGTTCCCGATGCCTACCACCGACTTTTCATTCCCACTCGATGGTTGCAGGCGGTTTTGAGGAAATGTCGTAGCAGACACGGTTCACACCACGCACCTTATTAATAATCTCATTGGAAACCTTGGCCATGAAGTCATATGGCAGATGCGCCCAGTCGGCAGTCATGGCATCAGTAGAGGTAACGGCACGCAAGGCAACGGGATGCTCGTAGGTACGCTCGTCGCCCATGACACCTACCGAGCGAACAGTAGAGAGCAGGATAGCTCCTGCCTGCCAAATCTGGTCGTAAAGCGACACCTCGATAGTTCCGTCCTGCATATCTGCAGGAATGCCAGCAGCCAGCACCTTACGAGCTTCCTCTCCGGAGAGTTTCACCTTATAGTCACGCAGTCCGCGGATATAGATGTCGTCAGCATCCTGCAGAATACGTACCTTCTCGGGAGTAATATCACCAAGGATGCGGACAGCCAGTCCGGGACCTGGGAAGGGGTGACGGGTAATGAGATGCTCAGGCATTCCCAGCTGACGTCCCACGCGACGCACCTCATCTTTGAACAACCACTTCAGGGGTTCACAGAGCTGGAGATGCATTTCCTTAGGCAGTCCACCGACATTGTGATGGCTCTTAATGACCTTTCCGGTAATATTGAGTGACTCGATACGGTCGGGATAGATGGTACCCTGTGCGAGCCATTTGGCATCGGTAATCTTCTTGGCCTCTGCATTGAATACCTCAACGAAGTCGCGACCAATGATCTTGCGTTTCTGTTCGGGGTCGGTAACACCTGCAAGGTCGCCAAAGAACTTCTCACTGGCATCAACACCAATCACATTCAGTCCCAGCACTTTGTAGTCGTCCATCACCTGTTGGAACTCGTTTTTGCGCAGCATACCGTGGTCGACAAAGATACAAGTAAGGTTCTTGCCAATAGCCTTGTTCAGCAGTACGGCAGCAACAGAACTGTCGACGCCACCGCTCAGTCCCAGGATGACGCGATCGTTACCTAACTGCTCTTTCAATTCGGCAACGGTACTGTCGACGAACGAGGCAGCGCTCCATTCCTGTTTCGAACCGCAAATGTCGACTACGAAGTTCTGCAAGAGCTGCTTACCTTGTAGGGTGTGGAACACCTCGGGGTGAAACTGAACAGCCCACACTGGCTGAGTGGTGCTGGCAAAAGCAGCGTTGGTAACGTCGGCAGTACTACCAATCACCTTGAAATCGCTTGGGATTGCGGTGATAGTGTCGCCATGACTCATCCACACCTGCGAGTGCTGCTCAAAACCTTTGAACAGAGGGTTCGTGGTGTCGACTGTCTGGAGATTGGCACGTCCATACTCACGGCTGTCGGCCTTCTCAACCTTACCACCGAGGGTGTGACTGATGAACTGCGCACCATAGCAGATGCCCAATACCGGCAGTCTGCCTACAAACTGGCTGAGATCGACCTTGAAAGCCTCGGGGGCGTGAACGGAATAAGGAGAACCGCTCAGAATGACGCCAATGACCGAAGGGTCGTCCTTCGGGAACTTGTTGTAGGGCATGATCTCGCAGAAGGTGTCAAGCTCACGTACCCGACGGCCAATAAGCTGTGTGGTCTGTGAACCGAAATCGAGAATAATAATCTTCTGTGTCATATTGATTGATTTGATAATTGATAATTCATATTTGACGGAGGAATTCTTCGGCATCGTGGAGGGTGTCGAGCTTACCTACGTCCATTAGCTTCAGGTCCTTCACCTCTACGCCCCTGATCAGGTGGTCGGCACATTCCGACAGGTAAAAGTCCATGATGGGAAAGCGTGCGGGCCAATTCTCCATCAACGGGAACAACGAGGGATGAAGTACATGAATACCGCTAAAAGCCAAGGAATGCCCCTCGCACCCTTTTACCTCACCAGTCTCGATATTCTTCCAACCTATCAGGCGCATCGACTCATCGAACTGCAAGTAGCGCTTTGTCGGGCGCTGGCTGACCACCAACAAGGGAGCATCAGCAGACAATAATGCCAAATCAAGATTGCTCAGTATGTCAACATTGTGGATGAGGATAGGCTCGTTGGCATCGAACAAGGGCAGCGCTTTTTTAATGCCACCACCCGTTTCCAACAGTCCGCTGGTCTCGTCGCTGATACGGATATCAAGTCCGAAGTTACCGTTAGCCTGCAGATAGTCGATAATCTGCTGGGCAAAATGGTGAACATTAACCACGATATGGCCATAGCCGGCAGCCTTCAACTTCATCACAACATGCCACAGCAACGGTTCCCCTCCTACAGGCACAAGCGCCTTGGGCATCGTATCAGTCAAGGGTTTCAGACGGGTACCCAGTCCCGCTGCAAATATCATGGCTTGTTTCATGGTTGCAAAGGTACGAATAAGTGAGCAAAGAACAAAATAAAATGCGGTTTATTTTCAGCCCAGCAACGAGGTGTCGCCTTCATAGAGCTGATAGTAGCGCCCGCGTAAAGCCAGCAGTTCGTCGTGGGAACCCTGTTCAATGATGCGTCCATGATCGAGCACTACAATGAGGTCGGCATTGCGAACGGTGCTCAATCTATGGGCAATGACAAATGTGGTGCGTCCCTCCATCAGCGAATCCATACCACGCTGTACCAGCTGTTCCGTACGGGTGTCGATGCTCGATGTTGCCTCGTCGAGAATGAGTACAGGCGGATTGGCTACAGCAGCACGAGCAATGGCCAGCAGCTGGCGTTCGCCTTGTGACAAGCTGCCACCATCGGCTGTAAGCATGGTCTGATAGCCGTTGGCCAGACGACGTATGAAATCGTGGGCTCCTACCAGCTGGGCTGCCTTTACGCACTCAACGTCGGTGGCATCCAGTCGCCCGTAACGTATATTATCAATCACGGTTCCTGTGAAAAGGTGTGTTTCCTGCAGTACGATACTCATGGAACGACGCAACGAGTCCTTCTTTATCTCCGTCAAGGGGATACCATCGTATAGTATCTGTCCCGTCTGGGTCTCATAGAAACGATTAATGAGGTTAATGACCGTTGTCTTACCCGCCCCCGTTCCACCAACGAAGGCTATCTTCTGCCCAGGCGAGGTATTGATGGTAATATCGAAAAGCACCTGTTTTTCAGCCGTATAACCGAAGTTCACCTCCCTGAAGTCAACATCGCCTTGAACGTTCTGCAGTTCCCTGCTACCCTCGTCTACCTCTGGCTCGGCATCCATCAGTCCGAAGACGCGCTCGGCACCTACGGCAGCATTCAGCACGGAGTTGATTTGCTGCGACACATGGGTAATAGGTTGCGTGAAACTCTTGTTAAGCGTCAGGAACGCAACGACCGTTCCGAGGGTGATAGAACAATGAACATTGAATATTGTAAACCCCGAGATGGCCAAGGCTGCACCGACTACTGCAATCAACACATAGCCCAGGTTGGAGAGGTTGCCGTTGACGGGCATCACGATATTGGCAATGCGGTTGGCACTACAGGCAGCTGAGCGCAGCTGCTCGTTAATAGCCTCAAACTCGCCAAGGGTTTCCTTTTCGCGACAGAACACCTTCACCACTTTCTGACCTGTCATCATCTCCTCGATAAAGCCATTGACGCGCCCCAGACTCTCCTGCTGGATGCGGAAGTAGCGACGGGAGCGCTTACCCAACTGCGTGGTGGCTACCATCATGACAACGGCTATCAAACAGCTGACGAGGGTCAGCGGCACACTCAACACCAGCATCGAGGCCAAAGTCACACCAATAGTAATTACCGAGTTGAACACCTGTGCCAAGGCGGTGGAAATCATCTGTCGCAGAGAGTCCACGTCATTGGTATATACCGACATGATGTCGCCATGCTGGCGCTGGTCGAAATAGCTGATAGGCAGGCGCTCCATGCGCTCGAATATCAGTTTGCGGAGCTTCAACTGGGTGCCCTGCGATACGTTAATCATCAGGCGGTTATAGAGATAGGAACAGACAACGCCCAACAGCAGCACCAGTCCTAACTTGAAGAGTACCTGCGCCAGGGAATCGTAGACGGGATAGTCAGCCTGCGTCAGCGGCACGATGTAATCGTCTATCAAGGTACGCGTGAAGAGCGTTGAGGCAAGCGTTGTAACTGATGTGATAACGATGCACATCAGCACCACACCTATCGACAGTTTATAGTCAGCAAGCACCAGTCGCGCCATGCGGAAGATGATGCTGCGCGTATGGCGGTCTACCTTCTGGAAACCTGCCTGAGCATGGGGACCTCGAGGCCCTCCGAAATTGGGTTGTCTCATGCGTCACCTCCTTTCTCTTCTTGTTTCCCTGTAGTTTTCACTTTATCAAAGTCGCCGTGGTCTGCAGTCTGTATGTCGTAAATCTCCTTATACAGGGCATTGGTCTTGAGCAGCTGCTCGTGGGTGTCGTATCCCGTCACTACGCCGTTGTCCATTACCAGTATGCGGTTACAATGCTCCACGCTGCTGATGCGCTGGGCAATGATGAGCTTGGTCATCTCGGGCAGTTGTTCACGGAACGCCCGCTGAATACGTGCGTCAGTCTGTGTGTCGCAGGCCGAGGTCGAGTCATCGAGCACCAATACCCGAGGATACTTCAGCAAAGCACGGGCTATGCAGAGGCGCTGTTTCTGCCCACCGCTGATGTTCGTTCCACCTTGCTCAATACGCGAGTCGTAGCCATCGGGCATCTGTTCAATAAACTCATCGGCACAGGCCATGCGGCAGGCCTCCCGGCATTGTTCCAGCGTGGCTTGCGGATTACCCCATCGCAAGTTGTCGATTACGGTTCCCGCAAAGAGCGTATTCTGCTGGAGCACCACCGCCACAGCATTGCGCAAGGTTGCCAAGTCATATTCCTTCACATTGCGGCCTCCCACCAGCACGGCTCCCTGTCCCACATCGTAGAGACGCGATATCAGGTTAACTAGCGTCGACTTGCCCGAGCCCGTACCGCCAATTACGCCAATGGTCTCGCCAGAGCCGATGCTGAAGCTGACATTGAAGAGAGCGGAGCGCTTATGAGAGCCCCCATTTGCCCCATTAGCCCCATTAGCCTCATTAGTCCCATTAGTCCCATTAGTCCCATTAGTCCCAGAAGCCCCAGAAGTCTTATAGTCAAACCTCACTCCCTGAAACTCAACGCTGCCATCAGCAACATCCGTCACAGGATGCTCAGGGTTCACAATATCAGGTTGCTCGTCGATGACCTCCACCACACGCTGGCCCGAGGCTGCACTCTGCGTCAGCATGACAAATATCATCGAGAGCATCATCAGCGACTGCAGGATGCTCATGACATAGGTAAACAACGATGTCAGCTCACCAGTAGTCAACGTGCCGCTAACGATGTAGTGGGCACCCCACCAGCTAAGTGCGATGATGCAGCCGTAGACTACCAAGTTCATTACCGGGTGGTTCAGGGCCATAAGGCTCTCCGCACGTACATACAGCTTATAGAGCCCCTCGGCAGCCTTCGAGAACTTGCTGCTCTCGTAGTCCTCGCGCACGAAAGCCTTCACCACGCGGATGGCCTGCACATTCTCCTGCACGCTCTGGTTCAGCTCGTCGTACTTTACAAACACCTGCTGGAACAACCGCGCTACCCGCGAGATGATGCTGTAGAGCGAGAAGCCAAGCACCACCATCGCCACCAGGAAGATAACCGACAGGCGGGCGTCGATGACCAGGCACATAACAATGGAGAGCAACAGACGGAACGGAGCCCGCACGGTGATGCGAAGTATCTGCTGGTAGGCATTCTGAAGGTTCGACACATCGGTGGTCATACGCGTAACCAGTCCCGAGGTGGAGAACTTGTCGATGTTTGAGAAGGCAAAGCGCTGGATATTGCGATACATGGCGCTCCGCAGATTGGCAGCAAAGCCCGTGGCAGCATAGGCCACAGAACGGCCCGCCAGGATACCGAAACCTAGCGAGAGGAAGGCCATCAGAATCATGACTGCCCCGTAGAGATAGACATTCTCCAGGTTGCCCGCATTGATACCCTTGTCGATGAGCGAAGCCGTGACGTAGGGTATCAGCACGTCCATTACCACCTCTGCCGCTGTCCACACGGGCGTCAACAGGGAGGCTTTCCAATACTGGCCAATCTGCTTGTATAGTGTCCTAATCATCTGTAAATGTGATAGTTTCCTCCGTCGCTCTGACAGTATTTTCGCACCAGTTCCTGAATAAATTCAGCATTCTGCCGCACCCGTTCCTCATTGCCGTCGTAGCCGTTGATGAGCACCAGCAGGTGGGTTGTCTCGAGAGTCATCTTCGTACGCTCGTTGTCGCTCGTAGGAGTGCCTACGCCGCCCTGCTGGTCGCGATATACGGGCAGTCCCGCAATGTTCAGCATACCGCGCCCGATACCCTCGTAGGGCTCACCCTCACGACCTACGCCCAGCGTCAGCGTGTCGCCCACCATCTTGCCGGCATCAAATCCTCCGATGCTGTAGCCAAAGGCTATCGAGGCGAGGTTTACCAAGTCCACCAGCGTGTCTATCTGATAGAGTTCCTTACCCTGCAGCATCCTACGTATCAGCTGCTCAGAGGCGGGACGGTATCGCGAGGGGTCTTTGCCACACCTCTTATATACCGCACGCGTAGCAGCTATGCCCGACAGTTCCTTCAACGACTCCGTGGTCAGCTCCCTGCGGAATCGCTCTTCCCACTCGTGAATCTCGTCCCATAGTTTGGCACAATAGGGGCTGTTCACCACTTGCGCCTCAACGGCAGCTCCCACAAACGCAGGGCACACCTGCTCTATCTCTTGCGAAACAACAATTTTCATTTGCTCAATAACCTAGTAAATTTTTCACCCAGAATAAGCTAGGAGTTTACCCGGACTAAACTGGGAGTTTACCCGGACTAAACCGGGAGTTTACCCGGACTAAACTCAGAAGGTGGTTTGGGGGCTATTTTACTACCACTTTCTCGCCATCCACAATGTATACGCCTGAGGGCAGTCCCTGAAGGGCTTCAGAAGCATTTGCAGCCTGTCGAACCTGCTGCCCCGAAAGGTTATGGACGGAAATCACAGCCTTCGAGGGTTGGTAGCGGGTGTCGAAGATGCCCGTGGGGGCGGTGAAGGAAGCCTCGGTAGTGAACCAGTCGAAGTCGGCATAGCCGCCCGCTTTCTTGCTAGCATAACAGAACAGTCCGAAGCGGGCGCCTACGAATACCGTGAGGTTGAAGGTCTGATGGGTAGCTTCGCCCATCGCCGTCCACGTCTTATTGTCTGTTGAATAGTAGAATTTGGCATTGTCTTCACCATATTTCATGCCTGCCCGCAGGTAAATGACTCCATCGGGAATCTCCACTTCCTTCGTTTCCATCTTAGCCTTGAAGCCCGCGCCAGCATCCTTTACCTTAGCTTTCCACCATACGAGCTGCAGCTTGCCGTTCTTCTTCTCAACGGCAATGGCGGCGTAGGGATCCTGGAATATGCAGATGCCTGCGCGGTCGCCCTCAGTAAGGTTGCTCACGTCGAGTCGCACGGTACCCTTCGTCTCCTTGGTCTTGTCGGCAAAGATGCGCTGGGTAAGCATATTGCGGGCCTGAGGCAATGTCGTGGTAGTGGCAGAAGTCTTGAGGCGCAGCCAGCCTGGACGCTCGGTAAGGCTCCACGCCTTGTTATCAGGATTATGGTTCCACTCCCATTGGATGCCAATCTTCTCCTCGCTGAACACATCGGTAGTGGGCAGGCGCTTCACGCTGGTATCGCCCGTAGCAGCAGGTTTGTCGTGCTTGGTAACGAAGCTCTCCAACAGTTTGCCGTTGACGCCCACCTTCAGCCATCCGTCGTCAGTCCACGTCACAGGCTGCAGGTTGGGGAAACGTCCCATGGCCCCGAGGTCTTCCTGCATGATGGTCCACCATTGCCCGCTGACATCCTCGATGAGGGCACCCTGATGGATGGTGTTGGCCTTGCCGTTATAACTCTTCTGCACTACCATCTTCTCCTCGTAGGGCCCAAAGGGATCCTTTGAACGGAACACGGCCTGCCCCGAAGGATAACCGCCATAGGTGGCGTAGATGTAGTAATAGTCGCCGCGCTTGTAGAAGTGGCTGCCCTCAAGGCCGTCCTTGTCAGAAATCACCCCAACCTCCTTGATGAAGTTGAAGTTCTCGTCCAGCTCGCAGACAGAAATATTGCCGATGCCCTGAGCCACATAGACCTTTCCGTTGTCGAACAGCATTCCTGGGTCGTAGTAGCTGCGCGACAGCTTCTTGGCCGTCCAATTGCCCTCGGGGTCAGTAGCCGTGAGTAGCCAACCCTGCAACTGCCAGCCGTCAGTTGGCAGTTTCTCGTTGATGAGAATATGGAACTTGCCGTTGTGATACTTCATCGAGCAGGCCCACATGCCACAGGCATAACCATTATTCTTATTCTTCAGCTCATAGCCTTCCATCGACGAGAGCTGCTTCAGCGGATGGGCGCAATACTCCCAGTTCACCATGTCCTGCGACTTGAGGATGGTGGCACCCGGAAAGTGATACATCGTAGTGGATACCATATAATAGGTGTCGCCAACGCGGATGACGTCGGGGTCAGGGAAGTCGGCACGCACAATGGGGTTCTGGAACTTGGTGCCGAAGTCGCTGATGGGCACCGTTGACTGTTCTTGTGCAGATACAGATAATGCTGCACCAGCCAAAAGGAGAGTAATGATTCTCTTCATGAGGTTGTCTATTCTTTTTTATTGATTAATCATTTCCAGGAACTCGTCTTCCGAAACAATGCGGATGCCGAGCTTATTGGCTTTCTCCAGCTTCGACGGTCCCATATTCTCGCCTGCGAGGATAAAGGATGTCTTACCGCTGATGCTACCCACATTCTTGCCCCCGTTCTGTTCGATGATGAGCTTATACTCGTCACGCGAATGGTGCTGGAACACACCGCTGATAACTACCGACTGACCTGCCAGCTTGTCGCTGGCGGCTGCCGTCTGCTCAGCAGAAAGCTGGAACTGCAGGCCATAGCCCCGCAGGCGTTCTACTATCTCACGGTTCTGAGGGTTGTGGAAATAGCTGATAATACTCTTGGCCATCACCTCACCAATACCCTCCACCTCCTGAAGCGCCTCCAGGCCAGCATCCATCAGGGCATCCATCGACTTGAAGTGACGCGCCAGGAGACGGGCAGAGGTCTCACCTACAAAGCGGATACCAAGGGCAAAGACCACACGTTCGAAGGGCACCTCCTTCGACTTCTGTATGCCGTTGACGATGCGCTGTGCCGACTTTGTACGACTTCCGTCGCCATTAATCTGTTGCACATCGATATCGTAGAGGTCGGCCACATTCTTAATCAACCCTCGACGATAGTATTCGTCAACGGTCTCTGGGCCTAAGGAGTCGATGTTCATGGCCTTGCGGGCAATGAAGTGCTCGATGCGTCCTTTGATCTGAGGCGGGCAGCCCGCATCGTTGGGGCAGTACCATATCGCTGACGCTTGGTGAAGGGTGAAGGGTGAAGGGTGAGTGGAGGATAGTTCCTGCCCTTCAGGTATTCTCCCTTCACCCTTCACCAGATTCCCTTCACCAAATCTCACCAACGGCGTGCCACATTCCGGACAGCGTCGGATGAACCGCACGGGCTGGGCAATGATGGGGCGCTGGTCAATATCAACCCCTACTATCTTGGGGATTATCTCGCCACCTTTCTCCACGTAGACGTGGTCGCCAATATGGAGGTCGAAGCTCTTGATGAAGTCCTCGTTGTTGAGCGTAGCACGACGCACGGTTGTGCCAGCCAACTGAACTGGCGCCATGTTGGCCACGGGTGTAACGGCGCCTGTACGCCCTACTTGATAGGTGACTTCCAATAGCTCAGTACAGGCACGCTCAGCCTTGAACTTATAAGCAATGGCCCAACGGGGCGACTTGGCGGTAAAGCCCAGGGCACGCTGCTGGCGCAGGGAGTTTACCTTGAGCACAATGCCGTCGGTAGCCACAGGCAGGTTCTTGCGTTCCGTGTCCCAATAGTTGATGAAGTCGAGTATCTCTTCTACTGTTTTCACCTTCCTCATACCCTCGCTGATTTTGAACCCCCATGAGCGAGCCGCTTCCAGATTCTCGAAGTGCCCGTCGGCAGGCAGCTCCTCGCCCAGCAGATAATAGAGGTAGGCATCCAACTGACGACTGGCTACTACACGGGAGTCGAGGCTCTTCAGCGTACCGCTGGCAGCATTGCGAGGATTGGCGAAGAGGGGTTCCTCGGCAGCCTCACGCTCAGCGTTCAGTCGTTCGAAAGAAGCCCAGGGCATGAGAATCTCACCACGAATCTCGAATTCTCGGGGATAAGCGGGAGTTCCGAAAAGACTGGAGGGATCGGACTGTTCCAACACCAAGGGAATAGAGCGGATGGTCTTCACATTTTGTGTAACATCATCACCATGCACACCATCACCACGCGTAACAGCCTGCGTGAGACGACCATCAACATAGGTGAGCGAGATACTGAGGCCATCGTACTTCATTTCGCAGCACACCTCAAAGTCCTCACCAGCCAGTCCCTTCTTCACGCTGTCGTACCAGTCGCGTACGTCCTGTTCGCTATAGGTATTGGCCAACGACAGCATGGGATATTTGTGAGCCACCTGCCGGAACTCCGACTGCAGGTCGCTACCCACGCGCTGCGTTGGTGAATTAGGGTCAGCCAATTCGGGATGACGGGCTTCCAACTGCTGCAGCTCATGCATCAGTTGGTCGAAGTCGTAGTCGCTGATGGTGGGCTGGTTCAGGACGTAATACTGGTAGTTATGCTGGTGCAGTTCCTGTCGCAGTTGCACTATACGTTGTTTCTCGTCCATCTTTCTTATCTGATGACCACTTTCTTTCCGTCCTTAATATAGAAGCCTCTGCCGGGATTAGCCACCATACGGCCCTGTAAATCGTATACAGCCTGCGACTGCTCGGCATCAGGCAGTTCCACCTGATGGATACCCGTGGAAATTGCAGCAGCACGATAGTCGGCCAGTTCATCCTCGCTGATGAGAATCCATTGCTGGTCGGTGGCGGAGTTGCTATAGTTGAAGTTTGACTGTATAACAGATCCATAGCCATTGCTGTTAACGAAGATTCCGGCACCCATCGCCATAAAACTGCCAGACTTCCACGTAAGCCAATAGCCATGGGTGTTTATCTTTGCATTACCTATACCAACAGTAACATCGGTACGGTCGGGCATCAGCTGGAACCACTCACTGCTGGAAACCTTGGATACGCTTCTTGATGAAAGCCCGGTAACATGGCTGAGGTAGTTGCCTGTAGCGGCATTGCGGAACGAGTAATAGCAGTTGACGGGGTCGAACTCCATATACCAGGCTGCCGAGTCGTTCAGCGCCTCGTCCAAGAGGTTCTCCTTCCAACCGATGCTTCCATTAGCCGTGCGCTGGTAAATGACGCCACGTCCCAGTCCGCGTTTGGAATTCTTGTTCATCAGGTAGTACTTCTTTGTGTCGTCAAAGTTATAGGTATAGCCTGAGATACCATTGTGCTGTGTCTCCCAATAGTTGCTCGACGTCGGGTCAAGACCATCGATAAAGAGTCCGTGGAGGATGCACATGCCCCCGATATACTGCAGTTCCTCGTGTCTGTCTTTGTCTGCACCGTTGACAAGCCAGTCGTAGTGGATGTAGGCGCCGTTGTTATCGCCCCATCCCCATCCGTGCATGACATCACCGGTAAAGTAAACCTGCGAGGGGTTATAGTTGTTCTCCAGGAAACGGAGCACGTCGTTGGCCTCACGTCCGAGCCATTTACCACGCGTCGTATTCTCACGGGTCTCAGCACATTCGTACCACCTGATATGGGTACCTACGCCCACACCGTGACCAGTCTCATGGAGTACGGTACCGATAGCCTGATAGGAAGCACTGGGACCGATGCGCATCCAACCGCCATAGGAACAGTCGGCCGTAGGCGTGCCCGAACCGTAGTTGCCCGAGAGGGTGAATCCCATGATGCCCGTCCACTCGTTGAAGTACTCGATGGTCTGCTGGATAGCTTTGCTGCAACGGCTGTTGGCTGCCTCATCAGGAGCACCGCCATTCCATGTTCCTACACAGGTGCCCTTGGGATGAGTCACAATCTTCACCTCATCGCCATAAGCTACCTGATAGGTCTTGTTGATAATGTACGGCCGCAGATAATAGACGGTTGAGGGCTTCAGGTCCTTAACGTGGAAGATATAGCCGTTCAGCGAGAACGATTTTGTGGTGCGATTGTCGAGCACCGTCGGCTCTCGCTCTGTGCTCCAGCAGACACCCCGCTCCATAACGTTGCTGCCTGTCATGGTGGCACGCATGAGGGCCTGGGTGGCACCTGTAGCCACATAATGATTGGTCGATGTCACCTGAGGCGCAGTTCCTGTTCCTTCCGTGGCATTGGCAATGCGATAGGCGAAGAGTGCTTTCTCTATCAGGACTTCCTCATCAGCAATGGCCTTTTGCAGGTTCTTGATAGCCTTACTAATCTCTGCGTCTGTGGAACTACCCGTCAGCTGGCGGGCAGCCGTCAGCGCATCGGTAAGCTGCTGGCTCCGTTGATAGGTAGACGCAATCTCCGCAGGTATCTCAAGATTTTCCGCGGCAGCTATCAACCGCTGCACTTCGCTCAGCACTCCCTCGCCATCAAGTTTACCAATCAGATAGAGCCTGAAGTTATCGACAGCAATCCAGTTACCTGAGGCATTCTCGGCAACATAGCCAATCTCCACCTCTCCGGTAATGTTAGTAAACTTCACCGAATAGTCGGCTGGCGTATAGACAGGTTCACGCTGGTCTCCAGCATAAATATAGGTTCCGGTACATTTACTGCTCGTATTCTGCTGGTCGTAATTCTGCGCTCCGACAGTCAGTTTGTACACACCGATGGGCAGGTTGGTAATGGTCTGCTTCGCATAGCCATCTCCTACATAGCCAGAACCAGTCCATTTCTCCATGTAATAGGTGCCCGACTTCTTCGTAAACGCCGAGTTACTCTGACTGGAAAGATTCTCGACCTTCCATCCGGTAGCTCCCTTCTCAAAGCTGGGATCCTTGATATAAGAGGTTTTGTCAAGCGGATTCTCCTCGCTGACGTTCTGCTGACGGTAAGCGTCGATAGCTGCCTTCAGCTGACTGATAGCAGCCTCAACGGCAGCCACTTCCGCAGCAGTATCGTCGTAGAGAGCCTGGGCGGCATCGATGACCTTCTTCAGGTCAGCAGCTGCATTGCCAGAGCCGTCGCCATAGTATTTATTAGCCTCTCCCAGCACTTTCGACAGTTCGCCTTTAGCATCATCTACCGACACATCACCTATTCTATATAGGCGGAAGTTATCAACGGCAATCCAGTTACCCTGGGCACCCTCTGCAACATAGCCTATCTCTACGTCGCCAGCAACATAGGTAAACTCCACGGAATAGTCATCGGCAGTATAGACAGTCGTCTTCTTAGTACCTGCAAAGATATAGGCGCCCGAACACTTACGGCTGGTATCCTTCTGGTCGAGATTCTGCGCTCCGACAGTAAGGCGATAGACACCCATGGGCAGATTGGACAGCGTCTGACGGGCAAAGCCATTGCCAACACTATTGCCTGAGCCTACCCATTTCTCAATGTAAACAGCCCCGTCCTTCTTAGGAAATTCATTGTTCGTCTGACTACCCAAACCAGAGACGACCCAGCCTGTGGTGCTGTTCTCGAAACTGGGATTGGTAATGTACTTCGTCACGTTCTGCTGGCCCTGAGCCGACACTATTGTGGCCAGGATAGCCAACAGAGGGATTAGATGGACTTTCTTCAAGTTCATAGTAATATTATTTGGCTTTTTCTTTATTATGATGCAAAGATACTAAAAAATGTGAGACGAGCAAATGTTTTGGGAATAAATTTTGTTTTTTGCTCGGTTTGCACTACCTTTGCAGCATGAAATGTGGAATACGACCTTTCGGACTGTTCAAACTCATCAGGCAGGCACGGTGCCCCAGCAAGCAGACGGACATGCCTGCCGTCAGCGATGCTTTCTGGTTGCGCCACAACTACGAGGCCCTAACCTTCTTTGGGTTTATCGTAACCCATTCACAAGAGGAGGCCGACCACATCAACAGCCACTATGATGCGCTGAAGAACCACGAGATGATTCACCTCAGGCAAGCACAAGCTACAGGCGACTCGTGGCTACGTTTCTACCTATTATATATATGGTATTGGCTGAAAGGACTGCGTTGGAGCCGACGGATGAAACATGCTGCCTACCTGCTGAACCCGTTCGAGCTGGAAGCCTACCGCCACATGCACGATTTAGGCTATGCAGAGCGACACGCTGATGGCACAGACGAATGGCGCAAATACCTCAAGATGACATTCGAGGAGCGCAGGACTATCTATAATGAAATTTTCGGCAAATAGCTGTGAGTTTAATTCCAAAAGCAAAATAATGAAGAAAGGACTTGTACTTGAAGGAGGCGCCATGCGCGGGCTATTTACAGCAGGCATCATCGATGTAATGATGGAGCATGACGTATGGCCCGACGGTCTTATTGGCGTGTCGGCAGGTGCGGCCTTCGGCTGCAACTACAAGTCACGGCAAATAGGACGTGCCATCCGTTACAACAAGCGCTTTGCTCATGACTCACGCTACAGCGGCATACGTTCACTGCTGACTACAGGCGACTATTTCAACGCGGAATTCGGCTATCACATCGTACCATACCAGTACGACCTTTTCGATACCACTACCTTTGAACAGAACCCTATGGAGTTTGTCATCGTCTGTACCAACGTGCTGACAGGACAGGCCGTATATCACACGATGAGACACGTTGACTATGACGAATTGGAATGGCTACGCGCTTCTGCATCGATGCCTTTAGCTTCAAAAGTGGTCGAGGTTCAAGGTCACAAGCTGCTCGACGGTGGCGTGAGCGACTCCATACCTTTGGAATATGCCGAGCGTCAAGGCTATCAGCGCAACGTTGTCGTCCTCACAAAACCCTTAGGCTACCGCAAAAACCTCACAAAGCTGATGCCGCTGATGCGCATCGGACTGAGGAAATACCCCAACATGGTGGAGGCCATGAACAGGCGTCACCTGATGTATAATGCCCAGTTGGACTATGTGGCCGAAGCCGAGCGCCAGGGGCGCTGTCTCGTCATCCGTCCTAACGAAGATATACCCATCGGGCACGTCAGCCACAATCCAGATCAGATGGAGTGCGTCTACCAGATAGGACGCAGGATGGGCGAAGAAAGAATCAATGAAATCAAGAAATACTTATGCGAATAGACATTATCACCGTACTGCCCGAAATGCTGGAGGGCTTTGTCCATGAATCCATATTGGCTCGTGCCGAGAAGAAAGGACTGGCAGAAATCAGGCTTCACAACCTGCGCGACTATACACTCGACAAGTGGCGCCGCGTTGACGACTACCCCTACGGAGGCTCTGCTGGCATGGTCATGCAATGCGAGCCTATCGACCGCTGTATCAGTACCCTGAAGGCAGAGCGAGACTACGACGAGGTCATCTTCACATCGCCCGACGGCGAACGCTTCGACCAGCATATCGCCAACGAACTATCGCTTAAGGGAAATATCATTATTTTGGCAGGACATTACAAAGGTATCGACCAACGGGTGCGCGACCATCTCATTACCCGTGAGATTTCTATCGGCGACTTTGTGCTGACCGGTGGAGAATTGGTAGCAGCCATGATTGCCGATGCCGTGGTGCGCGTAGTGCCGGGCGTCATCGGCGACGAACAGTCGGCCCTCTCCGATTGTTTTCAGGACGATATCCTTGCAGCACCCATCTATACCCGGCCTGCTGATTACAAAGGATGGAAAGTACCCGAAATACTGCTTTCGGGCAACGAAGCTAAAATCCGCAATTGGGAATTGGAACAGGCCATGGAGCGCACTCGCCGACTGCGTCCCGACCTGCTGAAAGATTAACGGCTCTAACAGGGAATGCAGAAGGACATGATGAAGAAAGTAATGATAATAGGACTGCTCATGAGCATCCTGACAGTAATACCTGCCGGCGCACAGATTCTATTCGGTGTAAGGGGAGGACTTAGTACGAACAAATTGTCGATTGATGCCGACAATTTCTCCAGCAAGACTCGCTATGGCTGGTTCGTAGGTCCTGCGCTGAATATTAAGACGCCGCTGAGGATTGGTGTAGACATTGCCGCATTATACAACCAACGGACTTCGGAAATCAACGGAGAGTCGTTCACACAGAAAACAGTAGAGGTGCCTGTCAGCGCCCGTCTGAACCTGGACTTCCTTGCAGGCTCGGGCATTTACTTGGCCCTTGGTCCGCAGTTTGCCTTCAACGTGGGCGATGAGGAATTCAAATGGAATGAAAGGACAAGCTACGAGAATACATTCCAATTGAAGAAATCCGTGTTCAGTTGGAACTTCGGAGCAGGGCTCATGCTGACTCATAAGCTGGAGATTGGCGTCATCTACAATGCTGTAATTGGCAAGACAGGCGATATCGAAACCATTTCAAAACAAGATAAGATTGAGCCAAAGGCGAAGTCTCTGAACTTCACGGCTTCATGGTACTTCTAAGGCATTATTACTTTTTTTCAATGCAAAGATGACGTTTTCTCATAAATAATGTATATCTTTGCGGGCAAATTAACTAAAAACACAACAATATGTTCAGCAAAGACACTTACGTTCGGCGCCGTGCCGAACTGAAAAAGCTTGTCGGAGAGGGCGTCATCGTGCTCTTCGGCAATAACGAGTCGCCAGCCAACTATCCAGCTAACGGCTACACACCCTTCCGTCAGGATTCGTCGTTTCTCTATTACTTCGGACAGCATCGCGACGGGTTGGTGGGGGTTATCGACATCGACAACGATGAGGAGTGGCTCATAGGCGACGACATCGACGTGGAGGACATCGTGTGGATGGGCTACACCCCCAGCGTAGCTGATTTAGCAGCCGAGGTAGGCGTGGTAAAGATCGCCCCGATGGCGAAGCTTCGTTCAGTATGTTGCTGTGACACAGCAACAAACAAAACAGGCGCAACAAACGGAACGGGCGCAACAAACAAAACCATTCACTTTCTGCCGCCCTACCGCCACGATACGAAGATCCAGATCATGGACCTGCTGGGCATCCACCCGTCCAAACAGAAGGAGGCCGCCTCGCTGAAGCTGATACAGGCCGTTGTGAAGATGCGCGCCACGAAGAGCGCCGAGGAGATTGCCTATATCGATGCGGCCTGCGACGTGGGTTACGTCATGCACACCACGGCGCAGATGCTCATCAAGCCGGGTGTCACCGAGCGCTTCGTCGCCGGACAAGTGGATGGCATTGCCCGTTCATTAGCACAGGGTAACAGCTTTGGCACCATCTTCTCGCAGCATGGCGAGATTATGCACGGTTCACCGTCGGATGCCCTGTTGGAGGACGGTCGGCTGGTGCTCTGCGATGCCGGCTGCGAGCTGAACGACTACTGCTCTGACCATACGCGCACCATGCCAGTCAACGGCAAGTTCACTCAGCGTCAGCTGGAGATTTACAGCATTGTCGAGGAGTGCCACGACTACGTCCTGCAGGTGGCGAAGCCCGGCGTGAAGTATCAGGACGTGCACTTCGCCGTCTGCCGTCTGATGACCGAACGCCTGAAGGAGCTCGGACTGATGAAGGGCGACACCGACGAGTCCGTCGCCGCCGGAGCCCACGCCATGTTCCTGCCTCACGGTCTGGGCCACATGATGGGCATGGACGTCCACGACATGGAGGGTCTCGGTCAGATTTACGTCGGCTTCGATGACGAGACACGTCCGAACCTCGAGCAGTTCGGCACCAACTGCCTGCGTATGGGCCGTCGACTGGAGCCGGGCTTCGTGGTCACCGACGAGCCGGGCATCTACTTCATCCCCCACCTCATCGACCTGTGGCGCAAGGAGGGACACTGCAAGGAATTTCTCAACTTCGACAAGCTGGAGACCTACAAGGACTTCGGCGGCATCCGCATCGAAGACGACCTGCTGATTACCGAAGACGGCAGCCGTTTCATGGGCAGCAAGCGCATACCGTACCACCCCGCAGAATTAGAAGAATTCATGAACAACAAACAATAACAACAATGAAGAAAGTATTAACATTCGCACTCATGGCCATGGTGGCCGTCAGTGTCGGCGCTGCCAAGAAGAAGGCACCCGCCAAAGACCAGAACAAACCCGTGTTTACCACCATCAAGGAGAACCCCATCACCAGCATCAAGGACCAGAACCGTTCAGGCACCTGCTGGGACTACTCCACCCTCTCGTTCTTCGAGGCTGAGATCCTAAAGGCCACGGGCAAGACCTACGACCTCGACGAGTCGTTCGTTGCCAACAAGACCTACATGGAACGCGCCATCCAGGTGGTACGCTATCACGGCGATTGCCAGTTTGCACAGGGCGGAAGCGCCGAGGACGTGCTGGCCACGATGAAGACCCACGGCATCATTCCCCAAGGCATCATGCCCTTCCCCGGCTCACTCTACGGCGACTCGTTGAACAACTTCAACGAGTTCTTCTCCGTGCTTGAGCCCTACGTGGCCGCTGTGGCCAAGAGCGACGCCAAGAAGATCAGCAATGCTTGGAAGGGCGGTCTGCAGGGCATCCTCGACGCCTACCTCGGCAAGTGCCCCGAGAAGTTCACCTACGAGGGCAAGGAGTACACCCCGAAGACCTTCGTCAAGAGCCTCGGCATCGACCTCAACGACTACGTATCCATTACCAGCTACACCCATCATCCCTTCTACACGGCCTTTGCCGTCGAGGTGCAGGACAACTGGCGCTTCCCGCTGTCGTACAACCTGCCGATGGACGAGATGATGCAGGTCATCGACAACGCCATCGAGCAGGGCTACACCGTGGCCTGGGGCGGTGACGTGTCGGAGCCCGGCTTCACCCGTCAGGGTCTGGCTTACGCCGTCGACGCCAAGCAGGCACAGAGCCTCGCCGGCAGCGACATGGCCAAGTGGCTGAAGCTCACAGCCGACAAGAAGCGCTCGATCATCGACTCCCTGGGCTACAAGGTGCCCGAGGTGGTGGCCACGCAGGAGATGCGCCAGGAGCGCTTCGACAACTGGGAGCTCACTGACGACCACGGCATGCTCATCTTCGGCACGGCTAAGGACCAGGCCGGCAAGGAGTATTACATGGTAAAGAACTCATGGGGCGAGACCGGCGCCTACAAGGGCATCTGGTACATGACCAAGACCTTCATCGCCGCCAACACGATGGACTTCCTCATCAACAAGAACGCCATTCCCGCCAACATCCGCAAGAAGCTCGGAATCTGAAAATGCGAGGCCCTATGAAGAAAATCACCACCATCGCCCTTTGTCTGCTCTGCTGCGGCACCGTCGCAGCCCAAAGCCTGCAGACTGCCCAGCAGACCCGCGACGAGCTGAAAGCCAACCGCTACCTCTCGGGCTCCAACTATCTGGACTACGACCACCAGCTCAGCACCACGCCGCTGACACCCACTCCTAAAGGCTACGAGCCCTTCTACATGAGCCACTACGGCCGCCACGGTTCGCGCTGGCTCATCGGCGAGGGCGACTACACCAATCCGCTGAACACCCTGCGCGAGGCCAATGCCGAGGGCAAGCTCACCGCCGAGGGCAAGGCCGTGCTGAAGAAACTGGAGGACTTCTACCCTACCACCGTCAAGCGTCTGGGCGAACTCACCACTGTCGGTGAGCGCCAACACCACGGCATCGGCAGCCGTCTGGCCAAGAACTTCCCCGAAATCTTCAAGGCCAAGAACGTGGCCATCGATGCCCGCTCCACCGTCGTCATCCGCTGCATCCTGTCGATGGAGGCCGAGTGCGAGGAGCTGGCAGCTGCCAACCCCACCGCCCGCATCCACAACGACGTGAGCGAGTCGTTCCAATACTACCTGAACCAGGACTGGAGCGACCGTCTGCGCCGCGCCAGCCGCGAGGGACGCAAGGTGCGCAACATCTACGAGCACAAATACAGCCACCCCGAGCGCCTGATGAAGCTGCTGTTCAACGACCAGCAATACGTCTACGACAACGTGCGCGCTAGCTCGCTCATGCGACAGCTCTTCGAACTGGCCGCCAACATGCAGAGCCACGACACCGACATCGAGCTCTACTCGCTCTTCACCGACGAGGAGGTCTACGACCAATGGCGCATCCGCAACGTTGGCTGGTACCTCGACTACGGCGCAGCCCCCCAGTCGGGCGGCATCATGCCCTTCAGTCAGCTCAACCTGCTGAAGAACATCCTCGCCACCGCCGACACCATCGTCGGCTCCGGCACCCCCGTTCCCGCCACTTCTCCTGCGGGCTCCCCCCAGGCCACCCTCCGCTTCGGCCACGAGGTGTGCGTCATGCCCCTCGCCTGCCTGCTCGAGCTCGGACAGTGCGGCACACAGGTCGAGAACCTCGACACCCTCGACAACATCTGGCGCAACTACCGCATCTTCCCCATGGCTTGCAACGTGCAGCTCGTCTTCTACCGCCCCGTCAAGGGCAAGCCCGGCGACATTCTCGTCAAGGCCCTGCTCAACGAGCGCGAGATGACGCTGCCCGCCACGCCCGTCAGCGGCCCCTACTACCGCTGGGCCGACCTGCGCGAGTATTACAAGAAGAAAATCGAGCGGTTCGAACAGTGATAACCGCAAACCGGATTGTCAAACGAAGCCCTGAGTCAGCAATGATTCAGGGTTTCGTTCTACTGGTTAATCTGGTGTCTCTGGGGCTGTTGGGAGTTCTGGGGCTGCTGACATCGCTTTTTAACCTCCCATCCTCCCTTTTTCTTCTGAAACGCCCTGTACATAAGGGTTTCAGCACGGGAGGTCAGAAGGGAGGTGCGACGGGAGGTTAAAATCTTTGGAAACGCCCTATACATCAGCATCTCATAGAAAAACGGGAGGTGTCGGTGAAGAATTCTCCGAAACGAAATTAACTCATAGAATTAGCCTCCCTAACTCATAGAGTTATCCATGCTATATCATAGCCTTTGTAATTCCATCAGAGTTTGCCCGGACTAAACTCGGAGTTTACCCGGACTAAAGCATGAGTTTACCCGGACTAAACTTGGGGCTACCGTCCTTGGCGGAAGCGCCACACGGAAAAATCCAAATTTATTTGGTTATTCGCTCGCTTATTCGTACCTTTGCGCCGTCGTTTGGCAAGCAAAGTTCGAATCAACAATCAAATAAACAGCATTATGGGAATCATCATTGGAATTGACGTGGGCATTTCGACCACGAAGATAGTGGGACTGAAGGACGGACGCATCACGGCACCGACGCGCATTACTGCCGCCGACCCTATCACGTCGCTCTACGGAGCCTTCGGCAAGTATCTGCACGACAACGACATTGCGCTGCAGGAGGTGGAGCAAGTGATGCTCACCGGCGTGGGCTCGGCCTACGTGAAGGGGCTCGTCTACGGACTGCCGACAAAGAAGGTGGAGGAGTTTCTGGCCGACGGCCTGGGCGCCCGCTTCGAATCGAAGCTCGATCATACCATCGTCGTGTCAATGGGCACGGGTACGAGCTTCGTGCTGTGCGACGGTGACGAGATGCGCCATATTGGCGGTATCGGCGTTGGCGGCGGCACACTGGCCGGCCTGTCGCGACTGCTGCTGAACACGAGCGACATCAAGACCGTTTCGGCGCTGGCCATGCAGGGCGACACAAAGAATGTTCACCTGCTTATCGGCGACATCTCGGCCGAACCGCTGCCCGGACTGCCGATGGACGCCACGGCCAGCATCCTGGCCAAGGCAAAGAGCGACGCCGCCAAGGAGGACGTGGCGGCAGGCATCATCTCGATGGTGCTGCAGACCATCGGTTCGGCCGCCTGGCTGTCGAGCCGCGGCAGCGACGTCCGCGACTTCGTGCTCATCGGTAACCTAACGCTGCTGCCTCAGTGCAAGGACGTTTTTCCACCGTTAGAGCAGCTCTACAACATCCGCTTCCATATTCCGAAGTACTCGCAGTACTGCACCGCCATCGGCGCGGCGCTAAGCTACACTTCCTCCCACATCAGCACTGAGCCGTTGCGGCGGGCGGGGTCAGGACCGGCGTAGTCCCAGGAATAGGGACTGCCCGTCGTAGGACTCTTGCCCAGGTACTTGTGGTTCTTCAGCGACAGCAGCATGAAGTCGCGGTCGAGATAGTCTTGCCAGAGGAACACCTCTGCCTCCTTGCTGTCAGCAGTAAAGCGGACGTCACCAGGCAGACCGTCGCCATAGACCTTCACGTAACGACCGTCAGCGCATTGCAGGGCAACCATGCCCTGTCCGCGGTCGATGACCTTGAACTGCGTCAGCTCGCTCTTGTCGCCGGCATGGGTATCGTGGAGCATGCCGTGCTTCAGGGCGATGGCGGGACGGCCAGTCGCCTTGTTGATGATGCGGATGGTCTTGCCATAGGGAATATTTCCGCTGCGGTCGGCGCAAGGCTCCTCAATAGTAAAATTGTCGAACTCGGCGTAGCCGCCTCGCGTACCTTTTATATTATATGCGAAGAGCGCGTGGCGCGAGCCCTGGAAGGTGATGAGCTGATAGGTGAGCGGCATCATGCGGCCCAGCGTCTGGAAGTTCACGCCGTCCGTCGAGTAGGCGTACTGCATTTGGTTGTTGTCGTAGTCGCCGATGCAGCGGAGCCAGATCTTTCCGTTGGGCAAACCGACGGACACACTAACGGTATCGTTGGTCATCTGCTCAAAGCAGCGGAGCGTGTATTTAGCTCCCCCCCTTTGGGAGGAGGTCGGGGGGAGGCTTACACCAATCCAAGAGCAGGGCACGTTAATGTTGCCCAGACCGCAGACGTCGCCATCCTTCATCCCCTTGGTGTAGAGCTCGACGGTAGCTATCGACTTCGGGCCGATGACGCGCTGCGTCAGCGTATTGCGGGCCCACATCAGTTGGTCTGAGGGCTGCGACTGAATGCGTAGCTTGCCACCCTTCAGGCCCCAGAGTTTGTCGTCAGGATTATGGTTCCATTGCCACACGGGCTTCAGCGTCTTTCCGCTGAAGTCGTCGCTGCGGTCGTAGGGGGCACGCCGTTCCGTTTGTTGCTGTGGCACAGCAACAGACTGGACGCCCGGCTCGACGCCTGGCTTGAACCACGTGCGGGGTGCACGGCCCAGATTTCCTTTCAGTCCCACCATCGGCCAACCGTCCTCCCAGGTCATCGGCATCAGACAGACGGTGCGGCCTATCGAGTGGAAGTCCTGCATGAAAAGCGCCCACCACGAGCCGTCCTTCGCCTGCACAATACCACCCTGATGGGCGTTGTCGCAGCCCGTAGCATCGGGGCTGGCGGGGGCTACGCCGAACTTCGTGCCGTCCTCGCCGATGCGATATTTCGTGCCGCGCGGCACCGTCGTGCGGCCAACGCCGTGATAGCCGTAAGTCTCGTCGGCCTCGATAACGCGCGTCTCGTAGGGTCCCCAGATGCTCTTCGAGCGCGAGCAGAGTGTGCGGCCGTTGGGCGAGTAGTCGGTGGAGATGAGGTAGTACATGCCGTCAATCTTGTACATGTGATGGCCTTCGCCCACGCCGTTGCCCTCGGGTATGATGACGCGCTCGGTGCCCTCGACGGGGCCGCTCATGTCGGGCTTCAGCTCGGTACACTTCACCGTGCCGTAGCCGTGGATGGCGTAGATCTTGCCGTCGTCGTCGAACAGCACGCCGAGGTCGTAGATGTTGCCCTGCATGTTATGGTGGGTCCAGGGGCCTCGGATGTCCTTTGCGGTGTAGCATTGCAGTCCCTTGCCGTTGACGTTCGAGAAGACGTAGAACTGTCCGTTGGCGTAGCGGATGCACGGTGCCCAGATGCCCTGGCCGTAAATCTCCTGATGGTTCTTCAAGGCGAACTTGTCTTCAGGGAAGTCGAAACGGTCGAAGCAATAGGAGGCAAACTCCCAGTTTACCAAGTCCTTCGAGTGAAGAATGACCAGTCCCGGTACCGCGTGCATCGTTGTACCGGCCAAGTAGTAGTCGTCGCCAACACGGATGACGTCGGGGTCGGAGAACTCGTCGTAGAACAACGGATTGGTAAACGTGCCGTTGCCGTTGTCAGCCGTCCACGACTTCGGCTGTGCTTGCGTGCCCATGACCCAGAAGGTCATCAAGGCGAAGATTAGTAGTTTCTTCATGATTTATCTTACGTTTGGATTTAAGTTTCGTTCCAGGAAGAAGCGGCGGGTGGCAGTGAAGAAGAGCAGCGCCCCCACGGCATGGACGCCTGAGACCGTCCAGAAAGCAGCGGAATAGCTCGCCAACTCGCTGATGACACCGCCCATGAGGATGCCGAGGCCCATGCCCACGTCCCACGAGACGAGGATGGTAGAATTGGCCGTACCGCGCTGACTGTTGGGTGCCACGCTGATGGTCATGTTCTGGAAGGCGGGCCACATGTGACCGTTGCCCAGGCCGATGAGCAGGGCCGAGCCGTAGTATGTGAAGAGTGAAAAGTGCAGAGTGAAGAATTTCTTGAGACCTTCGGAACAAGCGACCAAGGTCGAGCGGCTGCCGCCATCCCAGAGTGTAAGGAGCGTGGGGCCTAATATAAATAAGGTATAGCCCACGAGCGAGATGCAGATGCCCTCGGCAGCATTATGCGTCACCCGACCTTTCCGCAGCGCCTTTCCTCCCTGCAAACGGCTCAGGATAAGTCCCACAGAGCAGAGCATGAAGTAGGTGCCCGTGCCGCCCGTGATGCCCATCACCTCCTTGCCATAAATGGCTAGGTAATTGCTCAGCACGCCGAAGCAGAAGCCGAACGTCACCATGTTGACACCCAACAGCCAACCACGGACGAGGAAGAAACGGTCAGCCCCCACCAACCTCCCCCGACTGGGGGAGGCTTTATCTGCGGTAGAGCTCCCCCTCCGGTTGGAGGGGGATGAGGGAAGGCTTCCATCCACGAGCAGCCCCGCCACGGCTACAGCCAAGGCGAGCCAGAATAGCAGTTCGAAGCTATGGGTATAGCGATAGATAAAGATACCGATGGTAGGTGCAATGGCCATCGCCAGGTTGTTCGACAATCCGTAATAGCCGATACCCTCGGTGCGACGACTAGAGGGCAGCACGTCGATGGCCACCGTCGAGTTGGCAACCGTCAAGGCGCCGAAGGGGGCGCCGTGCAACGTTCGGACAATGGTAAAGAGCAGCAGCGTGGATGCTGCCAGGTATCCAGCAAAGAAGATAGCAAAGGCCGTGAAGCTCACCATGAGCACCGTCTTACGGGGGAAGGAGTCGACCATATAACCACTGAACGGGCGCATGACCAAAGCCGTGACGGTATAGCCCGACAGCACCAGCCCGATGACGTCCTTCGTGGCCCCGAAGTGTTCACTAAGATATAATGGCAAAAGTGGTGACAGTACATAAAAGGCGAAGAACAGCGAGAAGTTCGCGGCCATCACCTTACAGTAGTTCCTGTTCCACAGTCTTTCCATCGACAATTATAAAGGCAGGGTCATGACGAAGCGAGCGCCAGAAGTATAGGACGCGTCGAGCACGATATCGCCTCCCAGCCGTCGAGCCAGCGAACGGGCAACGGTAAGTCCGATGCCTGTGCCGTCGTAGTAATGGTCAAGTTGTACAAATTCCTCAAAAATGTGTTCGGCTTCATCTGCGGGGATACCGATGCCCGTATCCTCAACAATAAAACGCATCTCATGGCCGCTTACATCAAGCAGTAGCGAGGCTTGCTTTTTCTCCTCTACTATATCATGACGCGCATGAGCCTCGGCGGCCTTGGTAAATTTTAGAGCATTGCCGAGAATCAGCGTGAGCGCCCTAACTGCCGACCGATGATTGGTAGTAAGTACGACGGTCTCCGCTTCTGCCGACACATTCATGGTAAAGTTGAGGTGTGGGGCAGCGGAAATGCCGCTGGCATCCGTCGCTTCCGCCACTATCTGCAGAGCTGTCACCTGTTCGTTACACTCGATGACAACCTGACTATTGGAGTCGCTCAGCTCGAGCATCTTGTTCACCAGTCGTGTGATGCGGTCGGTGTTTTCCAGAATCTGCCGACAGATATCGGCCTTCGTGTCGGCATCAAGTTCCATGTCAGGTGTGGTAACCACCTGCGTAAAGCCTGTAATGATGTTGAGCGGCGTACGTATCTCGTGGGAAATCTGCTGAATGAACTCCGACTTCATTCTCGACGCCTCTTCAGCCTTCCGGCGAGCAATTTCAAGCTTGTGGTTCGTCTCTTCCAACTCACGGCAGGTCTCTTCCAGCTGATCATACAAGAGGAGCGACTCCTGATAGCCCTCCGACATGTTGTCGAAGTTGCTCTCCAGCTGGCTATAGTCCTCGCGCAGCCTGTCCAGCTCTTCCTGCAGTTGACGTTCGTTAGCCATGTCCGTCAAGGTTTCTGTTCTATCGTCATGAATTTCGTGAAGCCCGTCATCTGAAACACTTTGTACACCTCTGGGCACACATTAATAATCTTGAACTGCCCTTTTCCTTTCACTATTGTACGCATGGTCTTCTGAATAATACGAAGACCTGCGCTGGCCATGTAGGTCAGTTCCGCGCAATCCATTTCCAGATTCACTCCTGCCTCTTGCACAACAGGCTGAATCTCCTTCTCGAACTCATCGGCATTCACCGTATCAATACGGCTACCGGTCTTAATGATGGCCTTGCCATCTTCTCTCAGTATTTGTGTCATAATCTACCAAATCTTCTTCTAAGCTGCAAAGTTACGAAAAAAAATGAAAACACTTTTCTTTTTTCACTTTTTTTCTTTACCTTTGCAGAAAAATTGGAAAGAAGCTTATGAAGAAAATGGTGTATTCTTTGTTGCTGACGCTCTTGCTAATGACCACCAGCGAGGCTATTGCACAAGCCAGCAAGCAACTGCCCCCAGAGATACAACGGCTCACAGATCAGGCCTTCCGCTATTACAGCACCCGCCAGACAGACAATTATTTTGCCACCGTCAAAAAGGTAAAGAAGGCTACCGAGACCGCAGGTTACGAAGAGACCTACTATAGGATGTGCAGCTACGAGGCCATCTATATGTTTGAGTACGTCGATCGTAAGCGGGGTGTGCAGATGGCTCACGACATTTACCATTATGCCAAAGAGCGCAAAAGCAACGTCGGTATGTATTTCGCCACCTTCACCTTAGGAACTATCCGCGAACAGTCGGGCAACATGGGTCTGGCCGAGAAGAGTTTCCTTCAGGCCTTGAAGTTGAAAGAAAGATACCTGCCCGACGAGAGCGCGGCTCCCTGCTATCTGGGACTTTGCGAGACAGCACTCCACAGAAAGGGCTACGAAGAGGTGAAGGAGTATGCCCGCAAAGCCCTCGAAGAGCCTGGGATTATTCCCATGAACCAGATTACGGCATGGAGCTATAAATGTCTGGCCCGCTACAATCAGGGCGACAGTCTCGGTTTCGAAGAAGCCTATAAGGAGCGTAAACAGTTGATAGCGAAATATGGCGGTCAGGGAGGTCTCTTCGGCGAGCTCATTAACGTCTATCAGGCCAAGAACTGCAAACAATGGAAGTTGGCCCTGCAGCGTGCCGACAAATTGATTCACCAACAGAACAAATGTGCGCAGAAAGCCTCTATCTACGAGCACATGGGCGACCTCCGACAGGCGCTTTACTGGCAGAAACGCACCCGAGCCGTGATAGATTCCATTCAATCGTCAGAGGCGCGTTCCCAGATGAATGAGTTCGACACTGAACTTTCTATCACCTATGCCGAGAACGAGGTAAAGGAACAGGAGCTGGAAAACGATCGCCTGCTGATTGGCGGCGGCGGCATCATTGCAGCGCTCATCATCACCTTCCTCTCTATCTTTGCCTATCGACGCAAGAAGCAGGCAAGAAACCTGCTGGCCGTCAACCGTAAACTGCAGCAGGCCTACGACGTATTGGAGAAAACCACCAAGGACAAGGAGCGCATTGAGAGCGAACTGCGTATTGCCCGTGAGATACAGAAGCGCATGCTGCCTCACGTATTCCCCAAGCGCAAGGATGTTGATCTCTACGCCATGATGACCCCTGCCCGCGAGGTGGGTGGCGATTTCTACGGCTACGCCCTCATCGACGATCAGCTCTACTTCTGCGTAGGCGATGTCAGCGGCAAGGGAGTTCCCGCCGCCCTTTACATGGCCGAGGTAACACGAATGTTCCGCACGCTGGTCGACGGCAAGCTCACGCCCGAAACTATTGCGAATCGTCTGAACCGTGTGCTGTCCGAGGACAACGAACAAGGTATGTTCGTCACCATGTTCATTGGACTCATCAACCTCAAAACCGGACACATGGAATTCTGCAATGCCGGCCACAACCCGCCCTTACTCGACGGCGAATACATGAAGATGGAATCAAATGCCCCCATCGGCCTGTGGCCCGAGCTGCAGTTCGAGGGTGAAGAGGTAGACAGCATGCGCGGAAAGACCCTCTTTGTCTACACCGACGGCATCAACGAGGCCGAAAACATCCACAAGGAGCAGTTTGGCGACAAACGTCTGCAGGCCCTGCTGCAACATGACTTGGGCGACGCCCGTGAGACGTCGGAAACCATCCACCGCGCCGTCGAGGAATTTGTAGGCGATGCCGAACCCAGCGACGACCTCACCAAGATGTGTATTAAGATGTAGGAGTTTAAGAAGTTAAGGAAGTTAAAGGAGTTAAAGAAGTTAAAGGTGTTAAAGACAATGGTATGCAAGTAGTCTACGAGGACAACCATATCATCATCGTCTCGAAGCAGAGCGGCGAGATTGTGCAAGGCGACAAGACAGGCGACACTCCCCTGTCCGACATTGTCAAGCAGTATATCAAGGAGAAGTACCAAAAACCCGGCGAGGTATTCCTCGGCGTCGTCCACCGCCTTGACCGTCCCGTTGCCGGCCTCGTCGTCTTCGCCCGCACCTCGAAGGCCCTCAGCCGTCTGAACAAGATGTTTGCCGAGGGCGAAGTTCACAAGACATATTGGGCCATTGTAAAGACCCTCCCTGAAGGGCAGGGAGAGGGGAACCTCTTAACCCACTACCTCGTGCGCAACGAGAAGCAGAACAAGTCTTACGCCTACGACCGCGAAGTGCCTCACTCCAAGAAGGCCCAGCTGCGATACCGCATTATCGGTAAGGGCGACCACTACGACCTATTAGAAATAGAATTGCTCACTGGCCGCCACCACCAGATACGCTGCCAACTGGCCAAGATAGGCTGCCCCATCCGCGGCGACCTGAAGTATGGAGCCCCCCGTTCCAACCCGGACGGCAGCATCTCGCTATTGTCGCGTCGCGTAGAATTCATCCACCCCGTGTCGAAGCAATGGATTGTCGTAGAAGCACCTGTGCCCGCCGACAATCTGTGGCAGGCGCTGGCATCTAACAGCCGCACATGAAAAGAATTCTTAAGTGGACATTGGGCATCTTGCTGACGCCTCTCCTACTCTTCCTCCTGCTGGCCGTGCTGCTATACCTGCCGCCCGTCCAAAATTGGGCGGTAGACAAGGTGGCGGCAATTGCCTCGGAGAAGACGGGCATGGAGATTACCGTGGGGCACGTCAACCTGGAATGGCCATTAGACTTAGGCATTGATGAGTTTCGTGTCATACACGAGGGCGACACCCTGGCCGATGTAGGTCATTTGTCGGTAGACGTACAGCTGCGTCCTTTGTTTGACAAGAAGGTGGTCATCAACCAACTGGCTGTGAACCAGGCGAAGTTGAACACTAACGGTTTCATCAGCGACTTACAGGTGAAAGGACGCGTGGGCGAGTTGTGGCTGCGCTCTAACGGCATCGACTTGGAAGGCGAGACTGTGGAGGTGAACGGTGCACGACTCGCAGATGCCAATCTCGACATTGCCCTGAGCGATACGGCTGCCGTTGACACGACGAAGAGTGAACAGCGATGGCGCATCAATGCCGACAGCCTCAGCATCAGTCGTACGGCAGTAGCCGTTCATCTGCCTGGCGATACACTCCACATCAACGCCTTTATGGGGCATGCTGTAGCCCACGAAACAGATATCGACCTCGGTACCAGCACCTACCGTGTAGGCAGTCTCGACTGGCACGACGGAAGCCTCGCCTACGACAACAAAGCAGGGGCGCCTGTCGAGGGACTTGACTACAACCACATAGGCCTGACAGACATCCGCCTCGGCATCGACTCCATCTACTACGGTCCCAAGGGCACCTCTTTATATATACGCGAGACTGCACTCAAGGAGAAGTCGGGATTGGAGATTACTGAACTGACTAGTGGCATCCGACTTGATACGGCCTTTACACACATCGACATGCCCCACCTCGTACTGCGGACGCCCGACAGCAATATCGAAGCAGAGGTCAGCACCGACTTTAGTGTGGCCGACGAAAAGAACCCTGGCAAGATGAGGGCTCGTCTCAATGCCCAAATCGGCAAACAAGACCTGATGCGCTTCATGGGTGATATGCCACAGAAGTTCATACGCCAATACCCCAACCAACCGCTGAGTATCAAAGGCTCGGTCAACGGAAATATGGAGCGGATGGAGTTCACGGGGCTCGATGTTAACCTACCATCGGCCTTACATCTGAAGGCCGATGGCGTGGCCTACAACATTACTAATCCCAAGAAACTGCGCGGACAGGTGGAACTGAAGGCTGAAGGCGGTGACCTCAGTTTCCTCTCTCCCATGCTTCCTGAAGGCGTAAAGTTGCCTAAGGGAATGACGTTGAACGGTCAGCTGAAAGCCGACGGCCAGCACTATGATGCCGACCTCACCCTGCACGAAGGAAAAGGAATGGTCGTTGCCAAGGTAACAATTCCCCCGTCACTGGACTTCACAAAAGCCCGAGCCGACGTAAAGGTAAATCACCTCAACCTCAATCATTTCCTTTCTGGCACTCCCCAGTCTGACATGAACGAGTTTTACGACTACACGGCCGACATGACTGCCGATATGACGCTGCGCGACGGGCATGCCATAGGCACCATCGCTGGCAGCAACCAACTATTAGACGGCACGGTGGGCATTGACGCCCTACTCGACAACAAAAGGATAGAAGCAACGGTAACCCCACAACTAAGGCATCTTGACCTGCACGCCCTTAAACTGTCGGACAAGCCACTGACCATTGGAATGAGCGGCAACGTTACCCTTAGCTCAGACATGAAGCAAAACCACGAGATAAAGGGATTGCTCGACAGCCTTTACATCACCGATGAGAAAACCACCTACTACCCCGAGAAGATAGGACTGCTCGTACGTACCAACCGCGACACCACTCTGGCCCGTATTCAGAGCGGCGACTTCATCGTGAAGCTCGATGCCAGCGGTAACTATGAGCCACTTATTAAGAAAGGCACTATCCTGCTCGACTCCATTACCGCCCAATATAAGGAGAAGATAATTGACCAAGCGGCCATCCTACGCCTGCTGCCCACCATGAAGCTGCACGTGGAGAGCCGCCGCAACAATCCCATTGCCAACCTCCTGCGCACTAAGGATATTGACTTCAAGGAACTGCTTCTTGACCTGAATACCAGCTCTGCCACAGGCATCAACGGCCAAATGCACCTCTACTCGCTGAACTACGATTCCATGCGCATAGACACCGTGCGGCTGACGCTCACGCAGAAAGGAGAGCGACTCACTTATCAAGGACAGGTGCGCAACAACCGCAGGAACCCGCAGTTCGTGTTCAACACCCTATTCGACGGCCATGTACATGAGCACGGTGCTTTGGTAGGTGTACGCTATTACGACAACCACGACCGCATGGGTGTGCGTCTTGGTGCCACCGCCTCAATGGTGGATGAGGGCATACGCGTGCAGTTCATGCCCGAACGGCCAACCATCGGTTACAAGGAGTTTAACCTGAACAAGGACAACTATCTGCTGCTCAGCAAGTCGGGGCGCCTGCAGGCAAAAATCGACCTCATTGCCGACGACAAAACCGGTGTAAAGATTTACTCGAACAGTCCGGAAAATCCGGAATCTCCGGACTCATACCTGCAAGACCTTACCGTGTCGCTAAACCGTATTGACCTGGGCGAAGTTACATCCGTGCTACCCTATCTGCCACGATTGAATGGCCAGCTGAACGGCGACTACCACATCGTCATTGATCAGGAGGAGCGTCTGTCAGTAGTATCCGACATGGCTGTCAATAACATGATCTACGAGGGCTCACCTATTGGCAACCTCAGCACCGAGCTTGTCTATATGCAGCGCGAGGATGACGGTCACGCCATCGAAGCTCGTCTGATGATCGACGACGAGGAATTCGGACTGCTGCAGGGAACACTCTTACCCAAGGACAAGAGCCAATCGGCAAAGAAAAACCCAACAGCCATCGATGCTACGTTCACCATGACGCGCCTGCCACTTTCTATTGTGAATGGTTTCGTGCCTGACCAACTCATCGGTCTCGACGGCTACGGAGAAGGAGAACTGACCATCAAGGGAACCCTCAATGCTCCCAATGTCAACGGCGAAGTCTATCTGGATTCTGCCTATCTTATCAGCATTCCCTATGGTGTGCGTATGCGTTTCGACAACGACCCCGTGCGCATTGTAGGCTCCCATCTGCTGCTGGAGAACTTCGGTCTCTACGCCTACAATGATGAGCCGCTGAATATGCAGGGCGACATCGACTTCTCCAACCTTGACAGGGTAACTATGGAGATGCGTATGCAGGCACGCAACCTACAGCTCATCAATGCCAAGCTGGATCCCAAGTCGATTGCCTTCGGAAAAGCATTCGTCAATTTCTTCGCCCGTCTGAACGGGCCTATCGATGCCTTGAAGATGCGCGGACGTCTCGATGTGCTTGGCTCCACTGACATGACCTATATGCTGCTCGACTCTCCACTGTCGACCGACAACCGTCTGGACGAGTTGGTGAAGTTTACCGATTTCAACGACACCACCCAATCAGTCAGCATCAGCCGTCCACGCCCCTCGGGACTTGACATGGACCTCACGCTCAACGTTTCACAAGGCGCCCATATTATCTGTAACCTCAACCAGGAGCAGACCAACTACATCGATCTCATGGGCGGTGGCGACCTGCGGATGCGCTACGGTGGACAGGGACTTACACTGACCGGGCGATACACGCTGAACAGTGGCGAGATGAAATACTCGTTGCCTGTCATCCCGCTAAAGACCTTTACCATCCGCGACGGTAGCTACGTGGAGTTTACGGGCGACCCCATGAATCCACGGCTGAACATTACCGCCACCGAGCGCACGAAGGCCAGCGTAAGCCAGGAGGGTACGCAGTCGCGCATTGTGGCCTTCGACTGCGGCGTGGTCATTACCAAGACGCTGGCCGATATGGGCCTGCAGTTTATCATCTCTGCTCCCGAGGACAATGCCATCAACAGCGAGTTGCAGTCGATGTCTGTCGAGGAGCGTGGAAAGATAGCCGTCACCATGCTGACCACGGGTATGTATCTGGCCAACGGCAATACCAGCGGCTTCTCCATGAACTCGGCACTCAGTTCCTTCCTCCAGAGCGAAATCAACAACATTACGGGGTCGGCGCTGAAGACCCTCGACCTGAGCGTCGGTCTCGACAACACTACCGATGCCAGTGGCTCCATGCACACCGACTACTCATTCAAGTTCTCGAAACGACTGTTAGACAACCGACTGAGAATACAGCTCGGCGGCAAGGTGTCGACAGGTGCCAGTGAGATGCCTGGACAGAAACAGTCGTTCTTCGACAACGTCACCATGGAGTACCGTCTAGACCAGAGCGCTACTAAAAATATCAAGCTGTTCTACCAGCAGAACGTCTACGACTGGCTCGACGGTTATACCGGTCTCTATGGCGCTGGTTTCGTCTGGCGCAAGAAAATGGACTCTCTGCTCGACGTGTTCAAAATCTTCAGCAAGGACAGCCAACAGCCCATGATGATGCGGCCACAGACGGAACGGCGTGATACCACTGCCCAACCGTCACCCGTCACTACTCACCAATCCGACACCATACGACATGAAGCAGAATAAATACGCCATCCTGTTACTACTTACGCTCTCGTCGTGCATCTCGACGAAGAACATTCCCGAAGGCGACCAGCTGTTCACGGGTCTCTCCCGTATCAGCTATGACGACCAGTTGAGCGGGCAACACGTCGACGAGACGAAGGAAGAGGTGGAGGCCGCACTTGCTACCGCTCCCAATGGCGCACTCTTCGGAAGCAGCTACTACCACGTGCCTTTTTCCTGGCGACTGTGGGTATATAACACCTATAGCGGCCGCGACTCGAAATTTGCCCATTGGATGACAGAATCGTTTGGGAAGCCTCCAGTACTGATGAGTCAGGTGAACCCCACCCTGCGCGCATCGGTAGCACAGTCGGTGCTCAAGAACAATGGCTATTTCCGTGCCAACGTCACCTATGAGAACATTACGCAGAAGAACCAGAAAAAGGGGAAAATAGCCTATAATGTGCACCTCGACTCGCTGTTCACCTACGATTCCATAGCCTATGTGGGATTCACCGACAGCACCCAACGGCTCATCGACTCCACGCTCTCCGAAGCACTCATCCGTAAGGGCGACCCCTTCAGCGTCAACACCCTGGAAAGCGAGCGTAACCGCATAGGCACTCTGCTCCGTGACAACGGCTACTACTTCTATAATCCGAGCTATGTCAACTATCTGGCCGATACCATCAACGTACCCAACCGTGTGCAGCTGCGGCTGCAACTGACCGACGGACTGCCCGAGGAGGTGATGCGCAAATGGTATATTGGCAATATCGATATCCAGTTGCGTCGTACCATGCGCGAACAGATGACCGACAGCATCCACCGCCGCCAGCTGCATATCTTCTTTAACGGCGAGAAGCCCCCTATCCGCCCGCGTGTCCTGCTGAAAGATATGCGACTGCGTTCTGGCCAGCCTTTCAGCTATGAGAAGTATCAGGAAACGGCTTCCAAGATCAACGCGGCTGGTGTTTTCTCGGCGGTTGACTTCCAGTTCACCCCTCGTGACCTCGACACGCTCGACCTCCGTCTGAACTGTACCTTCGAAAAGCCCTACGACTTCTACTTCGAAACCAACCTCAATGCCCGCACCATAGGACGCTATGGTCCAGAGGTGAAGGTGGGTTTCACCAAGCGCAACACTTTCCATGGTGCCGAGAAGCTCGATGTCAACCTGCACGGCTCCTATGAGTGGCAGAAAAACTCGGGTGGCGGCAACATGAACACCTATCAGTATGGTCTTGATGCATCCATTGAATTCCCGCGCATTATTGCACCTTTCTATAATAGCGACCGTGTGCGACGTGACAAAAACGGACGCCCCCTGCGCCGCCGATTCTTCTCAACACCGACCACAATGGCCAAGGCTTCGGTCGACATTGTTAACCGCCCCGACTATTATCGTATGCACATTGCCACCGGTGAATGGACCTACCGTTGGCAGTCGTCGGAACAAAGCCACCACGAGTTCTCGCCGCTAACGCTGAAATACCAGCGCATCAATAGTTCCACCGATGCTTTCCAGGAATTGATAAACAAGAATCCTTATCAAGCCACGACCATGGACGACCAATTCATACCTCAGATGTGCTATACCTATACCTACACCAGTCCCGTCAAACTGCGCAACCCCATACGCTGGGAGACCACCCTGGCCGAGGCAGGCAACGCGATGGCGCTTTATGACGTCCTCATGCAAGGCCACAACTGGAATGAAAAGGATAAAACATTTTTCAGGAACCCCTATGCCCAATTCGTACGTTTGGAAACAGACTTTACCAAGACCTGGCAGCTGAATAGCACATCACAACTCGTTGGACATGTCAATGCTGGTGTCATGCGCTGTTTCGGCAATAGCGAGACCGATGGTGCTCCTTTCAGCGAGCTGTTCTATGCCGGTGGTGCCAATAGCATACGTGCCTTCCCCGTCCGTGGCATAGGACCAGGCTCGTTCAATAGCTCCAGGGACGGCATCGTGGCTAACATGCGACAGTTCAGCTATGTCTTACAGAACGGCGACCTGAAGTTCATCGCCAACCTAGAATACCGCACCCAGCTATTCGGCAAGCTCGGTGGTGCTATCTTCCTCGATGCCGGCAATATATGGCGTTGGGAGGATCCTGAAATTACCCAGAATGTCGTGATTCAACTGGTGGGTGCCGAGGAATACTACAAATGTACTGCCGAACAACAGGAGTTCCTCTTCCAGTACATCACCGACTGGTTTTCAGGTTGGAAGCCCCAGTTCTCTACTATTTTCGACCAGATAGCCGTCGGCACTGGTGTCGGACTGCGCTACGACCTGGGATTCCTCGTCATCCGCATCGACTGGGGACTGGCCCTCCACATGCCCTACAAGACCAATCGCTCGGGTTACTTCAATGTCGACAGTTTCCACGATGCCCACACACTTCACTTCGCCATCGGATACCCGTTCTAATAACTACTTTCGACACTAGAATCGTCTCTTTAGCTTCTTTAACTTCTTAACTTCTTTAACTTCAAATAAAATTTGTATCTTTGCCCCACAATTATTGAATAACCTTTAAATAACAGCATTATGAAACCAACTCTTTTCTTACTCGCTGCCGGCATGGGCAGCCGTTATGGTGGCCTGAAACAGCTCGATGGACTAGGTCCCAACGGTGAGACAATCATGGACTACTCTATCTACGATGCCATACAGGCCGGATTCGGCAAGATCGTATGGGTCATCCGTAAGGACTTTGAAGAGCAGTTCCGCACACAGATACTTTCCAAGTACCAAGGACAGGTGCCCTGCGAACTCTGCTTCCAGGCACTCGATGCTCTACCTGAGGGATTTTCCGTACCCGAAGGCCGCCAGAAGCCATGGGGAACGAACCATGCAGTGCTCATGGGCAAGGACGTTATCAAAGAACCCTTCTGTGTCATCAACTGCGACGACTTCTACGGACGCGACGCCTTTATGCAGATTGGCAAGTTCCTGAGCAACCTGCCCGAAGGTTCGAAGAATGAATATGCAATGGTGGGCTTCCGCGTAAGCAATACACTGTCGGAGAATGGTACCGTTGCCCGTGGTGTATGCGCCTACAACGAGAAGCGCCATCTCACTGATGTCGTTGAGCGTACTGAGATTGTACGCTGTGCTGAGGACGGTTCACAGGCTGGCGCTGCCGACCAGGCCATCCGCTTCAAGGACGAGAACGGCCAATGGCAGGCTTTAGGCGAGAACGTGCCCGTATCGATGAATATGTGGGGCTTCACTCCCGACTACTTCGACTACTCGGAGGCATACTTCAAGGAGTTCCTCAGCGACCCGAAGAACATGGAGAACCTCAAGGCCGAGTTCTTCATCCCGCTGATGGTCAACAAGCTCATTACCGAAGGCACCGCTACCTGCGAAGTGCTTGACACCACTTCAAAATGGTTCGGTGTCACCTACGCTGCCGACCGTCAGGCCACCGTCGACCGCATCCAGAAGCTCGTCGACGAAGGCGTTTACCCCAACAAGCTGTTCTAATTTCTAAATGGATATCAACATTCTTACTGAACATCAGCTGGCTCAACTGGGCCAGCTGATTTCTGATGCCCATAACATCATCATCACCTGCCATCAGAATCCCGATGGTGATGCTCTTGGCTCATCATTAGGATGGGCTGAGTTCCTCAAGTCGCTGGGCAAGGAACCCACCATCATCGTGCCCGACCAGTTTCCCGACTATCTGCACTGGCTACCCAATAGCGAGAAAATACTGCGCTACGACAAGCATAAGGATCAGGCCGACTTGCTCTTCAAGATTGCCGACCTTGTGTTCTGCCTCGACTTCAACGTACCCAGTCGCGTTGACGAAATGGAGGGTGCTCTTTGCAGTTCTCCTGCCAAGAAGGTACTCATCGACCACCATCTGGGTCCCGACGTGCCTGCCGTGCTCACCATCAGCCACCCCGAGAAGTCTTCTACCTCGGAACTCGTGTTCAGGATTGTCTGGCAGCTGGAAGGTTTCGACAAGCTTAACAAGCATTTCGCCATACCCGTTTATTGCGGCATGATGACCGATACCGGTGGCTTTACCTTCAATTCCAACGATCCCGCTATCTTCTATATCATCTCACAACTGCTAACGAAGGGCATCAACAAAGACCGCATCTACCGCAATGTCTACCACAATTTCTCCGAGAATCGGCTGCGACTAACGGGCTTCGTCATGCTCGAACGGCTGGTGGTCGACAGCCAACGCCACGCCTCCTACTATGCTCTGCGCCGCGAAGACCTCAAGCGCTTCCACTTTGTCAAGGGCGATGCCGAAGGACTGGTGAACATGCCGCTGCAAATCAAAGGACACAAACTGAGCATCTCGCTGCGGCAGGATTCTGAGAAAGACAATCTGGTATGGGTGTCGCTGCGGTCGGTCGACGACTTTCCTTGCAACAAGATGGCAGCTGAATTCTTCAACGGCGGGGGCCATCTCAACGCCTCTGGCGGACGCCTCTACTGCTCTATTGAAGAGGCCGTTAAGATTGCCCAACAGGCCATATTGGCCTATGAAAACCTGTTAATATAACTACCCGGACTTCTTTCGCTCGGCGCCTTGCGACGCTTTGCTTACAAAGAACTTCTCTGACTTCTTTAATTTCTTTAACTCCTATTACTTCTCTAACTTCCAAAAAAGTAGTAATTTTGCAGCCAAAATTCAAAGACGACATGAGAAAGAGCATCTTTTCACTCATTATGCTGGCAGCTGTCATGCTGACAATTGCGTGTAATGACTATGAGACCTACGGTGAAATGAAGGAACGCGAGCGCGACGCCATCGAACGTTTTATTTCCGACTCCAGCTTCGTCATCATTGGCGAAGACCAGTTCCATAGCCAGGGCGACTCTACCATTGGCAGTAAACAGTTCGTACAGCTCAGCAAGAGCGGCGTCTATATGCAAATTCTTCGTAAGGGCATAGGCGAGAAGATAAAGGACAATGAGTCACTGAATATCATTTGCCGCTTCATCGAGAAAGGTATCCTCGATACGGGCAAGGTGTACAACAACGCCATGACTACAGTCTTCGACCGCGACATTATGAACGTTACCCGTTCGGGCAGCACCTATACCGCAACCTTCATCAGTGGCGTCATGCTCAACACCTATGGTGCCACCGTTCCCGAAGGCTGGCTCGTTCCCCTGCAGTATATCAACCTGGCCCGACGTCAGGACCAGTTGCCCCGCGTAAGGCTTATCGTACCACACTCACAGGGAACGACCAACAATGCAAAATCGAACGTCAAACCCTATTTCTACGACATCATTTACCAAAGAGAAAGATAACACCTTACATCATATGACCCTGATTAAATCCATATCCGGCATCCGCGGCACTATCGGCGGACACACGGGCGACACCCTCAACCCATTAGACATTGTTAAGTTTACAACGGCTTATGCCACGTTTATATCTAGATATTCTAGTCAATCTAGTTCAACTAGTCAAACTAGTGAATCTAGTTCGTCTAGCCACTCTGGCAAGATTGTTGTCGGTCGCGACGGCCGCATCTCCGGCCCCATGGTGCGCGATGTGGTGTGCGGCACCCTCGTCGGCATGGGCTACGAGGTAATCGATATCGGCTTGGCCACCACACCAACCACCGAGCTTGCCGTGCGCTGGCACGAGGCCGACGGCGGTATCATCATTACCGCCAGTCATAACCCTACGCAATGGAATGCCCTGAAGTTGCTGAACAGCGAGGGCGAGTTCCTCACCGCTCAGGATGGTGCCGAGGTGCTGCGCATTGCCGAGGCCGAAGACTTCGACTATGCTCCCGTTGAGCAGTTAGGCCATGTTACCTTCGACGACACCATGAACCAGCGCCACGTGCAGTCAGTACTCGACCTGCGTCTGGCCGATGTCGAAGCCATCAGAAAGCGCAAGTTCCGCGTCTGTGCCGACACCATTAACAGCGTGGGTGGCATCATCCTGCCCCAACTGTTCGAGGCTCTCGGTGTTAGCTACGAGATACTCAACGGCGACTGCACCGGCCAGTTCGCCCACAACCCAGAACCTCTGGAGAAGAACCTACAGGGCATCATGGACCGCATGAAGTCCGGAGGTTTTGACCTGGGTATTGTTGTCGACCCCGATGTCGACCGTCTGGCTTTTATCTGCGAGGACGGCAAAATGTTTGGCGAGGAATACACACTGGTCAGCGTGGCCGACTACGTGCTCTCTAGTATATCTAGTGCCTCTAGAGATTCTAGCCCTCTTACCACCGTATCCAACCTCTCCTCTACCCGCGCCCTGCGCGATGTCACCGAGAAGTATGGCGGCCAGTACACAGCCGCAGCCGTTGGCGAGGTCAACGTCACCACGAAGATGAAGGAAGTGGGTGCCGTTATCGGCGGTGAAGGCAACGGTGGTGTCATCTATCCCGAAAGCCACTATGGCCGCGACGCCCTCGTGGGCATTGCCCTCTTCCTGTCCTCTCTGGCACAGAAAGGCTGCACTGTCAGCGAGCTGAGAAAGACCTTCCCCGACTACCAGATAGCCAAGAACCGCATCGACCTCACCCCTGAGACCGATGTCGACGCTATCCTCGTCAAGGTGAAGGAAATGTTTGCCCAAGACCCCGAGGCTCAGGTCAACGACATTGATGGTGTGAAGATTGACTTCCCCAACAAGTGGGTACACCTGCGCAAGTCGAACACCGAGCCCATCATCCGCGTCTACAGTGAGGCACAGACGATGGAGGAGGCCGACCAGCTGGGCAAGCGCCTCATGCAGGTAGTCTACGATATGCAATAATCACTTTTTTGCCCGGAGTAAACTAGAAGTTTACCCGGACTAAACTAGGAGTTTGCCCGGAGTAAACTGAGTGTTTACTCCGGGCAAACTTTTCGCTTAATTACATGATAAGCGGCAATAGGAATACCACTGGTTAGAACGGACGGCCACCTCCGAAGCCGCCACCACCGAAGCCGCCTCCGAAGCCACCGCCTCTGCGATTGCCACCACCACGGTTACCACCGCCACGATTGCCACCACCGCCAAAGCCACCGAAGCCCATACCTCCCATGCCACGACGGGCCTCACGGGTTCCGAAGAAGTTGACACGATAGATGACGTGGAGCATAGCGTAGCTGGTAATGGCATTGTACTCATTATCGGTACGAGCCATAGCGCTGATGGAGCGCGAGAAGTTAGACTGCTGGCGCATGATATCGTAGAACTGGAGTGAGAGCGTAAGTGGCTTGCCCTGGAGGAAGCTGTGGGCAATCTGTGCGTTCCAGATGAATTCGTTGGTATTCATCGATGCATCGCTGTAACCTCGACGGCTGTTCATGGCCAGATCGGTTGCAATCTGCGTACCCCACGGCATAGTGAGCGTGGTATTCATACCATAGGAGAAGCTCCAGGTATCGAGGTCAGACTGCGGCTGCAGCTCGTTGCGTGAGTGGGTATAGTTGGTAGATCCATTGAGTTCAACTTCCATCCAGTCGTTACGATAGCTGAATCCGAGACGTCCGCCAAGATTGTTGGAGTTGGTGGTATTTTTCACAGCCTGTCTGTTCTGCTCAAGGTAGCTTACGTGGTGGTTGAAGTTGTCGCTGAGCGAGATGTTGTAGCTGAAGTAACCGAGGGTATCGATGGCCGAGTTGAAGGTGATGTTACCACCAGCGTTCCAGTTACCGTTGATGTTCTCAGGACGTGAGATGCGTCCACCAGTCTCAGAATTATAGGTCACCATGTTGGCGATACTGTTGTTGGTGAACTGGAAATTCAGGTTGGCGAAGACGAAACGCTGATGCTTGGGATAGTAATTGTTGAAGCGCAGGTTGAATGACTGTGTAAACGAGGGCTTCAGATCGGCATTACCCGTAGTGATGTTCAGCGGGTCGCTGTTGTCGGTAATGACGAGCAGGTCGTTCATCGATGGCTGGCTGGTGCTACCGCGATATTCAAACCGCAACTGTCCCTGTTCGGAAATGCGCCAACGGAAATTGGCCGTCGGGCTCCAGTTAACAACCGAACGGTTGACAACGGTGTCGATACCCAAATAGCGCTGTGTATATTCCGATGATTGGGGTACAAACTGTACACCAACGTTGAAATCGTAGGTATTGCGGATGAAGCGCAGCATTACCTCACCTGTATGTATGTAGTTCTTGTATTCAGAATAGCGGCTCTGGTCTTTCGTATAGTAAAGAGCGTCGGTATAGTTCCTGTCAAGCAGATTGAAGTAATCGCTCCACTGACGGTATTCAGGTGTAACACCGCTGAAGTCGTAGCCTCGGGTGGGATCATTGAGCAGCGGGTTGGAATAGTCGTAGGTGGAACGGTCGTTCTCATTGTAGCGATACTGGAAGGTATAGCTGAACTGCAGGAAGGTGGCGCGGGCAATGGGCTCGCTATAGGTGGCACGTACGCTGTAGTCCCACGAGGTGGTAGGCGACAGGTTGTAGCGGTTGGTCTGATACTCGGAAAGATCATTTACTCCATTGAACCTGGTGGTCGACTGGAAGAGCTTGGTTTGGTTGCTCGACAGCGTCTGGTTTTCGTTATCGCTATAGTTACCCGTAAGCTGGACGGTAACATTACGCCCCGTGTTGCTCAGGCGGCGGTTAACCTGGAATGTACCGCCCATGCGTTTGTTCTCGCCATAAGTGAGCGAACGGCTGACGTTGGCATTGACAAGGATGGAGTCGAGATTGCCTCCGTTGTTCTTCATGATTTCCTGCAATACGGCAGCATCTATCTGAGAGTCAATGATGTTATAGGGGTCGCTACTGAAGGTAGCCGAGAGATTGTTACTCGTATTGTCGTTAGTTTGATAGCTCCAGTTGGGACGGAAGCTGATGTTCCACAAGGTATCGGGCGTCCACTCGATACGTCCGCCAACACTCCAGCTGTTAGAGCGTGAGTAGCTCTGGTTGACGGAGTTCTGGAACGAGCCGGTGGAACTGCCATAGAAGTTCTCGCTGGCACGACGCGTCCATATGTCACCGTCGCGATGGTTCCAGTTGATGTTGGCCTGCGCAATAATCAGCTTGGGTTTCTCATAGTTGAAGTTAAGCATGCCTGACTTCATGGCGTTCAAGCCACCGCCACCCATGCCACGACCACCTCCGAAGCCACGGCCACCGCCGCCGCCAAAGCCCTGATCGTTGGTATTGTTAGCGTTACCCATACCCATGATGCGATAGTCATCCTTCATGTACATACCAAAGAGGCGGGCAGCGTAGCGGTTCTCAGTACCTGCGGCAACATCGGCATTGGCAATGGTACCGCGGTTCATACCGGCACGGATGCCGAAGTCGATGACCGTCTGCTCGTTGCCGTCGTCGATACCCGTAATACGAGCCAAGTCGCTCTTCTCGTCATAGGTCTTGATACGATCGATAATACTTGTTGGCAGATTCTTCAAGGCTGTCTTGGTATCGCCGAACTCCTTACCATCCACGCGTACCTTAGTTACTGACTTACCATTAATCTTGATGTTGCCCTCGTCGTCGACTTCAGCACCTGGCAGTTTCTTCACCAATTCCTCTACTACGGAACCCTCGGCAGTACGGTAGGCACCAGCATTGAAGATAACGGTGTCGCCCTTCGACACCACCTTGGCAACATTCTTCACCACCTCGACATTCTTGAGCATCTTGGAGTCTTCCGAGAGGGTGATGGTACCCATCTGCACAGGCTTTCCGTCGCTGACGGTAATACGCTTGGTATAGGTCTTGAAACCTACATAGGTGATGCGGACGATAAAGTTTCCATTGGAAGGGGCGGTCATCTGGAAGTTACCATTGGCATTGGTAACAGCATTTCCTACTAAAGTGGAATCGCCCTTCAGCAGAGCGACGGTAGCCTGGATAACCGCCTCTTTGGTGTCCTGTTCTACTACTTTTCCGCTGATGGTTCGTTGTGCCAGCGCAGCGGTGAATGTTGTCAAGGTAACGACAACGGCAAGAAGAAATCTTTTCATATAAAGTGTGCTATTTACAACAATCTGACGTGACACGTCAAGGAAAGTTTAATGAAGAACACAAAAATTTCCCGATTATTACGACAGATAATGGTTACTATGTATCCTGAACCTTTCGCACGCTACTTGTCCAACACCTCGTAGACAGAGTTGTTAGACTTATATTCAGGCACTATTTCCTTCATCTTACGAACGGTAGCCATATTGTCGTACTTCCTGGAAAGCTCTATCAGCTCGTCAATCTGCTTGCTGACCTCGGCAAAGTCGTAGGAACGGACAGTAGCAATACGAATCTTCTTATGGAACGTGGGCTTTGTGTTCTCCTTTTCATTGAGGACCTCCTCATAGAGTTTCTCACCTTCACGAAGACCGGTATACTCTACTTCCACGCCCTTGGCTCCCGACAGTTTTATCATACGCTTCGCCAAATCAGCAATGCGCACGGGTTTTCCCATATCAAAGACAAAGATCTCGCCTCCATTACCCTTCGTACCGGCTTCCAACACCAGCTTACAGGCTTCGGGTATAAGCATAAAATAGCGGATAATATCAGGATGCGTCACCGTTACCGGTCCACCGTTACGAATCTGTTCACGGAACAGGGGAATCACCGAACCATTAGAGCCCAGCACATTGCCGAAACGTGTGGTCACAAACTGTGTCGATGTCGTTGGCAGCTTGCCAAGAGCCTGTACATAAATCTCACAGATACGTTTCGAGCAGCCCATGACGTTGGTGGGGTTCACGGCCTTGTCGGTAGACACCATGACGAATTTCTTCACTCCATACTTCACCGACAAGTCGGCTATTACCTTCGTACCATAGATATTATTCTGTACGGCCTCACTTGGGTTATCCTCCATCATGGGCACGTGCTTGTAGGCTGCAGCATGGAATACATAGTCGGGCTTGAACTGACTGAAGATATGCTCCATACGATCCTGTTTGCAGATGCTCGTCACCACCGTATCAACCTGTACATCAGGGAATTTCTTTTCCATCATCAGACGGACATCGTGCTCCGGAGTCTCGGCCTGGTCAATCAGCATCATCGCCTCTGGACGATAGACAGCCACCTGCCGCACCAACTCTGAGCCTATAGAACCTGCTGCACCGGTTATGAGCACACGTCTCCCGCTCAGCAACTCGCCCATGGACTTCATGTCAACAACAATCTCGTCACGAGGGAGCAAGTCCTCAACGCTAACCTCCTGAAGGCTGACATTGTCTTTTTCCTGCATACTCTCAGAATCAAACTCCTTGACGCTTCGCGACATAAATATCTTTACATCCCCCTCAAGTAACTTGTCCTGAAGTTCAACATTATTACGGAAGTAATTTACCAACGTAGACGGTATCAGCACAACCTTAATCCTGTATCGACGGATAACTCCTACAAGGTCGTCATTCACGCTGTAAACCTTTTCACCCATCACAAGGTTGTGACGGTAGCTATCGTCAGGCGATATAAAGCCCTTTACTACAAAACGCCTCGGTTGCTGTGTACGGATGAACTTTGCCAAGCCAACACCACCCTCCTTGACACCAAGAACCAGCGTCTTCAGTGCTCGGATATCTGTAGTGGTTACATCGTAGACGGTTTTTACCAAAGCCCTGACTCCCCACTGGGCAGCCATACCAATGACATACATCAGCACGATATGGCGGAAATGCATGTGGTAAACAAAGTCTATCTGATACAAATAGACAAAGGCATGCAGGGCATAGGCCACTATTAGTGACACAACATTGGCATAGAAGATATGGAGCAGGTCAATAAACGATGAATAGCGAATGATACCAGAATAGGTATGGAACATTCGGGCACCAATAATACTGGGCAGCGTATACATAAATAGTGTCTGTGTCATCTTGAGCGCACCAATCGACTCGTCAACCCTATGAATGAATACCCAATAGACGAATTCTCCCGCTAAAAGTAGGAGCAGCATATCGATAACAAGAATCAGCCAATACGGTAAGGCATTCTTGCTAAAATACCACGCTATCAGTTTTTTCAAGGCACCTAAAGAAATAATATTCTTTCCTGACATATTGTCATTAAGATTCGACAGTTCAACTATTTGTGGTGCAAAGGTACGATAGTTTATTGAAATAGCCAAACTTTTATCAAACTATTTCAAAATTACCCCCCCCTAAAATAATACTCTGCTGGCAGATTAACGTTAATATTCCTAAATTGTTTGGTGCTTATGTCATTTTTTCTTAATTTTGCCGCCCAAATGGAAAAGCAGAAGGTTATCATATCGACTAAACTGGAGACTTCAGTAGCCTCTGCGGTGGGCGAATGTGAACGCGACCGCATCTTCATCTTAGTAGACGAAACAACAAAGCAACTGTGTCTGCCACTGATAGCAGGCTTTGACTGTGTGCGTGGTGCCGACATCATCACCATCGGAGCTACCGACCAGAACAAGACGCTCGATTCGCTTACTCATGTATGGAGCGAATTGCAGCGAGGCGGAGCTACCCGCCACTCACTGATGATCAACCTCGGTGGTGGTATGGTGACCGACCTTGGAGGCTTTGCCGCCTCTACCTTCAAGCGCGGTATGAATTACATCAACATTCCAACAACGCTGTTGGCAATGGTCGATGCTTCGGTAGGCGGAAAGACGGGCATTAACTTCGGCGGCCTTAAGAATGAGATAGGTGTATTCAGTACAGCTAAGAGCGTCATCCTCGATACCGTATTCCTTAAGACAATGGACCATGAGAATATTCTTTCTGGCTATGCCGAGATGCTGAAGCACGGGCTTATACAAAGAGAAGATGGCGACAGCATGTGGGCAGAGCTCATCAACTTCGACCTTGATGTGATAGACTACTACCAGCTAAGCCGTATGCTGGCAGATTCGGTAAAAATAAAAGAACGCATCGTAGAGGAAGACCCCACGGAGAAAGGCATCCGAAAAGCGCTGAACTTAGGTCACACGATAGGCCATGCTTTCGAGGCCTTTGCCATGAAGTCTTCAAATCAAGCAGGTCATACTGGGCCAATTCTTCATGGCTATGCCGTTGCCTACGGTATTGTCTGTGAACTCTACTTAAGCTGCATCAAGACGGGATTCCCGACAGAGAAGATGCGCCAGACAGTACGCTTTATCGATGAGCATTATGGCAAGATGGCCATCACGTGCGACGACTACCCCACCCTGCTGGAGCTGATGACCCACGACAAGAAGAACGTGGCAGGCGAAATCAATTTCACGCTGTTAGGCAACGTGGGCGACATCCGCATCAACCAGACTGCCACCAAGGAAGAGATATTTGAAGCACTCGATTTCTACCGCGAAGGAAACTAAGGGAGCGAACGCTTTAGAAACTGAAATACCAATTTAAAACCTAACTTGTAAATAATTACTTACTAACGCGTGGGGCGCGACTCGTGAGAGCTGTTCCCCACTATTTTTTCTGCCACACGACGGGCTGGTTTTCCTGTTTCTGTAAGAGGAATGCAATCAACATGGACGTAGTCGCGGGGAATCCAATAGTGAGGAAGTACCCTTTGGCATAGGGAACGGGCCTCAACGGTGTCGCCCTCGGTAAGCAGCACAACAATCTCACCAAACTTCTCATCACGGCGCTTCGTTATTAAATAAGGTACGCGCATGCAAGAATGAAGCAACCGCTCCACTTCCTCAGCCTGAATCTTAAGACCACCACTACAGATGACATTATCCTTGCGGCCAAGAATACGAAAAGACTGGGAATGGATTTCAGCAATATCGTTAGTTATGAGGAGGCCATCGTGGACGGCGGGTGCATTGATGACGAGACATTGATCGTCATTGAGTGACAGCGTAACACCATCAAACGGGGTGTACCAGTCGGAAGCATCGGATCCGTTAAGGCGTCGAAGAGCTATATGCGACAGCGTTTCCGTCATTCCGTAGGTGCTCCAAACGGCATTGGGAAAGGTGCGCAACTCATTGGCCAAAGCATCGTCGATGGCTCCGCCGCCAATAATCAGATGGCGTATACTCATAAGCCGCTGTTTCAACAACGGCTTATGCAAGCAATTATATACCTGCATCGGTACCATCGCCGCAAAGTCGATAGGCTCCACCACCGTAGCCAAGGGTTCCCCACTAGGTGGTACCGTAATCAGCCGCATGCCACGCACCAGGCTCCGCACGACCATCATCTTGCCCGCAATATAGTCGAGAGACATGCAGAGCAATGCCGTATCCCCCTTCTGCAATCCCAGAAAATCACAGGTGATACGTGCCGAAGCTTCCATGCGCCGTTTCTCTGCCCACATCGGCTTTGGCTCTCCCGTCGAACCGCTGGTGTGTACCAGCACCGTAGGGCTGTCGTTATGCCATTCAGCTAAGAATTCTTCGATATCCATAGTTTGTCGCAACGTATTTCCAGCGGCATTGGTATGTTATCGGTAAACAACTGTCCTGTACCAAGTCCCTGGGGCATAGTAATGGCATTGCCATAGACGGAGCTGCAGAACTGGGCAATAGCATTCAGTCCTACATTGCTCTCTAAGGCAGACGTGATCCACGATCCGATACCGTGTTCCTTGGCAGTTTGTATCCACTCACGACAACCCATCATACCACCATGCAGCGAGGGCTTGAGAATGATGTATCGAGGTTTGATGATATTGAGCATGTGGCGCTTCATCTCCGGGTCGTTCACACCTATCAGCTCTTCATCTAAAGCGATAGCCAGAGGAGACTCCCGGCACAACTCAGCCATATAAGCCCACTGTCCCTGACGGATGGGTTGCTCAATGCTGTGAATATTGTATTGCGACAGCAGTTCCAGCTTATAAAGGGCTTCTTCATAGGGAAAGGCGCCATTGGCATCAAGACGCAACTCCACTTCATGGAAAGAGAAACGTGAGCGGATGCGTTTTATCAGTTCGAGTTCCTGCTCAAAATCGATGGCGCCTATCTTCAGCTTCACGCAACGGAATCCCTGCTCCAACTTCTGTTCCATGCGCTGCAGCATTTCGTCATAATTGCCCATCCACACCAAACCGTTGATGGGGATTCCCTCCTCACCACGAGTGAAAGGTGTATCGAATAGACGTTCGCCATTCCTCATATTAAGTATTGCCGTCTCCAGTCCGAAAAGCATGGAGGGATAGTCGCGCATGGCCTCGTAGTCGATATTTCCCGTGCGCTCCACATCATCGCAGAATTGGCGTAGCACCTCACCATAGTCAGGACGGGCATCACAACTGAGATCAGGCAAGGGCGCACACTCGCCAATTCCCGTTCTGTCGCCATCGGACAGATGAACAAACCAACTTTTTCGCTCTGTATAAACGCCTCGGGAAGTTCCCGCTGGCTGCTTGAAATGGAGCACCCGCTCCTCAATATCTATTTTCATGCGTCAGCTAATTCTCTACTTATCAAGGTATTTTCGGATATTGTTCAAAGTCGGGCTTTCGCTTCTCGAGAAAAGCCTTGCCCCCCTCCTGTGCCTCATCAAGGAAATAGTAGAGCATGGTGGCATCGCCAGCCAGCTGTTGGATACCCGCCTGACCGTCGAGTTCGGCGTTCAGTCCGGCCTTGATCATTCGCAATGCTATTGGAGAGCGCTCCATCATGGTCTCTGCCCAGCTGACACATTCGTCCTCCAATTGGCTGAGGGGAACAACCTTGTTGACCATACCCATCTGCTCGGCCTCCTTGGCAGTATACTGACGGCAGAGGAACCAGATTTCACGAGCCTTCTTCTGGCCTACGATCCGTGCCAAGTAGCTGGAACCGAATCCTGCATCAAAAGACCCCACCTTAGGTCCTGTCTGCCCGAAGATGGCATTCTCAGAAGCTATTGTCAGGTCACACACCAGATGCAGCACATGACCGCCACCAATGGCATAGCCGTTCACCATTGCAATCACTGGCTTAGGCAAACGACGAATCTGCATCTGTACATCGAGTACGGAGAGTCGGGGCACTCCTTCATCGTCAATATAGCCACCACGGCCTTTCACGTGCATGTCGCCACCTGAGCAGAAGGCATGCTTAACGTCCTCTAAGCGTTTGCCTTCTGGCACCTCCGACATGGCTCCCGTCAACAGTACCACCCGGATACGCTGCAACTCTCTGCATTCAGCAAAAGCCTGCGAAAGCTCCCATGTAGTTTTCGGTGTGAAGGCATTGCGATAGTGCGGACGGTTGATGGTAATCTTGGCTATACCATTATACTCTTCGAAGAGTATCTCCTCGAACTTCCTGATTTCTTTCCATTGTCTTTTTTCCATATCATCTCAACTTTTTTGTGCAAAGATAAGCATTTATTTTGGAATTCTTTTCATAGCAACAGCAAATTCTTCACTCTTCATTCTTCGCTCTTCACTAATTTTCGTATCTTTGCAAGCAAAATGCCAATAGCTATGTTACAAATCCGCTGCAAGAATACCAATACGACGAAGAGCTTTCCTGAAGGGAGCACACTGTTAGATGTGTATCAGGAGTTTGCCGATGACATCAAGCTTCCCTACCCTGTAGTGTCGGCAAAAGTCAACAATGTGTCGCAGGGACTGAAGTTCCGCCTGTACCAGAATCGCGACGTGGAGTTTCTCGATGCCCGTGAAGGTTCAGGCCACCGTTGCTATGTCCGCTCTCTGAGTTTTGTGCTCTACAAAGCCACGCAAGACCTGTTTCCCGGTTCAAAGCTTTTCATCGAGCACTCGCTGTGCCGCGGCTACTACTGCAACTTTAAGAAAAAGGAAAAGCTGACAGACGCTGACGTAACCGCCATCAAGGAAAGGATGCAGGAGATTATTGACCTGGACATGCCTTTCCGACGTACGGAGGCTACCAACGAGGAGGCCATCCGCGTATTCAGCGACCGCGGTTTCTATGACAAGGTGAAGCTCTTGGAGACCAGCGGACAGATATATAGTGACTACTACACACTGGGGGATACCGTGGACTACTACTATGGCCCGTTGGTTCCCAGTGCAGGCTACCTGAAGGTATGGGAATTGGAACGATACGAGGAGGGGCTACTGCTGCGTGTTCCCGACTGGAACAATCCCACCAAGGTAGCCGAGAAGGTAGATCAACCCAAGACTTTCGAGATGTTTGCCGAGAAGACGCATTGGGACATTATCATGCGTCTGTCGAATGCTGGTGACGTGAACAAGGCTATCAAACGCGGCTATGCCTCGGAACTGATACAAGTATCGGAGGCTCTGCAGGAGAAGAAGATTGTAAAGATTGCCGAGGAGATAGACCAACGTTTCCACCGTAAGAAGGATCCGGTGAGGCTGGTGCTGATTACCGGACCATCAAGTTCTGGCAAATCTACGTTCTGCAAGCGTCTATCGGTACAGCTGCTGGCTTGTGGTTTGCGCCCCATTTCTTTTTCTACGGACGATTACTTTGTGAACCGCGTAGACACCCCTAAACTCCCCAACGGCGACTACGACTTCGACAATGTGGAAACCGTTGACCATCAGCTATTAGGAGAGCACCTGACAAAACTGATGAAGGGCGAGACGGTAGAGGTGCCGGAATACAACTTCGTGACTGGCAAACGGGAATACAACGGCAAACGGCTCAAGCTGTCGGGCGACACAGTGCTTATCATTGAAGGCATACATGCGCTGAACCCGCTTTTAACCAAAGGAGTTAAAGAATCCCTGAAATACAGGATCTACATCTCAGCACTCACCAGCATCTCCTTGGACGACCACAATTGGATTCCCGTCCGCGACAACCGCCTGCTGCGCCGTATTATCCGCGACTACAACAAGGGAGCCTTCACCGCTCAGCAAACCATCAGTCAGTGGAAGAATGTCTGCGAAGCTGAAGAACAATGGATATTCCCCTATCAGGAAACTGCCGACGTGATGTTCAATTCAGCATTGAACATTGAATTTGCCGTGCTGCGAACCCACGCTGAACTGATTCTTTCGAGCGTGCCCAAGAATTGTCCTGAGTATGCTGAAGCCCACCGCCTGCTGAAGTTCCTACGCTATTTCCTGCCCATCAGCGACAAGGAGATTCCCCCCACGTCAATTATGCGCGAATTCGTTGGTGGCTCCTCGTTCAAGTATTAGTCAAAAATAGCTCTCTGCCTTACAACCATCGTCGTGTAGGCAAAACATACCTTGTGGATAACTTTTAAAAACGTTTGAATTTGCGTATAGGCGAACAGTCGTTTGGGCATAGGCGCACGACTGTTTGGGTATAGGCACACAATCGTTTGGGTATAGGCAAACGATAGTAAGGTGCCGCCTTTCTCCCTGTTAGCCGTAGGTTCCCCCTTCAAGAAGCCTTGTTGCACCCCCTGTAAGGTATAATTCCCGTATGATAAACGGTTACGGTTACAACTGTAACCATTTTAGAAACCATTGTCAATTAACTCCAGAAACTTGTATTTTAATCATTACTCCCTCAAAGAACAATAATATTCTCTGAAGACTTGTTCGTCTGTCTGACTGTCTGAAAACACCTCAAGGAGGATGGGGCGGTGGCTCTCAATAATTAATAAGGTGTCGATGCCCTGTTGCATTTGCTCCATGTTCGTGGCCTTCAGGTAGGTGACATTGTTCTGGATACAGATACCCTCTGCGGTAGTGTGATGCGCTGCCGCCACAAACTTGTCGCGGGCAGGGCTTTGCTCCAAGCCTTTCAGCATGTTGAAGATGCCGCCCTTACCATTGTTCAGCAGCAGGATACGAAGGTTTCCTCGCAGGTTCTGATTCCACAGGGCATTCTGGTCGTAGAAGAAACTGAGGTCGCCAATGACGCAGAACACTTTTTCAGCAGTCACGACGGAGAAGCCTGCGGCTGTAGACAGCGAACCTTCGATACCGTTGACGCCGCGGTTGCACCACACCCGATGACGGGCAAAGATGTTGGCCAGGCGGATGGCGCTGCTGTTGGCGTAGTGAACTTGGTGGATGTTAGATAGTTTTTCCTCAAAATATTTAACGGCAGCCATCTCGGAATAGGCAGGTTGGTAGTTTTCCGCATGGGCGCGGACTTTTGCCAGCAGCGCCTCCCACATCTGCACAAAAGGATGGGGCTGCTGTTCCAACAGGAAGCGTATCTGGTCGGCAACCACTGCACCGTCTCCCTGAACAACATGCGTCAGGTTCATGAACGTATCGTTCACTTCACCCGTCTCGTTTACTGCCCATGTCTCCTTGGCCTTGCGAAGAAAATGCTTCAGCCGCTTGCTGACGATGGAACCGCCGATATAGAGCACAAAATCTGGCACGTAACGTTCGTCATCCCCAACAATTGCAACTGCTTCATCGAGGTTCGGATTCATGGGCTGACCAGCTATGAGCATCGGACGCTTCGACTGCATGAACATCCGACAGACGTGACTCAGCACATGAGGAGGCGTGTCGGCAGGAATCAGCTCTATCTTCCGCTCTTCAGACAGTTCTGCAACGGTGAAACCAAACAGCGGCTCGGTGATGGGCACATTGATATGCACAGGAGCATGACGGACTATTAGAGCCTCGTTGACCAAGCGGTTACAGTACCAGCGTTCCTCGCTGTCATGAGGCTCCGGCAAGGAAACTGCCTTGCGGACGAAGCGTCCAAGGGCATCGGGCTGGGGCAGTGTCTGACCGTCGAGCTGGTCTATCCATTGTTGCGGACGGTCGGCGCTGATGACAATCAGTGGCTGATGCTGATAGTAAGCCTCAGCAACAGCAGGAGCAAGGTTGAGCAGGGCGGTGCCGCTGGTGACGCAGACGACAACGGGCTTGTTCAGTGCTTGCGACATGCCTAAGGCATAGAAACCTGCTGAGCGCTCGTCGGTGACGGGGTAGCAGGTGATATCCGGACACTCGTTCAGATTATGGACAATGGGGGCATTACGGCTTCCTGGACAAACGACGGCATGGGTCACTCCATGCTTCACAAGCAGCGCCGTCAGGATATTAACACTTTCTTTATCTGAATACATATTAACTTGTTCTCGATGTCAAGACCCTACGCATGGTTTCAAGCTTTGCCTCGGTTTCCTGCCATTCCTGCCACTCCTTACTATCCTTCAGGAGCCCACCTCCGGCATAGAGGCAACAGCTGTCATTCTTGATATTCATGCAACGAAGCGACACATAGAGATGAGTCTCACCTTGAGGGTCGAGCATTCCCATAAAACCGCTGTAATAGCGACGAGAGGTATGCTCGTTGCGGACAATAAAGTCGAAAGCCTCACGCTTGGGAAGACCGCAGACAGCAGGGGTGGGATGGAGTGCCTGCAACAGATTGCCAATACGGTCGACGGAAGGCAACGTGAAAGTAAAGTCACTACGTAGATGGACAAGATTGGCAGCACGGACGGTGCGTGGGCCTTCCTCATTGAAATCTGAGGCGAAATGCTCCAGACACTCTGCTATATAAGTGGCCACGATGCGCTGTTCCGCGATATTCTTAATACTCCACGTCATGTTCTCACCCTCACCAGAAAGCTGCTCTCCCTCCAACCTCATCGTTCCCGCCAAGGCGATGGCGCGCCATTCGCTTCCGCTGCCCTCTAACAAGACCTCGGGAGTGGCCGTCAGCCACATCCCGCTCTGGGGTGTATGGACAAGTGCAATAAACATGCGAGGATAAAGGCGGCAGGCATTCAGAAAAAGCTGTTCGGGGGAAACGTTCACGGAAAGAGGTTCATCGGCACAGCGTGCCAGCACTATCTTGCGAAACTTACCCTGACAGAGCTGTGCATGGAAGTTGGAGAAGTCTATGTGATAAGAAGAACTCGGACTGGAGTCCTGGGAGGGCGTTCTCGCCTGTGGCTCTTCGTCAGCTCCCGGCACCTCACACTGTGATATGCGATCAGGACGTATAACGACAATCGGCTGCTCTGGTTTGATTTCAAATGGTGCAACGACGAACCCCGTAACAGCATTCAACCTCACACATGACAGCAACTCCTGCACTTCGCCTTCCACACGCGTGTAAACCGAAGCATAGGGTAAACGATAAAGAGCAAAAGCAGAGGACATGCTACTTCGACTTAATGACGTAATTGGTGACACGAACATTTGAAATCAAATCGCCACTGGTGTCCTTGATATCCACGTTCCATACGTGGAGCGTCGTACCTTTATGCAGCAACCTGGCATAGGCTGTCACCGTGTCACCCTCGGCAACAGCCTTGACATGACTGCCGCTCACCTCAATACCCACACAGGCAGAATCGGGACAGAGCGACGAAGATCCCACCCCGGCCACATTCTCTGCCAATGCCAGAGAAGCTCCACCACTAAGGAATCCGAAAGGCTGGCGGTTACGTTCGTCCACCCGCATCCGCGCCATACAAGTATCGTCCTCGGGAGTGGAGATAAACTCCATACCGAGGGCGGTACTCAGATTAGGCTTAGCGTTGATAATTTCGTTTATTCTTTCTACGTCCATTATTTATAAAAACAACGAATACTCGGGAACACTCCATGCCAAGACACTGGCACCGAGAACATCACGCTCGTCATCATCCAGCTCAGAGACAAGGAGCTTCACCTTGCCGCGCATATTGCCGAAGATATGCTCCTCGAAAGAATGCTTGGTGGGGTCGAAAAGCCACTTGCCAGCATGAGAGATGCCACCTGTCAGGATGATCGCCTCAGGGTCGACAATGGAGGCATAGTTGGCAAGGCCCATGCCCAGCATATATCCAGTACGGCGGTAGACTTCGATAGCCATATTGTCACCTTGGTCGCAACATTCTGCGATGGTGCGCGGCGACAGTTTGTCAAGAGAACGCAGCAATGAAGGCTCGTCCAGGGCAGTCATCATCTCCTGGGCTGTCATCACAATGCCCTTTGCTGCCGCATAGGTTTCCAGACAGCCTCGATGGCCACAGCCACAAAGACGGCCACGGTCTTCCACACACGTATGACCAAATTCACCGGCAAAGCCAAAATTGCCATGATGCTCCTTACCTTCAGAGAAGAAGCAACTGCCGATACCAACACCTAATGATATGGTGACAAAATTACGCATACCATGTGCCATACCGAAGGCGTGCTCTCCCAACGCAGATATATGTGCATCATTGGACAGCCCGACAGCCAAGCCTATACGTTCACGCAACATGACTGCCATGGGAATAGAGCCTTTCCAGGGTAAATTGGAGGCATGCTCAATATAGCCGTTGATAGAATTGGCACTTGGCGCACTAACACCAACGGAACGTACGCTCTCATAGCCGCCATTGGCTTCTATCAGCTTGACTATCCGCTCACTGAGCACGCTGACGAAATCGTTCACATCAGGATACTTAGAGGTATCGAACATCTCTTTAGCCAAGATGTTGCCCCGGATATCAACAATGGCGTATGTTGTTCGGTCACTACTGATATCTACCCCTACTACCTTAGTCTTTATGTTGTAAAAGTCCATTTACCCTGTCTTGATTATGATTATTTAAACAACGAATACTCCTTGACATCCCAGGCCAAGGCGCTGGCGCCCAAGACGTCGCGTTCCCCCTCCTTCAAGATGGAAACGAGAATACGCACCTTCCCGCGTATGTTGTGGAACACATGTTCGTCGAACGATGTACGCATTGGTCTCAGCAACCACTTGCCTGCCTGCATCATGTCGCCCGTCAGGATAATAGCCTCAGGGTTAATGACCGATGCATAGTTAGCCAGCCCGATACCCAACATCGTACCCACGCGACGGAAAGTCTCGATAGCCACGCGGTCGCCCTTTTCACAACAATCGGTTATGGTGCGGACATTCAGTTCGTCAAGTTCACTCAAAAGTGTCGGCTCAGTACTATTGGCTATTTCTTCTTCAGCAGTCATCACAAGACCTTTATCGGCAACATAGGTTTCCAGGCAGCCCTTACGGCCACAACCACACTGACGACCATTTACCTCGACGCAGGTGTGTCCTACCTCTCCGGCAAAACCGTTAATGCCCAGATGGGGCAGGCCGTTGGTAAAGATGCAACTGCCCAGTCCACCATGACTGATGCTTACAACAATAAAGTCCTTCATTCCATGGGCTGAGCCAAAGGCTTTCTCGCCCAAGGCGGTGATATGGGCATCATTGGCCACGGCTACGGCCATGCCCAACTGATCCTGCAGCATCACGGAAAGAGGGACAACGCCCTTCCACGGCATATTGGCTGCGTTCTCCATACAGCCCGTCAGATAGTTTCCACTGGGAGCACTTATTCCCACCGAACGGATGGTATCGTATCCTCCGTTCTCTTCTATCAGGGTAAGCACTCGTTCGCTGAGTGCATTGACATAGTCCGCTATCTCCGGATAGTCAGCTGTACAAAAATGATCTTGAGCAATGATTTCGCCACGGATATCTACCACGGCATAGGTTGTCCGGTTCTCACGTATATCGATACCAACAACACGCGTTTTAATCTGGTCAACTTCTTCCATTGTATTTATCACTCTTTAAACAACGAATACTCCTTCACTTTCCATGCGAGCACACTGGCACCGAGCACATTACGCTCACTCTCGCCCAGCTCTGAGGTAAGGAACTTCACTTTACCTTGTATATTATGGAACACGTGCTCTTCAAACGATTTCTTGGCAGGCTCCAGCAGCCAATGTCCTGCACGGGAGATTCCTCCGGTAAAGATGATAGCTTCGGGATTCAGTAACGAGGCATAATTGGCAAGGCCGAGACCCAGTACTTCACCCGTGCGGCGGAACACCTCAATAGCCAGTTTATCGCCCTGCTCGCAGAATTCATAGATCTTCTTCGGCGTCAGCTTCTCTTCATCGCGCATGAGCGAGGGCTCGTCAGTCTCTACCAGCAAGTCCTTTGCCGTTCTTACAATACCCTTGGTAGCCGTGTAGGCTTCCAAGCACCCCTTGTTACCACAACCACAGACACGTCCGTTGAGTTGTACGCAGGTATGACCTATCTCGCCCGCATGACCATCGTAACCGAGGTTCACCTCTCCATCAGAGAATATACAGCTGCCCATACCCGAGCCAAGCGTAATGGCAATAAACTCACGCATACCGTGGGCCGAGCCAAAGGCCTGCTCTCCAAGGCCCACCACGTGGGAGTTGTTGGCTACTGCCACGGCAAGGCCCAACTGGTCGCGCATCATGGCTGCCAGGGGGATAACGCCCTTCCAGGGCATATTGGGAGAATTGACCATGCATCCCGTCATGAAGTTGGCACTGGGAGCACTAACACCTATCGAACGGATAGTTTCATAACCGCCGTTAAGCTCTACAAGGCCTACGATCCTTTCACACAATGTGGCCACATAGCCGTTGATCTCGGGATAGTCCAAAGTAGGGAAACTATCTTTGGCAAGTATGTTTCCACGGACATCGACAATGGCGTAGGTTGTGAGATCCAAACTGATGTCTACACCTACCACGCGTTTCTTTACTGCTGCTTGATTCATTGCACTATCTTACTGGTTATCTATTGTAGGATTTTCGTTATTGTGCCACAAATATAAAGTTTTTTCCCGAAACGCACAAACTTTTGCAAGTTTTTTTGCAAATATTTACCCAAAAGTATGATTTTTCGGGATTATTTCGTAACTTTGCACCCAATAAGACACATTTATCCGGATAAAAAAATGAACATTTTAGAATTAAGCGAACAAGAAATTCTGCGACGTCAGTCGCTTGACGAGCTGCGCCAGTTAGGTATTGACCCCTACCCCGCAGCAGAGTATACCACCAATGCTTTTTCCACAGAAATATTAAATTCCTTCAGCGACGACGCTCCCGCCCGGGAGGTTTCCATCGCCGGACGTATGATGAGCCGTCGAGTCATGGGTAAAGCTTCGTTCGTGGAACTTCAGGACTCCAAGGGCCGCATACAGGTGTATATCACCCGCGACGACATCTGTCCTGACGAGAACAAGGACCTCTACAATGTTGTTTTCAAGAAGCTGCTCGACATTGGCGACTTCATTGGAGTCCGCGGTACAGTATTCCGTACGCAAACAGGTGAAATATCGGTACACGCGCGTGAGCTGACCCTGTTGTCGAAGTCGCTCAAGCCACTGCCCATCGTGAAATATAAGGACGGTGTGGCCTATGACAAGTTCGATGATCCCGAACTGCGCTATCGCCAGCGCTACGTCGACTTGGTGGTCAACGACGGTGTAAAGGACACCTTCCTGCAGCGCGCCACCGTAATCAGAACCATCCGAAAGGTGCTCGACGAGGCTGGATATACCGAGGTGGAGACACCTACCCTACAGTCTATTGCCGGTGGTGCTTCGGCCCGTCCTTTTATGACCCATTTCAACGCACTTGATCAGGACATGTATATGCGCATTGCCACTGAGCTTTACCTGAAGCGTCTTATCGTCGGTGGCTTTGAGGGTGTATATGAGATTGGCAAGAACTTCCGCAACGAGGGTATGGACCGCAACCACAATCCAGAATTCACCTGCATGGAGCTCTACGTACAATACAAGGACTACAACTGGATGATGTCGTTTACCGAGAAGCTGTTGGAGACCGTTTGCATAGCTGTCAACGGAAAGCCGGAGCGCGAAATCGACGGACAGATGGTATCCTTCAAGGCTCCCTACCGCCGACTGCCCATCCTTGATGCCATCAAGGAGAAGACGGGATTCGACTGCAACGGCAAGTCGGAAGACGAAATCCGTCAGTTCTGCCTTTCCAAGGGTATGGAAGTGGACGAGACCATGGGCAAGGGTAAGCTCATCGATGAGCTCTTCGGCGAGTTCTGCGAGGGCACTTTCATACAGCCTACCTTCATTACCGACTATCCCGTCGAGATGTCGCCCCTGACAAAGATGCATCGTTCAAAGCCCGGACTCACTGAGCGTTTCGAGCTGATGGTCAACGGCAAGGAGCTGGCCAACGCCTATTCCGAGCTCAACGACCCCATTGATCAGGAAGAGCGCTTCAAGGAGCAGATGCGACTGGCCGACAAGGGCGACGACGAAGCCATGATTATTGATCAGGACTTCCTCCGTGCCCTGCAGTACGGCATGCCGCCCACCAGCGGTATCGGTATCGGTATCGACCGTTTGGTGATGCTCATGACGGGCAAGACTTTCATCCAGGAGGTACTGTTCTTCCCCCAGATGAAACCCGAGAAGAAAGCTCCCCAAAGCTCCATTCAGGAATGGGCTGCCATTGGCGTTGCCGAGGACTGGGTATACGTTTTGCGCAAGGCGGGCTTCTACCTTGTTCAGGACATCAAGAACGAGAAAGCACAGGGGCTGCAGCAGAAGATTGGCGAAATCGTCAAGAAATACAAGCTCGACTTGCAGAAACCTTCTGTCGACGAAGTGCAGCAGTGGATTGAGAAGGCATAAAAAGCCACCCAAGCCCTCCCGAGGGAGGGATGTCCAGATACCAAAACAAAAGAACATGAACGATAACGCTAATTATAGTTCAAGTAATCTACATCCCTCCCTCCGGGAGGGCTTGGGTGGGCTTTGCGGTCGTATAGCGATTGTCGGTGGAGGCTCGTGGGCTACGGCCATAGCCAAGATAGTGGTGCAGCATACGCACCACATCGGATGGTATATGCGTCGCGATGACCAGATTACCGACTTCCGCCGTATGGGCCACAACCCTGCTTACCTGACCAGCGTACACTTCAACGTAGACGAGATACAGTTCGAAAGCGACATCAACCGCATAGCACAGGCCTATGACACGCTGGTCTTCGTCACTCCCTCGCCCTATCTGAAGAACCACCTGAAGAAGCTGAAGACACGCATCAAGGACAAGTTCATCGTCACCGCCATCAAGGGTATTGTTCCCGACGAGAACCTTATCTGCTCCGAGTACTTCCATCAGGTGTTCGACGTGCCCCACGAGAACCTTGCCTGTCTCGGAGGTCCTTCCCATGCCGAGGAGGTGGCCCTCGAGCGACTGTCCTACCTCACCGTAGGCTGTTCCGACATTGAGAAGGCCCGCGCCTTTGCTAATGTGCTCACCAGCGAGTTCATCAAAACCAAGACGTCAGACGACGTGATTGGCATCGAGTATTCATCCGTGCTGAAGAACGTATATGCCATTGCTGCAGGTATCTGTTCTGGTCTGAAGTATGGCGACAATTTCCAGGCAGTACTCATGGCCAATGCCGTACAGGAAATGAACCGTTTCCTCACCGCTGTCCACCCCATCGAGCGCAATGCCTACGACTCCGTCTATCTGGGCGACCTACTGGTGACGGGCTACTCGAATTTCTCACGCAACCGCACCTTCGGCACCATGATTGGCAAGGGCTACAGCGTAAAGTCGGCACAGATTGAGATGGAGATGATTGCCGAAGGCTATTTCGGTACCAAGTGCATGAAGGAAATCAACCGCCACTGGCACGTCAACATGCCCATACTTGATGCCGTCTACAACATCCTGTACGAGCGAATCTCACCGCAGATAGAAATCAAGTTGCTAACCGACTCCTTCAGATAGTCTATGCCACTATTTTTACTTTGTATCTTGCTACTGCTGCCGACGGCAGCTTTTGCTCAACTGGAGAAACAAGAGACAATGATGATAGAGGCGATGGTGGTGGATGCTGAAACGGGGGAGCCGTTGCCGTTTGCCAGCATTAGCATAGTACCACCCCGCCATGCATCGACCATCACCAACGCTGAGGGCAACTTCCGCATCGCAGTGATGGAGGGCGACAAATTGCGCTTCACATATGCTGGCTACCAGTCGCTGACGCTGAGTCCAAAGGCTGTTGGCCGCAAGGTAAATCTGAAGCCCGCGACGCTGATGATTAACGAGGTAAACGTAAAGGGGCTGCCGCTGAAGGAAATCAGGAAGGAAACCGTGCGCCAGAAGAAGAAGCACCGTCGCAAGACAGCGGACTACTACTACCGCCAGACGGCCTTCGTCGACTCTACCTGTTACGAATACTTGGAGGCCTTTCTATCGGGCCATTCGGCAGTGGCTCTCAACGACCTAAAACTGACAAGTGGCCGCTATGCCGGTGTACAGCCCGACACGGCTTCGGGCATGATTCTGCATTTCTACAAGAACTTCTTCACCTTCTCTCAGATAGAACTGGCTACGGACAAGAGTCGGCTGCAGCCATCTGAGGACATTATGCCGCTGTATGAAAAGGCTAGTAAAGTCTACAACATCGACTACGACCTGATAAGCGACTCGACGAGTGCCATCTATGTCATCCGCTTTCAGCCAAAGGATTCTATCATGGGCTACACCATTCTTGACTGTACGCTCTATGTCGACTCGGCCAGCCATCATATCATGCGCTGTGACGGCAGCGGGCGCAACTTTCGAATCCTTCAGCAATACCCAAAGAAACTGAAGCGCAAAAACGAAGTACTGCCAGTAGTCTTCAATTTCAGTATCAACATGACTGAGGAGAATGGATTTACTGAAGTGCAGTCGGTCTATGTCGATACCTATCACCATGTGGACAGTTCGCTGATACGCACTAAGTCGACGCTCTTCAACGTAGGCCCCCATCATGGAAAGAAGGGCAGAGACCTGAAGTTTGAGGACGACCTGCACAAGCGTATCGAGAAGCAGGAATACGACCGTGACTTCTGGCAGAAGAACGAATTTGTTCGCCGTACCCATATTGAGGAGGCCGTGCTGGAGTTCTTCGACCGTAAGGATCTATTTGGCGTATTCTGACAAATACAGCAGATTTCCTTCTTCACCGATGCCCGCTGCGCTGACGCAGATGCGGGTCTGCTTGCCGTTGTTGAACAAATGCAACTTCAGCAGTCCATCGTCATCGGGTGTGGCAGCAGGATTCCAATAGAGCGTGCGGCGGTAGTCGTAGGACTCTGCCGTTGGCGGACGCTGGCTATAGTCGGGTGTCAGGTAGAACTCGTCGGGCTCGATGATGCCGGGCACCATGATGCGGCGGTCGCGCCAGACGGGACGCTGGCTGTCATCAGGCAGCAGCTCGAACTGCAGGGTAACGTCGGGGGTTCCGGTTTCCATGGGGACTTCTCGCTCCTCATTGCGCAATTCGAAGTCGGTGTAGCACTTGACGATGTCCTGACGGGCTAATGTCATACAGCCTGCCAATTTGTAATCACTAATGAAGGGTTGGGTAACTGGTGTGGTAAGTGCGTAGTTTCGGAAGAATACGTAAGGCGTCATGTATTCATCATTGACCCGGGCGCGCACGTTGAAGAAGCGGTCGGCGTTATAGGTGCCGAACAGGGCTGTGGCCACAGCCACGGGGAATTTCATCATATCGAACTGTCCATAGCAGAGCCCACGGTCGGTACACAGGTCATAAAGTTCCTGGGCATCGTAGACGCACACTGGTTTGGTGTAGTCAATCTTGCGGCGTCCGCGACGACGGCGCTTCTTGACGGTGACCCCGCTGAGCACACGGTCCATCTTCGAGATGGAGTCTACAGCCTTGACCTCGTCGAAAGAAAGGGTCAGCGGTGCCGCCTCGTCATCAGGCAGGTGGCACTGGTAATAGGAATATTTCTGGGCAAAGACGGGGAAGAAGAGATCGCGCTTGACGAAGTAGTCGGCTATGGCCGTCTCGCTGAGGAATCCCTTGTTCATCTTCTTCTGCAGTTTCTTCTCGTCAAGACCTGAGTCGTAGGCCTTGAGGAACAGGGCGCCCGCATTCTTGTAGTTGGGCAGATCGAAATGGAAATGCCCACCATAGGTGGTCTCAGCCTTGAATTTGGTAATGGTCGACTCAGGCAGTTGCATACCGTTTTCATCGAGTTCTACCAGTTCGCACTCCACCGTCACTTCGTGTTTCAGCGAGCCGTGATGTTCAGCGACCTTCTTTTCTTCATTACGGGCGGAGTTTGACACTTCTTGCCGCCAGGCAGGCTCCTCGATGAAGATGGCATCGCCGACTGTATTCAGTTCCAGCGCACCATCCAATGATGCCAGTTGCTCGCTATCTGAATTCACGCCCAAGACGCGCTGAATCAATTTCTTGTAAATAAGGTCGTTGGGGTCGGCATGCAGGGCTTTTGTCTCGCTGTAGCCAAAAACGCCCTGTTTCCAGTACTTGATTTCATCGATTTCCCATTCGGCGGGAATGGTGTTATAGACATTGCCATCAACATTAAGGCATTGTTCCGGACCGTAACGCAGGGGCTTGCCGTCGGTCAGGTCGCCATAGTTGTAGCGTCGCCAGCCCTGCACCATCAGCAGCAGGTCTAGATGGTGACGGTGCTGCTGATCGTCGGCCTCGAAGTAGTAGTCGGGATGAGGAATAAAGCCCTTCAGTTCGCTCGACAGCAGCAGCTCGGTCATGATATTACCCGTGTCGTAGGTAGGGTCGTCGGTAGCAGCATCGCGGATACTAACTGACACCTGGTCGGTACCTTCAGGCACCTGTAGCTCCAGGTCGATAGCCTCGTATGGCTGATAGTCAATCTTGGGGATATTCAGGGTGATTTGTCCGTTGTCGTGTTCGTGGTTGTTGACGAAGAACAGTCGGTCAGCCATCGGATGCCCGTCGTTGTCGATAACAAGAAGGTCGCTGACGCCTGACGGCAGCTCACTGGTATCGATGCAGACGGTAGCCTTTCCCTTTTTGTCAGGTTTAAACCGCTCAAATACCTTCAACTGTCCTCGCGACAGCACCACAGCCGCATAGTCTACATTGGTGGGTACACCGCGAAGGCTGACCATAACTTTGACCTGATTGTTGTCGGCCGTCTTGACACAAAGGGCGCACCCCGTCTTCTCGATCTTCGGCAGGTCAATGTTGTAGTCCTTGTCGCTATAGTGGAAATGTGCCTCTAACCGTCCGTTCTCAGGCACGTCAATCGAGAAGATGCCGCGTCCCTCATGCTCGGTCTTAATGATCGTGCTACCCACTCTTCCCGAAATGTCGATTTGTTCACCCAGTTCGTTGACGGCCTCGAAAGCTACATTGGCTTTCGTGCCCGCTATGAGGTGTCCGCCCTCGGGGTAGAAGTTGACTTTCAGGTTTGCCTTCAACTCTTTGTCGAGTCGGGTCTTCGGGCGTTCCACGATGTATTTCAATGCGTATTCTCCCATCTTCTCGGGAGTCTCATAAACAGGCACCACCCGACTGTAAACCGTACCATAGAGACGATAGAAGTCACTGGCCATCTGTTTGTTATAAAACAATTGGCGCGAACGGTAGTTCGACGGATGCTCCGTCACGCAGAAATTCATCATCCAACGGGTATAGGCCCTAATCTCATAAAAGCCGGAATAGAGCGAGTCGGTCAGGTAGAACGAGCCCTCGCCATCGCCGTCCTCGGAGATGGTGATGGTCTGACGCTCTACAAGCATCCCGTCGGGCGACACCAATTCTACGTAGAGCAGGCGGCTCAGGTCGGTATACTGGTTGTTGTCGGCTCGTACCACATAGGCCTTGAACCATATTTCCTCACCCCGGTAGTAACAGTTGTTGTCTAAGTGCAAGTACACCTTTTCCTGAATAGGGGCATCGGCCAGCATCCGCTGTATGCTGTCAAGCCCGTCATCGGCATAAGACATACCGCTGCCGAGTAGTAGGAAGAGGGTAAGTATCAATGCTTTCATATCGTCGGAGTTTGGTATTTGCCTACAAAGATAAACATATTTTGCAAAAATCCTTTGCTATTTCGCCAATATTTTGTATTTTTGCAAACCGAAAGATGATAATAGCTATCAATAACTTAGAACAACGACAATGAAGAACATCAGTCTTGACATTACAAAGGCAGCCTGCTTCCTGGAAGCTGGCGCCGTGAAGGCTTTCGAGCCTAAAGTAAAGGCCGCCCAAGAGGCCTTGGAGAATGGAACATGCCCCGGCAACGACTTCTTAGGATGGTTGCACCTGCCCTCAAGCATCACGCCTGCCTTCCTTGACGAAGTACAGGCTGCAGCTAATACACTGCGTGAGAAGTGCGAAGTGGTAGTAGTGGCTGGCATCGGTGGCTCTTATCTTGGCGCCCGTGCCGTCATCGAGGCCCTCGGCAACTCGTTCGCATGGCTCATCCAGGACAAGGCCAACCCCACTATTCTCTTTGCTGGTAACAATATTGGTGAAGACTACCTCTCTGAGATGACTGAATATCTGAAGGACAAGAAGTTCGGTGTCATCAATATCTCCAAGTCGGGCACCACGACAGAGACCGCCCTCACTTTCCGCCTGCTGAAGAAGCAGTGTGAAGCCCAGATGGGCAAGGAAGCTGCCAAGGACGTCATCGTGGCCGTTACCGATGCCAAGCGCGGTGCTGCACGCACCTGTGCTGACAAGGAGGGTTACAAGTCGTTCATCATCCCCGACAACGTCGGTGGACGCTTCTCCGTACTCACCCCCGTTGGCCTGCTGCCCATCGCCTGTGCTGGTTTCGACATCAAGGCCCTCGTACAGGGTGCCCAGGACATGGAGAAGGCTTGTGGCAAGGACGTTCCCTTCGACGAGAATCTCGCCGCCCAGTATGCAGCCGTTCGCAATGGACTGTATCAGGCTGGCAAGAAGATTGAGATCATGGTAAACTATCAGCCCAAGCTCCACTTCGTTTCTGAATGGTGGAAGCAGCTCTATGGTGAGTCGGAGGGTAAGGACAAGAAGGGTATCTTCCCCGCCAGCGTAGACTTCACCACCGACCTCCACTCCATGGGACAATGGATTCAGGACGGCGAGCGTACCATCTTCGAGACAGTCATCTCCATCGAACAGCCCAACCGCAAGCTGCTCTTCCCTAGCGACGAGGAGAACCTCGACGGCCTCAACTTCCTGGCTGGCAAGCGTGTGGACGAGGTGAACAAGATGGCTGAGCTGGGTACACGTCTGGCCCATGTCGACGGTGGCGTGCCCAACATCCGCATCTCCGTGCCCGAACTCAACGAGTACTATATCGGACAGCTCATCTACTTCTTCGAGATTGGCTGTGGCATCAGTGGCAACGTGCTAGGTGTGAACCCCTTCAACCAGCCCGGTGTAGAGGCATACAAGAAGAACATGTTCGCCCTGCTCAACAAGCCCGGCTACGAGGCCGACTCTAAAGCCATCCAGGAGCGACTGGCCAAGGAGAAATAAAACTAGTTTTAACTAGTGCAACTTGTACGACTAGTATTACTAGTTCGACTAGTCCAACTAGAACAACTAGCGCTTCTAGAATATCCAGTAGAATGAATCAACCAATTCTACAATACTTAGAAAAGCACGGCTTTGAGGCGTTTTGCCCCAAGGCCGTGCTCTTTGACATGGACGGCGTGCTCTACGACTCCATGCCCCATCACGCCATTGCCTGGCAGCGGTCGATGGCTATCTTCGGCATCCACATGACCGAGGCCGACGCCTATGCCACCGAAGGAGCACGAGGCATCGACACCATCCGCAAAATGGTACAACAACAAAAGGGAGAGGAAATCACACTGGAGCGCGCACAGGAGATGTACGATGAGAAAACGCGCCAATTCCATGCCATGGGCGAAGCACCGCTCATGCCCGGCATCCTGGGGTTGATGGAAAACATACACCAGCAGGGATTGCAAATCGGTGTGGTAACGGGAAGCGGACAGCGCCCGCTCATCAACCGCCTGGTACACGACTTCGGCAACTACCTGGACAAACAGCATATCGTTACCGCTTACGACGTCAAACGCGGCAAGCCACATCCCGATCCCTACCTGATGGGAATGGAGAAAGCAGGGACAAAACCCTGGGAAACCATTGTCATCGAGAATGCCCCATTGGGAGTCAGCGCTGGTGTTGCAGCACAGACCTTTACCATTGCCGTCAACACCGGCCCCCTACCCGACCAAGCCTTGAGCGAACGCGGAGCCGACCTGCTGTTCAGGAAAATGACCGACCTTCGCGACGCTTGGAACACCTTATTCTAACTCTTCATCGCTGCCTTCGTCAGCCTCTCCCGTACCGCTGGTGTCCATCTCCGAGTCACGTTCAATCTTCACGTTCCCGAAATTGTCAATTTTCACCTCCAAGGGGATATACTCATCCGTCTGAGGCAGGCAGACACTTGCAGCAAACTCCAGCTGCTGACCATCTACCTTGTCGAACACCAGCCCCTCCAAGATACCTGCCTTGCGGTAGTTGGCGGTAATATAGCTGTCAAACGTTGCCTTAGTAAACGTCTTGCTGATAGCCACCGTTCCGTCGGTACGCAGCACCTTCACAGCAATCCTGTTATCCACGAACCGCTGTCCCGTCTCGTCCTTCACCATAGGCAGACTGTCACTGGGCGTACGGCTTACCTCTACCTTATACTCCTTTCCCAGCCACTGCACGTCACGCTGGTCGGCATAGGGCTGCATGCGGACAGGAGCCGCCGGTCCCTTGGCCTCTATCTTCGGGGCGATAAATTCCTGAGTCTGCTTCTTCTCCTTGCAACCTGCAAGCAGCACCATCGAGGCCATAGCAACGATGGCCACTTTATTGTTCATCATCATTCTTTCCTGTTTTTAGTTTTGATTCTGCCTGCAAAGATAACGTAAAATTTCGGTATAAGCAAAAGAAGAGACCTTTTTTAACAGGTTTTACCCAGAGCAAACCGAGAGCTACCTATTTAAAAGAAAAGAAGAAGAAATAGCAGACAGCAGCCACATAACGGCCTTCGCCTGTGAAGCGGGCTATGCGGTTGCTGCTGGCATCATAGAAGTCGTTACCTTGGATGCGACCAATGCCCGACGGTGTCTTGCGCGGGTCTTCCACAGCACCATTGGCCTGAATCTTTCCGCACCAGGTGTTTCCCTTATACACCTCACCATTCTCTGTAAACCTACCTAAATCACGATTATAGGCATCCGTTATTTTACCGCTTGCCTGTATTACTCCTATTTGCTCACCCAGGCGATTGAGAACCTTGCCATTGGCAGTTATCGACCCGATCTTGGTGCCTGCAGCGTTTTGGAAATTGCCTGCAGTAATCTTCTTCATGTTAGCCTTGAAATTGGCCATTCCTTCCGCCGAAGCCTTGTCACGGGCATCCATCGCGGTTTTCAGCTTGCTCACCTCCTCTTTCGTAGCATACTCATTAAACAGGAAGAAGGCCACGAGCTGGCGGGTGGCTTCCTTACGGAAACTACCGAACTGCTTGCCATAACAATATGCCTCAGTTCGTGTCACCTTGCCTATCGACTTGCCGTTAAGACTCAGTCCCCCACCTGTCTTAGTATTGATGGCAAGCGTGCCGATTTCAGGAAAGATGATGTCATCGCCCTTGATAGTCGCCATCAGCTTGCCGTCGTTGCGGGTGACTTCGCCCGTTGACTCATTGACGGTGTAGACTATCGGCTGACCTGCCAAATCACCATCCGCAAAGGTCTTGACGAGCGTAAACTGCTGAGTATCAGGATTCCATGTAGCAATCACATGACTGTCATCCCTCGATGTTCCTTCATAGATTTTGTTCAAGTTGCTCGTTGTGGCAGTCGTCGACTGGTTCTTCGTGCCGATTCCCAGTTCATTCTCACGCGTCTCCTTGTTGAGTCTGATGTTGCTCTCCGCGGCATCAATCTCCTTCGGAGTGTCCTTAATCACGTTCTTGGCCTTCTTTAAGAGGCCTCCAATCTGTGCATTGGCAGGTATGCTAAAGCAAAACATCATCAGCAATGTCAACGCAACACATACACTTTGGGTCGTTAATTTCTTGTTCATCATCATCATAACAAATAGGTTTGTAGTAATCTGCTGCAAATATAGGCAATTTATCTGAATAATCCAAGAAATAAAGGGTTTTTATGCGTTTCAAATTCTTCCTCAAAGGAAAAGCCTGCCAATATTGGCAGGCTTTTGTTATCCATATCTATTACCCAGATTAATACTTATCAAATTTGGCACGCCTGCCTTCTAAAACACTTTGTTAACCTAAATCACTATGATACGAATATTATTTCTCTTTTATCTAACGTAAAATGTTTTTCTTAATCATTGCGCTGTCCACGCTGTCCACGCGGTCCGCCGCCACGACGGCCTCTTTCTTTCATGCGCTTCTCGGCATCAGCCTGGTAGGCTTTGAACTGCTCGGGTGTAAGAATGGTTTGCAGCTCTTCGTCGTATTTCTTCTGAGCCTCTTCACGCTCCTTGCGCATCTTCTCCATCTGTGCCCTCATCTCTTCATTCATCTCGGGGCGCTGTCCCTGCTGGGCGTTGCCTCCAAAGTCGGGACGGGGTCTGCCTACACCTCCACGGTTTCCTCCGCGTCCTCCCATGCGGGGAGTCATGGTGTCAGCATATTTGGTGTTCAACTCGAGCAGCTTGGCAGCCTGCTCTTCGTTAAGACCGTACTGCTTGACGGTGTTGTCGGTGCGATTCTTAATCATCTCGGTTCTGTCGAACTGTCGACGCTCGCCTCTACCCTGTTGATTGTCACCCTGAGCCATAGCGGCTGTTACTGTCATCATGGCTACGATAGCCAAAATCATCTTCTTCATTTTTTTCAGATTTTAATAGTTTATACTTTCAGTTTGCTTTGTTTCTGTCAGTTGCAACTATTAATCTGATGCAAATATAAGGAAAATGTTTAATTGAACGAAATTTTTTTTTCCAAAATTCGGCGAAATCCTGTTTTTTTCGTACCTTTGGCGCGCCTTTAAGTTTTTTTAAATGGTTGTATGGGTAAAATCAAGGATTATATACTGTTTTTAGCTGTGTTGCTGACGGTGTCGTCCTGTTCCTGTGGGGGACGGGAGGAACAGCAGTCGGCTGCCGACTATCAGAGTATCGACACGTTGCCCATGCTGATTATGCAGATACAGAAATGCTCGCGTCTCTACACAACGGAATTCCACATTCACAAGATTGTGACCCACGACGACGTGGTGAAGCTGCAGGGTTCGTTGCTGAAGCAGAGCATCAACATACGCCTGCCGCTGGGCGACCGCAAGGTGGCCATTCCGATGGACGCCACGTTGAAGGGATATATCGACTTCAGCGAATTCTCGGAAAAGAACGTGGAGCGCAACGGCCGCAAGATTACCATCGTGCTGCCCGACCCGAAGGTGGAGCTGACGAGCTCGAAGATCAACCAGGAGGAAATCCGGACGTTTGTGGGACTTGTACGAGCGGGATTCAGCGATGCCGAGATGACGAGCTATGAGCAGCAAGGGCGTGAGGCCATTATCCAGAGTATTCCGCGCCTGGGCATTACCGAGAGGGCCCGCGAGAGTGCAGCACGCACGCTGGTGCCCCTGATAGAGCAGCTGGGTTTTGAAGAGCAGGACATCACGATTGCATTCCGCAAGGAGTTTAACCCTTACAACGTAAGGAAACTGATAGGGATAGAGAAATGATGCACGACAAGGCATATACCATACGGTGGGTGGTCAGGGCATTGGTGCTCGTGGCTGTCATCCTTGTGCTGTGGTGGCTGCTGTTTGCCGAGAAGGACAACCATCTGGAAATGGGCATTGACGACGGCATCAACGTAACCCCTGAGCAGATACAGCACATCCAGACGATTGGCCAGTGGGAGTTTCTAAGCATCAGCAACGAGGAACTGGTGGACACCGTGAGGAAGGGTCTGCTGAAGGACGACCAGCTAGTGCGCATCTACTACGGTACGCTGCGTTTGGGCGTCGACATGAGAAAAGTGAAGGTAAGCGTGAGGGGCGACTCGGTAACGGTAACGCTACCCGCCATCGGGCTGCTCGACCAGGACTTTGTCGACGAGGCCCGCACCAAGGCTTTCTATGAGTCGGGCAAGTGGTCGGCACGGGAGCGCGAGGCACTCTACCGGAAGGCCCGTCGACAGATGCTGCGCCACAGTCTGACTCCCCAGAACCTGCAGACGGCACGAGAGAATGGTGAGATGCAGTTCCAGCAAATGTTCAAGGCCATGGGATACAAGACGGTTGTAGTGAAAAGTGAAGAGTGAAAAGAGAAGAGTGAAGAGTGAAATGTGAAGATGGAACAACTGAACGAGATATTGACTGAAGTAAGCAACTTGCTGTGGGGCTGGCCCATGATTATTCTGTTGTTAGGTACGCACGTGTACCTTACTATTATACTGCGTTTTCCACAACGAAAGATTTTCACAGCCATCAAACTGTCGGTGCATAAGGATCCGGGAGCTACTGGCGACGTGTCGCAGTTTGGTTCCTTGGCCACGGCACTGGCAGCCACTATCGGCACGGGCAACATCATAGGCGTAGCCACGGCTATTGCCTTAGGCGGTCCGGGAGCCGTGCTGTGGTGCTGGCTGACGGGCGTGTTCGGCATCTCGACGAAGTATGCTGAGGGGCTGCTCGCCATCAAATACCGGGTAAAGACAGAGAAAGGCCGTATGCTCGGCGGTCCGATGTATGCCCTGGAGCACGGTCTGGGGTGGAAATGGCTCGCCGTTTGTTTTGCCTTCTTTACCGCCTTGGCCTCTTTCGGTATCGGTAATACGGTGCAGGCCAACGCCATAGCCACCGTAACTAACGAGGCCTATCAAATAGACCCCGCCCTGACAGGTGCCATAGTGTGCCTCATGGCGGGTGCCGTGGTGCTGGGCGGTGTGAAGAGCATTGCCCGCGTCTGCGGACTATTGGTGCCGTTCATGGCCCTGTTTTACGTCATCGGGTGCCTTTACATCCTGTTTGTCAATGCCGACTATCTGTGGCCCGCGCTAAAGCTCATTATCCACTCCGCCTTCTCGCCACAGGCAGCTGGTGGTGGTTTCGCGGGTACCACGGTAATGATGGCAGCCCGCTTCGGTATAGCACGAGGACTGTTCTCGAATGAGAGCGGTATGGGCTCGGCACCCATCGTGGCAGCTGCCGCCCAGACGCGCAACCCTGTACGCCAGGCGCTCGTCTCGTCGAGCGGCACCTTCTGGGACACCGTCGTTATCTGCGCCATCACGGGACTGGTGATTGTGAGCAGTGTGCTCGCCTATCCCGACATAGACTTTGAGAACGGGGCGACGCTGACCAAGGCAGCCTTCTCAAAAATACCCGTCATAGGCACACCGCTGCTGACCTTCGGTTTGCTGACCTTTGCCTTCAGTACCATCCTCGGCTGGTGCTACTACGGTGAGCGGGCGGTAGAGTACCTGAGCGGGCATCGCTGGGTAATGGCCTACCGCGTGCTTTACATTGCCGCCATTTTCGTGGGCAGCGTCATCGAACTGAGTATTGTATGGAACCTGGCCGACTGCATGAACGCGCTGATGGCTATCCCCAACCTGCTATCGCTGCTGCTGCTCAGCGGCATTGTTGTCCACGAAACGCGCAAATATCTGTGGCGCAATAGGCTGGACAGGGAAATGGACTAAAAAAATAAAAGCAATTCCTTTGTGCTGCGCTTGTTTTTTCGTAATTTTGCAGCCAAATTATAAAAATCGCTTTGAAGAATGAGCAATTATTTAAGATTTCAGGTAGTAGAAGAGGCTTTCAAGAAACGCGCCGTTGAGGTGAAAGTGCCCCATGAACGCCCTTCAGAGTTCTTCGGGAAATATGTCTTCGACCGCAAGAAGATGTACAAATACCTACCCAAGGACGTGTATGACAAGATGATTGACGTGATGGACAACGGTGCCCGTCTGGACCGCTCGATAGCCGATGCTGTGGCTGCGGGCATGAAGCAATGGGCATTGGAAATGGGCGTGACGCACTATACACACTGGTTCCAGCCGTTGACAGAGGGTACTGCCGAGAAGCACGACGCCTTCGTGGAGCACGATGGCAAGGGAGGCATGATCGAGAAGTTCAGCGGCAAGCTGCTGGTGCAGCAGGAGCCCGACGCCTCGAGTTTCCCCAACGGTGGCATCCGCAACACGTTTGAGGCCCGCGGATACTCGGCCTGGGACCCAACGAGCCCAGTATTCATCATCGACGACACCCTCTGCATACCCACCATATTCATTGCCTACACGGGTGAGGCCCTGGACTACAAGGCTCCGCTGCTGAGGGCCATCCATGCCGTTAGCAAGGCAGCCAAGGACGTGTGCAAGTACTTCTACGACGATGTGACGAAGGTACAGGTGAACCTGGGCTGGGAGCAGGAGTACTTCCTGGTGGACGAGGGGCTCTACTCCGCCCGTCCTGACCTGTTGATGACGGGGCGCACGCTGATGGGCCACGAGAGCGCCAAGAACCAGCAGATGGACGACCATTACTTCGGAACCATCCCCGACCGCGTACAGGCTTTCATGAAGGACCTGGAAATCCAGGCGCTGGAGCTGGCCATTCCCTGCAAGACGCGCCACAACGAGGTGGCTCCCAACCAGTTTGAGCTGGCCCCGATCTTCGAGGAGTGCAACCTCGCTGTTGACCACAACATGCTACTCATGAGCCTCATGAAGAAGGTGGCACGCAACCACGGCTTCCGCGTGCTACTGCACGAAAAGCCCTTCAACGGCATCAACGGTTCGGGCAAGCACAACAACTGGTCGTTAAGTGCAGATAATGGTGTACTCCTTCACGCCCCCGGCTCGACACCCGAAGAGAACTTGCGTTTCATTACCTTCATCGTCGAGACGCTGATGGCCGTCTATCGCCATAACGGACTGCTGAAGGCATCAATCATGAGCGCCACCAACGCCCACCGCCTGGGCGGCAACGAGGCTCCGCCTGCCATCATCTCCAGTTTCTTGGGCACACAGCTGACAGAGCTGCTCAACCATATCGAACAGAGCGACAAGAACGAGCTCTTTACGCTCAAGGGCAAACAGGGCATGGAAATCGACATTCCACAGATTCCCGACCTGATTGTCGACAATACCGACCGCAACCGCACAAGTCCCTTTGCCTTCACGGGCAACAGGTTCGAGTTCCGTGCGCCAGGATCGAGCGTGAACTGCGCCTCGGCCATGATAGCGCTGAACGCCGCCATGGCTGAAGCCCTGACCAACTTCAAGGAGCGTGTTGACGCCAAGATGGCAGCTGGCGAGAACAAGATCAGCGCCATTCTTGAAGTGCTGAAGGATGACATCAGGACCTGCAAGCCCATCCGCTTCGACGGCAACGGCTACTCAGAGGAATGGGTAAAGGAGGCAGCACGCCGCGGACTGGACGTAGAACGCTCGTGCCCCGTAGTGTTCGAGCACTATCTCGACGATTCATCCATCAAGATGTTTGAGTCGACCAAAGTCATGAACCGCAAGGAACTGGAAGCCCGCAACGAGGTGAAATGGGAAATGTACGTGAAGACGGTGCAGATAGAGGCCCGTGTGCTGGGCGACCTGTCGATGAACCACATCATACCCGTTTCCACCCACTACCAGAGCCAGCTCATCAAGAATGTGCAGGGCATGAAGGACGTGTTTCCTACCGAGCGCGCCGAACGGCTCAGCTCCCGCAACATGAAGCTCATCGAGGAGATTGCAGAGCGCACCGAACATATAGAGCAGCTGGTAGAGGAACTTACCGACGCACGTCGCGTAGCAAATCGCATTGAAAGTATCCACGAACGCGCCATACAGTACCACGATACCGTTTGTCCCAAGATGGAGGACATACGCAAGGAAATCGACAAGCTGGAACTGATCGTCGAGGATGGCTTGTGGACGCTGCCCAAGTACCGCGAGCTGCTGTTCATCAGATAAAAAAGCGAATGATATGTTAACAAACGGAATTGTCATGGGAAGGAAAGATATTAACGCCATACTTCAGCGCAACGTGGCCATCATGGCCGGACACACCCCAAAGGAAGACAGTATGATGCCTGCAACAGGCGCTCCGCTGCCCTCTGTGGAAGAGGTGAAGCGCATAGTACAGTTGGTAAAGGTCATCATCTTCACCGACTATTTCCATAAGCGCCAGGCTGACGAGCGCATGCGCTCCTACATTATCGGTGTGAACATGGAAGAGCTGTATGAACTGCTGCGACGCCAGATAGCCTGCGGACTTCAATTCTGCACAGAGTGCGGGTGCGATGCCCAGGAACAGGCAGAGACCCTGGCCCTGCGGTTCATCGACGAGCTACCGGAAATCAAGCGTTTGCTCTATACCGACGTGGTAGCCATGTTCGACAACGACCCTGCTGCGCAAACCTACGGTGAGGTCATTTTCAGCTATCCCGTGGTGAACACCATGACGCACTACCGCATAGCCCACGCCCTGCACCAGATGGAGATACCCATTCTGCCACGCATCATTACGGAGCTGGCACACTCAAAGACGGGTATCGACATCCATCCCGGTGCCCAGATTGGCGAGTACTTCGCCATTGACCACGGCACAGGCGTCGTTATAGGCGAGACCTGTATCATTGGCAGTCACGTAACACTCTACCAGGGTGTGACGCTGGGTGCCAAGAGCTTCAAGTACGACGAGAACGGCAACATGCTCAACGTGCCCCGCCACCCGATTATCGAGGACCATGTAACCATCTATTCGAATGCCTCGATACTGGGACGCATCACCATAGGCCACCACTCCATCATCGGTGGTAACATCTGGGTAACAAACGATGTACCGCCCTACTCTCGCATACAGCAGAGCAAGGCGGTAGATCTATCGTTTCAAGGAGGCTTGGGAATCTAAGCCTCCTTTTTCTTTCCGAACTCCGGATCAACCTTGAGGAACGAGGTGACTACGTAGGTCATGGTGCACGCCAGCATGACAATGATGAAGAACAACTGATAACCGACAGCCTCCTGAAGAGCACCCGCAAAGAGTCCGGGTATCATCATCGACAGCGCCATGAATGCCGTACAAAGGGCATAGTGGGACGTCTTGTGCTCGCCTTGGCTATAATAGATAAGGTATAGCATGTAGGCAGAGAAGCCAAAGCCATAGCCAAACTGCTCAACAAAGACGCAGATACTGATGGTCAGCAGGCTTGACGGCAGCAGATAGGCCAGAATAACGTAGACGATATCGGGGAGCGTGATAGCCATTACCATAGGCCACAACCAGCGCTTCAAGCCATCGCGGCTGGCACAGATGCCACCAAGGATACCACCAACGGTTAACCCGATGACGCCTACCGTTCCCTGCACCAATCCATACTCTCCGTCAGAAAGGCCGAGACCACCGTTATGCGGGGCATCAACCAGGAAGAGTGCAGAGATCTTGGCCAGCAAGCCTTCTGGCATACGGTAGAAAAGCATAAAGCAGATTCCTGCCCATACCTGCGGTTTCTGGAAAAAGGTAACAACCGTCTGGCGGAACTCATTCCAAATGGCGCTGGCCGTCTTCGTATGCTTCTCACTGTCCTCATCGGGACGTGGCAATACCCAGTTGTGGTAGAGCCAGAAAGCAATAAAGAGACCTGCCATCAGATAAAAGACCAGGCTCCATGAATAGCGTATGCTACGCGTCATGACTTGCAAGGCCCCTGCCAACCCTACCAACAATCCCGAAGAGAAGATGGTGGCAATGCGATAGAACGTTGAGCGAATGCCTACGAAATAGGCCTGTTCGTGCTCGTCGAGGCCCATCATATAGAAACCATCGGCAGCAATATCATGAGTAGCACTGGCGAACGCCATCATCCAGAAGAAGAACAACGACCCCTGCAACCACCATGAAACAGGAATGGTAAAGGCCACTCCGCCCAAGGCTGCACCTATCAGCAGCTGCATGGTGACAATCCACCAGCGCTTCGACTTCAGCATATCCACAAAGGGACTCCATAGGGGTTTGATGACCCACGGCAGGTAAAGCCATGAGGTATAGAGGGTGATGTCGGTGTTCGACAATCCCAACCGCTTATAAAGGATCAGCGAAATGGTCATTACCGCCACATAGGGCACGCCTTCGGCAAAATAAAGAGTGGGCACCCATGCCCAAGGATTTCTTTTACTCATAGATTTTCTTGATTTCTGCCCCACGGTAATAGTAAAGCAGTATTTCGTTATACTTATGACCTTGCTCGCCCATAACGGCAGCACCTATCTGACACAGTCCTACGCCATGCCCCCATCCACGCCCGTGAAGAACGAAGCGGTTACCACGCTTCTCCACATCAAAGGCTGAGCTGTAGAGATGGCTCTCACTCAGCGTGCGACGTATCTCCAGCTCCTTGCCAACAACAAACGAGCCCTTGGTGCCCACAATCTTGAGCTTCCAGATACGACCGCTCTTACCCCGCTCCAGGGGAATCAGGTCGACAATGTCGCCAAGGTCGGTCTTCAGCTTGCCGTTTACCAGCTCCGTCAGTTCCTGCTGACCGTATTCCACCGTCCAACGGTAGAAATCGGGAGTCTCCTGATCATAGTCGTTCAGCACCTGCGACAGGATATGGCGGTCGTGCGTGCTGCAATAGGGACAGGCAACAGACGTGAGATAGGGTTTCGGAGTGTCCTCCCAACAATACTGGAATTCCTCTGTCTGTCCGCCACAGCACTTGGAGAAGCGGGCGTCACAAAGCTCTCCCTCATAAGTGAGCACCTGTCCGCGAGTGGCCTTGATGGCTTTCACCACCGAGGGGTTATCAGCATGGGTGATGCCCTGATAACGCTGACAGTGGTCGTCAGCACAGACATCGAAGATGGTGTGATCCTCACGATCGTACCAGCGGATGAGCTCATCGTCTTTCTTCGTGAACGAGAAGAAATTATTGCTGCCCGCAGTGTTCAACTGGCGACGCTTCTCCATCTGAGCCAGCAGCCAGGAACGGCTGATGACGGCATGAGCCTTCAGCAGTTCGGGCGACGACATGGCCGACATCTCGCTGCTGATGACACTCGTCAGGTAGCGCTCCACGGGAAGTTCGTTGATGGCGGTAATCTGATCGCTGTCGACCACCAACCGCAAAGAGCCGTTGAAGCACTGTGTCTGCTTGCGCTCCCAATGGAAATTGACACCGATGGTCACGTCATGCAAGGAGAAGGATGCATCAGCAGACTGGGGCGTAAAGAGCAGCTCACGATATTGCTGGCCATGCCACAGGATAGCGCCCTCGCTGAACGCTACTGCCTGTTCTCCCGTAAAGGCGGCACCCTTGGCGGTGTAAGGGGCATTGAGCGTGAACAATATCTCCTGACCACTGACTATGCCCACACTCACCTGAGGCTCCTTGGCATCCTGTGCCTTCAGTTTAGGTTCCTTTCCCTGATGCTGCAGCCGTTCAATCAGCTCGTCGAACGATTCCTTCGACAACGCTACCTCGCGCAGGATGGCCAGCGTACGCTCAGCAGTCAGGCTGTTGAAGTCCTCTTCGCGGGGAACGATGACAAGTCCCGCCATGTCTATGGCACCAGGAGAGACAAGCACCTCACCATAACAATCGGGACGGTGCTTGGAACGGGGGAACACCACCGAGAGGTATTCGTCGTCCTTACGCCAGGCCACGATGTTCATCATCGGTTCCTCTGATCCTTTTCCTCCAAAGGCCTCAAAGGCCTCATAGAACTGACGGAACAGCCGCTCACCGGCATTTCGTGAATGACAGCGGATGAGCAATGCTGGGCAAGGGTATTCGTTAATCACAGAAATATCGTCGTCATCCGACAGGCTGACAACGGGCGTCAGTTCACGCGACAAACGCTGCCAGGAATCCATCAAAGGCAACACATCGGGGACTCCGGCCTGCAGATGGGCATGGTCGGGAGCCGAGGCACCACATTTAGGACCGTTGTAGAACACCAGCAACTCGGGATAGTCGCTCAGCAGCCGGTAGATCTCACCATACATATCCTTAATCGCCTGAGGCGTATGCTTCAGGGTGGGCAGCGTGAAGTGCATGGGCAATATGGGGAACGGATTTACCAGGAGTTCCCACTTGCCGTCGATGGTGCGCTTCAGCTGTTCCTCAGGGCGGTTCTTGGCGCAAAGGAAACAGGGGCGCTCGCTAAGGCTGCGGCTATCGATTTTGGCTCCAGTGGAAACCATACGGGCGGGATTCCATTGCAGCACAACCGTTGCCGTACTGTCACTCAGCTCGCGGGTCTTTACCTGGGTGAGTTCCCGATAACGTCTACGGGTATCGGGCCATGTCTCCAGCTGACGTTCAAAAAAGCGCTGTAGCGGAGATTCCGTCATCACCACATCAGCCTTGCCGCTGACCATGCGCTGACGGGCTTCCATCTCGAGCGTGCGCAGACGATCCTTATAAAGGTTATTCGCGTTGACTTTCTCTATTGAAAGAGCGGCGTCGCTGTTGCCGCCCCAACGACGGCAAAGGTAAAGCTCGTCGTAGATACGGCCAATGCGGTAATGGCGTGAGAAGGCCAGTCCCAGGGCGTAATCCTCGCCATAGCTGGTATTGGGAAACTGCAACTGTCGCAGAATCGGTGTAAAGAATGCCCTCGGAGCACCCAGACCATTGATGCGCAGCGCATTGTTGGGACCGTTTTCGTCAGTCCACTCCTTATGGTCGATAAGCCCCGGAGGCAGGGTGTTCAGCTCGAAGTCGCACATGCGGTAGCTGCCCACAACCATAGCCGCCTTCTGTTTGTAGAAGGCATCGACCACCTGCTGCAGCGTGTGAGGCGACGAATACAGGTCGTCAGAGTCCAGCTGCACGGCAAAGCGTCCGCAACGCGGGTCGTTGATGGCTACATTCCAGCACCCGCCAATGCCGAGGTCGGTACGCTCCGGAACGATAACGTGGAGTTTGTCGTCATGCCATGACGACATACGAGACAGAGGGGAACGCGGCTGCGAAAGGCCGGCCAGGATTTCGGAAGTGCCGTCGGTGGAATGGTTATCCACCACAATGACATTGAACTTGAAGCTGGTCTTCTGCTGTAAGGCGCTGTTCACGGCATCGGCAATGGTCTTGGCACGGTTATAGACGGGAATCACCACCGAGGCCTCAACGCTGAACTCCTGTTCGCTGAAGTCGGGAGTGCGATAGTAGGAGGAGTCAATCTTTGCACCAATAGCATCCAGATGGGCCGTTGCTGCATTCTCCATCTCTATCTGCACCTCGCGGTTGCGCGGGTTAACATAATCGAACTGCTTCACTCCCGAGGCCCTCGTATCGAGCTCCACCTCTTTATATAATGCCTCATTCAGGTGCAGCAACTGCCCCTCACGGCTCAGGAAGAGGCGAAGGGCATAAAGACCAGCATACTGATAGTCGTGCTCACCAGCCTGCATGGCAAACGTATGGAGCAGACTGGTTTTCACCAGCCACAGGGAGCCGAAGTCAAAGTCGTCGCGGATAGAGCCCAGCTGGTAGTCAATGACGGGGTGACCATAACGGTCGGCATACACCATGGCGGCACCCGAGTCGCAAGCCGCACGGAGCATCCGTTCCAGCGCACCCTGTCCCAATGATACGGGAGCAGGTTTTGTGAACAACAACGCATAAGGGGCTCTTGCACGCTCAGCGATGGCCATCACCGAGTTGCTACTGGCAATTCCTTCCGTCCAAAAGATATTTCTCACCGTCTTGCTTCCATTCAGCTGCTCTACGGTTTCCGCCATTGCCTCATGGTCAAAGTCGGGCAAGAAACAATCAATCATTTCTCTCATGTTCCAAAAAATTTCCGGCAAAATTACAAATAAAATCTGTAATCATCGAATGTTTTCACGCTTTTTTCCTCCTTTTCTTTCTTTCAATCCAATTTATTGCTTGTAGATCTTCCTTTCATTAGCGTCGTGGAAAGTGATCAAGTTCTCCCCCCCCCATAGTTTCGGGTTGTTAAAAAATGTGCTAAAAGCACGTTTTCGACGGAAAAGCCTTGCACACTACAGAAAAATGCAGTAGTTTTGCAAAGTGTACCAGAGATGCCACCAAATTATTAGTCAATAAACGTATGAAAAAGTATTTATTCTTACTGGTCTTCGGACTGCTGGGCCTGGCCGCCGACATGCAGGGGCAGCCCTTGTTGAAAACGCACGTGGAAACGGGCGATGTAGAAGGTGTGATTGACGAGAGTCTGGCCGTTTATAAGGCCATTCCCTACGCCGCGCCTCCTGTCGGGAACCTGCGCTGGAAGGCACCACAGCCGGCTCAGGCCTGGGAGGGCGTGAGAGTGTGCGACACCTTCGGGCCTCTGCCACCACAACCCACGCGTCAGGGGCGCACAGCCGACATGATGAGCGAGGACTGTCTCTATCTGGCCATCGCCACGCCAGCTACTTCAACCTCCGACCGTTTGCCCGTGATGGTATGGATTCACGGTGGCGGATTCCAGACGGAATGGTATGGTGGCGATCTCTGGCGTTATCTGGCCCTTCGCGGCGTGGTCATTGTCAGTGTAGAGTATCGCACAGGAGCGCTGGGTTTCATGGCTCATCCTGAACTGACGAAGGAAGATCCGAATGGTCATTCCGGAAACTACGGTATCTTGGATCAAATCTACGCCCTGCAGTGGGTTCAGCGCAACATCAAGAACTTTGGAGGCGACCCCACCAACGTTACCATCTTCGGCGAGAGTGCTGGTGCCATCAGCTGTAGCATTCTCTGCGCCTCTCCGCTGGCCAAAGGGCTTTTCCATCGTTGCATCAGTCATAGCGGCGGCTCGTTTGCACCTTGGAGCGACAAGCCCCGTTCACTGGGTTTGGACGCTTCGCAGAAAGGTGCTGAGTCGCAGGGCATTGCCTTCCAGCAGCACCTGAAGAAAAAGAACCTGAAGCAACTCCGCAAGATGGATGCCATGTCGCTTTGCGATGGCAATGTGGGGTTTGCTGGTTTCTGGCCTTGCGTCGATGGCTATGTCATTTGCGACGATCAGTATCGCCTCTACGAGCGTGGCGAATATAATGATGTGCCTGTCATCGTGATGACCAACTCTGACGAGGGCGCCCTCTTCGCACCAGGTAACATGACCGCCGAGAACTTTAAGAAAAACGTTGATGCCATCTTCGGTTCGTGGGCTGACGAAGCGCTGAAGTTCTATCCCGGAAGCACCGACGACGAGGCCTGGCACGGCTTTGGCGATGCCTTCCGCGACATGGGCTTTGCATGGCCTTCCTATGCCTGGGTCAGCTTGCAGGCTAAGACGGGCAAGAGTCCTGCCTACGCAGCCTTTCTCGCCCAGCCCTCCAAGCGCAGCTTTTCGCAGGACCCGCGTCGCAAGGGCGTGGCTCATGCCGACGATATCCTTTATCTGAACGGCGAGTTCCTGACGCAGCCCGACAAGTATCCCGCTGAGTCGGCCGTCGCCGAGATTATCCAGCAGTATTGGATCAACTTCGCCAAGACGGGCAACCCCAACGGCAAAGGTCTGCCCTACTGGCCCACCTTCGACGAATCGAAGCCCACCACGATGCAGTTCTCCAATGGTGCCTCGCTCATCATGCTCCCCAATCGCGAGCAGATCGACTTCGTAGATCGCTTCTACAAGGCCAAGCGCGAGGAGATGGAGGCAGCACGCAAGTAGCTGATGCAAGCGGAGCTTGCGAAAGGTTTCCACATTCCCCCGCTCGGCCCCCACTATTATTTTAAAACCATTTTCGTCGAACTCACGTTAAATATGTATCAAATAAATAAAATAAAGAAGAACAGGAACATCATTGCATGTTTTTTAGTAGTTCTCACAACTCTCCCTGCAATAGGGCAAAATACAAATACAATCACCATCGGAATGGAACACAGAGTACAAAATGTCATAGGCACTAACGTCTTTATGTATAAATGTGGATTTCCAAACGAAGAATTTAAAGGTTTGCCTACTGATACGAGTTCTTTTCGCCTATACGAGCAAGGGAGTATAGTATGCGCCCTAGTCCGCGATGATCAGAAGAGTGATTCTTATTTCTGTGTGTTTGATATAAACGAAGACCACGACTTCTCAAATGACTATCATTATTATTTCACGCGCAAGCAAATACTAGATGAACGTGTATTCACCCCTCAGCGTTATGCCAACATTTGGATTGCACCCAGAATCCGTCTGAACGGGGTTGCAGGCCACGGCGGAACAGTGACCAGCCCTTTGGCGTTCGACGAACTCGTCCCCATGCTCAGCGTCCACGATTTCTTCATCGGCAATTTCGACTATCAAGGCAAGACTTATCACGTCTGCTCGGCCTACAACAAGGAGGAGTTCGCCGTCACAGACTCCATACCCGCGAACAACGACGAACTGGCAAGAAAGCTTTTGCAACAGAATCTGCTGCGCAAAGTACAATTCCCCATCATCCGCGACAACCTGATTTTCAAGTTCATCGACATCAATTTCAGCCGTCAGCAGTGCCGCATCAGCGTCACACCGCTTACCGACGCGACCACGCCGACCGCACCCTACGAAGGCTTCCGCTCCCCGGCCATTCCCGCAAAGGACATCAAGGGCAAAACCGTCAAACTCGGCAGCAATTACACCCTGCTCGACTTCTGGGGGACATGGTGCAAGCCGTGCATCGCCATCATTCCCGAACTCGTG
>JAEEGG010000840.1_pt1 | contig 89255 bp, 67 predicted proteins | sample 9134161 | NCBI WGS metagenome assembly JAEEGG01 (sample SAMN16246543, study PRJNA631951) | gut metagenome | biome: gut microbiome; feature: rumen; material: CR-attached | host: Bos | place: Iran: Karaj | collected 2018-10
GGCTCGTCACATCCTGGGGCTGGAGAAGGTCCCAAGGGTTGGGCTGTTCGCCCATTAAAGTGGCACGCGAGCTGGGTTCAGAACGTCGTGAGACAGTTCGGTCTCTATCTATCGTGGGCGCAGGAGTTTTGCGTGGTGCTGCCACTAGTACGAGAGGACCGTGGTGGACAGACCTCCGGTTTGCCGGTTGTGCCGCCAGGTGCACCGCCGGGTATCCGCGTCTGGTATGGATAAGCGCTGAAAGCATCTAAGTGCGAAGCCTTCCGCAAGATGAGAACTCCATGAGGGTCGTCCGAGACGAGGACGTTGATAGGGTGCAGGTGTAAAGACGGCGACGTCAAAGCCGAGCACTACTAATTGCCCGAACGCTTTCGCAGCTCAGCAGTGAACTGCTGAGAACATAACGAAGTCATACTGTCAGGTGTTGGTATTGAGTCCAATCGAGGTTTTGCTTGTGGAGATAGTCAATAACCTATATTCAGGTGGTTATTGCGGCGGGGTCCCACCTCTTCCCATTCCGAACAGAGAAGTTAAGCCCGCCTGCGCCGATGGTACTGCAATGCAATGCGGGAGAGTAGGAGGCCGCCACTTTTTCTGAAAGAAGCCCTTTCATCAGCAATGATGAGAGGGCTTTCTTCGTTTTTATACTTTGTAACTTTTTGTTTCTTCTTTTTATTTTCCGTACTTTTATGCATAAAATCAAAATTTAATGTTTATCTTTGCAAACAAAATGGTTTATATGATGAAAATAAAACACGTTCAGTATGAGACTCAAGGCACTTGTTCGCGTTTAATCGACGTGACAGCTGATGAGAATGATGTAATCCAGCAGGCATTCTTTGTTGGTGGTTGTAACGGTAATCTTCAAGGCATTAGTAAGTTGGTTTGTGGCCATAAGATAGACGACGTTATCGCTCGTCTTGACGGCATCCGCTGTGGAACGAAGGCTACTTCGTGTCCTGACCAGTTATGTCGTGCCCTCGAACAACTGAAAAAGGCGCCAGTTGAAGATGCATGAGGTTAGATGTAAGAGATTTGAATTGTGGAACAAATGTAAATAGAGACTATGGATTGGTTACACATTATTGCAGTCATTATACTGGTAGTCGCTGGTATTCTGATTTACCTGAATAAGCGTAAAAGTTGACAGCAGGACTTAGACAACACAAAAATAACCTAAAACGAAGACAAAGATGAAGAAAGATCAAACTGACATGAACCGGCGTCGGTTTCTGCAACGACTGGGCGTTGGAGCGGGCTCTGCTTTGGCTATGATGGCTATGGGGCCTTTGAACGTGTTGGCTGGCAACAAGAAACCCGACGATGTTGTGGGCGGTAGCGATCAGGTGAAAATGACTTATCGTGTGCAGCATGGTTCTGGCGAGAAAATTTCCTTGTTGGGTTTCGGTATGATGCGTCTTCCTGACGACCAAGAGGATGTTGATCGTTTGGTGGACTATGCGATTGCTCATGGCGTGAATTATTTTGACACTGCTCCTATGTATAAGGGTGGTAGGAATGAGGACCAGACAGGGCGTGCACTAAGCCGTTATCCCAGGGATAAATACTATGTTGCAACAAAGATGTCCAATCAGAATCAGCGATTGTGGGATTTTGACGCAGCGAAAGAAATGTATGAACGTTCCTTCGAGCGTCTGCGGGTCGATTATATTGATTACTATTTGTTGCATAGCATTGGCGGCGGTGGTGTAGATGGTCTGAAAGGACGATTCCTCGATAACGGGCTTCTTGACTTCCTGCTAAAGGAGCGCGAGTCAGGCCGTATCCGCCATTTGGGATTTTCGTATCATGGCGATGTGAGTGCTTTCGACTGGTTGCTTAACCGTCAGGATGAATACCATTGGGACTTTGCACAGATACAGATGAACTATCTGGACTGGCGCCATGCCTCTCTGAACAAGGGTGGATGGCGGCGCGATGCTGATGCGGAATATCTGTATGAAAAGCTCGAGAAAACTGGAGTACAGGCTGTGATTATGGAACCCCTGCGCGGTGGTGCTTTGGGCAGGATGAACGACGACCTGATGGCACGTCTGCAGGCTGTGCGCCCTGATGATACCCCTGCATCGTGGGCATTCCGTTGGGTTGGCTCCCATCCGAACATCCTGACCACGCTGAGTGGTATGAACCAGATGGAACACATGGAAGAGAATGTACGTATCTTCTCACCGCTTGAACCCTGTACTGAGGCAGAAAATGTGCTGTTGGCTGAAATTGCCGATGTCATGGCGGGATTCCCCACGATACCATGTACTACCTGCAGCTACTGCATGCCTTGTCCCTTTGGAGTCGACATCCCCGGCAACTTTGCCTGTTACAATGATGCTGTCGATAAGCAGATTCTCCCGTTACCCGACAAGACGTCCGCTGATTATATGGCTCGTAAGCAACAGTTTGCCGACGGACTACTCAAGGCTCTGCCCGACAAGTCACAATGGGCGAACCAGTGTACCGACTGCGAAGCCTGTTTGCCGAAGTGTCCACAGCAGATTCGTATTCCGAACCAGATGGCTCGTATCGTCGAGACCTTGAGTAGAAGGACATGAACAAAACAATGAAACAAGATCAGATACTAATGAATGTCGATGATGAGAACCATGAGGATGATTTTGGCCGGAATGATGATGGCCGTAACCTGCGCTGAGATGCAGGCTGATGACGGGGTGCAGATTCGCTGCAATCAGGTGGGTTGCTACCCGCAGCAGGAGAAAGTGATTGTGGTTGAGGGTGTGAACCCCAGTGGTAAGGTGCGCATCACGATGCCCGACGGCAAAGTGGTAAAGGCAAAGGCAATCCGTAAGGCGGTGTCGCCTTTGTCGCAGAAAACGCGTTATGTAGTGAACCTTGGCGAACTAACGACTCCCGGCGACTACCGTGTGTCGGTGGGTAAGGATGCGTGTATGCTGCATGTCAGCGAGCATGCCTATCGCGACATTGCGACGGCCTCACTGCGTCTCTTCTATCTCATCCGCTCTGGTGTGCCTATCGATGATGCCGTATATAGCCGTCCGTTAGGACATCCCGATACGCAGGTGCTGGTTCACAACTCTGCCGCGTCGCCGCTGCGACCTGCTGGAACGGTCATCAGTTCCCCCTACGGCTGGTACGATGCCGGTGACTACAATAAGTATGTCGTGAATTCGGCGTTCAGCATTGGTCTGATGTTTGCAGCCTACGAGATGCAGCGCGATTACTTTGCTAACCTCAAGACCAACATTCCTGAGAGTGGCAACCAGACCCCCGACCTGTTGGACGAGATGATGTTCAACCTGCGGTGGTTCCTGACGATGCAAGACCCCTATGATGGCGGCGTCTATCACAAACTGACCACACCCAACTTCGAAGGCATGTTCATGCCTGCCGACTGCCACCAGCCTCGCTATGTGGTGGCGAAGAGTGTGACGGCGACGCTCGACTTTGCTGCCGTTATGGCCGATGCTGCACGACTCTTCGAACCCTACCAGACAGACTATCCTGGTTTCTCGGCTCAGGCTGCAGCCATGGCTGAGCGTGCCTATCAGTGGGCGAAAGCGAACCCCACAGCGTTCTACCACCAGCATCTGCTAAAGGATCCTGTGGTGACCACTGGTGGCTATGGCGACGGTTCAGCTTCCGACGAATTCTTCTGGGCGGCAACAGCCCTCTACCGACTGACGGGCAAGCAAGCTTATCTCGATGATGCGTTACAATATCAGCCCAAGCAGTTTACCACACCGTCGTGGGGCAATGTCGCCACGTTGGGAGCCTACGACTGGCTGTCAAGTCCCCTCGTCGGTTTGCCTGAGCAAGCAGGGCGTTTGTATGGCGAGATGCTGAATCAGCTGATGGCCTATTGTGATACAGTCATCGAGGGTGTCGACCAATCGTCATTCCAGTCGCCCTATGGCAACAAGGCCCGTGACTTCGGCTGGGGTTGTCTAGCTGAGCACTGCTGCTGTCAGGCCATGGCGCTGCTTTATGCCGACAGGTTGATGGGTACGGAGCGTTACCGCCGTTATGCCATGCAGAATGCTGATTACCTGCTGGGTCGTAATGCCACGGGCTACTGCTTTGTGACGGGCTTCGGCGACAAGAGTCCCATGCATCCCCACCACCGTCTGTCGGAGGCTGATGGCATCGTGGCTCCCTTCCCTGGTATGCTGGTAGGCGGCCCGAATCCTGGACAGCAGGACCGTCGCGAGGTTGGCCCCGACGGCTATCCTTCGAACTTCCCAGACGAGTCGTATGTCGACATCATGGCATCGTACGCTTCGAACGAGATTGCCATCAACTGGAATGCCTCGCTTGTTGCTTTCCTCTGCTGGCTCGACGCCCTCGCTGAATAAATGCCAGTCGGTTGGCTGACCGCTACCGTTAAATTTCTGAAAACAAATGAGGACGTAACACCCGTTGTTACGTCCTTATATATATAAGTAATATGGTTAAGAACTACTTAAACGGCTCTATATATGACAGACAAGAAATACTTTTTTGCCGTTGACCTGGGTGCCACCAGTGGACGAACCATTATTGGCAGCATGGCCGACGGACGACTGGAACAGGAAGAGATAACCCGTTTTCCGAACAACCTGATAGAGACGGGCGGTCATTTCTATTGGGACATCTATGCCTTGTATTTAGAGATGATACGCGGTCTGAAGGAGGTTGCTCGACGGGGGCTGGACATAGCTTCGATAGGTATTGATACCTGGGGCGTCGATTTCGTCTTTATCGGCGATGACGGTGCCATATTGCGTAATCCGATGGCTTACCGCGATCCGCACACTTTTGGACGCATGGAGAAGTATTTTGAAAAGGTGATGGATAGGCAAAGTGTCTATGACATCACTGGTATCCAGTTTATGAACTTCAACTCGCTATTCCAACTCTATGCCATGCAGCAGGATGGTAACGTGGCTATGAAGATGGCGAAGGAAGTGTTATTCGTGCCCGATGCGCTGTCGTGGATGCTGACGGGCGAGGCAGTGTGTGAGTACACCATTGCGTCGACCAGTCAGATGCTTGACCCGCGGACTGGAGACCTTAGCGAGAAACTGATTGAGAGCGTGGGCATGAAGCGTAGCCAGTTTGGCCGTATGGTACAGCCCGGCACGCAGATTGGTGTGCTGACCGAGGAGGTACAGAAGATGACGGGGTTGGGCCCGGTGCCGGTAATTGCCGTTGCCGGTCATGACACGGGTGCTGCTGTAGCTGCCGTGCCCGCCAAGAATGAGCAGTTTGCATATCTGTCGAGTGGAACGTGGAGTCTGATGGGTATCGAAACGAAGAATGCCATCATCAACGATCGAAGCTATGAACTGAACTTCACCAACGAGGGTGGCATCGAGGGTACTACGCGATTTCTGAAGAACATCTGCGGCATGTGGCTGTATGAGCGTTGCAGGAAGGAATTTAAGGACTCAACTGGAGAACCGTTGAGCGCGAGCCATCAGGAACTGCAGGGCTCGGCGATGCAGGTGGAGGCGTTCCGCAGCATCATCAACCCTGACGACAAGGCCTTTGCCAATCCACCATCGATGATTGAGGCTATCCAGACCTATTGTCGCGAGACGGGTCAGGCAGTGCCTGAGACACCGGCGGAGATATGCCGCTGCATCTTCGACTCGCTGGCGCTGAGGTATCGGCAGGTGTTCCAGTGGTTGAAGGAGTTTTATCTCTCGACGGGAAAACCGTTGAGCACAATAAACGTGCTGCATATCATTGGTGGCGGGTCGTTGAACAAGTATCTGAACCAGTTTACGGCAGATGCCTGTGGCGTTGAGGTGCTGGCCGGTCCGCAGGAGTGTACCGCCATTGGCAACATCATGTTGCAGGCCAAGGCCATGGGACTGGTAAAGGACATTTGGGAAATGCGTCGCATCATTGCCAATAGCGTCGACTTGGTGGCTTACCATCCCTCAGGCGACAAGGCCACGTGGGATGCTGCTTACGAGAAATATCTGAAAGTAACAAATCAAAAATAAAAGATTAATATGGCTAAACCATTAGTAGAAACCAAAGCAAGGGTAGGTGTCTTCAGTATTGCACTGCAGGCTTACCTGCCACAGTTCCCTCAACTCGTTCCTGAGTTCGAGGCTCAGTATGAAGCATTCAAGAAGACGTTGCCCGACACCATCGAGATTATCGATGGCGGTATGGTGACCACCAAGGAGCAGTCGATGGCTGCAGGCGACAAGTTCCGTGCTGCCGATGTCGACCTCGTCATTCTGCAGATGCTTACATATTGCACATCTTATAATATGTTGCCTGCAGTGCGCGACCTCGATGTTCCCGTCGTCATCGTGAACCTGCAGAAGAAGTTGGCTCCCGACTATGCCAAGACGGACATCCCCACGTGGCTGGGTGAGCTGTACGCTTGCGGTGCCATTGGCGAGATGGTAGCTGACTTGAATCGTGCCGGCAAGCGCTCGGCAGTAATTACCGGTGTTGTAGAAGGTGGTGATCCTGGTGTTCAGGCAGAAATTGAAGACTGGTGCCGTGCTGCCCAGGTGCGTCGCCGTTTCCGCGATACCAACATCGCACAGATTGGTCGTCCTTATCCTGGTATGATGGATCTCTACATCGATGAGACCAATCTTTATCACCGTATGTTTGTATATACCAAGCAGTTTGACTGGGAGAAGATGTGGGCTATCGCTGATAATATTACTGACGAGGCTGCTATCAAGGCTAAAGCTCAGGATATTCTCGATACCTTCGATATTGAGGGTGGTGGTACCATCGAGAAAGTCTGGGATATGGCTAAGTACGTCGTTGCCTTCGAACAGTGGGTGAAGGACGAAAAGCTGGGCATGATTGCTTCTCACTATGCTGGTTTTGCCCAGGGCGTTGCCGGCAAACTCGACTCCATGCTGATTCCTGCGTTCTCTATGCTCATCAAGCAGCATACCGCTTGTGCTGTTGAAGGCGACATGAAGGTGGCTATGGCAATGTCTATCCTGAAGACCATTTCTGGCACGGGAACATTGGCTGAGATGTACTCTATCGACTTCCCGAAGGACATCTGCATCATTGGTCACTCTGGTTCTGGCGACTTCGACATCTCGCAGGCCAAGAAGCCAACGATGAAGATTGTGCCTGTGTTCCACGGAAAGACGGGTGGTGGCTATCTCACGCAGTTCTATCCTCCCACGGGTCCTGTCACCTATCTGGCTATCACGCAAGACAAGAACGGCGTCTTCAAGTTTGTAGTTGCCGAGGGTGTCAACGAGGATGGCGAAATCTTCACCTTTGGCGATACCAACATGCGCACTAAGTTCTCATTGTCGTGCCGCGAGTTCGTCAACAAGTGGAGCGAGGCCGGTCCCACGCACCACATGGCAGCTGCTGTCGGACATCATATCGATACCATCCTGAAGGTGGCCAAGATTTTCAATATTGAGTGTGATGTAGTTTGCAGATAAGGTTATGGCAAATTCTGGATCTTTAAAGAGCACCATTGCGGTGTCTCTCACCAATTACCTCGATGCCGGTGCCATTGTGGCTGGTGCCGTTGGTCTTACATTGTGGCAGAAATATTTGGGACTATCAGAAGTTCATCTCGGATGGTTAAATTTCATCTCTGCCAACTGCCTTGGTGCAGCCTTGGGTGCTATCATAGGTGGTTTCCTGGCCGATAAGTACGGACGAAAGTTTATCTTTACCTACAATCTTCTGGTCTATATGACAGGTGTACTGCTTGTAATGTTTGCAATCAACTTCCCCATGTTGCTGGTTGGTTTCCTCATTACGGGCATCAGTGTCGGTGTGGGCGTACCTGCCTCATGGACCTACATCTCTGAGTCATCGGAGGTAAACAACCGCGGACGTAATATTTGTATTTCTCAAATGTCGTGGGGGGTAGGTCCTATGTGCATTCTTCTTTTTGGAATGCTCTTTGCACCAGGCAATGACGTTGATCCGAATGGCCCCTTATATGGCATGGTTGAGTCTGTGGCAGGTTTCTTTGGTGGTGCAGACATGAGTCGGGATGCAATTAATGTCTTCTCGTCGCGTATTGTGTTCTTTACCCTGTTTGTCGTGGCTTTCATTGCTTGGAATCTGCAGCGTAAACTGCAGGAAAGTACTGAGTTTACGGCTCAGAAAGATACTGCCGAGAAGACTGGACTGCTGGAAAATATCAAGGTGTTGTTCTCCAACAAGATTGCCATACGTACCGTCGTTTTCCTTGCTACCATCTATCTCACATGGAACCTTGTAGCTTCGGTGATGGGATTCTTCCAGCCGCATATCTATGAGACGGCAGGCGATGTTAGCAACAAGCAGTCTGCATGGATGAATTGTATACAATGGGCTATCATCGTGGGTGTGACGTTCATAGTGTCAAAACTTATCGATAAGACTTCTCACAAGGCTATCTACACCTTTGGCCTGCTCGTGGCTATCGCTGCCTGGCTGATAATCGTTACCATCGGTGTCAACGGTATGGTAGGCCTCTGGCTCTTCGCTATCCTTTGGGGCATTCAGGGCGGTTCGTCGCCACAGATATTCTATGCCTTGTGGGGTTCAGAGCTGTTCCCTGCCAAGTTCCGTGCCGGTGCCCAAGGCCTGATGTTCTTTATCGTGCGTGGCCTGTCGGCTGTCTGGGGACTTATCTTCACCTATATATATGGTGACAACGGTGAGGGTTTCACCATCGCCGCATTCTGCATGATAGTACTATTAGTTATCTCGCTCATCGTTGGCTTTATCGGTGCACCGGTTACCCGTGGCCGTACGCTGGAGGACATCACTAAGGAGCGCTACGGCGACAATTATTGAGTTAAGGATTAAGAGTTAAGAATTAAGAAAAGATGAAAAGTATATTAGAAGGCCGCGAAAAGTTGAAGGCGGTTATTGATCAGATTGCCGAGGTCACTGGTTACCTGTGGCAGAAAGGATGGGCTGAACGTAATGGTGGTAACATCACCGTCAACGTCACCGAGTTTATGGACGAAGAGTGCAAGGCTATGCCGGCTATTTCGGAAGTGAAGCCGATAGGTATGACCCTGCCTCAGTTGAAGGGCAAGTATTTCTATTGTAAGGGAACTGGCAAGCGCATGCGCGACCTCGCCAAGCAACCCATGCAGAATGGCAGTATTATCCGAATTCTCGATGATTGCGCCTCTTACGAGGTTATTGCTGACGTGAACGTGGTGCCTACTTCAGAGTTACCCACACACTTGGCTCTACAGGACTATCTGCTGGAGACCGGTTCGTGCTACAAGGCAACCCTGCATACACACCCCATCGAGTTGGTGGCTATGAGCCATATCCAGCGTTTCCTGAAGGGTGATGAGATGACCCGTGTGCTGTGGTCGATGATTCCAGAGACGCTGGCCTTTGCACCGCTTGGCATTGGTATTGTACCCTATGCTCTGCCTTCTTCAGTGGCACTTGCTGAAGCTACTCTCGAGCAGATCAAGACCCACGATGTGGTAATGTGGGAGAAGCACGGCACCGTGGCCGTTGGCACAGACATCATGGATGCCTTCGACCAAACTGATGTGCTCTGCAAGGCAGCCAACATCTATATGTGTGCCCGTTCCATGGGTAGTGAGCCCGATGGTATGACCGCTGAGCAGATGAAGGAAGTGCAGGATGTGTTCCAGCTTCCCAAGAAACGTCCGTGTTAGGAATCCTACAATAGGGAATGCTTATTTTGCAATAACCCTGCCTTATTCCGCAACAAGGCAGGGTTATTTCGTAATAAGGCAGGGTTATTTCGTAATAAGGCAGGGTTATTTCGTAATAAGGGACCCTTATTCGATGGTGGGGGGATGCTCCCGGTCTCTCCATGTTATTCGAAAATCTTGAACGCATAGCCTTCTTTTTTAAGCCATTCGATGGCTTGGGGTAGGGCAGTGCGGAGTTTTTCGATACTCTTCAGCGAGTCATGGAAGGTGATGATAGAACCGTTACGTGCATAGCGTTTCACATTCTCCAGCACGTCGTCAGCAGTCATCCATTTGGAATAGTCACGAGTGACGAGATCCCACATGACGATGCGGAACTTGCGCGACAGCCAGGCATACTGACCTATGCGCATCCAACCGTGGGGAGGACGGACAAGATTAGTGTGCAGATAAGCATTGGCCTTTTCGACATTATAGCTATACTCTTTGATGCTATGACTAAACCCTCCAATGTGGTTATGCGTATGATTGCCGATGCGGTGACCTTCGTCGATAACTCGCTGGTGCAATTCGGGATACTTCCGAGCGTTGTCGCCTACCATGAAGAAGGTTGCCTTGACACCGTACTCCTTCAGCACGTCAAGAATCCATGGTGTCGCCTCGGGTATGGGACCATCGTCGAAGGTCAGATAGACGGCCTTCTCCTGACGGTCCATACGCCATAGCGCATTAGGATATATCCAGCGCAGCCACTTTGCGGGTTGTTCGATAATCATTAACCAATAACCATTAACCAATAACCATTAGTATCCAAGATTACCACCTTTCTGTTGGTAAACTGTAGCTATTTCTGTAAGTTCCTTCATGTGGCTATCGGCCCATTTCTCGTCGAAGCTGTCGGCCAGTGCGATGAGCTGCTGCATGATATATATCTGGATAGCGCAGTCGTTGGCAGACGAGTCGAAGTAATAGCCGTTCAGCGTGCAGTACCATTTCATATACTGGCTACTGTTTTTCCACATGTCGTTCATGATCTTCAGCGCCTCTTTCTGGTTGCCTAGCATGACCCATGCACGAGCCATGTCGAGCGAACCAGAGGAGTAGTTGTTAGGCACGTTATACGAAGGAACTTGTTTTGTAGTATAGCGCAGCACCTCTTCGGCCTTCTTTTCTTCACCCTCGTCAATGAGTTCGAGTGCCAGTTTGGCCATGATGCGACGGTGGGTATAACACATGCGCATCACCGTCTCGTCCAGATAGATGCCTTTCTTGTCGATGCCTCCGAATTTGAAGCGGTGCATGATGTTGTCGTAAGTGCGCTTAGTGTCGAAATTCTTCACGCCGGGAATGTTCTTGCCGCCAATGCTGGTCGTGAAGGGACTGATGCGGTATGCCAGACCTTCGGTGATGGTGTTATCACCCAGGTTGATGTAGTTTTCATCACCCACAGATACAGCGACATAGATGGGACGTACCCAGTTGCACTCAGCGAGCATCTCCAGAATCATCAGGTCACCCTTATACAGAGCATGCTTGCCAGCCAGCGAGATGACCATCTTGTCAGGGATAGAGTCTGATGCCATCAGCATACCGCTCTTCCGCACGGCCTCCTTGTCGATGGTCATGTAGATGGTGTCGGTAGGTATCACGTGCAGATCCTTGTTCTTCGAGCGCACCCAATATTTCAGCACGTTCTTCAGTTCAAAGGGATCGTCGCCGAATTGCTGGCGAGCCTGCTCCGGATTCTCGCGATAGTGCTCTAGCACAGCTGCTTTCATTTCGGGCTCTACAGTCACATATTCGTTTGTTCCTGAACAATACTCGATACGCTCCCATGAGATGGGTACAGAAGGAGAATCGTAGGCAGGACGGCGCATTTGGTCGATATACCAGTCAGTCTGCAGATACGACAGGTTGCACACGCGGGCATCGGTACGCACACCTTCCACATCTTGGTTGTACCATAGGGGGAATGTGTCGTTATCGCCGTTGGTATAGATAATAGGATTACCCTCCTGTTGCAGTGACATCAGGTAGTTCTGTCCGAAGTCGCGACAAGTGTAGCGTCCGCTGCGGTCGTGGTCGTCCCAAGTCTGAGACGCCATCTGTACAGGTACGGCTAGACATACTAGTGATACCAGAGATGCAAGAATGACGGGATTCACCTTCTTCAGGTATTGCTTCAACAGTTCAATAATAGCAGCTACACCCATACCACACCAGATGGCGAAGGCATAGAACGAACCAGCATAGGCATAGTCGCGCTCACGTGGCTGTGATGGTGTCTGGTTCAGGTAGATGACGATGGCCAGTCCCGTCATGAAGAACAGGAAGAACACCACCCAGAACTGTCGGATACCCGTCTGGTCCTTGGCATTGTTGAAGTGTTTGGCCAACGACTGCCAGAACAGTCCGATAAGTCCGAGAATGAGCGGCAGACAATAGAATACGTTATGTCCTTTGTTCTCCTTCAACTCGTCAGGCAGGAAATCTTGATTCCCCAGACGCCAGTTGTCGAGCCAGTCGAAACCGCTGAGCCAGTTACCGTGTTCGGGTTCACCATTGCCCTGCAAGTCGTTCTGACGGCCCGCAAAATTCCACATGAAGTAGCGCCAGTACATGAAGTTACACTGGTAACTGATGAAGAATCGCAGGTTCTCCAGCTGTGACGGCACCTTGACGGTAATATGCTCGCCGCAGCGGTCGAAATCCTCTTCACGTCCGTCGACACCGCCCATCCAGCTTTCGTACTGAGAAGTGTGTGCCGAGCTGTACATGCGGGGGAACAGCATGTTCTGGGCATATTTGTATTCGTCCTTGGTGCGTACCACGAAGTATTCGTCCTTCTCGTCAGGCGAAGCCTTTTCCTTGCGCTGCCATACGGGGTCGCCCTTGGTCATAACAGGCTTGCAGTATCCGCCTTCCGCTTCCAGTGCCACCTGCGATGTATAGGCCTGTCCATAGAACAACGGACGCTGGCCGTACTGTTCACGACCCAGATATTCTCCCAGTGTGAAGATGTCCTCAGGTGAGTTCTGGTCCATAGGGGGATTGGCAGAAGAGCGAATAACGATGAGAGCATACGATGAATAGCCAATCATCAACATCAGCATGCAGAGCAGTGAGGTGTTTTTGATGCGTGCCGTAACGAGTGCTTTTCCCTGCTTCTTGTACTGCAGGACAAACCACATGATGGCCAATACTACGATACCGATGATAACCGACAGCCATCCGTGTCCGTAGAACGGAATACCCAACATGGCCACTGCCAAAAGGAACGCAATGTTCTGTCGCTTCTCGTTCAGGTTGTGATAGGTCTCGTAGATAGCCCAGATGATGATGCCGATGAGCAGGAAGATATAGACAATCTCGCCCGTGTTGAATGGCATACCGAGTATGTTTACAAACAATAATTCGAACCATCCGCCTACCTGTACGATGCCTGGTACGACACCATAGAGAACGGCACACAAGATGACAACCGAAATAAACAGTGCGATGAGGCTTCCCTTCAGGTCGCGCTTGGGGTCGTCGGTAGGGAACTTCCGGTAGTAATACACCAACACGATGGCTGGCAGACACAACAGGTTCAGCAGGTGAACACCGATAGATAGGCCCGTCATATACATGATGAGTACCAGCCAGCGGTCAGCGTGGGGCTGGTCGGCTTGGTCTTCCCATTTCAGGATGAGCCAGAATACCACTGCCGTGAATGCTGATGAATAGGCGTACACCTCGCCCTCGACTGCCGAGAACCAGAAGGTATCGCTGAATGTATAAATCAGCGCACCCACCATTGCTGATGCCTCAATGGCAATCATCTTGCTGAGGCCTAGTTCTGCCACTGTGGTAGCTCTGAAGAAGTCCTCTTGCCGGATGAGCAGTCGGCGCACCAAGTGTGAAATGGTCCAGAACAAGAACAGAATGGTGGCTGCCGATAGCAGTGCACTCATCATGTTGACCATATAGGCCACCTGGCTGGGATCGCTGGCAAATTGTGAGAACAGATTGGCTGTCAGCATGAAGAACGGTGCCCCAGGGGGGTGGCCGATTTCCAATTTGTAACCTGTGGAAATAAACTCAGGGCAGTCCCAGAACGAGGCTGTCGGCTCGATGGTGGAGCAATACACGAAGGCAGCAATGGCAAAGGTCAGCCAGCCTAAGATGTTGTCCACTAGTCTGAATTGTTTCATTGTCGTTGTTTAAAAATTATCCTGCAAAGGTACTTTATTTACTTTGAACTTTGAACTTTGAACTTTGAACTTTATGATTTGTTAACTCACGTTCTTACCTCTTAGTTTTTGCCTCATACCTCTCACTACTAAATGTTTGGCGTGTCCCACACTTTGGTTTGGGTGCAGGTGACGGTTTGTTCCTGACGACCGATGCGAAACACGAAATCGCCCTCTTCCAGCGTCCAACGGCAGTCAGCACCAACGAAGGCGAGCTGCTTGGCAGGCAGTTGGAACGTAACGGTCTTCGTCTCGCCAGGTTCCAGTGCTACCTTGCAGAAGTCGCGCAGTCGGCGGTTATCGGGTACGATGCTGGCGATGATGTCGCTCGAATAAAGCAGCACGGCTTCCTTGCCGGCACGGCTGCCCGAGTTCTTTACGTCTACGCTCACGGTGAGCACGTCGTCGGCTGTAAATTGTGACTTGTCAACCTTCAGATTGCTGTATTCGAAGGTGGTATAGCTCAGGCCATAGCCGAAGGGCCATTGGAGGCTTACTTTTGCATCGTAGTTATAAGCACCAGCCATCGTGCCAACCTCTTCGCTTACCTTATAATCATAGGTGTTGAGGGAGTTGATTTCACGAGGATAGGTGTAGGGTAGTTTGCCTGAGAAGTTAGCATCGCCAGCCAGCAGATTGGCCAGTGCGTCACCGCCGTAGTTGCCTGGAATCAGGATGTTAACCACAGCCTTAGCCAATGGCTCGATATCTGCAATCAGACGGGGACGGCCTTCGTTCAGCACCAATACGATGGGCTTGCCGGTCTTGGCCAGTGCCTTCACCAAGTCGCGTTGGTTTTTCGATAGCCACAAGTCTGTCAGATTACCGGGCGTTTCCGTATATGAGTTTTCGCCAATGCAGGCTATAATCACGTCGGCCTGTGCTGCAGCCTCGACGGCTTTTTGAATTTCAGGTTCGTTCTCGTCGTAGTAGGCACCACCCTCGTTATAGGTTACGCCCTGCTCCAAAATGATGTTCTCCTTGCCATATTTATTACAAAGGGCCTCATAGATGGTATTGTATTTCTCTGCCAGATCCTCGGCTTTGGAACCCTGCCATGTGTAGCTCCAGCCACCGTGCAGGCAACGCATCTGGTTGGCGTTGGGTCCTGTGAGCAGAATCTTCTTGCCTTTAGCCAGAGGCAGGATATTACCCTCATTCTTTAACAGAACCTCTGATTCCTCGGCAGCCTGAAGGGCAGCGGTGGCAAACTCATCAGAACCGAACTTCTCGAAACCTTTGCCACCCGTGTTGGGCTTGTCGAAGAGTCCCAAACGATACTTGGCACGCAGAATACGGCGCACAGCATCATCGATACGGCTCATCTTCACCTTACCTTCGTTCACCAGTTCCTTCAGCAGCACACAGAACTCCACGCTATACGGGTCCATCGACATATCGATACCGGCATTGATGGCAATGCGGATAGCATCCTTCTTGTCCTTGGCCACTTTTTCGCGCGAGAAGAGGTTATTGATGTCCGCCCAGTCAGTCACCAGAAATCCGTCCCACTGCAAATCTTCCTTCAGCCACTTCGTCAGGTATTCGTACGAGGCATGTACAGGCACACCATTGATAGATGCCGAATTTACCATCATGGTCAGTGTGCCGGCAAGGGCAGCCTGCTTGAATGGCTCGAAATACTTTTCGCGAATCATCTGTGGCGACAGATAGGCTGGTGTGCGGTCCTTACCTGTCCAAGGAGCGCCATATGCAAAATAATGCTTGGTGCTGGTTCCTACGTGATACTGGTCGATGTGGTTGGGGTCGTCGCCTTGATAGCCCTTGATCTCTGCTACAACCATTTTTGAGTTGACGATGGCATCCTCGCCGAAACTCTCGTAAACGCGAGGCCAGCGCGGGTCGCGGCTCAGGTCGACAACGGGGTTATACACCCATGGGCAGTTGGCAGCACGGCTTTCGTAGGCAGTAATCTCTGCACCGATGCGAGCCAGTTCTGTATTGAACGTAGCACCCAGGTTGATGGGCTGAGGGAAGAGTGTCCCCCCCTGCGTATAGGTTACGCCGTGGTTGTGGTCTAGACCGTAAATATCGGGAATGCCCAGATATTTCATCGACTTCTTCTGAATCAGTTGTATCCACTCCTGCCACTGCTCTACGCTCGATGCGCGAGTACCGGGGGCATTCAGGATAGAGCCCACCTTCCACTTCGAGATACAGGTGTCGAGCATTGTCTCGTTCAGTTTCCACACGCGCTTCTCGTTCTCGACAGTCATCTTGCCCATTACGTCCAAGTTCAGTTCCAACATCTGACCGATTTTCTCGTCCAGCGTCATCTTGGCGAGGGTCTTCTCGACTTTTGCTTCTAGCTTAGCATCGCGGGCAATAGCAGGCCCCTGTGCAAACATGCTTACTCCTGTCCACAGCAGCAGTGTCAGTAATGTCATTTTTTTAGTCATAATAGTACTGTATTTGTAATTTGCTTGCGAAGGTACGAAAAAAAATCGGACTGACCAAACATCAGCCCGATATATTTCATGTGTTGCTATTCACTTCCCTAGGAACTTGGTGTCGAGGTATTTCTGGAAGGTTTCCTTGTAGAGGTCGCCGATGGGCAAATAGGTATCGGCATCCATGATGACACGGTTTTTGTTAACCTCCTGAATCTTAGTAAGATTGATGATGTAGGAACGGTGGATACGCATAAATGTGTCGGGAAGCCGTTCCTCCATTTTTTTCATCGACAACAGGGTGATGATGGGCTTGGGCTCGGAGGAGAGCCAAACCTTCAGGTATTCGCTCATGGCTTCGACGTAGCGGATGTCGGAGATGCTGACCTTGACGATGCGATACTCGGTCTTGAGGAAGATAGTGTCGTCGTTGGTGTCGGCGGCAAAACCGCCGACCACAGAACCGCCATTCGCTGAAACGCTGACGGCGGGCGCGTTGCTTTCCAAGCGCTCCTTCAACCGGTTTGCGGCGCGCTGGAAATCCTGCAGGCCGAAGGGCTTCAGCAGATAGTCGACGGCATTGACACGGAAGCCTTCGACGGCGTATTCCGAATAGGCTGTGGTGAATACGACGAGCGGCGGTACGACGAGCGACTTGATAAAATCCATGCCGTTGAGGTCTGGCATGTTGATGTCGCAGAAGATGGCATCAACGGTGTCGTGTTCCAAAAACTCGCGGGCTTCGAGTGCACTCTGGCATTGGGCAGCCAGTTCGAGGAAGGGGACTTTGCCGATGTAGGCAACAATTTGTTGGAGCGCCAGGGGCTCGTCGTCAATAGCAATGCAGCGAATCATAATCATGTACTATTTTAAAATGTACTATGTACTATTTATGAATTAAGTGGAATGGTGAGCTCGACGCTGTAGACGTCGGTTTCGTCTTGGATATTTAGCGTATAATTGTTGTCATAGAGTAAGTTTAATCGTTGTTTGACGTTCTGCAGGCCTACGCCGCCTTTTTCCTCGTTGGGCTTGTCGGCCTTTGAATTGCGGCAGAAGAAGAATAGTTTGTCGCTAATTTCCACCTTGATGTCGATAAACGACTCGCGCTGGTAGGAGATGCCGTGCTTGAAGGCATTCTCTATGAACGAGATGAGCATGAGTGGCGGTACTACCTTGTCGGGTGCTTCGGCGGGCAGATCGACGCTGATGCGAACCTTGTCGGTATAGCGCAGGCGCATCAGTTGGACGTAAGTCCGTATGAATTCGAACTCCTTGTTGAGCGGTACGCCTTTCTTGTCGCCCTCGTAAAGTATGAAACGCATCATCTTCGACAGTTCCAGAATGGTGTCCTTGGCTTTCTCGGGGTCGATGTCGACCAGCGCATGGATATTGTTCAGCGTGTTCATGAAGAAGTGGGGGTTAATCTGATATTTCAGATACTCCAACTGTTGTTGCAGGTTCTCCTGTTCGAGTTGTTTCAGCTTCTTCTGGTCGTTGCGCGACTTGAAATAGAGTTTGACACCGAGGTTCATGCCGCACATGAGAATGAGAATGACGATGGCAACGATGTCGTGCTGACCGACGAAGACTGGCGGCACATCGCGCTTCGCATGATGCATTTTGGGCTTCTCACCGTGCATTTTAGGTTCTTCGCCGTGCATATCGTGCTCTTCGAAGGGTGGGGGCTCGTGGTCGAAATCTCTCTGTTCGAAAGCATCGTCCATATGACGTGGTTCACGGTGCTCTCTGAGCTCCATCGACGGGCGCTGGTGGTGCTTGAAATCCGGACGCCGGCTGCACTGGTAGAAGGTAAAGAGACCAATCATGCAGAGTGTGAGCAGTGCGTAGAGCCAGCGCTTGTGGCGGTAGATGAGCAGTGGAGCGAGGATGAAATTATGAACGAGGAAGAGGAGCAGGTATACTGCGAACTGGCGCCATATCATGAACACTTCCTGCCAGTTGAAGGCTACTGACGAGTCGTTCATGATGCGTACGTACAGGCTGAGTACGGGTGCTGCGAAGAGTAGTCCCCACAGCACCGCGTAGCCCGTATTTTCGTATCTTGACTGTTCTTGCATCCACATAATAAACGGATTTTTCAGTCATTTATTGTGTTTACCAGCGTCCGCCAGGCTGTCCGTTGCCACTGGGGCCGCCGCCCATTCCGCTGTTGCTGATGGTGTTCGAGGCGGTGACGCTGACCGACTGCGAGCCGAGGTTCAGCGTGTATGTGGAGCCGCTCTTCATGTCGGGTGCGCTGACCAGGATGGTGCCGTTGTTGTAGGAGTAGGGCGGCATGGCGAATGTGGCCAGTGTGGTGCTTCCGTCGCTGACGGTGACGGTGGCGTTGGCCGCTACGGAGCCGCTGGTGGTGGCGATGCCCTGCGTAGTGCTGCCCAGTGAACCGTCGAAGCGTCCGCCGATGCCGAAGATGTTGCAGCCGCTGATGTAGAGCCGCTTCTGTTCGTTGATGTCGATGCCGGCCTCTGCACCGCCTGCACCCATGGCGATGAGCGTGCCGCCCTTCAGATACATGTCGCCGTTCGAGTCAATGCCGTCGTTGTTGACTCCGACAGCCACTACGGTGCCGCCGCTGATGGTCAGGTCGCCGCTGGAGTTGATGGCGTCGTCGTAGGCAGACACCATCACCGAGCCGGCCGTGATGTCGAGTGTGCCTTTCGACTCAATGCCCTCGCCGTTGGTGCCGCTGGTGCGTACCATCAGGTCGCCGCCCGTTATCTGCAACACGCCGTGCTCGTTCTTCGTACCCACCTTGATGCCTTTTGGTGACGAGGTGTAGGCATCGTCCAGATTGTCGGTGTTGCCGGTATAGTTGTGACTTTCCTGTGTGCCGTTGCTGTAGTAGAGTCCGCCCTCAGTGATGACGCGAATCTTGCCGCCGCTGATGTAGGCTTCCCAGTCGGCTTTCAGACCCTTGCCGCCGCTGCCCGTAACCTTGACATTGATTTCGCCGCCCTTGATGGTCATGATGGAGTCGCACTTGATGCAGGTGGCAGCCTTGGTTTCCAGGTCCTCAGTGTCCCACTCGCCGTTACCCGTGCAGATGACGCTGGTGCGGCCGCCGTTGATGACGATGTCCTTCTCGCAGTTGATGCCCTTGGCGCCCTCGCCGCTGCTCTCAATGTTGATGATGCCGCCGTTGATGACCACCGCATCAGAGGCCTTGATGCCGTGATTGTAGGTGGTATTGACGTAGAGGTTCACGCCCTTGTCGATGACGACGTAGCTCTTGGTGTGGATGCCGTTGTTGTAGTTGCCGTAGACGTTGAGCGAACCTGTGCCGCTCAGCAGCAGCTTGCTCTTGCCGTAGAGCGTGCTCTTGTGGTCTTCCGTCGCGCCGTCGGTCAGTTTGTTCGCGCCGGTCAGTACGATGTAGGCAGCCTTTTTGCTCTCGATGTCAATGGCTGTCGACGTTGGGTTGGTAATGTCGACGCCGTTCAGGTTCAGCTCGAAGTTGGTCTTGCCGTCGATGGTCAGCGAACCGTTCTCGGTCGTGCCCGTTACGACGTAGCAGACGCCCTCCGTGGAGCCGTGATTGGCTGTGACGTGACCCTCGCTGACGGTAATCTCCACGCCGTTCTCCGTTTTGGCCACGGGGTTGGCCATGTCGATGGTGACTTGTGTGGCGAAGGTCTGCGTCGTGATGTCGTCTTCGGCCTCGGGGTAGTAGGCGGCTACGGTGCTGGCGGGTTCGGCGGTTTCTCGGTCGATATTGACCGTGAAGCTAAGCAGTTCGCCGCTGCCGGCAGTGCTGCTGCCATTACCACCCATGCCGCCACCAGTGTTGGTGCCGCCTGGGGTGAAACCGTTGTTGTTGGTGCTTTCGAACGGGTCGTCCGACGAACAGGCTGTCAGTGTAGCCATTGATGCTACGAGCATCATCTGATAAACAATCTTTTTCATAATCCTTTGCTTTTTAAGAGTTAATATTCTGTCGGCAAAGGTAGACAAAAAGAGCCGGTCCGCGAAATTTATTCAACGAACCGGCTGTTTTATTCAATGAATGTTGAATGATGAGTGTTGAATGTTGAATGGTCGCCTGCGGCGATGATCAATGAATAATTGAGCAGGCTGACCAAAGGTCAATTCGTCATTCAGACATCGCAGCGAAGCGAGAATAATTCCTCATTCCACATTCCTCATTCCTCATTTTCTTACAGTCCCAGCGCCTCCTTGGTCTTGTCGGCAGCGGCGTCGATAGCCTCGTTGGCCTTGTCCTTGGCAGCGTCAACGGCAGCATCCTTGGCGTCCTCGGCAGCCTGCTTGGCAGCGTCTGCGGCATCCTCAACGGCGTTGGCAACAGAGTCCTTGGCAGCCTCGGCAGCGTCGCCCACCGATTCCAGCAGACCGTTCACCACATTCTCGGCATCAGCCTCGGTGATAGCAGCAAAAGCAGCAGCGGCAGCAGCGTTGTCACCAACGAGAGCCTTCACCTTGTCGGCATTCTCCTTCAGGAAGGTCTGAACCTTAGCCACATACTCCTTGGCCACCTCGGGATTGCTCTTGACAAACTCGGCAATCTTCTCCTTGACGGTGTTCAGCACTTCTGCAAACTTGCTGGCGTCGCCAGCCTCCAACTGCTCGGTCAGTGCGCTGATGGTTGCCTCGGCGGCTTCTGCGCCCTCGCTCTGCTGAGCCTTGTTAGTACACGATGTTAACCCGATGGCGATCATAGCCATCACTGCGAAAAGAATCTTCTTCATAGTTTTGCTTTCTCTTTTTTTAATTAATACTCATGTTTACAGGTCACAAAAACTGACGGCAAATTTAAGGTTTTTCTTCGCTCATTGTTACGTTTGCCCTCGATATTTGTGTTTTTTTAATCTTTCTGCTGCTTGTTTTCGGCGCGCGTTTTGCCGCATGGCGATATGATTTTTGTTCCCTGCCTAGGGAAAAATTGCGCCCTGCCCAGCGCGCAAAAAAACACGCTCGCTGTGACAATTGTGACAATTGGACAGCCGTTTTTGCGCATCATATCGGGGGTGGAAATATTCGGGGTATACGGTGTATTAAATACAATTATTATTATATATACCTATTTATATATATATTCTACCTCTCTAGCCGACCGTGTGAAAAAATCGGGTGTCATTTGTCACAATTGTCACAAGATGGGACCACAAGGAGCATGAGGCCGTTCCGCTCGGAGCAAGAGGCCGTTCCGCTCGGAGCACGAGGCCGTTTCTCTCGGAGCAAGAAACGCCCTCAAAAAGCACAAGGACGTTTTGCTTCGTCAAAAATAGGATTTTTCAATAGTTTACACGAAATTATTTGGAAACGATTATTTTTTTTTGTATCTTTGCAACCGAAAAGGGTTTACAAGGCCGCAAGGCTGGCTTTCGTCTCGTTTCGTCAGTGGACGTTGAGACACACAATATCTATGTATTACTAAGTTTCGACACCCTTTTCCCAATTTTATGTTCAAACCAATGTTTTCATTTGGTAGTTTAATTAAGAATCCTGCTCAGATGTTGCCCTGTACGCCTGAGCTGTTGAATGCTGCGCTGGACGACCCGAAGGTGGCTGACACCTGCCGCGAGATTGCCAGCCGACTGGTGGAAGTAAAAAATGGTACGCTCGCACGCGAGGCTTTCGAGGCGATGAAGTCGCAACTGAAGGCCGACAACCTGCCTGTGGTGTGCTTCCACGCGACGTTTACCGACGGCTACCGTCACAACCTGACGGCGGTGCCCAGCGGTCTCTCAATCTATGATGTTGATCATTTGTCGTATGACCCTCGCGCGTACTACTTTAGTAAGGTGGCTGGTCGCGAAGTGGAGTTGGGCATCTCGCTGGCCCACGTGTCGCCCAGCAACGAGGGTGTCCGACTGGTGTTCGAAATCCCCGAAGGCATGTCGCTGGCTGAGGCTCAGCAGTGGATGGCCCAGCAGTTGGACGACACGACCTACGACGGCTGCGTGAAGGACTTGGCGCGCTGTTCGTTCGTGGTGCCGCGCGACTACGTGCTCTACTACGACGAAGAAGAACTGTTCAAGGAACGTGAGGTAGCAATGCCTGAGGCAGGCTCCCTAAATGGGATTGTGCCTTCTGAGAACCTTGTGACAATTGAGACAAATGACAGTGCGATTTCTGCGCCCATCCTGCCTGCCACGACTGACTACGAGGACACATTCAATGGCATTGGCTATGAGCAGATTGTGCGTTCGATGGAGGAATTGCTGGGTGGCGTGCCTGCGCAGGGTGCCCGCAACAACTTCATCTTCTCGATGGCCTGCCATCTGCGCTACGTCTGCAACGACGACCCGCAGTGGATTGCTCAGGTGCTGCCCCGCTATGGCGAGGACGAGCAGAAGTTCCAGTCGACCGTCCGCTCGGCCTGCAACCGTCCGCAGACGAAGACCGTGCCCAGCTTGGTGAACCGAGCCTTGGAGCGTGCCCGTCAGCAACAACAGGTCGAGGAGGCCGTCAAGGCCAATGGCGTGCGTTCCGCGCAGCCGCCCGTGATGCCCAAGAAGCTGACCAAGTTCATGCGACTCATCACCAAGAACGTGCCCGCTCACCTGAAGCCTGCCGTCGCCATGGGCGTGTTCCCGGCATTGGGAGCCCATTGCAAGGGCGTCAAGTTCCGCTACAACGACAATGCCCTCGTGGAGCCGACGTTCATGAACGTGTTGGTGGCCGAAATGTCGAGCGGTAAGTCGTGCGTCAACGAGCCCATCAACGCCATCATGGCCGACATCAAGGAGCGCGACCAGAAGAACCGCCGACTGATGCAGGAGTACAAGGAGCAGTACGACACGTGCCCCGCTGACCAGCAGAAGCCCGACCGCCCCAAAGGACTGGCCGTGCAATGGGTGAAGTCGGACATGACCCCTGCGGCCTTCGTACAGCTGATGGCCGATGCCAGCGGACGTTTCCTCTACAGCCGATTGGACGAGATAGGCTTGCTGAACCAGCTGAAGACCAACGGCAAGGGCAACAACGTGACCGAGATTCTGCGCTTGGCCTACGACTGCGGCGAGTACGGTCAGGAGCGCGTGGGCACCAAATCGGTGTCGGAGTGCGTCGAGGTGCGCTGGAACTGGAATGCGTCGACCACACCGGGCAAGTGCCGCCGTTTCTTCGGCGATGCCATGCTGGACGGAACCCTCTCGCGCATGTCGTTCTGCACCATCTATACCGACGACGACCGCATGCCGCTCTATGGCATCTACGACGAGGAATTCCAGAAGCAGGTGCAGTCGCTGGTAGCTCAGCTCAACGACGCCACGGGACTCGTCAAGTGCAAGAAAGCCAACGCGCTGGCCGCTCAGATGATTGAGGAAAACCGCCAGTACACGGCCCTTGCCGACGACGACACGTACCGCGAACTGTCGTATCGAGCCACCCTCTCGGCCTTCAAGCGAGGCATGGTGCTCTATCTGCTCAACGGGCAGAAGTGGAGTCAGGAGATTGAGGATTTCGTGCGCTGGTCGTTCCACTACGACATGTGGTGCAAGATGTGGATATTCGGCGAGAAGATGCGCCGTGCGATGGACATGGACAAGGCCGTCGTGCTGCCCGGACGCCGCAATCTGATGGAGTTGCTGCAAGACTCCTTCACGCTCGACGACCTGAACATCGTCCGCCGTGCACAGGGCATGAGCGGCGACGGCGCGGCCCAGCTGCGCAAATGGGTGAGCCGCGGCTACTGCACCTTCGACCCGCAAACCCAGCAGTACACCAAGAGCCCGCAATTCATCGAGAAACATCCCAAGGTGGCAGCGTAAGCTAGTACCCTGAATCAGGGTAGTGGTTACAACAAAGGGAGCCCTGAATCAGGGCGTCGTTCCAACAAAGAAGGGAGTCACATATCGTGACTCCCTTTATGCTGTCCGAACGTTTCGTTCTGTCAGCTTGTGACAAATGTGACAAATGACAGCCCGAATTTTCCTCACTTCAGCAACAGCTCGACGGGGCAGTGGTCGGAGCCAAGGATGTCGGTGTGGATCTTGGCGTCCTGAATCTGGGGCTGCAGGCGCTGGGAGGTGACGAAATAGTCGATGCGCCAGCCTGCATTCTTCTGACGGGCCTGGAAACGGTACGACCACCACGAATACGTCACCTGCTCGGGATAAAGCGTGCGGAAGGTGTCGATGAAGCCACTATTTAATAAGGTGGTGAACTTCTCACGCTCCTGATCGGTGAAACCGGCATTCATGCGGTTCGTCTTGGGATTCTTCAGGTCTATCTCCTCGTGGGCCACGTTCAGGTCGCCGCACAAAATGACGGGCTTCTGCTGGTCTAACGACACGAGATAGTGACGGAAATCATCCTCCCACTGCATACGGTAGTCCAGTCGTTTCAAACCGTCCTGCGAATTGGGCGTGTAGCAACAAACGAGATAGAAGTCGGGCATTTCCAACGTGATGACGCGCCCCTCGTGGTCGTGCTCGTCCTTGCCGATGCCGTAAGTGACGCTCAGCGGCTCGTGGCGGCTGAAAATGGCAGTACCCGAGTAGCCTTTCTTGTCGGCATAGTTCCAATACGACGTGTAACCTTCGAACTGAAGGTCTAACTGGCCAGCCTGCATCTTGGTTTCCTGCAGGCAGAAGAAATCGGCATCCAACTGCTTGAAGATGTCGCTAAATCCCTTTCCTTCGCAGGCGCGAAGCCCATTGACATTCCAACTGATAAATTTCATCATGCTCATTTTTATAGCGAACAAAAGTACATGATTTCTGCGAATTACCCAAAAGAAATGGATGAAAATGAGCCTTTTGGGGTTAAATATTGAACTTTTTTTGATATTTATACATTTCCATATATTTTTTTTCGTAACTTTGCACCGGAATTATTAAACAACTTATTCATGAAAATTGCAATTGTAGGAACAGGCTATGTGGGCCTTGTGAGTGGAACGTGCTTCGCCGAAATGGGAGCAAATGTGACTTGTGTGGATGTTGATTCCAATAAAATAGAGAAGCTTAAAAACGGCATCATGCCGATTTATGAGCCAGGACTGGAGGAACTGGTAAAGCGCAACGTGGAATATGGACGTTTGCAGTTTACCACTGATTTGACGGAAGTTTTGGACGATGTCGAGGTGGTGTTCTCGGCTGTGGGTACGCCTCCCGATGAGGATGGCAGTGCCGACCTGAAATACGTGCTGGCCGTTGCCCGCCAGTTTGGTCAGAATATCAATAAATACACTATTCTGGTCACCAAGTCTACCGTTCCCGTAGGCACCGCCAAGAAGGTGAAGGCTGCCATTCAGGAAGAGCTGGATAAGCGCGGAGTAGACGTTCCCTTCGATGTGGCCTCGAACCCCGAGTTCCTGAAAGAGGGTGCTGCCATCAAGGACTTTATGTCGCCCGACCGTGTGGTAGTGGGAACCGAGAGCGAGAAGGCCCGTGAGGTAATGACACGCTTGTATAAGCCATTCTTAATCAATAACTTCCGCGTCATCTTCATGGATATTCCTTCGGCCGAGATGACCAAGTATGCAGCCAATGCCATGTTGGCTACGCGTATCTCGTTCATGAATGATATCGCCAACCTTTGTGAAAGGGTAGGGGCCAATGTGGATGCCGTGCGCAAAGGTATCGGTACCGATGCACGTATCGGTTCGAAATTCCTCTATGCTGGCTGTGGCTACGGTGGTTCGTGCTTCCCTAAGGATGTGAAGGCTCTGCTCCATACGGGCTTGGATAACGGCTACCACATGGAGGTGATTGAGGCTGTGGAGCGTGTTAACGAACGTCAGAAATCCATCGTCTACGACAAAATCATCAAGGCTGTAGGCAGTGTGAAGGGAAAGACCGTTGCCATCATTGGTCTGAGTTTTAAGCCCGAAACGGATGATATGCGCGAGGCACCGGCCTTGGTGGTTATCGATAAGCTGTTGGCTGACGGTGCAACGATTCGCGTGTTCGATCCCATTGCTATGGATGAGTGCAAGCGTCGTATCGGTGATACGGTGACTTATTGTAAGAATATGTACGATGCTGCCGACGGTGCCGACGTCTTTGCCTTGATGACCGAATGGCGCCAGTTCCGACTGCCTTCGTGGAATGTCGTCCAGAAGGTGATGAACGGCAACGTAGTGGTAGACGGACGTAACATCTATGACCGTCAGGAATTGGAAGAAATGGGCTTCGTCTATACCCGTATCGGTGAGCAATAATTGGTTCAATTTTGGTTCAAAGATGAGAAATCCGTGAATATTCTTGCATGGTAAGAAAAAAATGTTTACCTTTGCATCGGTTTTAGAATAATATAGGTATGCGAAATCCTTTTGATAAGATTTTGAATTGGTATTTTACCAAGAATTCATTGCCCTATTGGTGTATCTTCCTGATTGACTGTGCCATTGTGATGGCTAGCGGAGCCTGTGCTTTTTGGATATTCAATAAGACGGGAGTCCTCTTGGAGAATGCGCTCCAGCTAATCAACACGATGCTGATCTTCACCATGCTGAGCGTTGTGGGATTCCGACTTTTCCATACCTATTCGGGATTCATGCGCTATTCCAGCTTCGTGGACCTGATGCGTATCGTGTATGGTAATTTGGTGTCGTTGGCTTTGGTGCTGGTAGCACAATACGGAATGGACCATTTGCCCAGACATCTGTTTGTGCATTTCGATACCACAAGCATCTTCCTGATTTATCTGATTGCTACGCTCTTGATGTGGGCGCTGCGTGTCTTTGTGAAGACACTTTATGACGTGGCTTTCTCGAATACTAGAGCCATCAGAGTTCTGATTTACGGAGCGATGGAAGGTGGCGTCGGACTGGCTAAGAATATCCAAGGTCAACGTCCAAGGAAGTATGTGTTAAAAGGTTTTATCACCCATTATAAGAAGGCCAAGCACCAGATGATTATGGGTGAGAAGGTTTATTCCGTTGACGACAATCTGGCTGAGATTATCCAACAGAAGGATATAGAAGGTGTATTGGTATCGCCTTATCGAGTAAAGGAGTTCCGTGAAAATCAGGAGATTCAGGACGTAATCATTGGGGCCGGTGCAAAAATCTTTATGGCTCAAAGCGCTAAGGAGATGGACGACGATGATGAACTCTCTGCGGCCGACTTCAATAATCTTCAGTTGAGGGAAGTGAGTGTGGAAGAACTCTTGCCGCGCTCAGAAATCAGAGTCGATTTGAAGTCTGTGGAAGAGTTACTAACGGGAAAGCGTGTGCTGATTACGGGTAGTGCCGGATCGATAGGTTCTGAGATTGTGCGTCAGGTAGCTCAGTTCAAACCTGCTGCATTGATGCTGATAGACCAGGCCGAGACACCACAGCACGACATTCGTCTGATGATGGCGAAGGATTTCCCCAATATACCTGCCGAGACTTTGGTGACTAGCATCAGTCGTGTGGGCCGTATGGAAGAAGTGTTCAAGTCATTCCGTCCCGACTATGTGTTCCATGCCGCAGCATATAAACACGTTCCGATGATGGAGGACAATCCTTCCGAGGCGGTGATGAATAACATCTATGGAACAAAGGTTATTGCCGATTTGTCCGTGAAATACGGTGTCAGCAAATTCGTGATGGTATCGACGGACAAGGCTGTAAATCCCACGAATGTGATGGGATGTTCGAAGCGCATCTGTGAGATATATGTGCAGAGTCTCGACCAGGCCATCAAGGAGAAGAAAATGGGCACTCATATCCAGCAACTGGGTAATAAGGAGAGCTTTATCGTTTCTTCGCAGATGGGTAGCCCCATAGCCAGAACGCAGTTTGTTACCACGCGATTTGGTAACGTGCTGGGCTCGAATGGTTCTGTCATTCCGCTGTTCCGTGAGCAGATTAAGAATGGTGGTCCGGTGACAGTAACTGATGAACGTATTGTACGCTTCTTTATGCTGATACCTGAAGCCTGTAAGTTGGTTTTAGAGGCTGGAACGAAGGGTAATGGCGGTGAGATTTTTGTCTTCGATATGGGTAAGCCTGTGAAGATTGCTGACTTGGCAAAGCGTATGATTAAATTGTCAGGCGCCAAGAATGTAGAGATCAAGTTCACAGGCCTGCGTCCTGGTGAGAAACTCTACGAGGAGGTGCTGAATGAACTCGAGGGCACCAAGCCTACCTTCCACGAAAAGATTCGTATTGCCGAAGTTCGTGAGTATGACTATGATGAAGTCTGTAAGAATATCAACGAACTTATCGAGATTTCAAGACACTACGATGATATGGCCACTGTGGCTAAGATGAAGGAAATCGTGCCTGAATACAAATCGAACAATTCTATCTACGAGAAACTGGATAAGAAACCCGCGTAAGCGTGACGATTTGACCGACGTAGAAAAGAAGAATCAATAAAAAATCTCCTGCCTGTGGCGGGAGATTTTTATGTGTGATAAACCGTAGTGTCGTTTAGAATTTAGCCATCTTAATGGCAACCACAGCACATTCGTCACCTTTGTTTCCCAGTCGTCCTCCGGCACGATCAAGAGCCTGTTGGAGGTTTTCGGTAGTCAGGAGACCATAGACAACAGGAATATTGCTGGTAGCATTTAAACGGGCAATACCTGCAGTGACTCCTTGACAGATATAGTCAAAATGTGGGGTCTCGCCACGAATCACCGATCCTAAGATAATTACAGCATCGTAACCATCATTCAGCGTCATTTGGTGTGCTCCGTAAATCAGTTCAAAAGAACCGGGTACCGTCTTGACGTGGATGTTCTCAGGAAGGGCGCCGTGTTTCTCGAGCGTCGATGTACAACCTTCGAGCAGGGCTCCAGTAATCTCTGGATTCCACTCAGCTACCACAATGCCAAAAATCATGTTAGAGGCATCGGGAACTTGTGCAGTGTTGTATTCCGACAGGTTTTTTGTTGCCATTATTTTGCTGTTGCACGCTGGATATATGCGTCGATAGTCTGATACTGCATGGAGTTGAAGTACTTCTCTTTCACTTCCTGATACAGCTTCAGAGCCTCGTCTTTCTTACCCTGACTTTCGAGAATCTCACCGGCCTGAATAAGGAATGTGGGAGACAGAGAGTTGTTGTCAGCCATCTGGGCAGCTTTCTTCAGATGCTCCACAGCCTTGTCGAGCTGGTTCAGGTTTGCGTATGCATTACCCAGTGCACCTTCTGCAGCGGGAGTAATCATCTGGTCGTCCTTACCACTGAAGCTCTCCAAAGCATTGACAGCCTCCTGCCATTTGCCGAGATTAGCCTGACAGAGACCAATGTAGAGCTGAGCCAGATTGCCGGCATCAGTAGAACTATAGTCAGATGCAATTTTCTGGAAGCCTACCAGAGCCTTATCGTACTGCTCCTGCTGGAAGAGTTCCTGACTCTTGGCCAGTTCGGTGCTTGCCTCATTTGCACGTGGCTCGAAATAGTAGTTCTTTGCCAAAATACCTAATACGACGATTGCAATAATTGCAACCACTGTGATGATGATGGCCTTCTTGTTCTTCTCGAAGAAGGCTTCGGTCTTGGTGACCTGCTGCTCCTGAACAGGAGCTGCTTTTACATTTTTGTTTGCCATTATTTAAAGTTGTTTTTTATTGTTCGGGCATAAATCGGCTGCAAAGGTACAACTTTTAATTATAAATTAAGAATGAAGAATGAAGAAAAATTCACAATAATGTCATTTTTTCTTAATTCTTAACTCTTAACTCTTATTTTTTCATTACCTTTCACCCTTTGGTGAAGGTAGGCTGCATCTCAGAAAAACTCAAATAAATTTGGTTTTTCGTTCGATTTGCACTACCTTTGCACCAGAAATGATACTTAAGAAGCTGTCAATACTCAATTATAAGAATATCAGTGAGGCCCAACTGGAACTCTCACCCAAGATGAATTGTTTCATCGGCCCGAATGGTGCCGGCAAGACTAACGTACTCGATGTAATCTATTATCTGTCGTTCTGTCGTTCGGCCTCCAATCCTATCGATTCGCAGGTGATTCGTCACGAAGAGCCTTTCTGCGTGATTGAGGGTGAGTACTGGAATGACGATAGCCAGGAATTCATTTCGTGTGGAATGAAGCGCGGCGTGAAGAAACACTTCAAACGTAACAAAAAGGAATACCGCCGATTGTCTGAGCATATAGGACTGATTCCATTGGTTGTCGTTTCTCCATCGGATACGTTACTGATAGAAGGTGGCAGTGAGGAGCGTCGCAGACTGATGGACTTAGTCATATCGCAGTATAATCGCTCATATATTGACCATTTAAGCCGTTATAATACAGCTTTGGCACAGCGTAATACTCTTTTGAAAATGGAAGATCAGACTCCTGATCCGGCACTCATGCAAATCTGGGAGGAACAGATGGCTGAAGAAGGCGAACAAATTTATTTGTGCAGGCGTTCCTTCGTAGAGGAGCTGATACCCGTATTCCAAGAGTATTACCAGCAAATTTCTCAGCATCGCGAACAGGTAGGTCTTAATTACCTGTCACATTGTCAGCGCGGAGCGTTGCTCGATGTGATTCAGCGTGATAGAATGAAGGATTTGGCAGTGGGCTATTCGCTACATGGTGTACATCGAGATGATTTGGAGTTTACCTTGGATGGACATCTGATGAAGCGTGAGGGCTCGCAGGGACAGAACAAAACCTATGTCATTGCCCTTAAGCTCGCCCAGTTCGACTTTTTGAAGCGTACAGCATCGCAAACGGCACCTCTCTTACTACTGGACGATATTTTCGATAAGTTGGATGCCAGTAGGGTGGAGCAGATAGTGAAATTGGTATCTGGCGACAACTTTGGTCAGATTTTCATTACAGACACCAACCGCGACCATTTGGACCAGATACTGAGTAACTCTGCCCTGGACTATAAAATTTTCTATGTGGAGAACGGTGTGATTCATGAGAAGTGATAATGTTTAAACGTGACGTACAATCTTTGAAAGACATTTTGCTACGCAATCTGCGTGAGCAAGGACTGGAGACACCGTTGCTACAAAAGCGGTTGGTGGATTCATGGCCTGAAGTGGCCGGGCCGGTGATAGCGCGTTATACCTTGAATACCTACATTTATAATCAAACCCTATATGTTCGTCTGTCGAATCCTTCGCTGCGCGCTGATCTTTCGTTGATGAGAGGGGAACTGGTAAAGAAATTGAATGCTGTCGTGGGCCAGCAGGTTATCTCTGATGTTTGCTTTGGTTAGCAAATGACATAGTCCATCGAAACATCGTTCTCGTCAGTGGGAACGTAGTCTACCCGTTGCCAAGGGAAACATAATCCAATCTTTATTGTTTTTGGCGTGAGTTGAGAGAGCAAACGATCGTAATAGCCTTTCCCTCGTCCTAAACGATGTCCTTTGCTATCGAAAGCCATTCCAGGAATAATGGCTAAATCGATAGCAGCATAGTCGGTAAAGTTTTCTCCTGAGGGTTCCATGATACCATAAGCGCCCGTAGTAAGGTCTTTCTTGCTGGTATAATACCGTAGTTCCATTTTAGTGTTGTCGATAACCTTGGGCAATAGAACCGTTTTCCCTTGTTGGACCAGTTCGTCTATTAATGATTGTGTCTGAACTTCGTCAGGCAATGCAAAATATAACAATATGGTACGTGCGCACGATAGAAAAGGAAGACGTTTGAGCCTGTCGATAATGGCAATAGAATCGTCGCCAGCGTGCAATTGCTTCTGGCGACGTATTTGTTGTCTCAGTTCATGCTTGGTCATGCAGCCTTCTTCATATCGTTGTTGGTGGCTGGAGCCGTAGGAAATGCACTATTGGATCGGAATACCTTCAGCGTCTCCTCAATGACAGGATCGTCCTCGTTCAGATATTCCATCCATGCTTCCTCGTTCATAATGTTGTAGATAATGCGGCTGTTGATGAATCGTTCCAACAACTTATGTGAACGCTGAATCATGAGGTTGCGGCGCTTAAGTCCCTTTTGGTCGGCATAGTTGGCGAATTTCTCAACCGTATTTTGCTGTTTCAGATATTTTTCCAACTCATCGACACTCTTGAACTGGCTGAGCTTCGGACGGTTCTGGTCTGTATATTCAAAGGCATACTGAATAATCAATCCGCTCATAGAAGCCTGTTTGTAGTAGGATGTCACATCAGTCGTGTCCTCAGCGATGAAGATGTCAGGAGTGATGCCACCTCCGCCATATACTGTTCGGCCAATGGTGGTTTTATAAGCAGGTCCTTCGTGTTTGATACTGTCCTGCGAGAAGAATTCTCCGTGTTCGTAGCGCGTCAGGAGGTCTTCTTCGTAGTCCTTGTTATCACCTGATGTGTAATGCTTTTGTATGCAGCGTCCTGAAGGTGAATAATAGCGGGCAATGGTAAGACGTATCATTGACTGGTCGTTAAACGAGATGGGTTGTTGAACCAGTCCCTTTCCGAATGAACGTCGTCCGATAATGGTTCCTCGGTCGTTGTCCTGAATGGCACCAGCCAGAATTTCTGATGCTGAGGCCGAGCCTTCGTCGATGAGTACGACAAGTGGAATTTTCTGATAAGAACCTCGTCCGTCAGAGCGGTATTCCTGACGGGGTGACTTGCGTCCTTGGGTGTAGACGATAAGGCGATTCTTGGGTAGGAACTCGTTGGCAATCTGGACGGCAGACTGCAGATAACCACCCGTATTGCCGCGCAGGTCGATGGTCAGGTTCTGAAAGTTCAACTGTGACAGACGGGCCAGTGCAATCAATAGCTCTGGGTAGGTGTTCTCGCCGAAGTTCCTAATGCGGATATAACCTGTCTCTTTGTCCAGCATATAGGTCGCTGTTACACTCTTGGTAGGAATCTCACCACGGGTAACCACAAAGTCGCGTATTTTTTTCTCGCCATAACGCATAACGCCCAATTTCACCTTGGTGTCCTTGGGACCCTTCAGTCGGTGCATGGCTTCCTCGTTGGTTAGTGTCTTGCCTGTGAACGGTTTGTCATCGACAACGACAATCTTATCACCCGCAATCAGTCCGGCTCGTTCTGCTGGTCCGTTGCTGATGACTTTTTGTACGTGAAGTGTGTCCTGACGGATGGTGAATTCGATGCCTACACCCGAGAAGGAGCCTCGCAGATCGTCGTTGGCAGTCTGTACGTCCTTGGCAGATATATAGACGGAGTGGGGGTCTAACTCGCTCAGTATCTGAGGCATGGCTTTCTCTACGAGGTCATTCACGTCGACGGTGTCCACGTATTGGTCATCAATGATGTGGAGCAGGTTGTTGAGCTTGTTGCTGCTCGAATTGATGATGCTTAGCCTGTTGCCCGAAAAGTGGTTGGCATAGAATGTTCCGATGAAAATGCCTATTACTACGCTGACGGCCAGCATGAATGGCATGAAACGATTGTTCTTTTTGTTATTCATCCTGTTTCGTTATTACGTCATTTCGTTAATCTCCGAGATATACTACTTCAATGCCAGCGCGTTCCAACAGGTCGACGCCATCAGTCAGACGGTATTTCTCACCATAGACAACACGCTTTATGCCTGATTGGATTATAAGTTTGGCGCACTCAATACATGGTGACGCTGTGATATAAATGGTGGCGCCTTCTGAATTATTTGACGAACGAGCCAGTTTGGTAATGGCATTAGCTTCCGCATGCAACACATAGGGTTTGGTGACATTATTGTCATCTTCGCAAACATTTTCGAAACCGCTGGGCGTGCCATTGTAGCCATCGCTGATTATCATGCCGTTCTTTACCACCAACGCACCGACTTGACGGCGCTGGCAGTATGAGTTCTGAGCCCAGATGCGGGCCATCTCCAAATACCGCTGGTCAAATTTCAGTTGTTTATCTGTTGTCATATATTTTATTTCTTACTTCTTTTTATGCCGTTTCTCTTCAGCAGAGCGTCAATCGTAGGCTCACTGCCCTTAAAATTCTTGTATAGCGTCATGGGGTGTTCTGTGCCGCCTTTGCTCAGAATTTCGTCACGGAAACGTTGGGCGGTCTGCTGGTCGAAGATACCGTGTTTCTTAAATACCGAGAAAGCATCGGCGTCCAGCACTTCTGCCCACTTGTAGCTGTAGTATCCGGCAGCATAACCGCCTGCCATGATGTGCGAGAACTGTACGGTCATGCAGGTGTCTGGCAGCTGTTCACCCAGAATAGCTTTCTTCCATGCTTTTTTCTCAAAGGGGATGATGTCGTCCGTGAAAGCATCCTTCTTCGTATAGTAGGCCATGTCGAGCAGACCGAACGATACTTGTCTGAGGCAAGCGGTCGCAGCCATGAAGTTGCGACTCTTCACGATACGCTGAATCAGTTCGTCGGGCAAAGGTTCGCTAGTCTGATAGTGGAAGGCGAAGGTGCGCAGAAACTCTTTCTCAATGGCGAAATTCTCCATAAACTGTGAGGGCAACTCTACGAAGTCCCACCACACGTTGGTGCCACTCAGCGATTCGAAACGGGTATTGGCAAACATGCCGTGCAACGAGTGACCAAACTCATGCAGGAAGGTCTCCACTTCGCCCAGTGTCAGCAGGGCGGGCTTGTCCTCGGTGGGTTTTGTCAGATTCATCACCACACTAACGTGAGGACGGACATTCTCACCCTTGCGGTCAATGTACTGCCCTTGATATTCTGTCATCCACGCGCCTCCTTGCTTGCCCTTTCGGGGATGGAAATCGGCATAGAAGACAGCCAGATAGGATCCGTCTTTATCGAACACCTCATAAGCCTTCACGTCTGGGTGATAGACAGGGATGTCCTTGTTCTCCTTGAAGGTGATACCATACAGGCGGTTGGCCAGTCCGAACACGCCCTTGATGACGTTCCCCAATTCAAAGTATGGGCGCAACATCTCTGCATCCAGATTGTATTTCTTCATCTGTAACTTGTGCGAGTAGAAACCTGAATCCCAAGGTTTCATCTTGTCTACATCTTTGTGTGCCAGTTTGCGCAATTCATCACGTTCCTTGAGTGCTGTTGGCTTGTAGGCATCAATCAAGTCATCAAGCAGGCGATACACGTTGCGTGCATTCGATGCCATGCGACGTTTCAATACGTAATCGGCATAGGTTTTATAGCCCAGCAGTTGGGCAATCTCACGACGAAGGTTGATGAGCCGTTTGCAGATGTCAAGATTGTTCTCGCTATTGTCGTGCGTGCAGATGGTGTTGCGGGCCATATACAACTTTTTCCTTAACTCGCGTTGAGTAGAGTAGGTCATGAATGGCGAGAACGAGGGATAGTCCAACGTGAACACCCAGCCTTGTTTGCCTTGTTCTTTGGCAGTCAGAGCTGCTGCTTCACGAGCAGTTTCAGGCAGACCGTCCAGTTGTGCTTCGTCCGTTATATCCAACGTAAAGGCTTTTTGCTCCTTCAGCAAATTTTGTGAGAACTGTAACGAGAGCATTGAGGCCTCTTCGGTCAGTTGGCGTAGGCGTTCCTTGCCTGCCTCGTCCAATAGTGCTCCACTACGAACAAAGCCCTCGTAGCAATTGTCGAGCAGCATCTTTTCCTCTGCAGTCAGCTTACGGTGATGCAGGTGGACATAGCGGATACGCTCGAACAATTTGGGGTTCAGCCGGACGTCGTTTGAATGTTGTGTCAGTATGGGTTGCATCTTCTGAGCCAGTGCATCCATCTCGTCATTGGTCTCTGCCGACAGCAGATTGAAGAACACCGTTGAAACACGCGACAGTAAATCATAGTAGCCCTCGTCCTCCTCCGTATTGATGATGGTATTGTCGAAGGTGGGCTTTTCCGGATTGTTGATGGTCTTCTCAATCTGCTCGTTGTCCCGTCGGATGCCTTCCATAAAAGCTTCCTCGAAGTGTTCCAACCGTATGCGGTCAAAGGGAGCCGTGTCGTGCGGCGTACCATACGGCTCAAAAAACGGATTATCTTTGCTCATATTATTCTTTCTCTATTAACCTGCAAAGGTAGCGATTCTGATTAAAATACGGCGCATAGCCTGTTATCTTATAATAATCTTTAACGCTTTTTGCGAAGGGTTAGGGTAGTGCGTAGTCGTGGACGTACTGCTTCAGTCCCTCAGCAGCATCGGCACGATCTGGAAGGTAACGCAGAATGATGGTAACAATACGCGTGGAGTCATCAATGACTTTGGCGTAGTATTCGAAATCACCATCCTGTCCCGTATGAAGGCTGTAGTCATCGCCAGCCTCGAGGAGTTCAGCCCCCATGCCCATCAGTTGCTGTCCTGGGGTACGGAAGATGTCGTCGCCCTTATAGAGACGTTGTTCCATAAAGGAGAGTGACAGGTCGTCGTTGAGAAAAACCTCCATCTGCTCGTCCTCTAAAAATTGGTGGCGCAGATAGGACGGATAAGTGATGTCGAGTCCAAGCTTATCGCTATGGTAGGTGAGAATGTCGGCCTTCGACAGTTCGATGTTGAGACTGTCGTCAGCGGTAATCACATTGTTGAATGACTTCAGTTTCGGTTGGTTCTGGCAACTGACAAAGCATATAGTGAATAGAGCAAAAAGAAGTAGGAAATATTTGCTACCGTTTGAAGAAATCATAAAGTTCAATGTTCAAAGTTCAAAATGTTACATAAGAAGTCTTTCAAGCATGGGAATCTCTATGCGTCCTCGATAGAGGGTCAGCAGTCCTTTAGCCTGCATGGCATTAAGGGTGCGGCTGATGTCTAGTCGGCTATCATTGAGTTCTGCCGCAATTTGGTTCATCAGAATGTAAAAAGTTTTGGCCCCCGCCGGATAGAGACACCGGGAGAAGAAGAAACGTACGATTCGTTCGTGCAGAGTCTTAGGGGCAGAACGCCAGGCATGGTGCTGCTGACGTTGTATCTCGGCAGCCATCAGACTGAGCATGTTTAGTCGGAAGACGAGTTGTGTCTCCAACAATAGCAGCACCTCCTGCTTATCAATACTGATGAGGTTGCAAGGAGTCTCAGCTTTGAAGGTGGAGGTGTAGCGCTGGTTAATGCCAAAAATGCGTTCGGGCTGTAGGATGTATGGTGCGCTGATTGTTTCGCTGACTCGACAGGAACGGTCATCGCTAAAGGTGTCGACACGCAGCGTTCCGCTGGCCAGGAAGATGAGATGTGTACATGGGTCGCCATCCTTGACAAGTCGTTTGCCTTCAGAAAGTTTCGAAAAACCGAATTTCGTATGTCCCGCCACCTGCATCAGGTCTGCATGGCTCATACCCTGAAAGAGCGTGAATTGTAATAACTTGTCGTAAATCTCCATGCTTACTTTTGGATTTTATCTTTCATGGTAGGGGAGTACCATACTTTGTTCTCGCCGTTGTCGTCGTAGATGAGATAAGCCATCAGTTCTGGATGTTTTTCCAAAAGCTTGCGGGTCTTGTCGAGTCCCATTACCATAAAGGACGTGGCATAGGCGTCAGCCCGTGCGCATTGGTCTGCTAATACGGTGGCCGACAGGATGTTGTGCTGTACAGGGCGTCCCGTCTTGGGATCAATGGTGTGGGCATATTTCTTGCCTCCTTTATAATAGAAGTTACGGTAATTACCGCTGGTGGCCATACACTTATCCGTTACGTTCAGCACAGTTTGCAGTTCAGTACCGTCCAATGTTCCTTCGTCGGTGGGTTTGGTAACGCCAATCTTCCAGGGAACCCGTTTCTCGCTGATGCCACGGGTGGCTATTTCGCCACCAATCTCGACCATATAGTTCTTGACGCCTTTTTTCTCAAGTAGCTGCGCTACGGCATCCACACCATATCCCTTGGCAATGGCTGAGCAGTCGAGCATGATGCGAGGGTCACGTTTGCTGATGCCTCGTCCACCGTGTTCAGTGGAGTATGAGATTTTCTTGTAGCCTACGAACTGAAGCATACTGTCCACCTGTTCCTTTGAGGGCATATCACCACTCTTGAACCCGAATCCCCAGGCATTGACCAATGGTGCAATGGTGATGTCGAAAGCTCCTTGAGTGTCTTCTGCAATCTCCATAGCCAAGTTGTATACCTCGAGGAACATGTCACCCTCCGTGGACTTAGGGATGGTGTAATGCTCGTCTAGGTTGATATGCGATATGACACTCTTCTCGTTAAACATCGATAGTGCTCTGTCCACCTCGTTCATCTTTTCTACCAATTCCTTTTGCAGGTCCTCGTCATATTGATAGGTGATGTTATAGATGGTGCCAAAGATAGGCCCCGAACATTTCCGGTAGGGCATGTTTTGCTGTTGGCGGATGATGAGGATGGTGCCTATAATAAGAAGTATAAGAAAAGGCACCTGCCACATGAGGCGTTTTTTGCGGTTATCTGTCATAGTTTTGGTTTTTTTCGTATATTCCTTTACTAGTATATCTAGTTCTGCTAGATGTCAATGATTACGTTAAAGTTTGCTGCCAGATTATCGCTGTCGTTCGTACCAAAACCAGGAACATACCACGTGGTGCCTAAGTCACCGTCATTATGAGCGATACGGCGCTTGTAGCGTACATTCCAGCCAAGGTGCAAGGGACCGAAGACCTTGGCGTCAATGCCGAAAACAATCTCTGCCCAATGCATGGAACACCCCATACCCTCAACACCGAAACCAGCCATCGACTGCCATACAGGGTCGGGCAGGTTCTCACGGATAATATCCACCTTGTAACTGGTAAAGGCATAGCGGAATCCGGCGAACATACGGTTGGACTGATGCTTTTTCTTCAATAGGTTCCAGTCCATGCCAATACGGAAATAGGGTGCAGTGGTCTTGTATGTGATGCCTGTTACCTCATCGTTCTCGTGGTTGGCCTTGCCAAGGCCTAATTCAAAGATGGGGAACCACTGGTCGTGCAGATTGATGCGGAGGGCTCCTTCGTATTCACCATGATCGCTCAACAGTCTCATGGCCGGTCCTACCAGATCGAACGACACGGAGAAACCGCGGAAGAAGGGGATAGAGTCCTTCTCCATGCGAAACATCTTCATCTGTGCCTGGGCCGTGGATACGGTGAACAGCAACAGCAGACTAACGCTGATCCTTAAGATAAAGGTGGAAATGTGTAGTCTTTGCGTCATAGTTCACATGAGGATTGTTAATAACGATAGAGTCGATGACATGATGGGTGGTAGCCACCGAGGTGATTTCGTGGAAATAGGCTACCTGACAGTCTACCGACTCGAAATGGGGTATGTTTTCTTTTTTGATGCGTACCGTATCGATATAGGAGCCCCCCTTACTGCTCCTTAACAGCATATACAGCACATCTTCGGGCTGGGTGTAGCTGATGGGTAGCTGGAAGGCAGAGGCTGACGAGCCAAAGAAGCAATTCAGCTCAAGATTGCCATTGATTTGTTTGCTAATCACCGTGTCGGTGCCGTCGGCCCGCTGAGTCCAAACCCACATGGTGTCCTTGTTTAGCGTGTCGGACTTGCCGGTAGACTTCTTCAGCTCATAGCTGGTGTATACCAGGTTCTGCACAGGGCAGTCGATGCTGGTACAAGCCGAGATGGCCACAATGAGCAAGATGACAATGATTATTTTCCGCATCTGATATTGTCTTCTATCTGGTATTCGTTACGTCCGGCACTGTTGCGACTGATGAGGTCGCCCAGGAATCCGGCAAGGAACAGTTGCGTACCAATCATCATCATGGTCAATGCAATGTAGAAGAACGGTGAATTAGTCACCAGTCGCATGGGAATGCCCTGATACAAGGCCCATGCTTTCTCAGCTCCGAGGAATAGGGCAGAGAAGAAACCGATGATAAACACGATGGTACCCAGGAATCCGAAGACATGCATGGGCTTCTTGCCAAACGTGCCCAGGAACCATAGCGTCATCAGGTCCAGATAGCCGTTTACGAAGCGGTTCCATCCCATGAACTTCGATTTGCCGTACTGGCGCTTTTGGTGGTGCACCACCTTCTCGCCAATCTTGTCGAAACCGGCATTCTTGGCCAGATAAGGAATGAAACGGTGCATTTCGCCAAACACCTCGATATTCTTTACCACTTCGCGACGGTAGGCCTTCAGACCACAGTTGAAGTCGTGCAGGTTCTTGATGCCGCTAACCTTGCGGGCCGTAGCGTTGAACAGCTTCGTGGGGATGGTCTTCGACAGCGGGTCGTGGCGCTTCTGCTTGTAACCGCTCACCAGGTCGTACTTCTGTTCCATAATCATCTTGTACAACTCGGGAATCTCGTCCGGCGAGTCCTGAAGGTCGGCGTCCATCGTGATAACCACGTCGCCCTGAGCCTCCTTGAAACCACAGTACAAGGCGGGGCTCTTACCATAGTTGCGGCGGAACTTGATGCCCTTCACGTGTTCCGAACGGGTTGCCAACTCGGTAATGACATCCCAAGAATGGTCGGTAGAACCATCGTTGACGAAGATAACCTCGAACGAGAAATTGTTCGCCGACATTACGCGCTCTATCCAGTCGTAGAGCTCGGGCAGCGATTCGTCCTCATTATATAAAGGTATAACAACAGATATATCCATAATATGTTTTTTACTTTTTTACCTTTTTACTTTTGACCCTTTGTATGACTGCGGCAATGGGTAGTCCCAGGAAGAAGCCAGTCATGATGTTGAACGTCAGCATATTCAGGGCATAGTCTATCGGACGCATGTTTTGCAGTTCCTTCAGCCCCTCGTTCATCTGTTCTTTCATTCCGGCAGCCTGAATGGCCAGACGGCCTTCTTCCGTACTCATCATCTCCGTCAGTTTCATATACAAGTACCCCTTGTCGATAAAGGCGAAGTAGATGTACAACGCAGCTGCCAGCAGTAGTCCGGCATAGAAAAACACCAGCACCAGATAGGCATAGCCGCGTTTGAAACTGATCACACCTTCACGGGCGTAGTCGCGAAAATGACGCAGTCGACTGGCAGCAAAGAATGGCGAGGCTACGATGAGTATCAGCGATAACAATCCCAGCAAGGGGTTAGTCATGCCTTGTACGTAGCATACCAGTGCACCAATCCATAGCAATGAGAGTAGTGCTCCGTCCTGTCGTGCAAAAGCCTTCAGTTGTTTATATTCCTCTGGTGTCATAATCGGGTGACAAGGTCGCGATTAAGCGAGTGCAGAGCCAAGCTTGCTTGAGCTATGCCGAGCGTGAGCGAACTCGCAGGCGACAAAGTCGGCTGCAAAGTTACGAAGAAAAGAGCGAAAAGCAAAATTTTTTGCAGAAACATTTGCGAGTTCTCAAAAAAAGTATTACCTTTGCACCCGCTTTTGAAGAAAACGGGCAGTCCTGTACGGCCAGCTCCCTCGGAATCCCCCAGGATGGGAACATAGCAAGGGTACTTGGTTGTAGCGGCGCGATGCAGATAGCTGCCCACCCGCCTCTTTAGCTCAGTTGGCCAGAGCACGTGATTTGTAATCTCGGGGTCGTTGGTTCGAATCCGACAAGAGGCTCGAAGAATCGGCAACGTAGGGTTGCCGTTTTTTTATATCTGAATAAAAGGATGGAAGGTGCCGGATAAAAGGTTGCGAGGTGCCGGATAAAAGGTGGTAAGGCGGTTTGTAAAGTTAAACCTGCGTCGATGGATGATAAACCTGCGTCGATGGATGATAAAACTGCGTCAATGGATGATAAAACTGCGACAATGATTTTAGTTTTTCAGGGGGAAACCATATAAAAGGAGGTCTGAGCGCTGGGCTCGGACCTCCTTTGTGAATTCGTATTGAGTGAAGTAGGGGATTAATCCTCTTCCTTCATCTCCTCCTCGTGCTGCTTGATCAGAGCCTGCTGGATATCGTTCGGCACGAGCTCGTAAGAGCTGAACGATGTAGTGAACGATGCACGGCCACCCGTCAGAGAGGAGAGGGCGATAGAATAGCTGGACAGCTCCTTCAAAGGAATCTTGGCAGAGAGCTTCTGATAACCAGCCTCGCTGTCCATACCCATAATGATGGCGCGGCGACCCTGCAGGTCACTCATTACGTCACCCATGTAGTCAGCAGGAACGAGCACTTCGAGGTCGTAGATAGGCTCGAGCACCTTAGGACCGGCCTCCTTGAAGGCTGCGCTGAAGGCGTTACGGGCTGCCAGCATGAACGAAAGTTCGTTAGAGTCAACGGGGTGCATCTTACCATCATATACAATCACGCGAACGTCGCGGGCATAAGAACCAGTCAACGGGCCCTGCTCCATGCGCTCCATCACACCCTTCAGGATAGCGGGCATGAAACGCATATCGATAGCACCACCGACAACTGAGTTGATGAAGACGAGCTTGCCGCCCCATTCCAGATCCTTCTCTTCCTTCGACTTGATGTTCATCTTGAACTCCTGACCATTGATGGTGAACGAAGTAGGATCGGGCATACCATCAGTGTAAGGCTCGACAATCAGGTGTACCTCACCGAACTGTCCGGCACCACCCGACTGCTTCTTGTGACGATAGTCGGCACGGGCCATCTTGGTGATGGTCTCACGATAAGGAATCTTGGGCTCAACGTACTCAATCTGAATCTTCTCGTTGTTCTCCATACGCCACTTCAAGGTACGCAGGTGGAACTCACCCTGACCATGAACGATAATCTGGCGCAACTCCTTAGACTGCTCGACAACCCATGTGGGGTCTTCCTGGCGCATCTTCTGCAAAGCAGCCATCATCTTCTCGGTCTCAGCCTCGTTGACAGCCTTGATGGCACGAGAGAACTTCGAATTAGGATATTTGATGAAGTCGAACTTGTTTTCGGTATCTTTGCCATTCAGCGTGTTGCCAGTCTTCACGTCCTTCAGCTTCACGGTACAGCCGATATCACCTGCACGCAGCTCGTCGACCTGGATACGGTTGGCACCAGCGCAAGCATACAGCGTACCGATGCGCTCCTTAGAACCGCGGTCAGCGTTGGTCAGGTCGTCACCGCTCTTCACGATACCGCTCATCACTTTGAAGTACTGAACCTCACCGATGTGGGGCTCAACACCAGTCTTGAAGAAATAGAGTGATGTGGGAGCGCTGGCATCAGCAGGAACCTCCTTGCCGGCAGCATTCTTGATGACAGGCATTTCGCTGACGAAGGGAACCACGTTGCCGAGGAATTCCATCAGACGGCGAACGCCCATGTCACGACCAGCGCAAACGCAGAATACGGGGAAGATGCTGCGTGTTACCAGACCCTTGCGGATACCCTCGCGCATCTCGTCCTCGCTGAGGTCCTCGTTCTCGAAGAACTTCTCCATCAGCGTGTCGTCACCAGCGGCAGCAGCCTCAACAAGAGCAGCCTTCCATTCCTTAGCCTTCTCCAACTGATCAGCAGGAATATCCTCGATGATGGGAGCACCACCCTCAGGCTTCCAAGAGTACTTCTTCATCAGCAGTACGTCAATAACGCTGTTGAAACCGGCACCAGTAGCAATAGGATACTGCACGGGAACGCAGTTGGGACCATAGACTTCCTTCAGCTGGTTCAGGATAGCATCAAAGTCGCAGTTGTCACGATCCAGCTGGTTTACCAGGAAGATGACGGGCTTCTTCAGTTTCTCCGTGTTGCGGAAAGCATTCATCGTGCCCACCTCAGGACCATACTGGCCATTGATGAGGATAACAGCCTGGTCGGTGACGTTCATAGCGGTGATAGAACCACCCACGAAGTCGTCAGAACCCGGACAGTCGATGATGTTCAGCTTCTTGTTGTTCCACTCCACATGGAAAACAGTTGAGAACACCGAGTAGCCATATTCCTGCTCAACAGGGAAGTAGTCGCTCATGGTGTTCTTACCCTCTACTGTACCGCGGCGCTTGATGATGCCAGCTTCGTAGACCATTGACTCGGCAAGAGTAGTCTTGCCGCTACCCGCACTGCCAATGAGTGCGATGTTTTTGATTTCGTTAGTTTGATAAACTTTCATATTTACTATTATTTTTAGGTTTGATATTTCAAAAGCGAAGCCAAAAGTACACATTTTCGCTTAAAAAACCAACGAAAGCTTGGAAATATTAAACTTTATTAGTAAATTCGCGACCGTTATGGCTGGTTTGTATATACATATTCCGTTTTGTAAGAGTCGTTGCATCTATTGTGGGTTCTACTCCACAACGGACAGCAAATGGCGCCAAAATTACGTAGATGCCGTTTGCCGGGAAATGGAAATGCGCCCCTCGGCTGAGCCGATTAAGACCATCTATCTGGGGGGAGGAACACCCAGTCAGTTGACGGGTGAACAATTGCAGCAAATCTTTATATATATTAATAAGGTGTATTCACTCCCCTCCATACAGGGAGGGGCTGGGGGAGGGCCTGAGATTACCATTGAGGTCAATCCGGATGATGTCAGTTTAGAGTATGTTGCGATTTTGTCGCAACTACCCATCAATCGTGTCTCGATGGGTGCCCAGACCTTCGACAACGACCGGCTTCGTTTTCTGCACCGTCGCCATACGGCCGAACAGGTGCCTCTGGCTGTTCAGCGACTACGTGATGTCGGCATCCGCAATATCAGTGTTGACCTGATGTATGGTTTTCCCAATGAGACCCTCGCAGACTGGCAACTTGATATTGATGCAGTCTTGTCATTAGACGTGGAGCACCTTTCCGCCTATTGTCTGATGATAGAGGAAGGAACCCCATTGGCGCGGATGTTACATAAAGGGAATGGTTCCCCAATATGCGACGAAGAGCTAGAACGGCAGATGTACGAAGTGCTGATAGACCGTCTGACTGCTGCTGGCTATGAGCACTACGAAATCAGCAATTTTGCCAAACCCGGTTTCCGTTCCCGCCATAACAGCAGCTATTGGAACGACACGCCCTATATTGGATTAGGTGCTGCAGCCCACTCCTATGCTGTTCTCGACGGTTTTGCCGACGAGCCCCATGCTGTCCGTTCTTGGAATATTGCCGACATCCGACAGTACATAGATGCGATCCATCGTGGGGAAATACCCTGTGAACGGGAACTCATCGATGCTGACACCCATTACAACGACCGCATTACGGTGGCTCTGCGTACCAGCGATGGCCTTGACCTTGATACGCTGTCGGATAAGTATCGCAACTACTGTCTGCGCGAAGCCCAACGCTTTATTACAGACGGGCTGTTACGCTGTGATGGTCACCGCCTTGTGTTGACTCGAAAGGGACTCTTCGTCAGCGACTATATCATGGGCTCATTGGTTTATGCCTGATGACATTTGAACAATCTTTACGTCTTTTAATAAAGTAATAGTAATATGAAGCAAATACTAACCATTCTTTTCCTCTTTGTGAGTTGCCAGGTGTTCGCTGGAGAAATTGTTGTCCGCGAAGGCGAAAGTCTGCATGATGCCTTGCGAGAGGCCAGAGAATGGCGGCGCACCAACGACCCGCGTTGTCAGGGTGGCATCACCATTATTATTGAGGCAGGGCGCTACTATATGAACGAACCGCTATTCCTGCGTCCAGAGGACAGCGGTACCAAGGAGTCACCGCTCACGATCCGTGGCATTGGAGAGAAGCACACGAGCGTCATCTGTGGCGATGCTCGACAGCAACACACCCAAGTATGGCCAAAGGAGGGCATGGAGCGCATGATATCCTTCGACAAGGAGAACAGAACTATCACCATTCCTACCCCTGATTCACTTTGGATACCACCCTCGCATCTCGAAATGGTTATCCATCAGCGATGGGCTATTGCCATTCTGCGCGTTAAGGAAATGAAATCAGAGAAAGGGCGTACAGTCGTCACATTCAAGGAACCCGAGAGTCGCCTGGAGTTCGAACACCCCTGGCCTCAGCCCGTCATCGGAGGCGAAAAGGGCAATAGCTCTTTCCTGCTACGCACCACCGAACAGCGCGACGGCATCGAACAATTGGTTATCGTTGATGGTGCCAACTATGTGCGTTTCGAAGGCTTAGCTTTCGACAAGACTTGCTGGAACCGTCCTCTGCACAAAGGGCACGTTACCCTGCAGGGCGGCATGCCACTCATCGATGCCTATAAGCTCGCGGTCCCAGGTTTGCCCTGGGACGAAAATCTCGAGAACCAAGCATGGATAGAACGCCCTGTGAGCGCCGTCACCGTCCGCAATGCCCATCACGTAGACTTCCACGATGTGCTGTTCCAGAATCTGGCTTCCACGGCCTTGGACTTTGTCGATGACGTCAGCGACTGTGTGGTGCAGAAATGTACCTTCGGTAACATTGGCGGCACGGCCATCATGGGCGGTTCCTTTGCAGAGAGTCCTCGCGAGGTACATCGTCCCTATACCGACCTGGCCGAGCGCTGTCAGCGGCTGACCATCAATGAAAACGCCATCGTCGATGTCGCCAACGAGGACTGGGGAGCCGTAGCCATTGCGTTGGGTTATGTACGCCACTGCACCGTCAGCAGCAACTTCGTGAACCGCGTCAGCTACTCCGGCATCTGCATCGGCTGGGGCTGGACACCACACGATACGGGCATGCAGAACAACCGCATCGTTGGCAACAAAGTCAGCCACTACGCCCGAGAGCTCTACGACGCAGGTGGCATCTACACGCTGTCTAACCAGCCCGGGTCGGTTATCAGCGGCAACATGATCGGTGCACCTTATCCTGCTCCTTATGCCACCAACGACCGCGGGTTCCGCATCTATCTCGATGCACGCACGGACGGCTTTACCATAGAGAACAACCGCACCAGTGACGATGACCTCAATAGGGTTGGTGGTCCCAGAAACCTCCGCCCCATTCGCAGGGATGAGATAGGCGACAATCATCCAGGTCCAAACCTCATATTCAAACAATGAAACAGACGAACTATCATCTTTTCGACTTTATGGATTTTGATCCTTCGTTGCAGAAGGACGAGTTCCTTTGGAAGGCATACGCCCCATCGAAGATAGAAGAACGCGATGGCGACATCGTCGTCACCATACCATATCAGAAGCAGTTGCATCAGGAAGACATGGCGCCTGACACGTCAACGCCCCAGCAGTCTTTCGATCTCATCATCCGGGCTTATAGTCCCAACATCATCCGTTTGTTTACCACCATGACTGGTGACGAGATGGTGGAGCAGGACGATATGCTTCAATTTTCGCCAGAGGTAAAGCGCGTGACCCTTCGTTATTTGTGTGGCGATATCATCGCCACTAACGGCAAGAAGGTGGCGCATATCGACCTTAGTGCTCCACGCCTTGACCATTGGAGCGACCTGTTGCCAGCCCCTCAGCCTGCACCCTTCATCACTTTCTACCCTGATGGCGATGAAGCGAAGGGCATTGCCCTGAGCGACGACCACTTCTCGCCTCCTCGCTACGATGCTCTGCCTATTGGTTTCGTATGTTGCGACTCAGTCGCAACAAACACTACAGAGCGTGCCACCATCAGTTTTAAGTGCACCCCCGACGAGTGCTTCGTGGGCACAGGAGAGCGTTTCCGCAAAATGGACCTCAGCGGCCAGACTTTCCAATTGAAGAACCAGGACGGTCAGGGTGTCAACAACCGCCGTTGCTATAAGAACATCCCATTCTATATGAGCAGTCGCATGTATGGTTGCTTCTACCATACCAGTGACTATTGCAAGCTCTCGCTGGCTGACCATAGCACACGTAGCGTACAATTTATGTGTGACCGCGCCACCCTTGATGTTTTCCTGATTGGTGGACAGTCTCCTGAAGAGATTCTGCGTGGCTACCGCATGTTGACAGGCTTCCCCTCGATGCCTCCGCTGTGGTCGTTTGGCATCTGGATGAGTCGCATGACCTATTTCTCTGCTGACGAGGTGGATGACATTTGCGACCGGTTGCGTCGCGAGCACTATCCCTGCGACGTGATACACCTCGATACCGGTTGGTTCCGCACCGACTGGCTTTGCGAATGGAAATTCAATCCTGAGCGATTCCCTGACCCGAAGGGCTTTATTAAACGTCTGAAGGACAACGGCTTCCGCGTCTCATTATGGCAACTGCCCTATGTGGCAGCTGGCGCCGAACAACTGAAAGAAGCGAAGGAGAACCACTACATCAGCCAGCCTGCCACCGTTCCCGATGGTTTTCCATCGAGTGAATCCTCGTCTTCCTCCAACTTCTCTGCCCTTGACTATGCAGGCACTATCGACTTTACCTACGACAAAGCCGTCGACTGGTATAAGAACCAACTGCTGAAGCCTCTGCTCGACATGGGTGTGACGTGCATCAAGACCGACTTTGGCGAGAATATCCATATGGACCATCACTATCATGCGATGACGCCAGAACGATTGAACAATATCTATTCTTTGCTGTACCAACGCGCTGCTTACGAGGTGACGAAAGAAGTGACTGGCGATGGCATTGTTTGGGCTCGCTCGGCTTGGGCGGGGTGTCAGCGTTATCCCTTGCATTGGGGTGGCGACTCAGTATCTTCTTGGGACGGACTGGCAGGAAGTCTGAAGGGTGGTCTTCATTTCGGACTCTCTGGCTTTGCCTTTTGGAGTCACGACGTGCCGGGGTTCCACTCCATACCTGACTTCATGAATTCTCCGCTCGACGAGGATGTCTATGTGCGTTGGACGCAGTTTGGTGTGTTCTCCAGTCACATGCGCTATCACGGCACCTGCAAGCGTGAGCCATGGCACTATCCTGCTATTGCCCCCATTGTTAAGAAATGGTGGAAGCTACGCTATCAGTTGCTGCCCTATATTGTGGAACAAGGCGAGCAATGCACCAAGACGGGTTATCCCATGGTGCGTGCCCTCATTTTCCATCATCCGCACGATCGCCAATGCTGGCACATCGACGACGAATACTACTTCGGATCGGAGTTTCTCGTTTGCCCTGTTATAAACAGTGAGAACAAACGGGACATCTATCTGCCCGAGGGTTTGTGGGTCAATTTCTTTACGGGTAAGCGTTTAGAAGGTGGGCGTTGGTACTATGGCGTGGATGTTCCCTTGGATCAGATGCTTGTCTTTGTGCGTCCCGGTTCACTCATCAAGATGTATCCCGACGAGGTCGACTGTACTGATCAGATGGATATGGAGAAAGCCGTCACGATAGAAATAACCAAAGACTATAAAGGAATATAATGGAAAGTCATTACATGCAAGGCCTCGACTGGCTGATATTGGGAATCTATTTTGCTGTGCTCATTGCCATTGGTATATGGGCTAGTACGAAACGTAAGAAGGGTGGGGCGCTGTTCTTGGCAGAGCACTCGTTACGCTGGCACCATATCGGTTTCTCCATGTGGGGAACGAACGTGGGACCATCGATGCTCATCGCTTCAGCCTCGGCAGGATTCACCACGGGTATTGTGTCAGGCAATTATGCCTGGTATGCCTTTGTGTTCATTGCCCTGTTAGCCTTTGTCTTTGCCCCCCGTTATTTAGGAGCCAAGGTCCACACGTTGCCTGAATTCATGGGTCTGCGCTTCGGACAGTCCACGCGAAACATCCTGGCGTGGTACACCATTGTCACCATTGTCATTTCGTGGCTGGCGCTGACACTCTTTGCCGGCGGCATACTGATTCGTCAGGTGTTCGACATTCCCATGTGGACATCAGCCTTGGTACTGCTGTTCATCTCGGCATTCTTTAGCATGCTGGGCGGACTGAAAGCCGTGGCCTACACCAATGTCTATCAGATGATATTACTCATTGTTGTCAGTCTGGTGCTGGTCATTGTGGGCTTAGACCGCGTGGGGGGCATCAGCGCTTTGATCGACAAGGTGCCGTCAGACTACTGGGTGATGTTCAAACCTAACAGCGACGAAGCCTTCCCTTGGCTACCCATTATTCTGGGTTATCCTGTCATGGGAGTGTGGTTCTGGTGTACGGATCAAAGCATGGTACAGCCCGTGCTGGCAGCCAAGGACTTGCGCGAGGGACAGCTTGGTACCAACTTTACCGGTTGGCTGAAGATTCTCGATGTCGCATTGTACATCGTGCCGGGTGTCATCTGCTTTGCCCTGTTTGGCGACACCTTGAATAATCCTGATGAGGCTTATCTGACCATGGTCGAAAACCTCTTCCCAGTGGGTATGGTCGGACTGGTGTTCGCTGTGTTGACAGCCTGTCTGGTCAGTACCATTGGCTCTGCGCTGAATGCCCTGAGTACTGTCTTCACAATGGATATTTATGTCAAGCGCTTCAACCCCAATGCCTCACAGCGCCGCATCAACTATGTGGGCCGCATCGTGACGGTTATTGGTGCCGCTATTGCCATTGTGCTCACCGTGGCCATCGACAGCATCAAGGGTCTTAACCTCTTCAACGTCTTCCAGTCAGTACTGGGTTTCATCGCTCCACCCATGGCTGCCGTTTTTGTGTTGGGCATCTTCTGGAGGAAAACCACTATGCGTGCTGCCAACTTCGCCTTGACCATTGGTACGGCGTTCTGTCTGATCGTTGGCGTGCTTTACCTGTGGCCACCAGAATGGCTACAGTTCCCTTGGCCGCACTTTATGTTGCTCAGCTTCGAGCTCTTCGTTATCCTGGCTGTTGCGATGGTGATAATCTCGCTCACCGATAAGGATAAGACTCAGTACGAGATTCCTGCTCCCATCCACGAAGGTTGGTCGAAGTTGGCAGTCGGTTTATGGACGGCACTTGCCATTGTTATGATTTCACTCTACGTCTATTTTAATTGATATTGCGATATGAAAAAGTTCCTCTTAATATGTTTAGTCTGTTGCTATGGTATAGCAACCAACGTGACCGCCCAAGGTCTCACCGACATGAGCCGCAGCAAACAAGCCAAGATGCAGAACCTGCCCATGGGAGCTACCCAATGGACGGGCGGTTTCTGGGGCGATGTTTTTGGTGTGATGCACGGTACTGCCGTTTGGGAGATGTGGAACACGTGGAACACCCCTTGGGAGACACTTGATGCTGATGGCAAGCATGGCTCGCATGGCTTTGCCAATTTCCAGGTTGCTGCCGGAACCATTCAGGGCAAGCACCACGGCCCTCCCTTCCACGATGGCGATATGTACAAATGGCTGGAGGCTTGTGCTGCAGTCTATGCTATCACAAAGGACGGCGAGTTGGACGAACTGATGGACCGCTTCATCGAGCAGGTGGCTCTGGCCCAGCGTGCCGACGGTTATATCCACACTCCTGTGGTTATTGCCGAGCGCCTGGCTGGGGTTGACTCTCACAGCGCTACGGAAAATGCTGCCGGCATCGAGATTGGTAAAGACCAGAAACATGCCTTTGCCTCGCGCCTGAATTTCGAGACCTACAACCTTGGCCACCTCATGACCGCTGGTATCATCCACAAACGTGCCACGGGCAAGACCACGTTGTTTGAGTGTGGCAAGAAGGCAGCTGATTTCCTCTATAACTTCCTGACCAACGATGCTGCCGAACTCTCGCGTAATGCCATCTGTCCGTCGCACTACATGGGTGCTGCTGAGATGTATCGTGAGACTGGTGATCCTAAATATCTGGAGTTAGCTAAGGGACTTATTGCCATCCGTGACTCGGTGACGAATGGAGAAGACCACAACCAGGACCGCCATAAGTTCCGCGACCAGTATGAGGCTATGGGACATGCTGTGCGTGCCAACTACCTCTATGCCGGTGTGGCTGACCTCTATGCCGAGACAGGCGAGGCACAACTGATGAAGAACCTCGAAGCTATCTGGGACGATATCGTGAACCACAAGATCTACATTATGGGTGGTTGTGGAGCACTCTACGATGGTGTATCGCCTGATGGTACTACTTATGACCAACCCTCTATCCAGCAGATTCACCAGGCCTATGGACGCCAGTTCCAGTTGCCTCAGGAGGCTGCCCACAACGAGATTTGTGCCCAGATAGGCATGCTGCTCTATTCGTGGCGCATGTTCCAGACTACCGTCGATCCTAAATATGTCGATAACATCGAGAATGAACTCTACAATGGTATCCTCAGCGGTATCTCGCTCGACGGCAAGGACTTCTTCTATACCGAGGCCCTGCGCCGTACGAAGGAGTTCCCATACACCATGCGCTGGCCCAAGCACCGCCAGCGTTACATCTCCTGCTTCTGCTGTCCGCCTAACACCCTGCGCACGCTCTGTGAGGCTCAGGAGTATGCGTATAGCATGAAGGGCGATACGCTGTGGGTGAACCTCTACGGACAGAACAAATTGACCACAAAGGACCTCGAAGTGGAACAGCAGACCAACTATCCTTGGGACGGTCACATCACGCTGACCATCAAGAAGGCCAAGCGACTGGCCAGCATTCGCATGCATATTCCCGGTTGGGCTACCGACATGACACTGAAGCTGAATGGTGAGCCTATCCTGGCAGAAGACCTGCGCCAGCCTCGTAAATGGAAGAAGGGTGACACCATTGAACTCGACCTGCCCATGAAGGCCCGCTTAGTGGAGGCTAATCCACTGGTCGAGGAGGCCAAGAACCAGATTGCCGTCATGCGCGGTCCTATCGTTTATTGTCTGGAAGGACAGGACATCGAGGGCGGCTATCGCATCAACGACATAGCCATTCCTGCTGACATCCAGTTCGCGGAAAAGAAGATAACCATCAGCAATAGTGACATGATTGCTCTCGAGGGCGAGGCCCTGTTGGCTAACAACGGCCGTTGGGGCAAGGACGAGCTCTATCGCGACCTGCGCCCGGTGAAACAGAAGAAGGTGAAGATTCGCCTCATTCCTTACTATGCCTGGGACAACCGAGGTATTGACGACATGTCGCTTTGGCTGCCCTTGACAAGATAACCCTATTCATTACTATAATTAATTAACTTATTCAAAATGAAACGAACAAACAAAACATGCCTTGCGAGGCAAACAGTAACGCTGCTGATGCTGCTCTTTGTGATGGGAATACAGGCACAGACAGCCCGTACATTTACGCTTAACCTGACGGACGACGGCAAGGCACAGATGGTGTGCTTCCTGCCACAGAACCCCTCGGGCAAAGCCATTGTGGGTGTACCTGGTGGCGGCTACTCCATGCTGTCGAATACCCATGAGGGAACACAGGCCTCCGGTTGGCTGAACCAGCAGGGAATCGCTTATTTTGTGGTCAACTACCGATTGCCTGAGGGCGATCGCACCAAGCCCATCAGCGACGTAGAGCAGGGCTTCCGCATCGTGCGCGACTCAGCTCAGCTGTGGGGCATCAATCCTCACGATGTGGGTATCATGGGCTTTTCTGCCGGTGGCCATCTGTCGTCGGTCATCTCTACCCATGCTGCTTTCGATGTGCGTCCTGACTTTACCATCCTTTTCTATCCGGTTATCTCGATGGATGAACGCGTGTCGCACATCTGGTCGTGCCGTAATTTCCTAGGTGAAGATCAGAAGAACCCGGACATCGTGCGCGACTTCTCGACGATGAATGCCGTGCGTCGCCACTTAACGCCCCCGGCCCTGATTGTATCGGCCAGCGACGACCGTCTCGTGCCTTTCGTCACCAATGGGTTGGAATATTATAAGGCCATGCGCAATGCCGGCAACGACTGTGCCATGTATGTCTATCCCACGGGTGACCACGGCTTTGGTTTCGGACCTTGGTTCAAATATCACGACCAGATGCTCACCGATTTGGGCAACTGGCTGAAGGCTCGTCAGACTCCCAAGCCTGATGCCATTCGTGTGGCATGTATCGGCAACAGCATCACCGAAGGCTTTGGCATCGATATGTGCGGTGCTTACGGCTATCCCGCTGAGCTGCAGAAGATATTGGGTAAGGATTATTGGGTGAAGAATTTCGGTGTCAGCTCTCGCACGATGTTGAACAAGGGCGACTATCCCTATATGAACGAATTGGCCTGGCAGGATGCACAGGCATTCAAGCCCGATGTGGTTCTCATCAAGTTAGGCACCAACGACTCGAAACCCGAGAACTGGCAGTATGGCGCTGAGTTCCGCCAGGATTTGGAACAGATGATTCTGACGCTGCGTCCAGATTTGGCACAGCCTGTCGGCAAGAAAGCCAAGAAGGTGAAAAAGGCTAAGAATGCCGTGCCGCAGCCTGTCAAGCCGAAGATTTATCTGTGTACGCCCATTCCTGCCTTCAAACCGACGTGGAACATCAGCGATGCTGTCATCACCAGCGAGATTATCCCCATTCAGCAGGAGGTGGCTAAGAAATATGGCTTGGAGGTTATCGACCTGCACACACTCTATGCTCAGGATGGCGACAAGATGCTTGACGACGGTATCCATCCCGATGGCAAGGGGGCTCATCGTTTGGCTGAGATTATTGCCAACGAGTTGAAGAAGTAGAGAAGTAAAAGAAGTTAGAGAAGTTAAGCCAAATGCGTATTAAACTGCTGTTTTTGAGTTTGTTCTGTGGCTTGTGTTTGCAGGCTGCCGACATCTATATCACCCCAGACTCGTCGCTGGCTGATGCTGTGCGCAAGGCTCGCGAGATGCGACGCCTGGGACAGGCTCAGCAGGTGACCATCCACCTCGCTGCCGGAGTCTATCAGTTGTACGAACCCCTGCGCCTGCGCCCTGAGGACAGCGGCCTGCGCATGCTGGGCAACGGTGCCATCATCAGCGGCGGCATTCCCATTACCGGTTGGAAACACCAGGGCAAACTCCTCGTGGCTGATGTGCCTGATTTCAATGGCCGTCCTTTTGACTTCCGCCAACTGTGGGTGAATGGCAGGAAGGCTGTCCGTGCTCGCGATGTGAGTGACTTTGAGCAGATGCACCGCATTCTGACTTACGACAAGAAAAACCGCATCCTCTGGATTCCCAAGAAGGCGGCAGAGAAAATCGTAAATAGTAAATGGTCAAATAGTAAATGTCTGGAGATGGTTCTCCACGAAATGTGGTGCACCTCTAACCTGCGCATTAAAGGCCTCTCTGTACAAGGTGATTCTGTTGCCGTGACCTTCCACGACCCCGAGGCCAAGCTGCAGTTCGAACACCCCTGGCCATCGCCAATGACACCCAATACGGGCCATCCCTCGCCGTTCTATCTGGCCAATGCCAAGGAACTTCTCGACGAGCCAGGTGAGTGGTATCATGACATTCGGGAGCGTAAACTCTATTATATGCCGCGTGCTGGTGAAACAATCCAAGAAGCAATAGTTCCTGTGATTGAAACGTTGGTGGAGTTTATTGGAAGTGCTGAACGTCCTGTTCGCAACATCACCATCGAGGGCATTACGTTCAGTCATACCACCTGGATGCGACCATCGGAAAAAGGCCATGTTCCTTTGCAGGCGGGCATGTATCTCGTGGAGGCTTATAAGTTGCGCCCTCAGATTGATCGCCCCAACAACCACAAGCTCGACAATCAAGGCTGGCTGGGCCGTGCTGATGCTGCCGTGGAACTGCGCCATACGGAGAACATCAATTTCAAGGGTTGTCGCTTTGAACACCTGGGCGGTTCTGGGCTGGATTATGTCGTGGGCTGTCACGGCGGAAGTGTGACACACAGCACCTTTACCGACATTGCCATGAATGGTTTTGTCTGTGGCTCGTTCTCACCCGAGGGCTTGGAGACCCATTTGCCTTATCAGCCTACAGACTTCCGTGAGGTGTGCACTCGCCAGGAGGTCAGCGACTGCCATTTCTACGACGTTACCAACGAGGACTGGGGCTGTGTGGCCATCTGTGCGGGTTATGTGTCGGACATCAACATCGAGCACAACACCATCCACAACGTCTCCTATACCGGCATCTCGCTGGGGTGGGGATGGAACCGCGACCTGGTGTGCATGAAGAACAATCGCGTGCATGCCAATCTCATCTACAACTATGCCCAGCACATGTATGACTGTGCAGGCATCTATACCCTGGGCAATCAGCCGGGTACGCTCATCAGCGAGAATGTGGTGCGCGACATTGCGAAGCCCTCCTATGTGCACGACCCGAACCATTGGTTCTACCTTTATACCGACGAGGGGTCTAGCAACATCACGATGAAGGACAACTGGACCCCCGAGGAGAAATTCCTGAAGAATGCCAACGGTCCTGGCAACGTGTGGGAAAACAACGGCCCGCAAGTCAGCGAGCAGATAAAGAATCATGCTGGCAAAAGATAATGTTCAATGTTCAATCTTCAATGTTCAATGAATAAAGCAACATGGATTTGGTATCCCGGTGACTTCGAGGTCTGGCTGGGCAACATCTTTAACAACCGCAGGACGGAGCGTGGGGCGATGTTCCCTCCGTTCTGGAAACAGGACTCCCACTGGGTGACGGTAGAGTTTTCGAAGGCTTTCGTGCTCGATGAGGACGAGGAGATTACCATTGCCTGCGAGGGGCAATTCAACCTGGCGCTGGACGGTAAGCTGCAGTTTGGCCAACCCAAGACTTTCCTTGTTCCCAAAGGCGCACACAAGTTGAATCTGAAGGTGTGGAACCAGGCTACGCCGCCAGCCCTCTTCATCGATGGCAGGACCATCCATACCGACTCCACATGGCTGGCCACCTACGAGGACAAGCTGTGGATTGACGAGAATGGTGTGGCGCATGGCTCAGGCATCTATGTGCCTGCTGCCTCGTGGTGCTTCAACAGCCCGGACAACCCGCTGTCCGCTTATCATTTGAAGCGCGAAGAACGCCGCCCTGTGTCTGCCATTGTTCCCGATGGTTCTTTGACCGATGGTCAAAGTGTGGCGTTGCAATCTCCGTCGGGCCTCCTCTACGACTTCGGGCAGGAAACCTTCGGCTATCTGAAGGTAAAAGGATTAAAAGGCACCATTCGCATCTACTATGGAGAGAGCCGCGAGGAAGCCCTCGACAAGGAGCATTGCGAAACGCTGGACGTCTATACTGTCTGTTGCGACTCAGTCGCAACAAACGAGACCGTTTGTGGCAGCAAGGCCTTCCGCTATGTCTACATCGAGAAAGACGAAGGTGCCAGTTACGACGACGTGCTGATGGACTACGAGTTTGCAGCGTTCGATGAGAGCCACAGCGGTTCCTTCCGTTGCTCTGACGACGACATCAACCGTATCTGGGACGTGGCAGCCTACACGATGGACCTGACCACCCGTGAGTTCTTCATGGACGGCATCAAGCGCGACCGATGGACATGGTCGGGCGATGCCATTCAGTCGTATCTGATGAACTACTATCTGCGCTTCGACACGGAGTGTGTGAAGCGTACTATCCGACAGCTGCGCGGCAAGGACCCCGTCACAGCCCACATCAACACCATTATGGACTACACGTTCTACTGGTTCAAGTCCATACTCGACTACTACCAGTACACCGGTGACAAGGCCTTTGTGCGCGAGATGTGGCCCCGCATGGAGACTATGATGGACTACGTGTTGAGTCGTACCAACAGCGAAGGCATGGCCGAGGGACAGCCGGACGACTGGATTTTTGTCGACTGGGTGGACTTCCCCATGCACAAGCGCGGCACGCTGTGTTTTGAGCAGATTCTGTTCTGTAAGGCCTTGGAAACAATGGCCATTTGTGCCGATGTCCTCTTCACGGCTTGTTGCGACTCAGTCGCAACAGACGATGTAGAAAGGACGGTTTATGCTCTTAGTCATAAGAAGTACCGCATTCTGGCCGAGAACCTGCGCAACAAGATCAAGCAGACTTTCTGGAGCTACGAGCAGAAACTGTACTATCACGCCATCGAGGACGGTCAGATGAACCGTCAGGTCACTAAGTTCCCCAACATGTTTGCCATTCTCTACGGTCTGTCGTACAAGGAGGAACAGAAGGAGATTATGCAGAGCGTGATGCTGAATCCTGCCATTCCGCCCATCACTACGCCCTATATGCGTTTCTACGAACTGGAGACGCTGTGCATGATGGGTTATCACCGCGAGGTGCTCAAGGAGATGCGCGACTACTGGGGTGGCATGATTCGTGAGGGAGCCACGTCGTTCTGGGAGAAATACAATCCCGGTGAGACCGGCGTGCAGCATCTGGCCATGTATGGCCGTCCCTATGGCAAGTCACTGTGCCACGCCTGGGGAGCCTCACCGGTCTATCTGTTGGGCAAGTATTACCTGGGTGTCAGTCCCACCAAGCCGGGCTACGAGGAATATGTCGTGGAACCCCATTTGGGCGACTTAGAGTGGATGCAGGGCGATGTGCCTACACCCTTCGGTCTGATTCATGTCGAGATGGACACCCGGCAGATAAAGATACGTGCCACGGGAGGCCGCGGCACGCTCGTTTATGGAGACCGTCAGGTTAGCATCGAGGCTAACCGTGACGTCATCATGCAAATTTAACCAGAATACGGAACACCTTTGCCGGAGCCTGCATCCATTGTTGCATGGCTTCTTCGGCGTGCTCGGGCGTTACCTCATTGCTAATCAGGATATCGTACGGCGGGTTGTTTTTTTCCAGATAACGGATGACACCCTCGAAGTCCTCGGGCTGGGCATTGCGCGAGCCGCGAATGTCGAGTTCTTTCTGTACGAAAAGCTTGGTAGTGAAGCTGACGTCCTGCTTGGCATAGCCGATGCATACCACGCGACCTGTGAAGGCCACTTCGTTGACAGCCATTTGGTAAGTAACGGGAGCACCAACAGCCTCGATAACCACGTCGGGACCGGCACCGTTGGTGATTTCCTGCAAGCGCTCGTGGACATTTTCCTTGGCGGAGTTGATGGTATATTCTGCACCAAGGCCACGGACAATCTCCAGCTTCTCGTCATCCATATCGCAGGCAATGACCTTGGCACCGCGCATGATAGCACGAACCACAGCACCGACACCCACCATACCACAGCCAATAACCATGACGGTGTCGGTGTCTACGACCTGTGCACGACTCACGGCATGGAATCCCACGCTCATGGGCTCAATCAGGGCAGCGTGCTCAACGGTGATGTTGCCGATGGGGATGACTTTCTGCCAGGGAATGGCAATGTATTCGCGCATGGCACCGTTGCGCTGCACGCCCAGCGTCTCGTTGTGCTGGCAGGCATTGTAGCGGCGGTTCTTGCACGACGGACAGTGGCCGCAGTTGGTATAGGGATTCACGGTGACGGCCATTCCCGGACATAAATGCCCGGGCACAGCGGCTCCCACCTCTGCAATCTCGGCACCAATCTCGTGACCGGGAATGACGGGCATCTTCACCATCGGGTTCAGTCCGCGATAGGTGTTCAGGTCGCTTCCGCAGAAGCCAACATAATGAATCTTCAGCAGCACCTCGTCGGCGCCGCATTGGGGTTTCTCCATCTCTACCACCTTCATCACCGAAGGCTCTGTAATTTGTATTGCTTTCATCGAAGTAATTTACTATTTTACGATTTACAATTTACTATTTATTTACTAATTTGACAATTTTACTATTTGCCGACAATTCTATTCACTCATGTTTTTAATGTAGGGCAGGTCGACGAGTTCGCCGAAGCCGAAGAACTGCTTGGCGTTATCGCTTAGGAATAGGCGCTTCTGCTCGTCGGTCAGTTCCTGGCTCTTGGTTACGAAGTCGTACGACATCTTGTACGTGATGGCGGTGATGGTGCGCGGATAGTCCGAGCCCCACATCAACTTCTGCCAGCCCACCTCATCGGCAGCCTCGCGGATGGCACGAATAGCCGAGGGGAATGGGTAGAACTCGTCGTTGAACAGCCACGTGATGCCACCGCTCTCGATGTAGACATTCTCGTGGCGGGCCAGTCGGATTTGACTCATCCAGTTCGGGCGCGTCACCATGCCGAAATGGCCGATGGCTATCTTCAGGCGGGGGCACTCCTGGATGATATCTTCCATCTGTGCTACCTGCGCGTCGCCGTCCTGCAACTCGATGCCGAGGATGACGCCCTTCTGTTCCATCATGCGCAGCATTTGAAGCATCTCGTCGCTGAGGAACTGCTGCGGCAGACGGGCGGCAGGAACCTTAATGCCGCGGAATCCCTTGTCGATGAGGCTTTTGGCCTCCTCACAGAATCCCTTCTTCCGCAATTCGGGCATACCGAAACAGAAGAATCGGGTAGGGTAGCGCTGCTGGACTTGGAGGAGGTAGGCGTTCTGCACGCCGTCGATGAATTCCTGTGTGATGACAGCTGCCGATACCTGCGCATAGTCCATGTTCGACAGGAACCGCTCGGCGGTGTTCTGCCCGTCAGTCATATAGGGCGGCAGCATCTGGCGCTCCTCGCCAAAGAACAGCGAGCGGCTGCGGTTTGGCTCCAAGGGGTGAATGGGGGAACCATTCACCAGCGTGTCCACGTTCAGCCACAAATGGGCGTGCGCATCAATAATGGATATCATAATTCTCAATTCTCAATTGTCAATTCTCAATTGTTACGTGTTCGCCCAACTGACTCGCTGTTGGTCACCAATAATGTCGCGAACCTCGCGAACCAGCTGCTCGTCCATCGGTTCCTCGATGTAGCTGATGTTCGTCTTGATGGCCTCGGGGCGCGTGGTGCTAAACACCGTGCTGGCAATGCGGGGATACGAGCACGAGAACTGCATGGCAAGTTTCTCGATGGGGTAGCCCTTCTGCTTGCAATGCTCGGCAGCACGCTTGCAGGCCTCCACCAATGGCTTGGGTGCTGGGTGCCAGTCGGGTACGCCACGCTCAGTCAGCAAACCCATGCTAAATGGTGATGCCGACAGCACACCAATGCCGCGCTCCTCGAAGAATTCCATGAAGTCGACCAGCTTGTCGTCGCACAGGCAGTAGTGGCAGAAGTTCATCACCGACTCCACCATGCCCGGCTCCGAGTGCTCAATGACCCAGCGCAGGTTCTCCAGCTGCAGGTCGGTAATACCTACATGCCGTACCACACCCTCACGTTTCAGTTCGTGCAGGGCGGGTAGCGTCTCGTCGACCACTTTTTGCAGTCCACCCTCCATACGGCCCTGGAACTCAATGTCGTGCACGTTGATGATGTCGATATAGTCGATGTTCAGACGCTCCAGGCTCTCGTACACGCTCTCCTTGGCGCGGCGGGCCGAATAGTCCCACGTGTTGACACCGTCCTTGCCATAGCGGCCCACCTTGGTCGACAGATAGTACTTGTCGCGGGGAATATCCTTCAAGGCCTTACCGAGCACGGTTTCTGCTTTGTAGTGGCCGTAGTAGGGCGACACGTCGATGATGTTGATACCGGCATCCACGGCGGCAAACACCGCGTCGATGCCCCTGTTCTCGTTGAAAGAGTGGAACACCCCACCCAAAGAAGAGGCGCCGAAGCCCAGCTCCGACACCTCAATTCCTGTATTTCCTAATTTTCTATACTGCATAGAAAACCAATCCGTTAAATCCGTGTAATCCGTTGTTTACCACGGCATCATGTCACGTTCGTCGGGACGGTGAGCCTTGTTGTCCTCCCCCAGCACATACACCTGCAGGTCCTGGAAATAACCCGTCTCGTCCTGCAGCGCCTTCAGCTCAGCCTTCGTGTCCTCGAAGCCCTTCAGAAACTCCTTGGCCGATGCCAGATGGTTAGTAAACTCCAGCTTCTTGTTCGCTCTGTCCAATACGGAGATGTACTCATCCTTCGTGCGATCTCCAATCACAAATTTCTTACTCATAGTTTTCTCGATGTTTTAATTGTTTCGTGCTGCAAAGATACGAAGAAATTCCGCATTTCGGTTCAAGAATTAAGAATTATTTAACGTAATCGTTATTTTATGCCTTTTCACCCTACTCTTCGAATCCTATCGGGCCGTTGTTATCGCCGCCGCCGCCATTGTCGCCACCGCCGTTGTCGCCGCCGCCAGGAGTGATGGTGCCCGTGCCACCGCCGTTGTTGTCACCGCCGCCGCCGCTGCCCGTGCCGCTGCCGCCGTCCGTAATGTCCTCGTCCTCGACGGCTGCGCCCGATGCGTCGACGCGCTGCCACGACACCTCGGCGGCAAACTGTGCGCTATACTTCGGGCTGACCGATGCGCCCAGCCGGCTCTTTGCCCCGGCAATCGAGAACTTTGACGCCGACGCCACTTCGATAATATTCCCATGGTCGTCCTTCTTGTCCTTTATAGAGGCCATAATGTTAGGATAGACAAACAGGAACTGCTCGCCCACGGCACAGCGGAATCCCTTCAGCACGTTGCGCTTCACCGCCTTCATGTACTCCGTCACCGCCGCGCGCATCAGCGACGGCTCGATGCTGGTGTTCTCGCAAGCCTCCTCGCAGACCTCCAGGAAGTCAAGCGATCCGTTCACTACGGGTACTGCATAGAAGCTATGCGTCCCCACCTTCGTGTTCTCTTTGATAGTGTACTTTACCTTTGCCATAATTGATAGAAATTTTAGTTGTTATTAATAGGAAAAATAGTTTCAGTACTAACTCCGCGGAGTTTCAGTACTAACTCGCCGGAGTTTCAGTACTAACTCCAAAATGCCTCCCAAGGCTTCCGTCTGCAAATTAACGAAAAAACTTCCACAAGAAAAAAGGCTTAGCTTTTTTTTACTCCCGTTTTCTCCTCGGACGCCCCCCTTTCTTACCCTTCTCGCTGTTGATGCGCGACAGCGTCGCAGCGTCCTTCCGCGCCCATAGCTCCGGATTCTCGCGATACACATAGTTCTTGATCTGCTTCACCGTCAGCCCCATCCGCTCGGCCAGTTCCGCTGTCGGCATCACCGCGTACCACTCCATGACCGTCGGCCCGTCCTCCTTCTCGTGGAACCGCCGTCCTTTCCGCGGCTCCTCACTCTGTCCGTTCTTCATGTCCGTCTTATCATTTAGTCCAACAAAAAAGGGAGCCCGAAGGCTCCCCGATTATTCTTTTCTCTTGTATCAGAGGGTCTGTAACCGTGATATACAGGGGGAACAGTGCCCCCCCGTGTGTTCATTACTCTAATGTGAAGACAATCGACGTTACATGATCGCCATCACTATGATTATCGATGGTGACGCTCGATGCGTCGCCAGTCCAAGTGGAGGTCCAATTACCGGGTTCTCCACCGTTCGTCCAGCCAGTTCCACGGAAATCAGCATTACCTGTTGCAGTAATGACAATCTTCTTGAAATGCTTGCCTAACGTGTTGGTAAAGGTAAGATTGCCCATTGCCGTAAGACTGCCATTGTCAAAGTTCAGGTCGCCCATGCCGGAGAGCGTCACATCTTTATATGTGTATGAACCCATTAACAGATCAGCATGTTCACTCGTCATTTCCGAGAAGATCCACTCGACGGTAGAAGCGGTCTGCTCCGCCATCTTCACCGTAATCTCATAATACTTGCCGTTCTGGAAGGTCGCGCCACTCTTAGAGAAAGCGTACTTTTTCCCGCCGACATTGGCTGAGACCGTATAGGTGTCGGGGCTGCCGTTCTCGTTGCGCAGGGCTACGAAGATTTCGCTGGTAGCGCTGGCGGGTGTGACGGTCAGGTCGCCGTAAGCCGTGCCATAGTTAGACTCGAAGAGTTCCAATTCCTCAATCTGCATAACGTCAGCACCTCGTGTTGCACTCACCTCGAAGCGGAAGTACTGGTACATGCCAGGAACGTCAACATTGAAGTCAAACGGAAGAACATTATCATCTTTCAATGTAGCATCATTAGTCACGGTGGCAATGGTGGTCCAAGAGTCGCCTGCGTCTGCCTTGGCTTTCAGCACCCAGTCCTTGGGGTTACGATTATTCCATGAGGAGTTGTCATCACCTGTTGTAATCGTATAGCCGTTTACCTGAACAGCACTTTCAGTATGGAATTCGCAGTACCAGATGCCATCGACCTTGTCACCCGTGTTGGTACACCACTTAGTGTATTGATTCTGATACGGATAGTTCTTTTTGCCATCTACAAGATTAGAAGGGCTATCATTCGAAGACGCAGTACCACCATCGAATGTGTAGCCCGAATGAGTGGTGTTTTTGGTGTAGAAGCCCTTGCCCGTAACCAGCTTGTTGCTGGCGGCCGAGACGGTCAGGCTGGAGGCATTGAGCGAGCTGTTGTCGCTTTTGTTCTTCAGAATGAACTTCACGATGGCCTGCTGGCTGGCGAAGTCGGCATCGGTGGTGTTAATCGTGTTGCCGTCAACAGAAGCCACTTCGACGTTGGCCAGGGCGTAGTCGTACTTCTTCTCGATGGAGTTGGCATCGCTGAGCAGCACGCCCGTCTGTCCCGTATAGTCCCACTTGGCGCGGGGGAACAGCAGGTTCAGCTGGTCGCCTGCAGAGGGGGCGCTGGTCAGGTCGCCCGTCAGCGAGGTCGAGCCAGTCTCGCTGGCAGCTGCGGTCAGCGTGCCCAATGGCGTGAGCCATGATGATGTGGGGAATACGCTCACCTCGTCGGTGTTGGCCCACTTCACGTTGAGCGTCTTGCCGTCCAGCGAGAGTGCGCGGGTCGTTGCGTCGTCGCCCTTCGAGGCGTTGATGGTCATGGTGTACTTGCCAATTACGGGCTGTTGATTCTCATTTGCAATGATGTTGTCATCGCTTGAGCAAGCTACAAATGCGGCCGATGCGATGAGCAGGGCGGCCAGAGTGCGAATTTCTTTCTTCATAGTCGTGTCCTCCTTATTATTAAAATAAAACATCATCGTTATGTAATGGAGCACTCGAATCACCCCATGTATCTTCTATGGCATCACCATAATTATCGCGACCAGCGCCTACGCTACCAGCCAGCAATGTCTGCTGTTGCTTCAACTCGACGACTTCCATCGCCGGCACTTCATACTTTTTTCTTTTCATGTTTGTTAATCATTAAATTAATTAGTAATATTGTTATTAAACACACATTTCATGTAGTCCATTTATCATGTCTCCGAATTGTTCGTAGACAAAAACATCGGCAAAGGTAATCAATCCAGCGTTAATTTCAAAAAAAAAAAAATAAAGAAAAGTTAACGCCGTAACTTTTCTTCATCCCCGTCCCGTTTCTGCGGATGCCCGTCCCGTTTCCGCGGGTTCCCCGTCCCGTTTCTGCGGGTTCCCCGTCCCGTTTCCGCGGGTCCCGCCTGAAACTTTTTCCATTTCCGCTCACAAACTTCGAAAAATGTTCGTATCTTTGCAGGCGAAATGAAACAAGTGATTCCTCATCCGTTGGTGGCGCTGGTGCCGGTGGTGGTGCTGATAGGCTTTCTGGCCGTGGTCATCGCGTTGTTTGGCAGCGACTCGCTGAGCGGGGGCAGCCAGGTGGCGCTGTTGATGGGCATGGCGGTGTGTGTCAGCATCTCGATGACGTTCTACAGGGTTTCCTGGCGGGTGTTCGAGGCGCAGATCAAGAAGACGCTGGGCGAGGTGTCGATCACGCTGCTGATACTGCTGTGTGTGGGCATGCTGGCCGGTTCGTGGATGATCAGCGGCATCGTGCCCACGCTGATATATTATGGTGTGCAGGTCATGTCGCCGCAGTTTTTCCTGGTGTCGTCGTGTGTCATCTGTGCGCTGGTGTCGCTGCTGTCGGGCTCGTCGTGGACCACGATAGCCACCATCGGAGTGGCGCTGCTGGGCATTGGCCATGCGCTGGGAGCCAGTGAGGCATGGACAGCGGGAGCCATCATCTCGGGAGCTTATTTCGGCGATAAAATGTCGCCGCTAAGCGATACCACCATCCTGGCTTCGTCGGCCACAGGGACGGACCTCTTTACACACATCCGCTACATGATGCTAACCACGGTGCCAACGTTCCTGATTACCATCACCATCTTCTTCATTACGGGACTGGGCAATGGCACGAGTGCAGAACTGCACGTGGCGGAGTATACCGAGGGACTGTCGGGGACGTTCCGTATCTCGCTGTGGACGCTGCTGGTGCCATTGCTGACGGGCGTGCTGATTGCCCGGCGCGTGCCCTCGCTGATCGTGCTGTTTGCATCGAGCGTGATGGCGGGCATCGTAGCCTTGCTGTTGCAGCCCCACATCCTGACGGAGATTGCCACCGGCATCAGCCAAACTGTCATTGCAACGCCACACTCTCTAGGAGAGAACTGTCAACTATCACCTGTCAACTTAGTTCGCGGTTTGGCCATGACCTACTATGGTGCCACCGGCGTTGACACGGGCAATGACTCGCTGAACGAACTGGTGTCGACAGGCGGTATGGCGGGCATGCTGAACACCATCTGGCTCATTCTGTGTGCCATGTGCTTCGGTGCGGCCATGGTGGCCAGCGGCATGATTGAGAGTTTGACGCAGGTGCTGTTGCGATGGGTAAAGAGTCGTGTCAGTCTGGTGGGTTCCACCGTAGGCACAGGCATATTCCTGAATATCACCACGGGCGACCAGTTCATCTCGATAGTGCTGGCAGCCGATATGTATAAGGAGGTGTATCGCGAGCAGGGCTATGAGTCGCGGCTGTTGAGCCGAACGTGCGAGGATGCAGCCACCGTGACCTCTGTGCTGGTGCCTTGGAACACGTGCGGTATGACGCAGTCGACGGTGCTGGGTGTGCCCACGCTGACCTATCTGCCTTACTGTTTCTTCAACCTGTTGTCACCGCTGATGAGCATCGCGGTGGCTGCCATCGGGTGGCGTATCTACAGAAAAGAAAAAATGAATCATGATGGAACAAATAACGAGTTTACAGAATCCGAAGATTAAGCAGTTGCTGTTGTTGCAGCAGAAGTCGCAGGAGCGCCGGAAGACAGGGCTCTTCGTGGTGGAAGGCCAACAGGAACTGCAGCATTGCCTGGAGGCAGGCTACGAGGTGGACACGGTGTTCTATTGTCCGGCATTGAGTGCGGGACAGAATCAAGGGGACAGGTTGTTTGATGTGAATTGCAAATTCAATCAAAAACCTGTCCCCATGATTCCCCGGTGCTTCGAGGTGTCGCGCGAGGTGTACGAGAAGGTGGCCTATCGTGGCACAACCGAGGGCGTAATAGCCGAAGTGCGCACGCGGTCGTTGCAATTGGCCGACCTCAAGTTGGGCGAGCATCCGCTAATCGTTGTGTTGGAAAGTGTCGAGAAGCCCGGCAACCTGGGAGCCATCCTGCGTTCGGCGGATGCCTCGGGAGTGGATGCCGTGGTGGTGTGCGACCCGCTGACGGACCTTTACAACCCCAACCTCATTCGTTCTTCAGTAGGTGCAGCCTTTACGGTGCCCTGCGTGGCTTGTCCTTCGGAGGAGTGCATCGCATTCCTGAAGCAGCGCGGCATCAGGATTCTGACTGCCCAGCTGCAGGATTCGCATCTGTATTATGACACCGACATGACCTGTGGCACCGCTATTGTCATGGGAACAGAACACGACGGATTGACTGACCTGTGGCGAAAGGCTGCCGATGCCCATATCCGTATTCCCATGCTGGGACAAATTGACTCGCTGAATGTCAGCGTCTCGGCTGCCATCTTGATGTTCGAAGCCGTCCGGCAGCGTCTTACTCGCCCTTGATAGCTGCTACACCAGGAAGCATCTTACCTTCGATGGCCTCGAGCAGAGCACCACCACCGGTAGAGATGTAAGATACCTGATCAGCCAGACCGAACTTGTTGACACAAGCTACAGAGTCGCCACCACCAATCAGCGAGAAGGCACCCTCGGCAGTAGCCTTAGCGATAGCCTCGCCAATGGCGCGTGAACCAGCGGTGAAGTTGTCGCACTCGAAGACACCGGCAGGACCGTTCCACAGAATGGTCTTAGCACCCTTGATAGCCTCGGCAAATGCCTTCTGGCTCTCAGGACCAGCGTCAACACCCTCGAAACCTGCAGGAACCTGGTTAGCTGGGCAGTTGATGATCTGAGCACCCTCCTTAACAGTCATTGTACCGAAGTCCAGTCCGTTAGTAGCTGTGCAGTCGCTGCCCAGAACGAGCTCTACGCCGTTCTTCTTAGCCAGCTCCTCTACACCCAGAGCTACATCCAGCTTGTCGAGCTCAACGATTGAGTCGCCAATCTCGCCGTTGTGAGCCTTAGCAAATGTGTAAGTCATACCACCGCAGAGGATGAGCTTATCAACCTTACCGAGCAGGTTCTCGATGATACCAATCTTAGAAGAAACCTTAGAACCACCCATGATGGCTACGAAGGGGCGCTTGATGTTAGAAAGCACGGCGTCAACAGCCTGAACTTCCTTCTCCATCAGCAGGCCCAGCATCTTGTTGTTAGCGTCGAAGTAGTCGGCGATAACAGCAGTAGAAGCGTGCTTGCGGTGAGCTGTACCAAAGGCATCCATCACGTAGCAGTCAGCGTAAGAAGCCAGCGTCTTAGCAAACTCCTTCTGGCTGGCCTTCATAGCCTTCTTAGCCTCGTCGTATGCAGGATCAGCCTTGTCGATACCAACGGGCTTACCCTCTTCCTCAGGATAGAAACGCAGGTTCTCCAGGAGCAGAGCCTCGCCCATCTTCAGAGCCTTAGCAGCATCTGCAGCCTTAGCGCAATCAGGAGCAAAAGCAACGGGAACACCCAGGGCCTTCTCTACAGCCTCGCGGATCTGACCCAGAGACTTCTTAGCATCTACCTTACCTTTGGGCTTACCCATGTGGCTCATGATGATGACAGCACCGCCGTCAGCCAGAATCTTCTTCAGGGTAGGCAGGGCACCGCGGATACGGGTGTCGTCAGTAATCTTACCATTCTCGTCCAGGGGCACGTTGAAGTCTACGCGCACGATTGCCTTCTTACCGGCAAAGTTGAATTCGTTGATTGTCATAATTGTATTATTATTAATAATGTGAAAAACTTCGTTTTATGCGCCGCAGCCATATCGCGGCGTTTGCGCCGCAAAGGTACTACTTTTCAGCGAAAAGCGATGGGCGGAAAGAGAAAATTTAAGTCTTTTTTACGAACTGCGTCCCATAATGTAACGTCCACTTAGCAAAACGCCAGCGGAATTAGAACAGAACGTTCGTTGAGACGACCAGCAGGGTGGTGAGTTCGATGATGAGACAGAGTGCTCCGCAACAGTCGCCAGTATAACCTCTAAGGCGGTTCCAGATGAGCATGTAGAGGAAATACATGACGATGGCAGGTGCGAACAGCAACCATTGCCAGTCGATTCTCGTGTACATTATATATATGTAAATTGCCACAGGCAGCAAGCCCTGAACGGCCAGACTGATGCCGGCAGCGATGTTGAACTGACGATAGACTACCCGGTTCTTGGCCGTTTCCTCGTTGCGGGCATAGGGCATCATCTGGATAAGTTGTGCCGAGAGCATCTTGGCATATGGGTCGGCCATGGCGATGGTGAGGGCAGCATCGAAGGGTGACAGGGTGTGGAGTGCAAAGAACAGCAGCAGGAAGTACATGATAAGTCCGATGACACCATAAGTGCCAATGTGGGAGTCCTTCATGATGTCGAGGATGCGCTGACGGTCCTTGCCCCCACCACCAAAGCCGTCCATGAAGTCGGCCAGCCCGTCTTCGTGCAGGGCTCCTGTCATAAGCAGGCGGGTCAATATGGCCAGCAGGATGGCAATCTCATAGGAGAAGAACATGCTGCCGAAATAGATGACAGCACCCATCACAGAGCCTGTGAGCCAGCCTACCAGTGGCCAATGTTCGACAACCGTCTGGTAAGCCTCCTTCGCTGGCTGGTGCAGTCGCCAGAAGGGCAGTCGGGTAAAGAAGATGAAGGATGCCCAGATGCGGTCATACCATTTGGTAGTGTCGATAGATACTTGCATGGCTTATTTGATTTTTACGGGTATTCCGCTGACCATCAGGAAGACCTCGTCAGCGTGGGAGGCCACATATTGGTTTGTCCAACCCATGAGGTCGGTGAACCGGCGCTGTATGGCATCGGCACTCACACCGCCAAGGCCTATCTCGTTGGTAACAAAGATAAAGGTGGCATCCTGTGACGTGAAGCGGTCGAACTCCTGTTTTACAGCCTCTAAGGCCTCTTCAACAGTGGGCTGGTCATGCTCTGACTTGGTGTTGTCGAAAAAGAAATTGGTACACCACAGTGTGAGACAGTCGATAAGAACCACGCGACCAGTGAGTTGATGACGGCTCAGCAGGCACTCCTCCTCGATGTTGGTCCATTGCGGGCCACGTCGTTCCTGATGACGAAGCACACGCTGACGGAACTCCTCGTCCCACACATGAGCCGTAGCCAGATAAACGGGGTGGTCGCTGAGAGTCAATGCCATACGCTCAGCATACTCACTCTTGCCAGAGCGCTGGCCGCCTGTTATCAATACGATTTTTTTCATTTTATGATGCAAATTTAGCGTTTTTTTACTTTAAATCACTGATTTTGGTCAAAAAATAATCGTTTTTTTGCACTTTTTGGCGTTTTTGCTTGGAACCTATTGTTTTTTTTACTTACTTTGCAGCCGAAATTTGAGAATAAAAAGGATATATTTATACAAACAACTAATTAAGAGAACAATGAAAAAGTTATTTATGATGTTTGCTGCCGCTATGATGGCAGCTTCAGTGAGTGCACAGGATAACACCGCAATCACTGCAAACAAGGCTGGTGACAACTGGTACTTCGGCGTTAACGCTGGAGTAACTACTCGTGTAAAAGAGAGCTTCAACGGCGCTGGTGACGGCATGTTCAAGTCTTTGGCTCCTACTTTCGGTGTTCGCATCGGTAAGAACCTGACCACCGTATTCGGTCTGGCTGCTGACGCCGATATGTATTTCAAGAACAATGAAAAGTTCTATGATGGTCCTAAGACTTTCGTCAATGGTATTGATGTAAATCTGCTGGGTACTTTCAACCTGAGCAACCTGTTTGCCGGTTATCCTGGTGAGCCTCGTGCTTTCGAGGTAATCGCTCTCGGTGGTTTCGGTTGGGGACATATTTTCAACCACATTTCAAAAGCAAATACCCTGAATTCAAAGGTTGCTCTTGACTTCGCATTCAACCTGGGTGCAAACAAGGCTTGGCAGCTCTACATTGAGCCCGCTTTGACCTATGGTCTCCATGCATGGATTGGTGGTTCTGACGTGCAGGTTCCTTTCCAGTATGATCTTAACAGTTCTACTTTCTCTATCAAGGCTGGTCTGAACTACAAGTTCGGTAACAGCAACGGTACTCACAACTTTGCTAAGGCTCAGCTTCGCGACCAGAGCGAGATTGACCAGCTGAACGCCAAGATCAACGAGCTCCGTGCTGATGTGAACACTAAGGATGGACAGATTGCCGCTGATGCTCAGACCATCGCTGACCTGAAGGCTAAGCTTGCTGCTTGCGAGGCTCGTCCTATGCAGACTATCATCGAAGAGAAGAAGGAGACTATCCTGCAGCCGATGGTTATCTTCCGTCAGGGCAAGAGCGTCATCGAACCTGCACAGTATGCAAGTGTTGAGATGGTTGCTAAGTACATGCGCAACCACAAGGACGCTAAGGTCATTGTTCGCGGTTTCGCTTCTCCCGAGGGTAACGCAGAACTGAACCAGAAACTGTCTGAGGCTCGTGCCGAGGCTGTGAAGACCGCTCTTATCAAGAAGTACAAGATTGCTGCTGACCGTATCACTACTGAGGGTCTGGGCGCAACTGACAAGATTTCTGAGGAGAACGACTTCAACCGCGTTGCAATGTTCATTGATACTACCAAGTAATCATTGATACATCAGATAAAGAAGTTCCCGTAGATTGAGTTCTACGGGATTTTTTTTGTGTTATTGTTTGGCATTGTGCTGACAATTTTGTAATTTTGTCACCAAATTGCTAACGATATGACTATGATAAGGCTAAGAGTTTTGACGGTAATGCTGGTTTTGTGCCAGATGTTGACAGCACAGACACGTCGTGAGATAAACCTGAAAACGTGGGAATTCTCTCGTAATCAGACTTCGTGGACGCAGGTGAACATTCCCCACGACTGGGCCATTGCGGGACCATTCGACAAAAAGTGGGACCTGCAGCGGGTGGCTATTGAGCAGAATGGTGAGACAGAAGCCACCGAGAAGAGTGGCCGTAGCGGTGCGCTGCCTTGGATAGGCGAAGGCTGGTATAAGACAACAGTCAAGATACCTCAGGGCTATGAAGCAGCCGAACTGGTTTTTGATGGTGCAATGGCCGAGCCTCGTGTCAGCATCAATGGTCAGGAGGCTGGCTATTGGGCTTATGGCTACAATGCCTTCCGTGTGGATGCCACACCCTATATCAAGAGTGGTAAGCTCGACATCAGCGTACACTTGCAGAACATAGAAGAGAGCTCACGCTGGTATCCTGGCGCAGGATTATATCGTCCTGTCACATTGATATTGAAGCAAAAGGCGCATTTTGACGATTGGAGTCTGTTTGCCCGTACGATAAGTATCGAAAAGGATAAAACCATCGTCGAGGTGGAGGGTAGGACGGTGAACGCTCGTGGCATGCACGTATTCTTGCAGCTTGCGGGTCCCGATGGACGAAAGGCAAACAACGAGGTGCGTATTGAGCACGATGGAAAGTTCTATGCAAAGTTTGTGTTAAGGAATCCGCAGCTTTGGACGCCAGAAACGCCCAATCTTTATGATTTGAAGGTTTGGCTGGGCGATATGAAGAACACGCGAAGGATGGACAGCAAGACGATGAAGATAGGTGTCCGTACCGTTCGCATAGATCGTGAGCATGGTTTCCAATTGAATGGCGTTACCCGAAAAATAAAAGGTGTCTGTCTGCACCATGACTTAGGACCGCTTGGCGCTGCTATTAACAAATCTGCCCTGATTCGTCAGATTAAGATGCTGAAACAGATGGGTTGCGATGCCATTCGCACTTCTCACAACATGCCCTCCACCTGGCAGATGGATGTTTGTGACTCGCTAGGTATGATGGTGATGGCCGAGTCGTTTGATATGTGGATCTATCCGAAGTGTAAGAACGGCTATGCGCGCTTCTTTAAGGAGTGGGCGGTGAAGGATTTGACAAACCTCATTCTGAATCAACGTAACCATCCCAGCATTGTGATGTGGTCGATAGGCAACGAGATTCCTGAGCAGAATTCTGAGGCAGGGCGCCAGATCAGTATTCAGTTGCAGGGACTCTGCCATTCGCTTGATCCCACGCGCCCAGTCACACAGGGAATGGATCGTGCAGATGAGGCCCTGAAGAGTGGTTTTGCTCAGGTTATGGAGCTGCCGGGCTTTAACTATCGTGTACATAGATATGCCAACAATATCAAGCAGTTGTCGCAGGGCTTCCTGCTGGGTTCCGAGACGGCCTCGACGGTGAGCAGTCGTGGCGTGTATAAGTTTCCCGTTGAGATTACCGACAATTCGCAGTATGCCTCGTGGTCTCCCAACTATGATCCTACAGCTATTCTGAAGGCTGACGGGCAGTGCTCGAGCTATGATACGGAGTATTGCTCGTGGAGTAATCTGCCTGACGATGACTGGGTCTGGCAGGATGACTACGACTGGGTCATCGGTGAGTTTGTGTGGACGGGCTATGACTATTTGGGCGAGCCTACGCCCTATGATGAATACTGGCCTTCGCGCAGCAGCTATTTCGGTATTTGCGATCTGGCAGGATTGCCTAAGGACCGCTACTATCTCTATAAGAGCAGGTGGAACAAGCAGGAGCATACCGTTCATCTGTTGCCACATTGGACGTGGCCAGACCGTAAAGGAAAGGTAACGCCAGTCTACTGCTATACCGATGGGGTCGAGGGAGAACTCTTCGTCAATGGTAAAAGTCAGGGACGTATTCGTAAGAATCCTAAGGAACGTCTGGATCGCTATCGTCTGCGTTGGAATGATGTGAAGTACGAGCCAGGGGAAATCCGTGTGGTGGCTTACGACGAGCAAGGTAACGTGGTTGGTGAGGATGTGCGTCAGACGGCAGGTAAGGCTGTACAACTGGTGGCTCAGGCTGAAACCGCCGAACATCAGGCCGACGGTGAGGACTTAATCTATGTCCGTGTGTCGGTGGAGGATAAGAACGGTGTACCTGTGCCCACATGTCAGGAACAGCTGACATTCAGTGTTTCGGGAGAGGCTAACTTTGAGGCGGCATGCAATGGTGATGCGACATCGCTGGAATCCTTCAAGCAACCACGAATGAAACTGTTTAATGGCGAACTGGTGATTATCCTGCGTCCTACGACGAAGGCAGGAAAAGCCACACTAACGGTTAAGGATCAAAAGGGCAGGCTGAAACCCGCCGTGCTGACGATTGAAACTCAAAAGCCGGAAACATCGACTTTCTGGTTAGGTGCAGACATTAGCGGTACTACTGATTTGGAGGCTCGAAAGGTGCAGTTATTCAATGCCAAAGGTGAACCTCGTGAGTGTACGGAGCTGATGCACGAACTGGGACTCAATGCCGTCCGCCTGCGTGTTTGGGTAAATCCCAAGGACGGACTATGCAATAAGGAGGATGTGGTGAAGATGGCTTTGCGAGCTAAGAAGTGGGGAATGGCTGTCATGATAGACTTCCACTATAGTGACTGGTGGGCTGACCCCGGGCAGCAGAATATCCCTGCTGCGTGGACGGAGATGAATTATGAGCAGATGAAGCAGGCATTGGCTGACCATACGCGCGACGTGTTGCGAGCTATTAACCAGGCTGGGGTAGACGTGCGCTGGGTGCAGGTGGGTAACGAGACTACCAACGGATTCCTTTGGCCCATGGGACGTGCGCAGGAACATATGGATCAGTATGCCGGCCTGACCGATGCTGGCTATGGGGCAGTCAAGGAGGTCTTTCCCCGTGCAGAGGTTATCGTTCATTTAGATGGAGCTTTCGACCCCAAGCGGTATGACTTTATTTTCGATGGTTTGGAGAAGTACAAGGCGCGCTATGACATAATAGGGCTGAGTGTCTATCCCTATTGGGATATTCGTGGTAAGCACACCCAATCGTGGCAGGAAACGGTGGAGAAGGCCACTGCCAACATCAATCGCCTGTGGGAGAAATACCATAAGCCCATGTTGGTAGTCGAGACGGGTGCTGAGGCCAGCAAACCCATTGAAGGCAAGCAGATTATTGCTGCTATCATTGATATGGCAAAAAACAAAGTGGGTGGACATTGCCAGGGAGTGTTCTATTGGGCACCGGAGACAGATGGACCTTATCGGCTTGGGGCTTTCCAAAACAATCAGCCCACGGCTATTATGGATGCCTTTACGGAGGCTGCACAGCAGACAACAACAAGATAATATCGTATTAAAGCATATAGAGATTTTTATGAAACAAACAAAAATAGTAGCTTCAATTAGTGATCGCAGATGTGATGTTGATTTCATCCGTTCTTTGTTTAACGCAGGTATGAATGTGGTGCGTATGAACACCGCCCATGCCTCGGAGGATGGTATCAAAACGATTATCAAGAATGTGCGTGAGGTGAGTCGTCATATTGGTATACTGATTGACACAAAGGGACCTGAGGTGCGAACCACAGGCTGTGAGGCTCCCATTGAATATAAAACAGGTGATGTGGTGAAGATTTTTGGTCGTCCGGAAATGGATTCCACGCATGATATCGTCAATTTGTCGTATAACAATTTTGCGGCAGATATTCATGAGGGCGTTCATGTGCTGTTCGACGATGGAGCGCTCGATATGAAGGTAATTGGTATCAACGGGCCGGCTGTTATCGCACAGGTAATGAATGATGGCGTGCTGGGCTCGCACAAAAGTGTCAATGTGCCTGGTGTCCACATTGCATTACCCACATTAACTGAGCGTGACCGCAAGAACATCATGCTGGCCATCGATCAGGACATTGACTTCATTGCCCATAGTTTTGTGCGCTCTGCAGCTGATGTCCGTGCCGTGCAGGCCATTTTGGATGCTTTTAATAGCGATATCAAGATTATATCGAAGATTGAGAATCAGGAGGGTGTCGACAATATTGATGAGATCATCGATGCCTCGTATGGTATTATGATTGCACGTGGCGACCTTGGTATCGAGGTGCCTATCGAACGCATACCTGGCATCCAACGTCAGATTATCCGTAAGTGTGTAGAGAAGAAAAAGCCCGTCATCGTGGCCACGCAGATGCTGCACACGATGATCAATAATCCTCGTCCTACACGCGCTGAGGTTACTGATATCGCCAATGCCATCTATTCGAGTACCGATGCCTTGATGCTCTCTGGCGAAACAGCCAGTGGTAAGTATCCTGTGGAGGCCGTACAAACGATGGCAGCTATTGCTGAACAGGCTGAACGCGACAGAGCTAAGAGTCATATCGACATCAACCTCTCCGAAAATTGTGATATCCGCGAGTTTATGGCTCATTCTGCCATCGAAGCTACAGAGCGTCTTGGGGTAAAGGGCATTATTACCGATTCTACAACGGGTACTACAGCACGTTCGCTGGCAGCCTTTCGCGGGCCCCATCCGGTACTGGCTATCTGTTATAATGACAAGCTTCAGCGACTGCTTAACCTGTCTTATGGTGTTATTCCCGTCTATCAGAAGGAACACATCGGTAGCGAAAAACTCTTCCTGGCTGCCGTTCGCATGCTGCGTCAGAAGGGTTATGTGGAACTCGACGACAAGATTGCCTATCTGAGTGGTAATATCGGAGCCGGTGGTGCTACGAAGTTTTTGGAAATCAATACGGTAAAGGAAGTATTTGAACATAACTATCAGTTTCATCTGCCCAACCTTTAGTTCTATGAAGCAGTTCTTTGTATACTGAAAGGCAAGAAAAACGGGCAAAATGGTGATTATCGGCTTCAAAATTTGGCAATTAGGCAGAAAAAGCGTAATTTTGCAAGCTAAAACGTATAGTTAGACTAAACAAATATGAAGGAATACAAACATCCACTGCGTAGTGCGGTATGCACAGAGGGAAGACGTATGGCTGGAGCCCGTGCTCTTTGGGTGGCCACGGGTATGAAACATGAGCAGTTTGGCAAACCGATTATTGCCATTGTGAATTCGTTCACCCAGTTTGTGCCGGGTCATACCCATCTTCATGAAATCGGACAGATTGTGCGTGAAGAGATCGAGAAGATGGGCTGCTATGCAGCAGAGTTCAATACCATCGCTATTGATGACGGTATTGCTATGGGCCACGATGGTATGCTGTACTCGTTACCCTCGCGTGATATTATTGCCGACAGCGTAGAGTATATGGTGAATGCCCATAAGGCTGATGCTATGATTTGCATCTCGAACTGCGACAAGGTCACTCCAGGTATGCTGATGGCATCGATGCGACTGAACATCCCGACCGTATTCTGTTCAGGTGGTCCGATGGAGGCTGGTCGTTGGCGTGGCGAGAATGCAGACTTGATTACAGCTATGGTGAAGGGTGCTGACCCTTCGGTTTCTGATGAAGAAATCAAAGAACTGGAAGGCTGTGCTTGTCCTGGATGCGGTTCGTGCTCAGGCATGTTTACCGCCAACTCGATGAATTCGCTGACGGAGGCTATCGGTCTTTCGTTGCCTGGAAATGGCACGATATTGGCTACCCATACCAATCGTATAGAGTTGTTTAAGGCTGCTGCACGCCAGGTGGTGAAGAACGCCTTTGCTTACTATGAGGACGGCGATGAAAATGTGTTGCCTCGTAACATCGCAACCCGCAAGGCCTTTATGAATGCCATGTCACTGGATATCGCGATGGGTGGAAGTACGAATACCGTGCTCCATCTGTTGGCTGTGGCACAGGAGGCAGGAGCAGACTTTACAATGAAGGATATTGATGCCCTGAGCCGTAAAGTGCCCTGTTTGTGTAAATTGGCTCCCAATACGCAGAAGTATTCTGTCCAGGAATGTGGTCGTGCCGGTGGTATCTTGGGCATTCTCAACGAACTGAACAAAGGCGGGCTGATTGACGGTTCTGCCATTCGTGTGGATGGCATGACATTGGCAGACGCCATGAAGGAATACGATATTACTAGTTCTACTAGTTGTACTAGTCAAACTAGTATTTATTACACGGCTCCGGGCAATCGTTTCTCTACGAAGATGGGTTCTCAAAGCGAGCAATGGCCTTCACTCGATACCGATCGTGCTGAGGGTTGTATCCGCGACCTTGAACATGCTTATACAAAGGATGGTGGACTCGCAGTCCTCTTCGGTAATATTGCTCTGGACGGTTGTGTGGTAAAGACAGCCGGTGTCGACGAGAGTCTATGGCACTTCGAAGGGCCTGCTGTGGTGTTCGACTCTCAGGAAGATGCATGTGAGGGTATTCTGGGTGGCAAGGTGAAGAAGGGTGACTGTGTGGTGATTACCCATGAGGGTCCGAAGGGTGGTCCTGGTATGCAGGAGATGCTTTATCCCACGAGCTATATCAAGTCGATGCATATGGGTAAGGAATGTGCGCTGATTACCGATGGCCGCTTCTCTGGCGGTACTTCAGGTTTAAGCATCGGCCATATCTCCCCCGAGGCTGCCAATGGCGGCAATATCGGTAAGATCATGGATGGCGACATCATCGTTATTGATATTCCTTCACGTTCTATCAACGTAAAACTGAGCGATGAAGAGTTGGCTGCACGTCCCCAGCAACCGCTGAAACGTAATCGTTTTGTATCGAAGGCTCTGCGTGCCTATGCCCAGAGCGTGTCGTCAGCCGACAAGGGAGGAATAAGAATTATTGACTAGGTAACCATAGGTTATCCTAGGATTACCTAGGACTTCCTAGAAAAATAAGGAACAATATGAGAGACAGAATAACAGGTGCAAAAGCGCTGATGCGAGCATTACAGGCAGAGGGGGTGAAGACCATCTTCGGATACCCTGGCGGAGCCATTATGCCCGTCTATGATGCGTTGTTTGACTATACACGAGGAGAGAAGAAGTGTTTCGACCATATTCTTGTGCGTCATGAACAGGGTGCTACCCATGCCGCCGAGGGCTATGCTCGTGTGAGCGGGGAGGTAGGCGTGGCCTTGGTTACCAGTGGTCCTGGTGCCACGAATACGCTGACTGGCGTGGCTGATGCCATGATGGACTCGACACCGATGGTGGTGATAGCCGGTCAGGTGGCTATTGGTGCTTTGGGTACCGATGCTTTCCAGGAGGTCGACCTCGTGGGTGTGGCACAGCCTATCTCGAAGTGGTCGTACCAGATTCGCCATGCTGAGGATATTGCCTGGGCGGTGAGCCGTGCATTCTATATTGCCCGTAGTGGCCGTCCTGGTCCTGTGGTGCTCGACTTCCCTCGTAATGCCCAAGTTGAAGAAATTGACTGGGAACCCAAGAAGGTCGATTTCGTGCGCTCTTATGTGCCTTACCCGAAACTGGATCATGAAGCTGTCCGTAAAGCAGCTGAACTCATTAATGATGCCAGACGCCCGCTGGCCTTGGTCGGACAAGGCGTTGAACTGGGTAATGCCCAAGAGGAATTGAAGGCCTTCCTGGAGAAGGCAGATATTCCTGCAGGACGCACCATGCTGGGACTCTCGGCTCTGCCCTCAGACCATCCTTTGAACGTTGGTATGTTGGGTATGCACGGCAACTATGCTGTCAATCTGAAAGAACAGGAGTGTGACGTATTGATTGCCATTGGTATGCGTTTCAGCGACCGTGTGACGGGTAATCTGAAGACCTATGCCAAGCAGGCAAAGATTATTCATTTGGACATTGACCGTAGTGAGATAGACAAGAATGTCAAGACTGATGTGGCTTTGATTGCTGATTGTAAGGAATCGCTTCCTGCATTGACTGCTTTGGTGAATGCGACGAAACACAGCGAATGGCGTGAGTCGTTCAAGGTGCTTGACCAGAAGGAACGTGAGAAGGTGATCGAACCAGCCATCCATCCCAAGGAAGGTTCGTTGCTGATGGGCGAAGTGGTGAATGCTGTTGCCGAGCAGGCTCCCCGTGGTACTGTTCTCGTGACCGATGTGGGTCAGAACCAGTTGTTTGCTACCCGTTATTTCAAGTATCCCGAGAAGCGTAGTATCTGCACCAGCGGCGGTCTTGGAACGATGGGTTATGGCATGCCTGCTGCTATTGGTGCTACGTTTGCTACCGACCGCACCGTTTGTTGCTTTATGGGCGATGGCGGTTTCCAAATGTGCATCGAGGAGTTGGGCACTATCATGGAACAGCAGGCTCCGGTAAAGATGATTCTGTTGAATAACCACTATCTGGGCAATGTGCGCCAGTGGCAGGATATGTTCTGGATGCGTCGTAAGTCGTTTACCAAGATGATGAATCCCAACTACGAATTGATAGCTAAGGGTTATGGTATAGCTTACGAGGCTGTGACCAAGCGCGAGATGCTGCAAACAGCTATTGAGAAGATGCTGTCGACCAAGGGCCCGTACATTCTGGAATGTGCCATCTTGGAAGAAGATAACGTATTACCGATGACGCCTCCGGGTATGAATGTCAACGATATGATGCTGGAGGTATAATGATGTAAGAAGTAAGATGTAAGAAGTAAGATGTAAGATGAAGGAAGAGAATAAGAAACTATATACCTTGTTGGTTTATTCAGAGAACATTGCCGGTATTCTGAATCAGATTACCGCTGTGTTTACCCGTCGTCAGGTGAATATCGAGAGTCTGAACGTATCGGCATCCAGTATTGAGGGAGTGCATAAGTATACTATCACCGCTTGGAGCGATCCTGACCAGATTGAGAAGATAACGCGTCAGATTGAGAAAAAGATTGATGTGGTGAAAGCCAATTACTTTACTGATGATCAGTTGTTTATCCGTGAGTCTGGACTCTATAAGCTGTCAACGGAAAAGGTGCTCCAGAATCCCGATATCTCACGTACCATCCGCCGACACGATGCAGCTATCATGGAGGTCAATCCGACGTATACTGTTGTGATGAAGAATGGCAAGACGGAGGATATCCTGAACCTGTATTATGCGCTCAACGAGTTTGACTGTGTGCTCCAGTATACTCGCTCCGGTCGTATTGCTGTGACTCGTGCCAAGCAGGAACAGGTGAGTGAATTCCTCGAAGAAAGGGAGCAGAATCATTAATAACAATAAAGCCTCGCTTTTCAGCGGGGCTTTATTATTTATGTTTACTATTGGTTTTTATACCAATACTTTTGTTTTTTACCTTTTGAAACAGACCATTCAAGGAAACCGGAATACAAATCGTTGATTCGTATGCTCTCATTTTCCCTGGCTAAGAGTGTGCTCTTAAATGAGTCAATCGTTACACCACTGAGGAAGAACGCAAATGGATAGTCACCCTCTCTGACATAATATATGCCTTTGGCGGGATCGGACAGGTCATCACTTCCCGGAGCGCTAAAATAGGACGTAATCATCTTGCTGGTTGGTGCCTCATACGGAAGATGAACCTCCCAACGGCCACCGCCTTCATTCCTGTAGATGAATGGCTTAACTATGCTTTTTTGTTTATTTGTAATACCATCTTTGTATTCAAACTCAATGATGTACTGCGTGCCGAGATTTGCTTTAATATCCTCAGTCAGCAGATAGACCTTGCCATTTGCTTCCTCTTCTGTCTCAAAGGCCACTTCTCTCACATCAGCACCCTTGATAGTCTTCATCTTGATGCTCGTGGGAGTTACTTTATTGTCAATAAGCACTGCCAGGCCGCTCTTTAATGTCACGTAGTTCTGATAAGTAGTCAGGTTCACAGACTCCTTAAATATTTTTGAATCCACATTTTCAACGTCTGGCGTATTCCAAGTCCAGATTTGTGAGAAGTCCACTACGGCATCGTTCAAATCATAGTCACCCCTTGCAGGCCAAAGATCCTCGAAAGCATATACTCCAGTCGTCTTAGTTACCTTCTCTTCGGGTGTGGGAAGTTTCTCAAAGACTCCCACGGGCTTTAGGGCAAGGATGATGTCGTCGTAATCATCGTCGTTGCAGGCATCCTCAAACGATACGATGGCGTATTGCTGGCCATCTGCGTTCTCATAGGCAAATTTTGCCGTGCGTGCATGACCCTCTGAGTTGGGGAAAATATAAGTTCCTTTGTCGGCAGCGTTTTGCTCCTCATCGTCACTGCTATATGACAGACCCTCTGTGCTGGAAGCCCATGCATTGTACTGTCGCGACACATCAGAGCCCTTCAAATCGCCTTTGTAGATATTGTAGTACTTCTTGTCGCCTACGCTCTTCTGCATACCCCAGCCGTTTGATTTCAGGATGAATCCGATTCTCATACCTTTGGGGAATTCTGTGGTAGCGCCCGAGAGGTCGCCATTGGCGATGTTGGGATAGTACATCAACTGAACGACGTCACCTGATTGTAAAGCAATGTTGCCGTTGTATTTGTCGCCAGTACCGGATTTCTTGGCGATAAAGTCCGACTGGCCGTCCTGTGTGTTAGGAAACAACATGATGATGTTCAGGTCCTCACGTCTTGTTGGTACCTGACCTTCTGGATAATAGTAGTAACCCATAGTGCTGTTCCAGCAGGTGTTACCTCCCACCACGGTAACGGCTACTTCACTATTCTTGTCCAAAACAAGGTCGAACGGCTGTCTGTATCTTGTATCACATGACTTCTTGTTCGTCAGCGCATTGCCAATAGTCTGCTTAATACCGGCCATCTCGTCCGGAGTGAATGCCAACTTACTATACTTCTCGTTACTGCTGTCCATCAGGTATGAGGGTCTTCCAGTGTTGGCGTCCCAAGATCCAAGCGGAGTTACCCAGTCTTTGTAGATTCTTTCGTTAAGTTTATCGCCAGTTCTCCAGTCCACGAGGAAGCTCAGCTGATAAAGTGTCTCCAGACTGGTTGTCTGGTTCCCCTCGTTACTGCGAGTCGTGGCAAATGCACTACGCGTCATTGCATGTGAATTCGTAGCGGTCACTTTCGCTGAACCGTTTATTACATTGCACTCTATCAGCTGTTCTTTCACAAAGAAGTTACCTGTATAAATATAAAGGTGTTCTGCGTATGCAGGAAGTGTGACGACATCATTGAATATACCAGATTTGTTCGTATAAGCCTCGAACACTGGTTGAATGTCATCTCTCAACAGAGGGTCGGTATCATCTGTCATAGGATACTCGTCATAGATACTGAAAAACACAGCACCAGCTCCACTGTTAGAATAGTCAACAGCGAGATTGATATATTGAGTTGTCGAAAAATCGAACGTGTTTGCTTCTGGCTTAACTTCATTGTCTGTTTTGCCAAAATTAGGGTCATACAAGTCACGTGAATGACAACTCCAGAGCGTAATTGTTGCTAAAAGCAAAAACAAATAAGTCTCAATTTTTTTCATGCTTAAAAAGTTTTTTGTTGAGGTTTAATATCAATTTAGTATCTTTCGGGGTGCAAAATTAATAATTTATTCTTGATTGTGTCGGTTTTTCCCCATTTTTCCGTATCTTTGCATCATTAATTGATAAAAATCAATAATTAATGGAAAAGATTGGATGTTATTCGTTTATGGCTGAGCCGTTCCACTGTGATTTCAGCGGACGACTTTTTATGGGTCATTTGGGTAACCACATGCTCAATGCTGCCGACTTTCATTCTACGGACCGTGGCTTTGGCATGAAGTATCTGATGACCATTCATCGTTCGTGGGTGCTTTCGCGTCTGGCTATCGAGATGAACGAAATGCCCCAGCAGTACACCAGGTTCAATGTCGAGACATGGGTGGAGTCAGCTATGCGGTATTTCACTTCGCGTAACTTTGCCGTTATTGGAGAAGACGGCCACACATATGGCTATGGACGCAGCATTTGGGCAATGATTGATACGGAAAGCCGACAGCCAACGGATCTTTTTGCCATCGACAATGGTGCCATCAACAACTGGATAGTGAAGGACAAGGAATGTCCTATTGACAAGGGTGGGCGTGTAAAGATGTCTGACGATGCCCAGCTTGTGCACACCATTGATACCTATTATAATGATGTAGATATCAACGGCCACATCAACAGCGTCAAGTATATCGAGCATGTACTTGACCTTTGGCCACTCGATTGGTATCGTGACCACCAGATTCGCCGCTTCGAGATAGCTTACGTCGCTGAGGCCCATGGTGGCGACCAACTCAGTTTCTATCGTGAGCAGACGGGTGACAATGAATACTGCGTGCGCATCGTCCGCTCTGATGGAACAGAGTGCTCACGAAGCAAGGTCGTCTTTAAGTGAGAGAAGAGCCAAGCTTGCTTGGGCTCTTCCGAACGGGAACGAGTTCGAGCGAAGCTCAAGGTGACCTTTTACTGATAGTTCTGCGTAAACCAGTCGAAGTGGGCCTTGCCGCTGTTTCCATAACAGAATAATCCCACTCGGATGCCTTTCCAATAGCCTGAGCGCATAGGGAAGGCATCTGCTATTTTGATAAAGTGCTTTCCGTCAGTACTATATGAGAACTGGTGTCTGTTGGTGATGCAGTCGTTATTGACGCGCAACCAGAGCCGGTCATATTTTCCTTTGGCTACTACTTGGCGTTTGCCGTGCGATTCAGTAAAGACTCCTTCTTTGCAGAGCCCGATGCCTCGAAATTCCTTTCCAGAACAGAAAGCTCCCGCATAACAGTTGCCTTGGGCAGTCAATAGGGTAGTGCTCTCGCTCTGATAGCCAATCACTTTTTGGGTAAGCATGTTCCGGCTTGCCTTCAGACTGTCGGCAGGAAGTGCTTTCAGGGTCAGCCAGCCTTTGCGTTCTTTCAGCGTCCAATGGCTATTCTCTGGATTGTGGTTCCATTGCCATTGCAATCCCAAAGCAGGTCCTGCGAAGTCGTCGTCCGTCTGCAACTGATAGTCGCCGGATGACTGCATAATGGGCTTTTGCCATGAGTGGACAGGTTCTCCGATACCGTTATGGTCGTAGTCTATGCCCATCACAGGCCAGTCTGCCTCCCATCGGGCTGGTTGCAGGTGTACCACACGACCCAGCACCGGTGTCTCTTGGAAATGATAGAACCACCAACTGCCGTCAGGTGCATCGACCAACGCTCCTTGATGGGGGCCGTTTATCTTCGTAGAACCTTTCTCCAGCACGATCTTCCGTTCGTAGGGACCATAGATGTTCTTGGCGCGCAATACCGTCTGCCACCCTCTTCCTACGCCACCTTCAGGGATAATCAGATAGTACCAGCCATTTCGTTTCATGAATTTCGTACCTTCTGCTACAGGGCCTTCATAGACCGTGACACCCTCATCGAGCAACTGCTTGCCATCGGGCGACATTTTGTGCACGATGATGGGTCCTGCTCCATGACGGCTACGCCCCAGATAGGCCTGACCATCCTCGTCCCAGAAAGGGCAGGGGTCTTCCCATTTCTGCACGCGTTTTACCAGATGTAGTGGAGCCCAGGGACCATGTGGATCTTGGGCAGTACTCATATACAACCCTTCGTCAGGAGTACAGAAAAATACATAGAACAATCCGTTGTGGTATCGGATGGCTGGTGCCCACGAGCCTCCGGCATAGTGCTGGTTCTGGTCCCACCCGGGCTCGTCTATCTTGTTGTAAATCTGACTGATATAGTGCCAGTTGACCATATCTTCCGATTCCAGTACTTGCATGCCCATAAAGTGGAAATCTGAAGCCACCATATAATATTTCTGCCCTACGCGGATGACGTCAGGATCAGAGAAGTCGGCATTGATGACAGGGTTTGTGTAGGTGCCGTCGCCTTGGTCGCCCCAGCCTTCGGTGTCGATATTTACAAAGTCTGGTCGCACGTCAGGGGTCTCGGTCCTGATGTCGATATTGCTGAAATGGATGTTGCGTGCATGGCGTACAAAGAATCCCTTGGCAGGCAGATTGCCCCACATGGTAGCCTCGGGATATTCCTTTTCTTTCTCGTCGGCTATCGTGTCGTTGATGAGGCTCAGGTCCTCCGTCTTGACACCGCCTTTGTGGTGAATCGAGATGTCCGACAGCCACACATTACGCACAGGATGGCCGGGAAGGCCCGTAATCGAGCAGCCTGTTGCCCCTGCATTGCGCACTTGAATGTTGTCTATCCGAATGCCATCGATGCTTCCTATGTGATCTATGGGAATCAGTTCGCTTATGGTGTCATCATTACCATTCCCACTCAGCATTTTCTGCTCACTCCTAAGTTTATAGCCCCGACCGCGATTGCCCAGCCGGATAAAGATGGGCGACTCTGTACCCTCGATGGTGAAGTCCGATACGCTGACATTCTCCAGCGTGCCGCCATCGACGATTTCAAGCGAGATGGCCGATGTGCCTATCCATTGTCCGAAGAACTTCTCCTGCTGGTCGCTGCTCGGCTTTACGACGATGCCCGAGATGTTGATGTTGCGGAATCCCCCGTTCGTCTCTGTACCCAGCTTGACGGCATTGCAATGACTCGACACCACACAATCCGTGATGCGGATATTTTCACATAGTCTGGGTGAGGTCGACTTCAGCGTGATGCCGTCATCATCGGAGTCGGCTATGATGCCTTGCACCACCACGTCGTGACAACCGTCCAGGTCCAGCGCATCGTTGTTATAGTTGTTGCGGTTCACCACTTTGATACCCTCTATTTGCAGTCGGTCGCAGGCCAGATAGTGTTGCATCCAGCACCCTGAGTTCTTCAGCGTCACATTCCTGACGGTGATGTCCTCGCTCTGGATGAAACGAATCAGATGGGGACGGGTTATTCCCTCGTCGTTCCATGAAAGCTTCTTAAATGCCCGGCCACGCCCGTCGATGGTGCCATAGCCGTCAATCACCACGTTCTTCACCCCGTCGGCATAGATCAGCTGGATGGTCGTTGTCTGGGTGCGCAACGACACGTAGTTCGACTTCATGGGCGTATAGTCTTTCAGGTCGGTACTGCCGTAAAGCGTTGCCCCATGCTCCAAATAGAGGTGCACGTTCGACTTCAGCCTGATGCTGCCCGTCTTGTAGCTGCCCGTAGGCACTATCACCCTGCCGCCTCCTGCTGCAGCGCATTCATCGATGGCCCTTTGCAGTGCCGTCGTCGAAAGTGCCGTCGTATCGTTTTTCGCACCATAATCCACAATATTATAGTCCCGCCCCAGAGCGGTACAGAAAACGCTTGTCAGCAGCAATACGGCTATCGTTAATCGTTGTCCCATCATCATTCTTTGTTTAATACAACTGCAAAAATAACGATTTTTCTGCCACTTTTGATAGTTGCGGGGCATGATTATGGCGTTAGTTAAGTTTTTTTAAGAGGCTCTTTTGCGAAAGTATGCAAGTTTATCAAAATAGTATCGTAGTATTTCAAAAAATAGTGCTAACTTTGCAACGAATTAAGAAAACGAACGACTAAAGACCATCAAACATGAAGAAAACAGGTTTTATCATCCTGCTGTTAGTGCTGTTCGGTGTATTACCGACGGTTGCCCAGATTCGCGGCAACAGCATTCGTATTGATGTGGTTCCCGACCATCAGGACTGGCGCTATGAGGTAGGGCAGACTGCTCAGTTTACAATAAGGATCTCGCGCGAGCAAACCTTATTGAATAATGTGACAATAGATTACGAGGCCGGTCCCGAGATGTATCCTGACGTGAAGAAGCAGGGCGTGGTGCTGAAAGACGGTACGCTGACGCTGAAAGGCAAGATGACGAAGCCGGGATTCTATCGTGTCGACGTGAAGACGACGATTGACGGGAAGGAGTACAAAGGAGCCTGCTCTGCTGCTTTCTCGCCGGAACAGCTGCAACCCACCACCGTGATGCCTAAGGACTTCAGCGACTATTGGCAGCAGGCCATCAGCGAGGCTCGTCAGGTGCCCTTGAATCCCACTATGCGGTTGTTACCCGAGCGTTGCACCAATGAGGTTAATGTTTACGAGGTTTCTTTCCAGAACATGAAATGGAACTACCGCACCTACGGCATTCTCTGTGTACCGGTCAAGGAGGGGAAGTATCCTGCTTTGTTGCGTGTCCCTGGAGCTGGCGTTCGTCCCTATGGCGGCGACATCTATACCGCTTCGCAAGGTGCCGTAACCTTAGAGATTGGCATTCATGGCATCTCCGTGACGATGGAACAGAAGGTCTACGACGACGTGTTCAACGGGGCCCTGATGAACTATTGGAACTGGGGCATGGACAATCGTGACGACAGCTATTACAAGCGCATTGTCCTCGGTTGCATTCGTGCACTCGACTATATCGAACAGTATACCCCTTGGAATGGTCAGCAGCTGGCCGTTTCGGGTTCCAGCCAAGGAGGATTCCTGTCGCTGGCAACAGCAGGCCTCGACAAGCGTATTACCTGCTATGCCCCTGTCCATGCAGCACTCTGCGACCATACTGCCTCGCTGAAAGGCGTTGCCTGCGGCTGGCCGCACTATTTCTATTGGAATAAGGGCAAGGGCCAGGAACGCCAGATTGAGACCTCGCGCTACTACGATGGCGTCAATTTTGCCCGTCTAATTACGGACAAGCAGAAGGGTTGGTTCTCGTTTGGCTATAACGACGATGTGGTGCCTCCCACCACCGCTTGGGCTACTTACAATATTGTAACTGGTCCCAAGGAGATTTCGCCCTATCAGGCTACCTGGCACTATTGGCACCAGGAGCAGTGGGATGAATGGGAAAACTGGCTACTCAAGGAGCTTGGATGTAAGAAGTAAGAGGTATGATGTAAGAGGTAAGAAGTATGAAAAAGGTAATATATATAATGATAGGTGTAGCCATGATCATGGCAGCCTGCGGAAAAAAGGAAGTGAAGGAGAAAACCGTTGCCGAGCAGTTGGCCGAGCGCTTGCAGACCTTGCAGCAACGAGGTTATATGATGGGCCATCAGGACGATCCGTTCTATGGCCTGACGTGGGAGTACCAGTCCGATAGCAGCGACGTGAAGAATGTCTGCGGCGACTATCCCGCCGTCATGGGTTTCGACCTGGGCGGCATCGAGATGGGTGACGCCAAGAATCTGGACAGCGTGCCCTTCACGCGTATTCACGACGAGATTATTGCCCATCATGAGCGTGGCGGCATCATCACCATTTCGTGGCATCCCCGTAACCCGCTGACGGGCGGCACAGCCTGGGATGTAGCCGACACGACCGTTGTGGCGAGCGTGTTGCCTGGTGGCAGCGAGTTCGAGAAGTTCCAGACTTGGATGAAGCGAGTGGGCGACTTCCTGCTGACGCTGAAGACGAAGGACGGCCAACCCGTTCCCGTCATCTTCCGTCCCTGGCACGAAAACAACGGCTCGTGGTTCTGGTGGGGACAGAAACTCTGCACGGACAACGAGTTTCATGGACTCTGGGCGCTGTTGCAGGACGAGTTGAGCAGTCGTGGACTGACAAACCTGCTGTGGAGCTATTCGCCCAACCTCGATGGTGGCTGGAACGAGGAGCGTTTCCTGGCCCGCTATCCCGGTAACGAACGCGTGACGCTGATTGGTGAGGATGCCTACCAGTGGGGCACAGAGGAGGAGTTCAAGACGGCATTGACTTCCGACCTGAAGTTCCTCAGCGACTTCGCCCAAAAGAATGGCAAGCTGTTGGCCATGACGGAGTGTGGCTTGAAGAATATGCCCGACTCGACGTGGTGGACGCGCGTGCTGAAACCCATTATGGACCAGTATCCCATCTGTTATTTCCACTTGTGGCGTAACTACAAGGAGGAGTACTTCGGTCCTGCACCCAGTCTGCCCTGTGCCGCTGATTTCAAGAAACTCTATGAGGCAAAGAACACGCTGTTCCTGAAGGACATTACGGAATAACGGAAT
>JAEEGG010000841.1_pt1 | contig 89167 bp, 66 predicted proteins | sample 9134161 | NCBI WGS metagenome assembly JAEEGG01 (sample SAMN16246543, study PRJNA631951) | gut metagenome | biome: gut microbiome; feature: rumen; material: CR-attached | host: Bos | place: Iran: Karaj | collected 2018-10
TGGTCAAACGAAAAGGCGGTCTCCTTCTCCCAATTCTCCGGTAAATTATAGCGTACTGCAATATTTGCGTTGGTTTCGTTCATGGTTCAATTGTATTTATGTCAATGCCTAACAACCGCTGTATCTCGGCCAGCGTGTCGTCAATCTGCTTGTCCAAGGATTCGCGGCGCTTGTGGTAGTCGGCCAGCAACTCAGCGGGCGGCAGCACTTCCTCGTCGGCCTTGGGGAACTTGCATTGGTCGAAGTTGCAGGCCTTGGCCATCAGTTCCTCCACCTTGAAGCAGCGCGACTTCTCGTCCACCACGTTGCCTTCCTCGTCGGTCGTGACCATTTCCTTGCGGTCGGTCCACCAGTCGCGGATGGGCTGGCAATGCTCCACGCGCATGGGCTTGGTCTTGCTGAAGTGCTTGTAGCCTTCGGGCATGTCCAAGCGATAGAACCACGTTTCCTTGGTGCTGAAACCCTCAGGGGCGTCGTCGGCTTTCTCGTTGTTGAAGAAGATGATGTTGGTGTTGATGCTCGTGTAAGGCGCAAAGATGGAGCCAGGCAAACGGATGATGGTGTGCACGTTGAACTCGCGCAACAGCTTCTCCTTGATGGCTAACTTGGCATTGTCGGTGCCAAACAAGAAGCCGTCGGGCAGGATGACGGCGGCGCGTCCGTTCTCTTTCAGGCGGTACATGATGAGCACCATGAAGAGGTCGGCGGTCTCGCTCGAACTCAAATCCGAGGGAAAGTGCTTCTTGATGTCGTTTTTCTCGCTGCCGCCGTAGGGAGGATTCATCAGCACCACGTCAAACTTGTCGTCGTCGGTGTAGTTGAGCACATCTTTCGCCAGCGAGTTGTCGTGCAGCACCTTAGGCGAGTCGATATCATGCAGCAGCATGTTGGTCACGCACAGCATATAGGGGAACTGCTTCTTCTCGATGCCGAAGATGGACTGGGCATATTGTTCCTTGTCCTCAGCCGTCTTCACCTCCTTGTCGAGGGCATTCAGCCAACTGGTGATGAAGCCACCCGTGCCGCAGGCGAAGTCGGCCATCTTCTCCCCCACCTTGGGTTGGATGATTTCGGCCATGAAATCGGTCAGGGCGCGGGGCGTGTAGAACTCGCCTGCCGAGCCTGCACTCTGCATCTCTTTGAGGATGGCTTCGTAAATCTCGCCGAAAGCGTGGCTTTCCTCGTAGTCGCCAAGGTCGAGTTGGTCGATGACGTTGATCACCTGACGGAGCAGCACGCCGTCTTTCATATATTGGTTGGCGTCCTGGAAAGTGGTGCGCACGATGGCGCTGCGCATGGGTGTTTGCGGCGTCACCTCCAGATTCTTCAAGGTCGGGAACAAGGTGTTGTTGACGAAGTCGAGCAAGGCATCGGCCGTCAGGGCTTCGCCTGTGCCGTCGTCCTTGGCCCAGTTGCGCCAACGGCAGTTCTCAGGGATGAACGAGACGTAATCGTCCTCGTTAAACTCCCAGTCGTTCTCCTTTTCGTCATACACTTTCAGGAACAGCATCCATGCGATTTGCTCGATGCGTTGGGCATCGCCGTTGATACCGGCATCGTTGCGCATGATGTTGCGGATATTCTTTACAAAATTGGTAAGTGCCATATTGTTTATGCTATGCTATAAATGAGGTCTTCCAGTTCCTTGATGGCCTGGTTGTATTGTTGTTTGCCACCAAAGAAAGTGGCGATTTTGGCCGGTGCGCCCATCTGACGGAAGGGATCCAGGCCAAGCACCTTGCTGTTTTCCAGTTGTGAGATGCCTTCGTTGGCATACTTGTCGAGCAAGGCTTCCAAAACTTGTTGGGCTTGCGGTCCGTATTTGTGGAACAGGTCGCGTTTCTTCACGTTTTCGGCGCGTTCGCGGCGGGTCAAGGGCTTCTTGCCGTAGGCGATGTGGCAGATGAAGTCAAAGTCGTCGACGTCATCCATGTGTTGGTCGTGCTTCAAGGCCTGCAGGTCGATGCCGCTTTCGCGCAGCAGGTCGGCGATTTCGGCTTTCTTCTCTGCTGCGTTCCAATGCAGGATGAAGTCATCGAGGTTGGCGTAGGTGTCGTTGATGTTACGCTTCGTGTAGTCGGTGATGCCTTCCACGCGGAGCAGTTTGCCGTTGGTGTCGTAAACCGATACCGTCTTGTTGATGACGACGACCTTGCAGCCGTGCTTGTCGACGACGGGCTTAGGCTGTTGCGGTGAATCGGCACCTGCAGCCATATCGCCAGAGGTGTTATTCGGGTTAGGATAAGGGATGGGCGGCATCTGCCCGTATTGTTCATGCACCTCAATGGGGCCGTCCCAGTCGGGGTCGGCAAAGAGGCGGGTGATGTTGCGGAAGTCCATGATGGTGAAATGCGTCTTGCCTTCCTTCTCGCGGATGCGGGTGCCACGACCCACCATCTGCTTGAACTCCGTCATCGAGTTGATGTTTTGGTCGAGCACGATGAGCTTCACCATCTTGCAATCCACGCCCGTGGAGAGCAGTTTGCTCGTGGTTGCAATAACGGGATATTTCGAGGAAACCGAGATGAAATAGTCGAGTTTCGACTGCCCGTAAACGTCGCTGCCTGTGATGCGCACCACATAGTCGGGGTTTTTCTTGCACATGTCGGAGTTCTCGTTGACCAGGGCCGAGCGCATCCTTTCGGCATGGTCCTCGTCGGCGCAAAACACAATGGTCTTGGCCATGCGGTCGGTCTTTTTCAGGTACTCCGTAATCTCATGCGCCACCTCACGTATGCGGTCTTGGATGATGATATTATAGTCGTAGTCCTTATTGTTGTAGATACGGTCTTCGATGATGTTTCCGAAGATGTCGCGTTGGTCTTTGACGGGGCGCCATTCGTCGCCGATGTTGGTCGTGATGTTGATCACCTTGAACGGCGCCAGGAAGCCGTCTTCTATGCCTTCCTTCAGGCTGTAGGTATAGATAGGCTCGCCAAAATAGCTAATGTTCGACTGATATCGGGTCTCTTTTGGGGTGGCCGTCATACCCAGTTGGATGGCGCTGTCGAAATACTCCAGAATCTCGCGCCAGTTGCTGTCGTCCTTGGCGCTGCCGCGATGGCACTCGTCGACGATGACCAGATCGAAAAACTCAGGCTTGAACAATTCCTTGTAGTTCTGTTTACCGCCTTGTCCGATGAGTTGCTGATACAAGGCAAAGTAAACTTCGTATGCTGTAATGCCGCCATTCAAGTCCTGTTGATAATTCACTTTGTGGATGGTCTTCCCCAGCGGTTTGAAATCCTGTTGTATGGACTGGTCGACCAACACATTGCGGTCGGCGAGATAAAGCACCTTCTTCACCAAACCCGCTTTCAGCAGACGATACACGATTTGGAATGCCGTATAGGTCTTGCCCGTTCCTGTTGCCATGACGAGCAGCAGGCGGTTGCGGCCTTGTGCTACGGCATTTACCGTTCTATTGACGGCATTACGCTGGTAATAACGCGGCGGGAAGATGTCCTGTCCCGTGCAATAAGGCTGCTCGATGACTTTCATCTCCTCATCAGTCACGCCCTGACCGTCATTGACTTCGGAGAAATACCTTGTGTAAAGCTCTTCCTTGGTCGGGAATTCATCCATCCCCAATGCGCGTTCCTTACCCGTAAGGAAGTCGTATTCCTGGAAGCCCATGCCATTGGAGCTATAGGCAAACGGGACGTCCATCATCTTGGCATATTCCTTGGCTTGCTGCAGACCGAACGAAACGGAATGCTTGGCATCTTTTGCCTCCACGATGGCAATGGGCGTGGCGCGGTTGTAATACAGCACATAGTCGGCATATTTCGGCTTGCTGCGCGCCACCAAGTTACCTTTCAGGTTAATCTTGCCATCGGTAAGCTTCACCTGCATCTCCATAGAGATGTCCTCAAATGCCCAATCTTTGTTGAGAATGGCAGGCGTGATGTACCTCAACTTGATGTCTTCTTCCGACAAGGAATGGATGTCCATAAATCAATCTTATTGTAAACTTTGCAAAAATACATTTTTTTCAATTGAAGTACCATATAATAATCACCCATTCAAAAAAACATAAAAAATCCTCCCCACAAACCTTTCGGTTCATGAAAAGGCAAACAGCAGAGGCAATCGCCTCGATGAAACAAAAGTTCAGATTTTATCGGGCGGCAATGATTAGTTTTATTATCTTTGCAACATAATCAATGCAAGACAGCCATGCCCAACAAGAAAATCAAAGGAAGCCTCTGCGAAATCGTCGACAAAATGAACAAGAAATATGACGGGCTCATTGGCGAGGGGTTCAACCTAGGCCTTGACCGACGCGTTGTGCCTGTGATCGTCGACGACATGGTGACAGGTTGGAAGATGCAACGCTACGTGGACGGCGTCTGGACCGACATGGACGAGACACCCTTCACGAGCATGAAGGCGTTGATTAAACACTATAAGGATTAAGAGTTACCCTATCACTTCTCCGTAGCAGTCAAAATAATCCGCCTGCGTGATTTTGACTTGATAGAAATGCCCGATTTGCAGGTCACTTTCCGCTGATATGAGGATTTCGTCATCAACTTCAGGAGAGTCATATTGGCTACGACCGATGTAATAGTCGCCTTCGAGACGGTCGATGAGCACTTTCTCAGTCTTGCCCACACGCTGCGCATTGATTTCCAATGAGATGTTCTGCTGGATATCCATGAGCTTGTCGACACGTTCTTGCTTCACCTCATCGGGGACATCGTCTTGCATCTCGTAAGCTGCCGTGCCTTGCTCAGGCGAGAAAGCGAACACCCCTGCCCTCTCAAAACGCATGTCCTTGATGAACTGGCAAAGCTCCTCAAAGTCTTCCTCAGTCTCGCCAGGGAAACCCACAATGAAGGTGGTGCGGAAGGCGATGTCGGGCACGTGCTTGCGAACATTCTCCACAAAACCAATGGTCTGCTCGCGGTCCACGCCACGACGCATGGCTTGCAAGATGTGGGTGCTGATATGCTGCAAGGGCAGGTCGATGTAGTGGCAAATCTTAGGGTTCTCACGCATCAAATCCAGCAACTCGTCAGGGAAACCGAGCGGATAGCCGTAATGCAGGCGTATCCACTCGAAGCCATCGATGCCACACAGCGCTTTCACCAACTCCACAATGTGCGACTTACCATCAAGGTCGTGACCGTAATAGGTCAGGTCCTGGGCGATAAGGATGAGTTCTTTCACGCCTTGCTTGGCTAGGCCTTTGGCTTCTTCGATGAGGTTGTCCATCGGCACGGAGACATGTCCACCACGAATGAGCGGGATGGCACAGAAAGCACAACGGCGGTTGCAACCTTCGGAAATCTTCAGATAAGCATAGTGTTTCGGAGTGGAAAGCACTCGGCGACTGCAATAATCAGGCTGTGGTTCCTCTTTCAGTAGGTCAGCAGCAATGAGGTTGACACTCTCCACGCCATAGAAGGCATCCACCTCGTGGATTTCAGCTTGCAGGTCCCTGCGGAAACGTTGCGAAAGACAACCTGTAACATACAATTTACTGATTTTGCCTTGTTTGCGCAGCTCGGCATACTCGAGAATAGTGTCGATGGATTCTTCTTGCGCGTCACCGATAAAGCCACAGGTGTTGATGATGACCACGTCAGACTTCCTGTCTGAGTCGTGACGGATGAGGTAACGATGTTCCAACAAAGCGGCCAGATGCTCCGAGTCGACTTTGTTTTTGGAGCAACCGAGGGTCACGATATTTAGTGAAGGTCTTCGCATTCCACGAGGTTTTTTATATCAAGAATTTGAGAATTAGAGAATTTATATACCGTAGTCTTGCATCCTCAGTACGTTGAATTTGAGAAGATCTTCGCATATCATGTTTTTTTATCAAGAATTAGAGAAAACAGAGAATTTACAAACTGAAATCTTACACCTTCGGTTCAATGAATTTGAGAGGTGAAAATCGCTCTCGATTTTCTCTTCAATTCCTCGACAATTCAAAAACGAAGACTCAAAATGAAATATTCTCAAATTCACTAATTCTTGATAAATAAATATCTTGATGAAACACTATTCAAACAGAGAATCCACAAAGGCCTTCCTGTCGAAAATCTGCAGATGGTCGATGCCTTCGCCGACGCCGATGTATTTGACTGGAATCTTGAACTGGTCGGAGATGCCGATGACCACGCCGCCCTTGGCGGTGCCGTCGAGCTTGGTCAGCGCGAGGGCGTTGACTTCGGTGGCAGCGGTGAACTGCTTGGCCTGTTCAATGGCATTTTGTCCTGTTGAAGCATCCAACACGAGCAGGATCTCATGCGGTGCATCAGGAATGACCTTCTGCATGACGGTCTTGATCTTGGTCAACTCGCGCATGAGGTTGACCTTGTTGTGCAGACGGCCAGCCGTGTCGATGATGACGACATCAGCGTCCTGGGCGACTGCCGACTTCACCGTGTCGAATGCCACAGAGGCGGGGTCGGCACCCTGACCTTGTTGCACGATGGGCACGTCAACCCTCTCAGCCCAAATCTGGAGCTGACTGACAGCAGCAGCACGGAAGGTGTCGGAAGCCCCGAGCACGACCTTCTTGCCCGCCTTCTTGAAGTTGTAGGCCAGCTTGCCGATGGTGGTGGTCTTGCCCACTCCGTTCACGCCGACGACCATGATGACATACGGCTTCTTGTCGGCAGGGATGTCGAAGGTGGTGCCATCGCCCGACTCGTTCTCCTGAAGCAAAGCCATGATTTCCTCCTTCAAGATGCTATTAAGCTCGTTGGTGCCCACATATTTGTCGCGCGCCACGCGGGCTTGGATGCGGTCAATGATTTTCAAAGTGGTTTCGACACCCACATCGGAGGTGATGAGGATTTCCTCTAAGTTGTCAAGCACCTCGTCATCGACAGTCGACTTGCCCATGATGGCTTTAGAGATGCGGGAGAAGACGCTGGTCTTGGTCTTTTCAAGTCCTTTGTCGAGGTCTTCTTTTTGTTCTTTCTTTCGGGTTAGGAATGAGAATAGGCCCATGATGATTGATTTTTGACGTAGGACTAAGGACAAAGGACTAAAGACTTTTGGGGTCCTTCGTCCTTCGTCCTTCGTCCTTAAGTCCTCCGTCCGATTATACAAACACAAAAAAGCTCTCCCATAATGGTTATGGAAAAGCTCTATTGTTCTGCGTTTTACGCAAATTATCTCTTAGCAAGGAACTCCTGCACCTTGTCGGCGGGAACAACGGTCTCCTCGAAATAGTAGGCACCAGTCTTCTCAGAACGCTTCATTCTGATGATCTTGCTATAGGTCTTGTCCAAGCTACGAAGGGTAGCAACAGCTTTCTTTGCCATAACTCTTAATTATTTAATCTCCTTGTGGAGGGTCATCTTTTTCAGAATCGGGTTATACTTCATCAACTCCAGACGGTCGGGAGTGTTCTTCTTGTTCTTCATGGTGTAGTATCTCGAAGTGCCGGGCATGCCGCTGGCCTTGTGCTCAGTGCATTCGAGGATGACTTTCACGCGTGCATCTTTCTGTTTCTTTGACATTGCTTATACTCCTTTCAAAATGTGGCTGCAAAAGTACAACTTTTTCAAATACCTGCAACCGTTTTTTCAAAATTTTATTCTCCTGCGATAACCTTATTCACAATTTTCAGAATTTCAGCCTCTTGCACAAGGGCAGCAGCTTCAATCTCGGCGGCTTCCTTCAAAATTTCGGCCTTGAAAGCCTCGTCTTTCAGCGAAGAAGCGTTGATTTTGACGTTCAAATGGGCACCCATAACGGCCGAACGAGCGCACAAAGCACCCACTCCGGCGTCGGTGACGGAGTTCGGATTACCGGTCTCAGCCATGGCGCGGACGACCTCGAAAGCCTTGAAGGCGACCTTCATCGTGCGGAAAGGCACCTGGGTGGCATACTTAGTAGCCTCTTGGATGGCGGCGCTGCGGGCTGCCTTCTCCTCGTCGGTCTTCTTCGGCAGGCCGAAGGCGTCCATGATCTTATTAAAGGCGTTGGTGTCCTCATCAACGAGTTCAAGCAGTTCGTCTTTGATAGCCTGACCCTTGACGGCCCAGTTGGAGAATTCTTCCCAACGCTCATCCCAGCCTGGCTTGTGCGACGACAGGTTGGCGACCATCGTAGCCAAAGAGGCACCAAGGGCACCCATGTAAGCCGAGATGGAGCCACCACCAGGAGCAGGGCTCTCGCTGGCAGTCTCGTTGGCAAAGCCCGTGCAGGTCATGTCGACGAGTTTCTTCTGGCTGTGGTCTTCGATAAGGTATTCAATGACTTTTTCCTTCGGGTCGAAGGGCTTCAGGTCGTCGAGGCCCATCGACTTGATGGCGATCTTCATGATTTCCTCTTCGCTCACACCGAGGCTGCGTTGTTGTTTGGCAAGATAGAATCTGCCAGCATCCATCAGCACCTTTTTAGGGACGAGGCCGACGATTTCGCAGCCAGTGACGCGCACGCCACGGGCAGCGGCCTTGGCACAGACCTCCTCGAAGCATACATGTACGGGCGAAACGCTGATGTTGGTGATGTTCATCGACACCTGGGCGATGCCGTAGTCCTCGATGAACCAGCCGATGGCCTTGGTTGCCTTCAGCGTTCCCGGAATCATAATCGGTTTGCCGTTTTCGTCCTTCATCGGCTTGCCGGTCACCTTGCCGCCTTCGCGCATTGGGCGACCCTTTTCACGCACGTCGAAGGCGATGGCGTTGGCGCGGCGTGTCGAGGTGGTGTTGAGGTTATAGTTGATGGCCACGAGGAAGTCGCGGGCACCCACTTGGGTGGCACCGGTGTGAGCCACGTGTTCGTTCCATTCGTTGGGGCCGAAGTCGGGCTTCCATTGCTCAGTGCCGAGGCGCGAGGCCAGGGATTCATATTCACCCGTGCGGCAATAAGCGAGGTTGCGGCGCTCCTTGATGTAGGCAGCCTCTTCGTAGCAGTAGATCGGGATGTTCAGCTCGTCGCCGAGGCGTTTGCCGAGCTTGTGGGCATATTCGACCACCTCTTCCATGGTGATGTTGCTCACAGGGATGAGGGGGCACACGTCGGTGGCACCTTGGCGCGGGTGGGCGCCGTGGTGCTGGCTCATGTCGATGAGTTCGGCGGCTTTCTTCACCACGCGGTAGGCGGCTTCGCACACAGGCTCAGGCTCACCCACAAAGGTAATGACGGTGCGGTTGGTGGTCATGCCGGGATCCACGTCCAACAGCTTGACGCCTTCCACTTTCTCGATTTCAGCGGTCACTTGGTCAATGATATTCTTGTCGCGGCCTTCGCTGATATTCGGCACGCATTCAATGAGTTGTTTCATTATTGTTTGATTTAATATTTAAAATTCAAGATTTAAGATTGGCCGATGGCCTATGACTATGGCTTATGGCTGCTTCATGATTAAAGAAGTTTTTCCCTTTTCCGTTGAAGCAGCCATAGGCCATTGGCTATAAGCCATAGTTCCACAAGCCGCTGCAAAGGTAGGGCTTTTTTCGGCACACTCCTACCTTAATTATATAAAAACCCGTTCCCCACTTTGAATCATTCCGTCATTCCCTATTCATCGGCCACACGCTTTTCAGCCTTCCAAAGGTTGAAGACAATGCCCACTTGTGCATCCAACGCACTGGTATTGAGTGGTTTGAATAGACCAATAACATTGTTTGAAGCGGCATAAATATGGAAGACGCCTAAGTTAAAGGCCAAGCCTAAGCCTATGTTATCATAGCTATCCTTCATAACCGTATAAGAGGCACAGACGTCTATCTTCTTGAAGAAAGAACCGCTATAGGCCAGGGTCACGGCAGGACGGAAACCACTGTTGTAGAACATTCCTTGTGCCTGTAGCGTGAAACGATTCTTTCCGTCAATATCATAATAACCACGAAGCAACACATTGGTATTCAAACCAGTAGTATACTTATTGGCATTCGTCAGTTCCATGGGGAAATACTGTTTCAAGGTATCCAAAAAACGTTCACGATAGTATTCGTCAGAAATGAAGAGCTGCAATTGATCCGTATCCAACCCGTTGAACAAGAAAGAGTCGTCGTCATAGAACTGGCCTGCATCTTCAATCTTGCTCTCCAACTTCACATTGTTTAATTTCCAACGGATGAATCCTAAATCATTGACAGCAGCCATCACACCAAAATGCTCGTTGAAACGATATTCGACGCCTAAGTCCATACCAAAGCCCACATTGCGGAACAAATCACTCCAAATAAAACCGCCATTCGCATTCAGCACCCCATTTTCAAGCGTGAAAACACGAGGCAAAGAAGCCATCACACCGACATTCTCCATGATACGCAGGGCATAGCTGTCGGGGTCGGTGAACAACTTAACATTAGCATTACTCGTGGCGAGATTGGCAAGACCAAACAAAAGCTTCGCTCTTCCACCAATCGACAGCTTTTCGTTAATACTGTGCTGGTAGCCAACGGCAAACTCCCGATAGGCATTCAAATTGAGGTTGACATCCACATTGGCGGGATTACCCTCTCCGACAAAAACCGAATTGCCGTATGCCAGCAACTTGAACAAGTCATCACTGAATCTCAAGTCGCCTCGCACCTTGACACCCCAATCGAATGTGAGCATACCCTTGCCAACGCTGCGATAAAGGGTAAAAAGTTGCGTCTCCGAATTGATTCCCAAGAAATTACTCTCATTCAAGCCATTGGCAAGTTTTCGGAGATTTAAGGTTGTTGGAACACCTTGGGCATCAAAATCAAAGAAGTTGTCGAAACGCAAGCCAGTATGCTGCAAACTCAAATTGGTGTTGCCAATCGCAATCGACATCACGCTTTCGTATGGCAATTTAGCTGCAGGATTGGATTTCATCTGATAAGGATTCATCTTCATGAAATCGACGGGGGAAACCTGTTGGGCTTTGGCTGCATTCATGCCCATCATCAAAGCCAAAACGAATATAACAAATACTATCTTTTTCATTTCCAATCAATTATCAAGTTCAACAACACTATTATACTTGGCCTTGGCTTTCACAAAAAGCGACAGTTTTTGGTCAGCAGTCAATTTCACATTTCGGGCATCGGTATCCAATTCGTACAACATGATGATTCGGTCGGAATGCAATACCTTATTAATTCTTTCTTCAGTAATCTCGATGCTGACCGTAGTGTGGGTAGGCTGACCATCAAACGAAGCCTCAATCAGTTCGCCCGCATCAATAAGAGTGTCAGTAATCATCTCAAGTTCAGAATCATACATATAGAACTGGCTCCTCAAATTGACCGGCAAAGTGGAAGTGAATGTCAATTCAAGGGTCAGTTTTTCGATAAAATCAGGCAACTCAAGTTCTGTGAGATCCAAATCAAGAGTGTCGAAATACCGCACATCACTGATTTTGAATGAAAAAGGCAAAGAAACATCCACTCTGACATCCAGATTGCAGGTGTCGGACATCGTTATTACATCCTCAATGCCAGAGGTGTTGACCCTAAAGAGCGACGAAGCGATTGCGCCACCGCCACAAGGATTAATCTTACCGCTGAGGGTGCTATTGTAAACTTCGCTAAATGTATGTTGCACAGGAAGTTCCACCACCAAAGGCAACGGCTCAAGAATGGAATAGGCGGGTATTCCCTCGCCCACAACCAATGCCGTGTCGACCGTCAGACGAGCGTCCAAAGGGAAAGTGTTACGTTCGCTAAGGCGCAATTTGACATCGTTCACTTCCAGTATACCCGACATGTTATCTGGAAACAGATTGAAGGTCGTGTCAATACGATTGCGAGAGTCATAAGGTTCCACATATCCACGCATCTCACTGAAAGCCAAATCGCTACCTTCGATTGAGAAATCAATATAGAGCTGGGAATCCAAGACATGGACGTATGAACATTCAACTTCAAAGTTGATTTTCAGCGAGTTGGCCACGTCCGTCTTATAATGCAAGCCCGCAAGGTCAAAGCCAAAGTTGTCCGAATTGAGATAGAAATCAACCATAAAGTCATTGCCAGCGGCATCCTTGATGTCAGGAGAACTGAGAATCACACGTCGCAGCACGCCGATATTTGAGGCGACGGTAAATTCAAGGCGTCCCGATTTCATAATAGCCTCAATCACGCTGATATGATCGGTTTCGAACTCCAGCGTATGCTGGAAACTCAACGTCGTATCCACAAAAGACGGCAAGACACTCACAAAAGGATTCGATATTTCATAGTGCCCTTCGTATTTCAAATCATTGAACCTCAACAATTTTTCACCACTCACAACGCCGTAGTTCTCGTAGAAATAATCGAACGACAGGCTCCCATCATCGGAACAACTGATAATGCTGTCTATTTGGAAACGCTCCATCATGTCCATCATTGTGAATGTCTTGGAAGCCACAGGAAGCAGAACCTCCCCCTCAGCGTTAATACCATTCACGTTGCTTACATCATAGTGTTCTTTCTTGCAGGCTGTAAATAGCAATGCCACTAACGACAAAGCAAAAATCAACTTATTGTATCTCATTGCATTAGATTTATACAAACTTACCATTCAAAATCATCTTTGCCACTTTGTTGGCGCCATAGTAATAAGGCATAAACTCCAATTGCGTCATCGGCTGAGTGATGATGAGGTTGGCGAGTTTGCCCTTGGTGATGCTGCCCACTTGGTCGCTCACGCCCATGGCGTAGGCGGTGTTCAAGGTGGTGGCGTTCAATGCCTCTTCAGGTGTCAGGCGATAGCGGATGCAAGCCATAGAAAGAATGAGTTGCATATTGCCCGATGGCGAAGTGCCAGGATTGAAGTCGGAGGCCATGGCCACAGGCAATCCTGAGTCAATCATCTTGCGGGCCGGTGAAAGCGGCAGGTTGAGGAAGAAGGCGCAGCCTGGAAGTACGGTCGGCATGGTCTCGGTGTCCTTCAAGCACTCGATTTCAGCATCACCCATCTGTTCAAGGTGGTCGACGGAGATGGCACCGTATTTCACACCCACCTGCACACCACCCGAGATGGCCATCTCGTTGGCATGGATCTTTGGCCTCATGCCATATTTGATGCCCGCCATGAGTATGCGCTCGGTATCTTCGCAAGTGAAGAAACCTTGGTCGCAGAACACGTCGATGAAGTCGGCTAAATCCTCAGCCGCCACCAGCGGTATCATCTCGTTGATGACCAAATCGACATAGTCCTCTTGATGGCCACGGTATTCCATCGGGATGCCATGTGCGCCAAGGAAGTTCGACTTGATGGTCAAGGGCGAATTCTCCTTCAGGCGACGGATGACACGCAGCAGTTTCAGCTCGGTCTCGGTGGTCAGGCCGTAGCCACTCTTAATCTCGATGGCGCCCGTGCCCATACGCATCACCTCATCGAGGCGTTGCTGAGCCATGTCGTAGAGTTCATCTTCGGAAGCCGCTGCCGTCGCCTTGGCCGAGTTGAGGATACCTCCTCCCCTCTTGGCGATTTCCTCGTAGCTAAGGCCACGGATTTTGTCGACAAACTCCATCTCGCGTGAATTGGCGTAGACAAGGTGGGTGTGGGAGTCGCAGAAAGCGGGCATCACCACACTGCCATTGACATCATAAACACGATGGTTTTCAGCGAGATATTTGCGGCAGGCATCCGAGTCCATCGGACCAAAGTCTTCAATTTTCTTACCTTTAATATATAAGAAGGCATTCTTTATCCTTCCCGTTTCGGCCATTTCGGCACCACGTTTCAGCAGGCGGCCTTGTTTCTCTATGCCGACAAGCTCCTTGATATTGACGATTAACATGGTTTTTGAAAATTTTTGGCAAAAGTACAACAATTCGTTGGATTGATTAAACAACAAAAATAAGATTTGTTTGACAAGGGTTAGTCCTGAGAACCACGCACGGCACGGACAGATAAACCATAATAACGGTTACAACCATTCATGCTACACCAGCCACCATGGAAGAAGGGGTTCCAAGCACTAGTCGATTCAGAGGTGCAGAGCGAACTCGACCAGTAGATGCCATAGTCCCCTACAAGAGACAGTTCACCTCCGTCTCGGGAGCCTGCGGCAGGTAGGAAGATGCTGTTACCGTTGTTTGCGGTGAAAAGTCGTCCATTAACACCATTTCGGGTTGTCCATGTATCGGTCGTGTTATTAAATAGCTCTTCCCATTCTTCCTTGGTAGGCATGCGCCAACCATTGCCCCAGGTGGTTGTAGCGGCATCGTCCCCTGGCTGCAAGGTAGTTAAGCCATCACTTCCAGTATATTTAGTTGGAAAACTGCCGTTGTAATACTGATATGTATCCCAATTGTATGTGTTCTTAGGTTGAATCTCGCCCCAGGCAAAGTAATCGCCATAGCCTTCTGGCGTATCTGCACCAACATTGCAGGTGGCCCACAAGGTGCCGCTTGGCAAGCCAAGGTCAACATATTCATGTGAAGCACCACCACCGTTGTAAGTGAAGTTTGCTGCCAAGGTTCTATTACTCGTCACAGTAAAGGAATAAGTGGCTTGTGTAGAAACCTCTACTCCGTTTTCCGTCCAATTAACAAAGGTGTATCCTTCATTCGGCATGGCTGTCAATGTACAAGATGCGCCTTCATTAAAAGTACCAGTACCAGTTACCGTACCGCCTTCCGTGGGACTCGGAGCAGCATCTATGCTGTAGGAAACAATTCCCGCATCGCGAACAAGACGCACGGCATAGCCGCGATAACGGTAGGAGCGATCATTAAAAACTGTGTGACTAGAGCTACCATAGTTTTCAATCCAAATGTTATGTGCAGAAAAACCATATTCATAAGTTGATGACCAATACCCTACCAAATTATTCACTTCGGAAACTTCGGTTCCGCGTCGCCAACCTGATGCTGGAAGGAATACCGCCCCTGCTGCCTGCATGGTCTCCCATTGTTGCAATGTATAGGTATTTGCCTCGTAGTCACTTTCATCAATGACATTAAAAGTAAGACCTTCAGGCAATTCCCAATCGTCGGGGAGCAGAATAACGCCATTGACACCATCAATATTGCCGCGTTCCCACTTTGATAAAGCATCGTCCCTACCCGTAAACAGATAATACCATTCATCTCTGGTTAACGTTCGCCAATAGTTGTCAACATTACCACCATTGCTGATAGCGTTATAAACGCCCCAATCACCATTGGCATAATCCCCTGTGAGATTATGAGAGCCACTCGGACCATAAGCGTCGCCACTTTCTTGATAAGTGTTAAAGGGCTGATAGTAATAATCCGTTTCCGTGCCGCGCAAATTATATCCGCTGGTTCCCCAACAAAAATGGCTTACAATATCCGTATTCGCATAATCATCACCCACATCTTGTCCCTCTGTCACTATTACATCATACTGGTGTTCCATGAAGCTCCATGTTTGGGTCGATTTGGTGTATTGCAAATTGCCCTGTGAAAAGTACACCTGATCGCCTTCCTCGTTGATGGTAAATCTTCCATTAACGGCACCTATTGGCACTCCACTATTAGGAACAAAATTGGCTACAAGATTTCTATTACTCGTCACAGTAAAGGAATAAGTGGCTTGTGTGGAAACCTCTACTCCGTTTTCAGTCCAATTAATAAAGGTATAACCCTCATTGGCAATAGCCATCAAAATGCAAGTGCTACCTTCATCGTATGTACCCGCACCTGTCACCGTGCCGCCTTCATCGGGATTTGATGCGGCATCAATGTAATAGGACATATCCCCAGCAGAGCGGACAAGGCGGACGCTGCGACCACAGTGACGATAATAGCCACAATACCCGTCTAAGCACATTTCATTGGAACGGAAGCTGATATCGCAAGCTTGACTGCCTCCTTTGCATGAGGATGACCAGTAGAAACCTCCTGTACCCGCTTCTACAACCGAAGTTCCCCAACGGTCACCTGCCGCCGGCAAGAAGACCGCCCCTTGGGCCTCAAGTATGTTCTTCCAGTCAGCAGCACTGATATTGTTATTGTCATAATTCGCACCACGATCATTAGTGTTATTCAACACATAATTAGAAGTTCTCCAGTTGTCGGGCAACAGTACAACACCGTTCACACCGTTTACGACAGCTTTGGCAAAGCGGATGCCCGATTCCGTATTGCGGGTGTTGAAAATATATCCCCATTCATTAGCACTCATTGTTCGCCATTGGTTGACTGAGTTACCTCCATTACTTATGGGGTTATAGCCCCAATCGGCCTTGCCCGACTGATCATAGAGATTATAGTAGTCTCCGCCGTATGCAGAGTATCGGCCGTCATTTTGGTCTGTACTCCATGGCTGATAGCACACCGCTCCGTGGTCATAGCCGCTTGTACCCCAACCGAACAAGTCGCGGTCAATATTATAGACATCTCCATTTTGGTCTTCTCCAAAATAATCCCATTGGTTGTCGGCAAATTTCCAATAAGGCGTGGCTGCGCTGCCAATATATTGCAAATTGCCTTGCGAGAAGTTCACTTTATCGGAATCCGACACCGAGAACACACCCGATAGCCAACCGCCCTGACCGCTGTATAACGTTTGCACTTCCCTAGGTGTCAAAGCACGGTTGTATATTCTGACATCGTCAAACGAGCCGATGAATCTTGTCGAGGTTTCACTTCCGCTATTCCACCAATGACGACCGAGGGCAGCCAACGACGTGTTCCATTGATTGGTATAATTGACAGTTTCTTCTCCAACCTTATTGCCATTGATATAACCCGTTAGTTTACCATTAGAATTGCACGTCAGGGTGTACAACACCCAGGTTCCTATGTAACTATTCTCGTAAGGAACGGAAATTTCTGACTCATGGTAAACAAATCGGATTGCATCGGGCATTTGCATAATAAATAGCCTTTCCGCTTCGCTATTGCTTCCAATATCATTTCCAAAACTGATATAGGTTTCTCCGTCTGTATTCATCAGGCCGTATGCCTTCACCCACAAGGAAACCGTGATGCCAGAAGAAATGTCAAAATCATATTCCGGCAAGATGACATGGCCGCCTGAGTTTCCATTCGATCCTTCACCCAAAACCGAGATTGACCCACCAAAGGTGCCACCTTCGTATTGGTAATTATTATATGGTGTCGCATGATATTCATTCCCGCTCGCATCGTCAGCATTACCGTCAAAAGGATAGTAAGCCATGAGCCCATCGGTAAGCACAGGGGTAGCTTTTGCAACAAAGTTGGCCACAAGATTTCTTTGACCTGTCACGGTGAAACAATAGGTGGTTTCCTGCGACAACACTTCGCCGTCCTCCGTCCAATTCAAAAAGTCGTAACCTTCAAGAGGAGAAGCCGTGAGCGCACAAATACTACCATATACATAAGGTCTTGTTCCTGTCACCACACCGCTTCCAACGGGATTCGGCTCGGCTTCAATGCTGTAGGAAGTGTTGTCAACGGAGTGAACCAGACGCACAGACCGACCATAAAATCGGTAATAATTGTCGGATAAGTTCATATTACCAGATTGGAACATAATATTTCTCGCATAAGAGCCATCACAAACCGACGACCAATAAACGCCATAATCGTTCTCATTACTAGCAGAAGTTCCTACACGATGGCCTGAAGCAGGAAGGAAAACCGCTCCATCAGCTTCAAAAAGAGCTGTCCAGACTTTAAGAGAGATTGTATTGCTGCTATAACTACCACCATTGACATCGTTCAATTCGTAAGTTGTGACATCCCAATTGTCGGGAAACAAAATGACCCCATTAACATTGTTCACGCAGCCCTGTGCCCAGCGGATACCTGACGCGGTGCTGCGCGTGCTAAAGATATAAGTCCACTCATCTGGCGTCAACGTACGCCAACCTATGTTCTCATGGTTGCCACCATTACATATTGCGTTGTAGCCCCAATCGGCTTTACCCGTCTTTTCGTAAAGGTTATAGATGCTGTTCCCGTACGCAAAGTATGATTCGGCATTCGTGTTCGTACTCCACGGCTGATAGCAGGTCGCACCATGGTCGTAACCACTCGTACCCCAACCGAAAAGGTCGCGGTCAAGGTTCTCGGAATCTCCGCTCTGCGCACTGCCGATGTAATCCCATTGATGATCGGCGAACTTCCAATAAGGCGTATTGGCACTGCCTATGTATTGCAAATTACCTTGCGAAAAATACACTTGGTCGCCATTCTCATTGATAGTAAACGCCCCATTGATGGCACCCGTCGGCAACGATGTCGCCGAACCGAACACAAAAGTGACTTCAGATGGATTCTGCGATTTATAGACCAGACCTTTGCCAGGGACCAATCGCTGAAGACTTCCGACCCACTCTCCATTGATATAACTGGCCATCGAATTTTGGGATTTGATTACATCGCCCTCCATCGGCGGAATGGATTGCAAAGCTGTGTTAACATCCAACGTGTCGGCACGCGGATAGCTAATCCATGTCCAACCATGTTTTAAAGTAATCGTAACCTCCTGTGCCAAAACATAATGACACGCCAATGCCATCGAAAGCACGGACAATAATAGCGTACAAATCTTCTTCATTTTATTTTGTTTAAATAATTGTTAATTTGGAACAGATGGACAAAAATAAAGAAAATATCATGTTGAGCAAATAATTACTATCATTTTTTCAAAACTTTTTGTACTTTTGCAAACATAAAATAACTCATCCTATGAAAAAATCCATCATCATCGCCATTATACTTACGATAGCCTGCGTCACCGCCTATGCGCAAGAAAAGCAAACCGAATCAAAAACCAAGCATCTGACTTACAACGAGTTCCTTCACAAGGTTTGGAATTTTGAAAACAATCCCACCACCTTTATTTATAAAGGCAAAGTGCCCGCTGTCATCGACTTCTATGCCGACTGGTGCGGTCCGTGCCGCCGTGTTGCCCCTATCATGGAGAAACTGGCGGAGGAATATGAAGGCAGACTGGTGGTCTATAAAATCAATGTGGACCAAGAGAAAGAACTTGCCACCGCATTCCAAGCCAAGAGCATTCCCATGGTACTGTTCATTCCCTTGGAAGGGCAGCCGATGAAGCAGGTTGGGGCAATGCCGGAAGAGAGTTACAGGAAAATCGTTGAGGAACATCTGCTCAAATGACCCTTTTCACCACAGCGTATTTCCCGAGCATCAGCTACATGGCGCGTTTTCTGAAAGAAGACGCGCCTGTCATTGAAATATGGGAGACCTACCACAAGCAGACCTACCGTAACCGTTGCCGCGTGATGACGGCCAATGGTGTGGAGAGTCTCAGCGTGCCCGTGGTGAAGGTCAACGGCAACCACACCATGACCAAGGACATGGCCATCAGCCCCGTCGAGCCGTGGCAACACATCCATAGCCGTTGCCTGGAGTCGGCTTACAAGGCGGCACCTTATTTCGACCATTACTACGACTATCTGAGGCCCTTTTTTGAAGGCCATTTCGAGCGTCTCATCGACTTGAACGACGCGGCCTTGCAGGCGGTGCTGAAGATGCTGAAGGTCAAAAAGGAAATCGTTCACACGAAGGATTACGTCCGCGAGGCGGAGAACGACCTGCGCGAGGCATTCAGTCCAAAAAAGGCTCTTGAAAACGATTCATTCCCAGAGTATTATCAGGTGTTTAGCACCAAGTTCCTGTTTGCGCCTGATTTGAGTGTGTTGGATTTGGTGTTTAATGAGGGGCCGGAGGCGGTGGATTATTTGAGGAAGGTTTAGTTAGATTCCCTTCGGGAATGGAGTGTTGACATTATATCGAATTGCTAATCCAGAAAACGACACCTTAATACTTTAGAGCATGAACTTCAAAACTAGTTCCTTAAGATACCCATTTGGCAGTTTGGTCATTCCCGTGCGACTAATCTCCTCATGCTCAGCCGTCTTTTTGCGAATGACATACTTTCGCTCTTTTCCATCGATGGTGGCAAGAAGATGAAAATTGCCCTTATATTGCTGTTCAATGCGAGCGTTTTCAATCTTATGGCCATCGGCCCAAAAACTGATGTTTTCTGGCTTTGAATTGACAAGTTCCCAAGACGCAAGGTTCTCGTTAAGCGTGCCTTCAATCGCCGAGATCCACTTCTCTTCCACACCATTTCGTTCTGCAATCTCACGAAATTCCAAAATGGCTTTACCAACCTCACCGATAATACTTTCCGCCTTGCGAATGCCATTTTCGGCGGCTAATGCCAACACATCTTCAAGGGTGATGCTGTCGTACTTTCCACGAATCATCAGGCAATGTCGCGATTCAGGAAGGAAGCCTCCCGAATTGAAAATGTAGGTCAAGTCATAGGCAGGGGAAAGCCTCCATCGACCTCGCTCATCCATGAGGAAAGTAAAGTTCTTGTTATGGTCGTCGGTGTTGTTGGCCAAAATGTTGAAAACCATTCGTCGGAAGATTTCCACACTGTCAAGTTCAGAAAACCGCATTTTCCGACAGACCCATAGCAAACGCTCGTAGCTGTCGGCTTCGGGATAGAGTGCGGCCAAAGTCTGCATGTGTAGTTTCTTCTCCCCCTCCCTGTCAAAACGCTTTGTCACAAAATGTTTGTCGCCTTCAACGTCCATCAGCCAACATGGCATCATTTTTATCCCAGCCTTTATCGCCATTTCATAGTAAGTCATTTCTAATTCTGCCGTCGAACGTTCCTTGATGCCGAATTTCATGATGCAGTACTCAAAGCCTTTCAAGCCTCCAATTTGCCCACTTCGGATGGCACCCGTCTCACTATTGATGGCGATGATGGCCTTGGGCTGCCTTCCGCCTGCCGAAGTGCCAACTGCCATCAAAGCTTGCATGGTAAGTGACTGCTCTGGTTCAATATGGACGTTCTCACGCTGCGTGTAGATTTGCTCGGCCAAGTCAATCAAGGTCTTCAACTTGACGTCTTCCGTGGGATTGAAGTTGTAGGTTTCAGGGAAAAACTCCAGCGCACCCATAGCCCTTTTCCCAACGAAAGCGAGTTTGTCCAAAGACGTGATTTCGCCAGGTTTGATGCCCTGCTGCAATCGCCATTGTTCAAATAGGGCATTGCCCCATGCGTCTGGCAGCGAGTCGGCCAAAAACGGCGGAAGTTTCTGATATATCTTCTCCGAAGCACCAAAAATCGGACGCAGGTTTTGGGGCTGTTTGATGGAAGCATCCAAGGGCGAAATATCAAGCCCTGACTCAATCCACTCGCGGTTGTATTCGAAATAAGGCAAGTGTCGGCGCGGGTCGATGCAGAGTCGCCCGACCTCTCGTCCCCACAGCATCACTTTCAATATCTTTGTTGTCATGTCGTTTCAGTTTTATGTTTTTGTTTTGGTGAAGCATGTCTGACACGCTGTGCTTTTTTCCCGTTCTCTTTCATCAGATACGGCGATTCTGGCAGTTCAGGCATCAATTCATCGATGCCATTGACACAACCAACAGCTTTCAGCAACAATAAAAAAGTGCTGAGCGACAGGTTCGACACCAATCCGTTCTCGAACTTATGGATGGTGTTCACCGTAATCCCCGCATGCTCCGCCACTTCTTTCTGTGTCATACGGGAGCGCATACGGTAGTCCTTGAAACGAGCGCCTAGGAGTTGCACCAACTCGGGTATTGAGTATTCGTAATAATCCGCCATAATACCTTTCACTTAAATCAACATAAATATTATTTTAAGTCAAAATTTCAGCCTTAACTTAACACATAATTGTATTTATTTAACGATGCAAAAATACGGATTATTTTGGAAAAACAGTATTTTTTTCAGAAAAAACTCACTTCACCCGAATCTCGAACCCCGACCAGTCCTTGTTCTCGGTCAGCAGGTCGTAGTAATAGCAGATGTTTTCCTCCGTGATTTTCTCGCCGTCCACTGAAATGATTTGGTCGCCGACCTTGTATTTCTCGTTGCCGTCAAGGAGGCGGGTGATGATTTTCAACTTGCCATCGGAAGCAAGGAATTTGTACCTGAAAGCGTCGAAAGGAGGCACTTCGTCGGTGACATGAGGCCTGACGTATACTATTGGGCCATTATTTTTAGCCGAAATAATCCAGTCAAACTGCGAGATGGCCTTGAGGCCCATGTTGTTGAACGGCAGATTCTTCACATAAGTGATTTCAGCCTCTTTTTCGTTACCACCTAAACTAAACGTTTCTTGCGGGGTACGGACAAACCTCTGCTTACTCACCTGTCCGCCAATAGAGATGCCGTATGATCCTTCATAAGCACAGTCGTGTTCACGAGGGTTCTCAATCCGCTGCTCATCTACCAGCAAAAACCCCGCATTGCCATTTCCCGTGTCAAAAATGCATTCATATTCCACGCCGTTGATTTGTGGATAAACCCACAAGGCATTTCTCTTCATCGCGCACTTGATAGGAAAGAAACCTGACGTGTCAACAGGCTCTGAATAAGGCTTGAAAGTGATTTCACGGTTCGTAAAGTCTAACTTATAATGGCCAATATTGAAGCATTCCGAGCCTAGCAGATGGTGGTCGGAAATGGTACGTTTTTCACAAAGAGGCGGCTCTGGATTCAAGACAGCAAATGCAAATCCTGAGTTGTTCACCCTACTCGTCCCAATCATGACAGGCAGTGTCGTTGCCTTTACCTTAGACTTCTTGTCGGCACCTGTCACCCGATGACGGTAAAACTTCATTCCCTCAGGTTGTGTGCTCGGTGTATACATCATCAGCATCAACGAATTGACGCCCGAATCGTACATCAAAGTATCCGGCTTCCCATTTACTTCGGCCTCGAACAGCATTTGGCCCCCATTCATCACGAAAGGGATGGTGTCGCCGAACCGGACCTCAATCATTTCACCATCATTGTTTGTAAAAGTGTGGATAAGCAATCTCACTGGCAGAAAATAGAAAGCAGCAGCGACCAATATCGCAAGGACAGCCAGAATAATAAGTATTACCTTCTTCCATTTCTTCATTTTCATTAGGTTTTAGTTTTTAATTTAGATTCCCTTTGGGAATGGAGTCAGCATTTAAGTTATACTGCGGCGGCATGAAGATTCTACTTGATAATAAACGCTCGTTGCCGCCGCTTTAATACATACATTCACCTTGCCATTCCCGCAGGGAATCTCATCACTTCTCCGGATAAGCAATCCTAACATGATAAATGCTCATCAGCTTCTTCTTCAGCACCTTACGGCAGGTCTCAATGTCGTGGAGGGTCAAGTCTGTGTTGAGGAACTGCCCCGCCTCCATCTGCTTGTTGATGATGTTGTCGACCAAGTCGCTGATTTTCTTTTCGTCGGGGTCTTTCAGGCTGTGGGAGGCGGCCTCGATGCTATCGGCCATCATAAGGACGGCGGTCTCGCGTGAGAAGGGTTCTGGACCATGATAGGTGAACGGCGTCGGGTCGATTTCCTCGTCGGGATGCGCTTTCTTCTCGTTGATGTAGAAATAGTCGGTGCGGCGTGTGCCGTGGTGGGTGCGGATAAAGTCAATAATGCGTTCTGGGACGTGGTTCTTATGCGCCAACTCGATGCCGTCGGTTACGTGCGAGATAATGATTTCTGCGCTTTCATAATTGGAGAGGTCGTTGTGAGGACTATAAGCTCCATGTTGGTTTTCAGTGAAATACATCGGATTCTTGATTTTTCCCACATCGTGATACAAAGCGCCTGTGCGGGCCAAGAGCGTATCGCCGCCAATCTCGAAGAGCACCTCCTCGCAAAGGTTAGCCACCTGAATAGAATGTTGGAAAGTGCCTGGCGCAGTGGCAGCCAACTCACGCAGCAAGGGCGTATTGGTATTGCTCAACTCCATCAGCGAGAGCGACGTGGTGACGCCAAAGATACGCTCAAACATAAGAATGAGCGGCTGTGCCAATAGGGTGAACAAGGCATTGAGCAACAAAAGGAGAATATCATACCAATCCACTTCGCTGGTCGACAGGAAAGTGAAGGCGACATATACCAGCAAATAACCGACAAAAACGAACAATGCCGCTTGAATGAAACGGTGGTGTGCCCTCGTGTTCGACATGCTGAACACCGTGAGCACCGTGGCCACCAACTGCATGAAAATGAACATGAAAGGATTGGGTACTACCAGCGAAATCAACATCACGGCAAAGACTTGGGTGGAAAACGCCAAGCGCAAATTGAAGAACGAACCCACCATGATGGCCAAAAGACAAACGGGCATCATATAAATCAGCCCTGGGACAAACCTAACCAAAACGAACGACGGCAGAATGATGAGCAGCATGAGTGTCAGCAACAGGACGATATTCCTCAACTCGGCGAAGACTTTTTTGTGCAGTTTGTTGCCATACAAGCCCATCAGCGAAAAGACGAGCGCCACAAGGAACAGCTGGCTCAGCAACACTCGCCTCGACTCGTCGCTCGACATGGAGCGCGAGGTGTACTCATGTTGCAAGGAGTTCAGCACATCGTAGGTATGCTCATCGACCACCTCTCCTTCAGACACAATAAGTTCGTCCTTCTGCACCATGCCGTAGGTCAGCGAAACGGCATTGACAACCTTATCCGTCTCAGCCTTAGTAATTTCGGCACTGTAAAACACATTCTGCCTCAGCGCGCCGGTGAGCAACTCGGATAGCATTTTCTTGTCGAAATGGCTGTCCAAATGCTCCAAAATCACCGCCACAGTTTCAGTAGCCTCGTTCATCGTATAAAAATCGCCATAACGGACGGTGCGCATCACTTTGTTGCGAATGACACTAACCTCGTCTTCAGGTGCCAAATTGCTGGTAGCATTATCATACGCCACAATTCCTTGGTTCTCAATGGAATCATATATTACAAAAAGCTTGTCAAGATTGTTTTCCTTGTCGAGATTGCCATTCCATCTCTCCTCAAAAGCGTTAAACAAGGCATTGCGGGCCGCCGTCATCTCGCCATCATTGAAAACAAAGATGGGCTTCACCTTAGCCGCAGCAGCCTCCGTTTCGGCAGTCAGTGTTTCGTAATCCTTATAAATGGGAAAGTTAAAAGGCGCATACAAGGTCTCATGCTGCCAAGGTTTCGAGAGCTGGTATTCATATTTGAATTTGCCCGTGCGCGGCATCAGCCAACACACCAACACAATCGCCACCAAAAACGCGACCACTTTCGCAATAGTATAATAGTTGTGCCGTATCTTATTGAAAAAGTCCTTTATCCAATTCATAATCAAATGGTTATTTATTTGCTTCGTGCATTAAAATTGGGCTAAATTAAAAATAAAAGTCCAAATGCAAAACAAAAACGCGAAAAATACGCTAATTTAGCGGCTTAAACCGACACGAAAAAAGAACTTGACTATGACTTACGGCATCTGCAACTTATCTGCCATCCCGCTTCGCAAAGAGGACAGACACACCTCGGAGATGGTGAGCCAATTGCTTTACAATGAAACATATACTGTTTTGGACAGGACTAAAGAATGGGTACTGGTGCAAATAGAAAACAGCACTTCTGCGCTCCCGACCGACGACCTTTCGACCCTTCCACAGGATCAAGGTTCAGCGGCCTTCCCCTACCAAGGTTGGATACAAGTGAAGCAGTTTAGCGAAATCAGCGAAGAGGATTTCTACACCTTAAAGAGGAAGAAAATCCACCTCATTAATAAACCTATCGTGGCATACGAAGACAAACTATTGACCTTGGGCACGCCACTCTACGAGCCGCATCCCGATGCCGTTGAAATACCTACTGAGTTCCATCCCAAAATGATGGTGGATTACGCCAGACTGTTACTTGGCGCACCTTATCTTTGGGGCGGTCGCACCGCGATGGGCATCGACTGTTCGGGCATGGTGCAGGTCTGTGCCCGTTTGAGTGGACTTCTCCTTCCCCGCGACTCCTCGCAACAAGTCAAAGAAGGTGATTTGGTGTATTTCCTGCAAGAAACGTTGCCTGGCGACTTGGCTTTCTTCGGCGAGGAGGACGGCCACATCACCCATGTGGGCATCGTCATGGGCAACGAACAAATCATCCACTGTTCAGGTGAGGTCCGCATCGACTACCTTGACCAGACAGGTATATTTAATAAGGAGCGGAATGAACATACACATCGGTTGCAGGTTATTAAACGGATGAAATAAGACCTTTGAGATTCCCCTTGGGGAATGGAGGTTGTAGACACAAAGCAACAAAAACGCACCACAAGTTTTCGTCAATAACTCAAAAAGTATTATCTTTGCGAAAAATTTCGCAACGAAAAATTTCGCAATGAAGAATCCATTTAAATTCGGAACGGTCGTCGAGGAAGAGTTTTTCACTGACCGACAGGAAGAACTGCAATACATCTGCCGCGTAATGGACAGTGAGAACCACCTCGCCCTCATCAGTCCGCGCCGTTTTGGAAAAAGCAGCCTCGTTTTGAAAGCCGTCAAGCAACTAAAACGGCCTTACATCATGCTCAACATGCAGAGCATCACCAGTACCAAAGACCTGTCAAACAGGATTTTGGAATCTGTTTTAAAGCTCTATCCGATGAAAAACCTGAAAGTACTACTACGCAATTTCAGGATTGTACCCACCATCAGCACCAACCCGATGAACGACAGCATTGAAGTGTCGTTCAATCCGTTCAGTAAGGATAACAACGACATGATTTTGGAAGATGTGCTGCAACTGGTCAACGAGGTTAGTACCGAAAAGAAGCGTGTCATCCTCATTTTCGATGAGTTTCAGGAAATCAAGGAGATAGAGAAAGGTTTGGATAAAAAACTGAGAGGTATTCTGCAACTCCAAGACAAGATAAACTGCATCTTTTTGGGCAGCCAAGAATCGATGATGCAGGAGATTTTCAACGACAAGAAGTCGCCATTCTACCATTTCGGCCTCATCATGCAACTGAAACGCATCCCTGAAGACGAGTTTTTCCAATTCCTGAACGAGCGTTTCAGCAAAATCACCACCCAAAGCGAAAGCATCAGCCGAGAAATCCTTCAAGTAACGCGTTGCCACCCCTATTACACGCAACAATTAGCTTTTCAAGTATGGGATGCCATCCAATATCAAAAGATTGGAAACGATGTAGTGAACCAAGCTATCGGTCAATTGGTTCAAATGCACGATCTTGATTTTGAGCGTTTCTGGATCAACCTCAACAAGACCGACCGAAACTCCCTCATGTTGCTTGCGCAAGGCAAAAACCCAATGATGCAGCGCGATACGTCCACAAGCACCTCGTTCAGTTCGCTGAAACGCCTGACCAAGAACGGCTATGCCATTAAGACTGACACATACGAAATTGAAGACCCATTTTTCCAAAGATGGATTCAACAAAACATTTTGCCATCAAATTAAGTTTGTTTTTTCATCGTTACAATCAAAACCTTATATTTGCACCGCGTTTTAAAACCTAATTCAAATGAAAAAAACATTGTTTATTGTATTGGCATTAGCGGCAATCTGCATTATACCGTCGTGCAAGAAAAACCCTGCACAAACCAAAGTCGTTTTCGGCGATTGCAAAGGAATGTCCGTGACATCTTACGACAGTACTTTGTCTATAGAACAATATGCCCATTATTCATGGGGCAACACCGTTGACCTCGACGGCGATGGGCAAAACGACATTCAATTCCATTCGCAGGATGTCGGTTCAGCCGGACTTGGGCACGACATTGTTACGACTCTCAAATGTATAAACGAAAACGTAGCATTGTTGGGCAACATCATCGACCAAGAGAAGTATTTTCACATCGACTCCTCTTCCCACACGCAAGATAGCGTCTGGTGGTCGATTGTCGTGTATAAAACCTACACTTGCGAACAAATTGCAGAAACCGATTCCGTGGTAAGCTCAACAGAAAAACTTACCAACGTTGACCATAGTTTCGGTGATTCTTATGGATTGGATGACTCATTTATGAACACGAATGTCATTCTAAAAAATCGATCATACGAGTATCCAAGCGGGAATGAAACCATCGGAAATGCCACCTATCATTACATGATTCTTGATAAAAATGACTGCGACTTTTTCCCAATGGATGAAGAAAAATACATCGGTTTCAAACTCGCCGAAAACAATCAAAATCGTCTTGGTTGGATGAAAGTCATTCTTCACTACGACCATGTTGAAATATTAGAAACTGCTATACAGAAATAATATTGGATTGCTTCGTGCCTCGCAATGACGCAAAGCGACCCCTAAACATAGAATCTTTAAATCTTAAATCTTCAAATCTTAAATTCTTAAATACCAAACATGAACAACGCACTGATCACATTTGCGAAGCCGGACAATGAGCCTGTAAAAAGCTACAAGCCAGGCAGTCCGGAGAGAATCGAACTCCAGAAGGAACTCGAAAGACAATCCAACGAAATCGTTGAAATCCCCGCCATCATCAACGGCCAGGAAGTCCGCACAGGCGACATGGGCGAGGTGGTGATGCCCCACGACCACAAGCACGTCATCGCACGCTACCACAAGGTAGGCGAAAAGGAAGTCCGCATGGCCATCGACGCCGCCCAAGCCGCCAAGCACGACTGGGAGAACACGCCTTGGGACGAGCGCGCCGCCATCATGGCACGCATTGCCGAGATGCTGGCCACCAAGTACCGCGCCCGCATCAACGCCGCCACCATGCTCGGTCAGTCGAAGAACTGCTTCCAAGCCGAAATCGACAGTGCCTGCGAGACCATCGACTTCTTCCGCTACAACAACCACTATGCCAGCAAGCTTTACGCCGAGCAGCCCGCTTCGGCCAACGACCAGCTGAACCGCACCGAATACCGTCCGTTGGAAGGCTTCGTGTTCGCCATCACGCCTTTCAACTTCACCTCCATTGCCTCCAACCTGAACATGACGCCCGCCTTGATGGGTAACACCACCATCTGGAAGCCCTCGACGACCGCCCTGCTGTCGAACTACACCGACATGCGCATCTTCATGGAAGCCGGCCTTCCCGCTGGCGTCGTCAACTTCCTGCCTGGCAAGGGTAGCGTGATCAGCGGCGTGGCCCTGAAGGACAAGAACTTCAACGCCATCCACTTCACCGGCAGCACCGCCACCTTCAAGAGCCTGTGGAAGACCACCGGCCAAAACCTCGACATGTACAAGGCCTATCCTCGTCTCGTGGGTGAGACTGGCGGCAAGGACTTCATCTTCGTCCACAACAGTGCCGACCCGCAAGAGGTGGCCGTGGCCATCGTGCGTGGCGCCTTCGAATACCAAGGCCAGAAGTGCTCCGCTGCCTCGCGTGCCTACATCCCCGCTTCGATGTGGAACGACGTGAAGAACCGCGTGGGCGACATGATGAGCACCATCAAGATGGGTGACGTGAAAGACTTCACCAATTATGTGAACGCTGTCATCGACGAGGCCTCGTTCGACAACTGCAAGGGCTACATCGACCGCGCCAAGACCAGCAAAGACGCTGAGATCGTCTTCGGCGGCAATTGCGACAAGAGCGTCGGTTACTTCGTGGAGCCCACCGTCATCCTCGCCAAGGTGCCGAACTACGAGAGCATGGTGGAAGAGATCTTCGGACCCATCATCACCATCTACGTCTACGACGACAACAAGTTTGAGGAGATGCTGGACGTGTGCGACCAGAGCTCGCCTTACGCCCTCACCGGTGCCTTCTTCGGCAACTGCCTGAAGGCCCAGAAGATTGCCAACGACAAGCTTCGCCATGCAGCCGGCAACTACTACGTGAACGACAAGCCCACGGGAGCCGTGGTCGGCATGCAGCCCTTCGGTGGCGCCCGCGCCAGCGGCACCAACGACAAGGCCGGCGGCCTGTGGAACCTCATCCGCTGGACCAGCCCCCGTGCCATCAAGAACACCTTTGTTCCTGCTGCCGCTTACGGGTATCCTTTCCTGGCAAAAGACTAATCGTTTGTTTGTAGAGACGTGCCATGGCGCGTCTCTACAACGACAAAACACCAAGAAAAATCCGTCAAAAAGTTTGGCGGATTTTTTTATATATTTGTCGCCTGAAACAAACAAATCTTGCCATGAAACGACTATTCTCCCTTTTTACCGTTTTCATATTGGCCATAGGCATCACCAACGCGCAAGAAACCTATCGCTTTCGCACTGATGTCCCCCAAGGCATCAGCATAAAAAGCAGCACGTCTTCAGGGCTTATGCTACATTACTCCGTTAACGAAATCCTCGTTGCCGACTACGACAACGGCAACACCAAAGGGCAGGAAATCATCATGAAAGGCTGCTTTGGCTCATTTGCCGAGGGTTTGCCCAATTTGCCTTTCGAAAACCGCTATATTGCCATTCCCCAAGGTGCAACTGTCAGTCTTAGCGTCAAGGAGAACCACTGCCAGACCATTAGGGAGGTCGACCTGTTGCCCGCCGCAGAAGTCATGCTGAATAATGCCGATGGGTTGCCTAAGATACAAAAGGATATGAGCGTTTATGGCAAAGACGCCACTTTCCCATCCGAAAACGTTGCCATTACGCAACACACCCAAATCAGAGGTTTGGATGTTGTTATGCTTAACGTGACGCCTTTCCGGTACAATCCCGTACAAAAGACCTTAGAGGTCATCTACGACATGGACATCGAAATCAGCTTTGAAGGCGGCAACGGCCAGTTTGGAGATGCACGCTACCGTAACCCCGAGTGGGACGGCATCTTGCACGACCTGGTCATCAACGACGACATGCTACCCGAAGCGCATTACTACGAGCGGCTCAACGAAGCCATCCAAAACCGAGAAGAAGGATGCGAGTACCTCATCATCACCATTGACGACTCGGCCTTTATGGCTTGGGCCGACACCTTGAAATTATTCCGCACGAAGCAGGGCATACTCACCAAAGTCGCCACCACCGCCGATTGCGGTAGCAATGAACCCGAGGACATCCGTAACTATATCCTCAACGCATACGAGAGTTGGGCCATCCCGCCAGCGGCAGTTTTGCTGTTTGGCGGCAACCAGGTCACACAACCCGAATTCGGCCTCAAGCCTTTTATCTATAGGATGCCCAATAACACAATTTACGATTATCGTTATCCCACCGACAACCCTTTTGCCGACATGAATGGCGACAGCATTCCTGACTTAGCCATCAGCCGCATGGTGGTTTACAATGCTGACGATTGTCAACAACAAGTGGAAAAGCTCATCAATTTTGAGCTTTACCCTCCAACCGACCCTCATTATTACGACCATCCCGTCATCACTTCTGGATACGAGGAAGACAAATGGTTTATGATCACCTCTCAAAGCGTTGATGGCTTTTTGCGCAACCATCTTGCGAAGCATCCTGACAATCAATACATGGTTTACGACCAAATGAACCCAGAGCCCACGCCACCTGACTCCATTTGGTCTACCGACCCCAACACAGAGGCCGTATTGGATTATTTCGGGCCAAATGGCACACAATACATTCCCGCGACCATTGACGGACTCGATAATTGGGGAAACATGAGCGACAATCAACCTCTCATCAACGCCATGAGTGAAGGTGGGTTCCTAACCTTCTACAGAGACCATTCAAGCATCGAAACCTGGGGCAGCCCCTACTTATACCGCAACCACATCCCCTTAATACATAATGAAAAACCAACATTCATTTTTTCCATCGGCTGCCTAACCAACAACTTTTGGGACAATTGGTCAGCCAACATGTGCCTCTCCGAGGCCTTTTTAAGAGCAGAACCCGGGGCCATCGGATTCATTGGGACCAGCAGCGTCACCTATTCCCACTATAACGATATCGTAAGCTGGGGTATGTTAGACTATTTCTGGCCCGACTTCATGCCCACACTTGGCACCCACAACCAGCCCGAATCAGCTTATCCTTCGTTTTCTTTGGTAGCAGGCAAGGTTTTTCTCACACAACAAAGTTTCAGACCGTATTGGACGGAAGGCGTTCATAGGACGCTGAACCTCTTTTCCTATTTGGGAGAGACCTATCTCAACCTTTACACTGAAGTGCCGCGAACCATGGTTGTTTCAGCCGTTGTATATCAAAGAGAGGACATACCCGACTATACAATGACAGTCGAAGAAGGCGCTTTGATCTGCCTCGCCAAAGGCGACGAGGTTCTGCATATCGCCCAAGGCACGGGACAGGCTCAGTCTTTCGTCCTTCCCCAGATGCAGCCTGGCGAGCAGTTTGATGTTACTGTAACCAAACCCAAATGCGTCCGATTCCATCAAAATGTCACCATTATCCCTGCTTCAGGCCCTTATGTCATCATGAAAGACTACGATTTTTATGACGAAAGCTCCAACGACACTCTCGACTATGGCGAAAAAGCCTTTATTGACCTAACCTTGTTCAACGCCGGAGTAGGCATAGCCGAAAACACCCAGGTCAACCTTTCGTGCGACTCACCCTATATAGAAGTCATTAAGGGTACCGCCGACTGCCACCGGTTGGATCACGACGAGCAGATTTCCCTACAAAACGCTTTCATCATAAAAGCAAAGTATGACATTCCCGACCAAACCGAAGTCACCTTCAAAATCTCACTTGATAACGGCATCGTAGTCCAAGAATTCGTATTTCAAAAAACCGTATCGGCTCCGCTACTCCGCATTCAACCCTCTTTTAGCCTTATTACTGCCGACGAGCAACGAACCACCCATATTCTCAATGAAGGCACCACCCTCATCGGCTTCACAATAGCAAACACAGGTCATTGCAAAAGCGGCCCTGTCATGATAGATTTCAACGTGCTGGCACCTTTTGCGACGGTTGAAACGTCTCATTTTGTCATTGAAACACTTTTACCCGACAGTCTTATGCACTTAACCTTCCGTGTTGAGACTCAAACAAATGACTTATCCGGTGCTTGGCTGAAAGCGAGGCTCAGCATCACCGATGGTATTACCGAAGCTATTTATGAGCCTTCAATTCAATATGGAGGCATCTTTGAGGACTTCGAAACCGACACACTGAATCCATTTTTTACTTGGGAAAACTATGTGCATTACCCTTGGTTTTATACTGAAGCCGATGCAGCAGAAGGCCAGCGCTGCTTTGAGGCCACCCCACCTAAAAACAAACCTTCAGCGCTCACATTAAGCTCAGAAGGTTACATTCCTGCTGGGAAAATGTCGTTTTACGTCAAAACAGGCCGCTATGCTTCCAACGCACTTGAAACGCTAATCATCGAAGAAGCAACCGCCTCAGGCAATAAGACCCAAACCTTCTCAAGCGAGGAGTGGAATTATCGTGAAGCCTATGTGTTTACCGAATGCGAAACACTCAGATTCAGGATGAATATGTATGGTGAAGAAGAATTTGGCATCCGCATCGACAACATCTGTTTCCCTCCTCCGCACATTCCTATTATTTTTGCCGGTAACGACCAAATCTCCTGTAAAGGAACCAATATCGAGCTTCATGAAGCCTACGCTTACGATTATGACACTATTTATTGGACTACTGAAGGCGATGGCCTTTTTGATAACAACAATATGGTCAACGCACATTATCACCCAGGTACACAAGATTTTGTCAACGGAGAGGTCACACTAACCCTTCATGCATCAGACAGCATTCATTCAACGGTTAATTCACTGAAAGTGGTTTTGCTTGACGAATTCAATCTGGAAGGCAACATCATAGGCGACAGCATAGTCAACAAATACTCCACCCCCGTTTCTCGCTATTCCATTGATCCACAAGAAGGCATACATTATCTTTGGCAACTCGAACCCGCTGAAGCTGGTTTCATTTATGCATTGAACAACACCGTTGACATCCTTTGGAACATGGACGGAAACAACACTGAAGCCATGCTTTCGGTAACTACAGAAAACGCTTGCCAAGAGGAACCCGTGACAAAGCTAATCAAATTAGTCAGCTATGACACACCCGAATGGCACGCCATTAGTTTCGACCTCTTCCCCAACCCCACTGATGGCAAGGTCAACCTCGTCGTTGGCGAAACGCTGCAAGGCAAGGCCATCATTGAAGTCTACAACCTGTTGGGCGAGCGGATGATGGCAAAAAATACAGGTCGTTTGTTACAAGGCGAGACCATTTCCTTGGATTTAAGTCACCTTGTTTCGGGGCTCTATATTGTCAAATTGAGCACCGAAAACGGGAGTTGCTCAAAGAAAGTGAGCGTCAGGTGACAATTATTGGAAAGTAATTGCTAATTTTGCACCAAATCTAATTAGGAAAACAATGGTAAGCTACAAAGAATTAGGGCTCGTGAACACCCGCAAAATGTTCGCCAAGGCTGTGGACGGCGGCTATGCCATCCCCGCCTTCAACTTCAACAATATGGAACAACTGCAGGCCATCATCATGGCTGCCGTCGAGACCAAGTCGCCCGTCATCCTGCAAGTGTCGAAAGGCGCACGCAACTACGCCAACCAGACCCTGCTGCGCTACATGGCCCAAGGTGCCGTGGAATACGCCAAGGAACTCGGATGCGCCCATCCTGAAATCGTGCTCCACCTTGACCATGGCGACAGCTTCGAGACTTGCAAGAGCTGCATCGACATGGGCTTCTCGTCGGTGATGATCGACGGCTCTGCCCTGCCCTATGACGAGAATGTGGCCCTCACGAAAAAGGTCGTCGACTACGCCCATCAGTTTGACGTGACCGTGGAAGGCGAACTCGGCGTGTTGGCTGGCGTGGAAGACGAAGTAGCCGCCGAAGAAAGCCACTACACCAAGCCCGAAGAAGTCATCGATTTCGTGACCAAGACCGGCGTGGACAGCTTGGCCATCAGCATCGGCACCTCGCACGGGGCTTACAAGTTCACTCCCGAGCAGTGCACAGTTGACCCCGCCACAGGCCGCCTCGTGCCGCCTCCGTTGGCTTTCGACGTGCTTGAAGCCATCGAAAAGAAACTGCCCGGCTTCCCCATCGTGCTGCACGGCTCGTCGTCGGTGCCGCAAGACGAGGTGGACACCATTAATAAATATGGTGGTGCGCTGAAGGCCGCCGTGGGCATCCCCGAGGAGCAGCTGCGCAAGGCCGCCAAGAGCGCCGTCTGCAAGATCAACATCGACAGCGACAGCCGCTTGGCCATGACCGCCGCCATCCGCAAGACCTTCGCCGAGAAGCCCGCCGAGTTCGACCCGCGCAAATATCTCGGCCCTGCCCGCGACAGCATGAAAAAACTCTATGAACACAAGATTATCAATGTCTTGGGCTCGAATGACAAGCTTGAAAACGCTTAAAGCATGAAAAAGCTGAAAGATTTCACCACCATGTTCAACCGCGGCAAGGTAGGCATCACAACGTTCATTGCGGGCGTGATTGTCTATTCTGCCATTGTTTTGGTTGCCGCAATAATCACCTCACTCGTTGAGAAAGAACCTTTCGCATGGAAGGCGTATTTGTCGGTGATTGCGGTAATGGCTGTCGTTGTTTCGGTATGTTATGCCATCACAAGGCTCCTCGCTTTCCGTACCAAATTGTTTTCGAAAATCGAGAACCGCGAAGGTCTTCATGGTGTGAGTTTCATCTTTCTGTTGATTCTATCTTTCGTCTTGTTTGTGATTCTCGCATAAGGCTAAAGCAGTTTTTTCAAGTCAAAAAGAAAAAGTATCGCAAAAAGCATTATTTTTGCGATACTTTTGTTTTAGTGTCGGCACTTCGACAAGCTCAGGGACCTTAACTAGCCGAAAAAGATAAGGTCGTTGAGCCTGTCGAAATGCCACGCATTCAACGTAGTTAAACGCCGACCAACAATTAAACGATTAAACAATCAACACTTCAACATAATGAACCTCAATCCTTTAACCGCCATATCGCCCGTCGATGGGCGTTACCGTTCCAAGACCGTTGAACTGGACGACTTTTTCAGTGAATTTGCCCTCATCCGCTATCGCGTGATGGTCGAAGTGGAGTATTACATCGCCTTGTGCGAACTGCCTTTGCCGCAACTCGAAGCCTTCAACGGCGACTACGACGACCTCCGCGCCATCTACGAGGAATTCCAAACAGAAGACGCTTTGGAAATCAAAGAGATAGAAAAAGAGACCAACCACGACGTGAAGGCCGTGGAATACTTCCTGAAACGCCGCTTCGACGAACTCGGCCTGACCGAATTCAAGGAGTTTCTGCACTTCGGCCTCACCTCTCAGGACATCAACAACACCGCCGTGCCGCTCTCGATGATGGAAGCACACAAACTCGTGGTGAAGCCCGCCTTGGAAGACCTCGTCGACAAGCTGAAAGGCATGGCCGAGGAATGGCGCGACATCCCGATGCTGGCCAAGACCCACGGTCAGCCTGCCAGCCCGACGCATCTGGGCAAGGAAATCTATGTCTTCGTGGAGCGCCTTAATGACCAACTGAAGATGCTCAACAGCGTGCCCTTCACGGCCAAGTTCGGCGGTGCCACGGGCAACATGAACGCCCACAAGGTGGCCTACCCCGACATCGACTGGCCTTCCTTCGCGAAGAAGTTCGTGGAGAAGAGCCTGAAACTCAAGCGTCAGCAGACTACCACGCAGATTGAGCATTACGACTACATGGCCGCCTACTTCGATGCCCTGCGCCGTGTCAACACCATCCTGATTGACCTCTCGCGCGACATCTGGCTCTATGTGTCGATGGAATACTTCAAGCAGAAGATCAAGGCAGGCGAAGTCGGCTCATCGGCGATGCCCCACAAGGTGAACCCCATCGACTTCGAGAACGCCGAAGGCAACCTCGGCATGGCCAACGCCATCCTCACCTTCTTGAGCACCAAACTGCCCATCAGCCGCCTGCAGCGTGACCTCACCGACTCCACCGTCACCCGCAACATCGGCGTGCCGATTGCCCACACGCTGATTGCGCTCAAGTCGCTGATGAAGGGCTTGGACAAACTCTTGCTCAACGAGGACAAGATCCGCCAAGACCTGCAACAGAACTACGCCGTGGTGGCCGAAGCCATCCAAACCATCCTCCGCCGCGAACAAATCGAAGGTGCGTACGAACTGCTGAAAGGCCTTACCCGCACGAACAAGCATATTGACAAGGCGGCTATTGATGCTTTTATTGAAACATTGCCTGTGAGCAAAAGAATTAAAGAGGAATTATACGCTATTACACCGGATAACTATACTGGATACAACTACTAAAAACCGCAAAAATGAACAACGGCTTCATCCCACCGCATGGGCATTACCAAGAACTCCTTTCTTATAAGAAATCAGCTATCGTGTATTCCGCTACGGTCAAGTTCTGCGAAAGATTCATCAGCACCAAAGACAGAACTTACGACCAAATGGTTCAAGCTGCTCGTTCGGGAAAGCAAAATATTATTGAAGGCTCAAAAGCTTCTGGTACTTCCAAAGAAACCGAAATTAAGCTTACAAATGTGGCAAGGGCTAGTTTGGAAGAATTATTGGAGGATTACAAAGATTACATTAAAAACAGGAAAGAGGTTATTTGGGACAAAGATAGTAAAGAAGCCTTGTATGTCAGGAAGCTGGCCTATACGAAAGACGAGTCTTATGAAAACACTTATGAGCAATTTATTGAAACCAGAAGCGGTGTAGTTTGTGCCAACATCATCCTATGCCTAATCCACCAATGCAACTATCTCCTCGACCAACAGATTAGGAGATTGGAAGAAGATTTTATTAAAAATGGTGGTTTAAGAGAAAGAATGTACCAGGCAAGAAAAAACTACAGAGACAATACTCTTCCATTACAAGAAACCTCAGACAACAAGGAAAACAACGAAAAGGAAGAGAAACCCTCCCCACAAAACGACAATAACAATAATGAGAAAAAGGATAGGTGGGCATAAGTCCTATAGGACCTATAAGACCTATAAATGATCAACCAATAAAATCCAAACTATGCAAAGACAGTCCAAAACCTTTTCCCGAGTTTTGTCGTATATAAAGCCCTACTGGGGCAGCATCGTCCTAAATCTGGTCTTCAACCTGATGGCCATTTTCTTCTCGTTGTTTTCCTTCGCTTTGGTGGGACCGTTCCTCACCTTATTATTCAAGGAAGGTGCGGTGGAAGTCATGGCCAAGCCCGAGTTCTCATTCACCTCCGACTATCTGATGGGCTACCTCAACTGGTTCATGAGCAGCCTCATCGCCAGTGGAGGCAAACACCATGCGTTGGTCTTCATGTGCCTGTTGCTGCTTGCTGCCTTCTTCTTCCGCAACTTGGGTCGCTTCTTCGCCTGTTATTTCATGGCCAATGTGCGCGTGGGAGCCGTCCACGACCTGCGCCGAGACGTCTACAACAAAATCCTCATCCTGCCCCTTTCCTTCTACCACAGCCGGCAGAAAGGTGACACCATCGCCCGTATCACCACCGACGTGCAAGAGGTTGAGGTCTCGATTTTGAACTACTTGGAGATGCTCATCAAAGACCCTTTGACCATCTTTTTCTATTTCGCCTTCATGATTACCCTCAGCCCCAAGCTCACCCTTTTCGTACTGATTGTCTTGCCCTTAGCTGGTCTGATTATCGGCAAAGTCGGCAAGATGCTGAAGAAGGAATCAAAGGAAGGACAGACCAAATTGGCGGGCATCATCTCCACCGTGGAGGAAACCATTTCTGGCTTGCGTATTATCAAGGCCTTCAATGCTATACGCTATTCCAGCGACAAGTTTGAAGAACAAAATGCCGATTACACCAAGGTGCTTCGCGGCATCCACCGCAAGCGTGACATGAGTTCCCCGATGAGTGAGTTTTTATCATCAGCTGTGGTCATCCTCGTGCTGTGGTTTGGCGGCAAGCTCATCCTCGGCGGCAACGGCAGCATCGATGCGGGCAGTTTTATCAGTTACATCGTCGTTTTCTCACAAATCATCTCCCCTGCCAAGTCGTTCTCTCAAGGCTATTACAATGTGCAGAAAGGCGTGGCCTCGGCCGAACGCATCTTCGAAATATTGGATGCCGAAGAGGTGATTACTGAGAAAGAAAACGCCCTGCCTATCAAAGATTTCAAAGACAGCATCGAATACAAAGATGTGCATTTCAGCTATGGCAAAGACGAGGTCTTGAAAGGCATCGACTTAAAGATCCCAAAGGGAAAATTCGTCGCCCTCGTCGGCGAGAGCGGTGGCGGCAAATCAACCATGGCCGACCTTTTGCCGCGTTTCTACGAGGTAGGCAGCGGTTGTGTCAGCATCGATGGTCACGACATCCGCGACTACAAGATCGGTGACCTACGCGGCTTGATGGGTGTGGTGTCACAGGAGACCATCCTCTTCAACGACACCGTGTTCAACAACATCGCTTTCGGTATGAAGGATGTCTCGAAGGAACAGGTCATCGAAGCCGCCAAGATTGCCAATGCGCATGACTTCATCATGGAGCAGGAACACGGCTACGATACCCGCATCGGCGACCATGGCATGAACCTCTCTGGCGGCCAACGCCAACGTTTGAGCATCGCTCGTGCCGTGCTGAAGAACCCGCCCATCCTCATTTTGGATGAAGCCACCTCTTCTTTGGACACCGAGAGCGAACGATTGGTGCAGGATGCCTTGTCGAAGGTGATGAGCCAGCGCACCTCTATCGTCATCGCCCACCGTCTTTCGACCATCCAATATGCCGACGAGATTGTGGTGCTACAGAAAGGCCAAATCATCGAGCGCGGCAAGCACGACGACCTTATCGCCCTTGGCGGTGTCTACAAGAAACTCTCTGATTTGCAATCGATTGGTTAAGTTAAGTATCTATTCAAAACAAATGGCTTCTTTGACTATGACCATTGACCATGACTATGACCACCTCTACGAATCGGAGAGTTCTCACTTCTTCTCAGACCAGAGACCAAACGTTCGATGGAATAGTCATGGTCATAGTCAGAAGCCATAGTCAAAAAAAATCTTGTGTCGAATATGCTAACTAAATAGGCTTATCTACTTATGAAAAAGCGTTTTACCTTCACAACTGGCGAACACTTCGAAGCTGACCTTGAAGACTTGCAACGCCTCTTGCGCGACAATCAGCAGTATTACGAAAACTATCAGGATGTCCTTGGTTCGCTTGAAGACGACGACTATGTGGCCCGTGGCAATGGTTTCTGCGACCGCAAATACAGCGACGACTTCATTGAGGGGCAACTGGAAAAGTATGCGCAGCGGGTGAAGGAAATCCAGAGATGGATTGCGGAGTGGGAATTATAACAAATACCAACATCATCAAAAGCATTGAAAATGAAAAAGGCAAGGATAGATTACAGTGTTGATATGGGGTTTGTTCTCAAACAATTATTGGAATGCACAGGGATTGATTATAAGGAAGAATTGGAAACCATTTTTAAACAACTCGCGGTTGAACCATCCAATCTTGTAAAACAAGAACTCGGATTTGTTCCTCCTTATTTTGGAAAAGCCGATATCAAGCTGATTATCATCGGGCAAGACCCCACTATCCAAAATGTGGAACGACGCAAAAACATAAAATGCACCCTAAATTTAGATAAAGCTGGATCTTTGACAAGGTATGTTGAGCAAATTTGTGAAGGATTGGGAATTACTATAGAAAATGTATTTGCCACCAATATTTTCAAGTATTTCTATACAAAGCCACCAGCGCAAACATTTAACATACTCACAAAACACTTATCTCCCAATCTTGACTTATTAAAAAGAGAGTTATCGTCATTCCAAAGTGTTCCCATAATCACATTAGGAGAACCCGTTTTGAAACTATTGACAAACGATCGTGCTAAAGTCCTCTATTATTGGGGATATGATTCAAAAACCAAAGCCTCTAATGGCGTCTTTACTTCTGTGAAAGCTGCTGAAAACAAACTAGGCCAAATTATCTACCCATTTTGCCACCAACCGAGTCTTCGTAAGCATTTTTACAAAGACACTTTAGATCTGTACACCCATTATGTAAAAGACAGTAGTAATGGGGTACACTCTTCTCATTAACAAGAACAGGAACAATTATGGACACCTTTTCTTATAGAGGTATCCTTTTTGCTCCCAAACCGGCATCTCTCGGCTGACGATGATGCTATAGAAGCGGTTGAATGCAGTTTCAAAAGGTTCATTTGCCACAGCATTCCAGCCTCGTTCAGCCACGCCAAGTGCTTTGGGAAGCATCTGGTAAGTGGCATCGTCAAAACTGCGAAGTTGTGAAGACCAAAGCTGCGCCTGCACGCCGATGATGTCACCTTTGTAATCATTGGGATTCAAAGCGAAAGTTTTGCGCTCGTCGACATAGCCCGCCCAAGATAGGCCGATTTCTTCGGGGGAATCGCTATAGGCCAGATCCAAATAGGTGTAAGCTGCTGGAGAGAGCACCACGGGGAAACCCTCGATGCCTTCTGTGTTCCAGACATTGATGAAATAGAGCGAGTTTTTGAGTCTCTCTTGTGTCTCAGGTTCCAACCCTTTGGCAATGTCTTCCCATCCTGCCAAGCGGATGCCGCGTGCTTCGGCAAGGTCAAGCATGCCATTGATAAAGGTTTCCTTCATCTCGCGGCGGTCTCGACCCGACCACGCCCCTTCTGGCACCTCGTCGCCACCGATATGGATGGCAGGAAGAGGAACGCCTGCTTCCTTATGCAAACGAATGACCTCGTCGAAGACAGCACCGTAAAACTTATAAACACTCGGCATGTAAACGCTCAACACATTATCTGTGAAGTCCTGTGCCGACCAGTAACGCGAAGTGTCGGCAGGGTCCTGCAAGCGGAAACTGCTGTCGCCCGTGCGCCGCTCGTAGGCCTGCATCGCCTTGATGGAAGCCCGAGAATGGCCCGGCGTGTCGAATTCGGGAATCACCATGATGCGGCGGTCCCAAGCATAGCGGAGAATCCGTTGGTATTCCCTATCCGTATAAAAAGAGGTGTTGCCGATTTTTCCATTGGCGGATGGCTTTAACGCGCAAGTTTCCTGCAAATTCCAATCAGGCAACGCATGGTGGGCACCAAATTCGGTCAGCTCCGAATAGTCCTTGATTTCCAAGCACCAAGATTCGTCATCGGCAACATGGAAATGCAAGGTGTTGAGTTTCCATGAGGCCATCAAGTCGATGATTTCGAGCACCTCGTCCACCGAACGGAAGTCGCGCACCACATCGAGCATAAAGCCACGGTAAGCGTAATCAGGCCAGTCCTCAATGGTCATCGGCGGCAAAGGGCGCGGCAACTTGGAGAGGGTGGTTTGAGCATAGAAAGCACCGTCTTCATCATCAGCATCCACCTTTGGTTCTCCATCTTCCCCTATCGTAATACGATACCATCCAGCAGGATGTGTTTCAAGCGTTTCCATGGTTCCATAACTGACCCGCTTGACTTGCGGAATGATGTCGGCAGGTTGGAGTTCATAGTTGCTAGCAAAACTCCCTTCGTCGTTTTCAGTTTTAGGATGCGCCAAAAAATGATACCGCACTTCCATTGGGGTGTCGGGCCTCCCCTGCTGCTGCAGGACGAAGGCCTCGGGCACCCAGGAATGCCTTGGCAACGGGCGGCCGTAATACTTTAAGGTAACCGTTCCGCATTCAGGAATGTCGATGTACCAGGAAGTTCCCTGGTAATGGTTCATCGTGGGTCCCTCCACGGAGGTCTTGCCGTCGAAAAGCTCTTGGAACCACACGCGCGAACCTTCGGGTACATCATGCAGCACAAGGGTATGCAAGGCACGGCCATCGGGCTCTGCTGCACCTTCAGTCCAGTCAGCTGACGGCACACGACCGCATGCTACTGCCAAAAGCAAAAACAATATGAACGATGCCGTTTTTCGCATAATATGCGTCAAAAAGCCATTTCCTTAGCCACACGCGCCGCCAAGCGGGCGTTGTTCAGCACCAGCTGGATGTTGGAAGCAAGGCTGTCGCCACCCGTGAGGTCTTTGATGCGCGCCAACAGATAAGGCGTTGTCTCTTTGCCGTGAATGCCTAACCTCTTGGCATCTGCCACTGCCTCATCGATGGCGGAATTGATGCGATCGGCATCCATGGAATACTCCTCGGGGATGGGGTTGGTGACCAACATGCCACCGCCGAGTCCCATCTCCTGCTTGGCGATGAAAGCCTTGGCCACTTCCTCGGGAGTGTCGAGGCGGTAATCCACCTTAAAGCCGCTCTTACGGGTATAAAAAGCGGGCAACTCCTCCGTGCCATAGCCAATCACTGGCACTCCCTTGGTCTCAAGGTATTCAAGCGTTAGTCCCAAATCGAGAATCGATTTGGCTCCTGCACAAATGACCATGACGGGAGTGCGAGCCAGCTCCTCCAGGTCGGCGGAGATGTCCATGGTGGTCTCTGCACCACGGTGCACGCCGCCCACGCCACCTGTGGCAAACACCCGGATGCCTGCCAATGCCGCAATGATCATTGTCGTGGCCACCGTCGTGGCGCCATCTTGTCCGCGTGCCACGAGCACAGGCAGGTCACGGCGCGAGGTCTTGGTGACAGCGATGCCTTTCTTGCCCAGATATTCAATCTCCGACGGGGTTAAGCCTGCCTTCAGGCGGCCTCCGATGACGGCGATGGTGGCAGGCACTGCCCCCTCATCACGGATGGTCTGCTCCACCCGCAACGCCGTCTCCACATTCTGGGGGTAAGGCATTCCGTGGGATATGATGGTCGATTCGAGAGCCACGACGGGCTTCCCGTTTTGCAATGCTTCAGCCACTTCGGGCGAGAGGTCAAGGTATTTGTTCATATTATTTGGTTCTATTTTAAATTTCAATTGTTTGACACGGGACTTAGGACTTTGGACTTAGGGACTTGGAACTATTTGACCATGACCATTGACCATGACCGCTATCATGGGAATGCTGAAAGTGCAGCTCCTGGTTGAAGCGGTCATTGTCATAGTCACAAGTCATAGTCCCGCAGTCTTGAGTCTCATATGTAAATTACTTTTTCTCATCTACTGACTTATTGCTGATTTACGGTATCAGGACTTTCAATGTTATGTTTTGCACAGAGCAGGCCGATATGCGCGGCTTCTTCGATGGTGGATTTTGGACCAGCATGGATGATTCCAGCCATGAGCGCGTCGCCAGCGCCAGTGGCATTCACCACCTGGCAAGGCAGAGCAGGAAAATGATATTTGGTGTCACCCTCAGCGACCTCCAACCCATCTGCTCCGAGGCTGACAAATCGCCTATCGACACCTTGCAAGTCGGCAAGAATGGCATTTTCGATTTGATTGCATTTCAGCGTGAAGAAATGCTTTTTGACCGACATCGCCATGGCCTCTTTGATTTTGGGGGCCTTGGCTCCCGAAACCGCATCCACATAGAGCGGCTTGTCGGCATGGTCTATCAGATAAGCCAAGGTTTCCACGGGGATATTGGCATCGGCCACAAAGGCATCGACATCACCCAACTTTTCCATTTTGGGTGCAAGCCATTCGGGAGTGATGCCATCGGCAGCAGCCATATCCGCCACGCCACCAACCATCTCGCCGTCGCAGTCGTTGATGCTCAAGAAACAAGAGCGTGCACCTGTGGCGGCATAGTCGCAGAGGTTGATGTCGATGTGGGCTTTACGGCAACTCTCTGCCGTGAAACGACCGAAGTCGTCGCCGCCGAACAAGGTCAGAAAGACGACCTCGTCACCCAGCAGCGCAAGGTTATGGGCAATGTTGCGCCCTACCCCACCGGCAGTCAGGCGCACCGTGCCAGGGTTGGAGTCGCCAGGCACAAAGGCACTGAAGCTCGTGGCGATAATGTCTGCATTCGTTCCGCCAATCACACAGATTCTCATGATGTTTTATAATTGCGGTTCTCATTGGCGCAAAAATACGAAAAAGTATAGATTCCACAAGTATTGGAATGACCTACAAGTCTAAAAAATCATGCGTATTCATAGTGGTATGGGTAAATTTTGCACACACCACTATTTGTCAATGAAAATAACGTGAGTATTTTGCACGTTAATAGATAAAACTGAACCTCATGTCACGGAACAACGAATTCTTTCATGCCTGCAAGGTCGATAATTGGTACATCTTTGAGCATACCGAATACGAATGGGACGACATCGTGAACGCCTTCATTGCGGGAGGCTTGTATGCCGATAGAAACCCCAGAATCCAATGGGTGAAACTCACCGATGAATCAGTCAAGGAATTGTTTGACTACGCGAGATACTTGGTTTACCGAGCGGACTATGACGAATACTATGTCCTTGACGGAACGACCATTAAAGAAACTTTCAACGAAGGGAAATACACCCATGCGAAGTTGATTGAAGGGCCGGGGATGATTTGAAATCTGAGCTTTTTTAGTTTGATTTAGCCTGTGCAATAATTTGGCACAGGCTCTTGTTTTCTTTGCAGCGTAGAAACAATAAAACCTAAATGCAATGAACGATTATTATGGAAGCGTCCCTTTAGAGGAATACGAACAAATCCTGGCCAACCGCGATTATTGGGACAACATTTCTGGCGAATGGCAAATGCGTTCAAAAATGGAAGACAAACTTGTGCGATTAGGGACATTCGTACAAAGAGGCGGCGACCTGAACCGTGTGATCGTCCTTTATGCAGAAGGGCGGGAATACACCTACCGCGTGACGATACAGCATTGCATAGAGCGGTATCTTGAAGCATTAACCAAGAAACGCATTCAGAATCTGACACTTCGCTTGTACAAACTCGAAAGAGAAGAAGCGGTAAAACTGCTTTCCGAAATGTTGAAAGCGAGCATCGGCGTTGATTTCAGGTACGACAAATACACCTCAAGGCAAATTTCTTTTGGCGTGCTTGACACTAGGAATCTGGATGCCGAAGGAATACTCTCTGCAATTGAAAAGGAGCACCAAGAAACACATCCTAATGAAACAACTGTAGCGGTTCGAGCAAGGGTTCAAGGATGGCTGCGGGAGAGTTTATGGTGAGGAAGAACAATTGTTTCTTTAAAATATGATGTCCTATTGAAACTTTTTATATTTTTGTAACACTTATTATTTGAACGATAAAAAAGGGTAGGAATAGAAAATAATATAATCAAAAGGAGTCATGTCAAACAATTTGAACATTTGGAAAGCATCACAAAGTCCAAAGTTTTTTTCCAAAAACGAAAATGAAGAGTTGTTCGATAGGCGATGTATTTGTGTACATCCAGACACTTCAGCAAAAGGGAAATCTTCAGTTTCCCAAGGCGAAGATTTTTGCAATGTAAAAAAGGGCGATTTTTTCTATCTATGTTATGGAAATTCATGTATTCGATTGTTTGGGATGTTTACTGGAGAAAGCCAGCCTAGTTTGCTCCTTGGAAAAGAAGATTGGTTAGAACAGAAATACATATTGTATTTTGAATCTATTTCAGAACAAAAATATCATGGACCAACTAGTTGGTGGACTCCAAATGACAATTCGACATTTACTAGGGTTAATGATATTGATAGTTTTGAGAAATGGATATTGATACCTTTTTTCCAGAAAACACTTAACGAAATAGAAATAATCGGAAATATGAAAACATACGAAAAGTTACTGCTAAACAATCACAACCTTATTCTAACAGGCGCCCCCGGTACAGGCAAAACCTATTTGGCAAAGCAGATTGCAAGACAGATTGTGTCTAAAACAGAAAAAGAAAAACCAATAAATGTTTTGAAAGAAGCAATAGAAAAATACGTTGCTGAAACAGGAGAAGAAGAAAAACGTAAAAACTTATTGGACGACTTTTTAAGCATTTATCCAAAAGAAAAATTGCAAGAAATGTCACTTGAAGAGTACTGTATAGGAAATAGCGATGTTAACAATAATAACTTTTGTTATTGGATGGAACGTAGATTGGAACCACTAGGCCGTTATTTTCCAGGTTCGTCTAAATCATACTTGATTTATTGGAATAAAACTGATGAAGAATACAAAGTGCATGGGTATCTAAAAACATTGTCAGACAAACCAGAAGAGGTAATGAAAACTCTAGCAAAAGATATTTCGAATATGGTTGTCAATGACGATCCATTATCTATGGCAAAAAAAATAGGTGAATCATTTATATTAAAAATCTTATCCATATATTATCCCAACGAATATGCGCCTATTAATAGTAGAGTGCATATCAACAATATTATCTCATTGTTTGGTATTCAATGTGACAATGATAACGTCTTCGACCGAAACAAAGCAATTTATAGGTTCTACAAAGAGCAAATACAAGAGAAGCAGATTTCTCCATGGGCTTTTATGTCCATACTTTACAATAACTTTAACATTAAAGACGGAGAGGTGATACAAGATGGAGTCATTAAAAAAGAAGGTGACTTTTGCATAGTTCAATTCCACCCTAGTTATGACTACACAGATTTTGTGGAAGGTTTAAGGCCCAAGCAAGACGAGAATGGCAATATGGGCTTTGAGCGAAAAAATGGAGTTTTTAAAGACTTGTGCATCACCGCGATAAAAAACCCAAACAAAAAATATGTGATGATTATTGACGAAATCAATCGAGGAGAAATTTCCAAGATCTTTGGTGAATTGTTTTTTTCCATTGACCCTGGATATAGAGGCGTGGAAGGGTTGGTGAAAACTCAATATCAAAATCTTGTTGAAGAGGACGATGAATTTTATGACGGGTTTTATGTTCCAGAAAATGTCTATATTATTGGCACCATGAACGATATTGATCGTAGTGTCGAAAGTATGGATTTCGCTTTTCGTCGTCGGTTTGCTTTTAAGGAAATCACGGCAAAAGACAGTCAAAAAATGCTTTACTCCGATGAAGCATGGGGAAAAGACAACAATGGTGTTTCAAGAAAGCCAAATGAAGAAGAGCTTAAGAAAATAAAGGAAAAGATGGACGCCTTGAATAACTTGATATGTCCCGAAAAGAAGAATGGGGCCTCTGAAGAAGGCATAGATGGACTTTCGTCGGCTTACCATATTGGCGCCAGCTATTTCTTAAAACTTGTCAATTACAATAGCGATGGCACTTATGATTATGATCAGTTGTGGGACAATCATTTAGAAGGATTGTTACTTGAGTATATGCGTGGAATGCAAGGTGTGGAAGATAAGATTGGAAAACTAAAAGCTGCTTACAATAAATGAATCTGCTTCAAATAACGGATAATCATGATTGGAAAAAAATAGCGGATTGTATTCCTAGACAAGAGCAAGAATTCAATTTAGAAGCAGCCAAGTCAGACATATCTCTGATTGCTAATAAACAAATCGGCAATTTAATTACGGAAAACAATCCCAATCTCTTGGTTTTTCCAAGAGATTTGCATCGTTATGGCGATGAAATCAGTGAAAACGGCATCCTTTCCATTCGTGGTGACGAAATCACCACTGGAAATGTTATGGGCTTTGTTGGAATCAATGATACCCAGCTGGATATCAAATCCCGTTTTACAAAAGTGGATGGTGAAGACTTCTTTTTGCATTATTTGTTACAAAAAGTATTCTCCATAAATCTGTTTGATATCAAGCACTCTACTACTCAAAAACCTGTCTTTGATTTTCTCCTTTATCTGTTCCCGTATTTCTTGAAAAAGGCTTTGGCTCAAGGTTTGTTTAAGAAATATCAAAGATTTGAATATAATGATGCTAATATTAAAGGGCCTATCAATGTAAGCCGTCATATCCGAGAAAATATTCCATTCAAAGGAACTGTAGCCTATTCAACTAGGGAGCATAGTTATGACAATGACATAACACAATTGATTCGTCATACAATTGAGTACATAAAAACAAAAGAATTAGGAGTCTCTGTCCTAAACAATGATAAAGAAACAAAAGAAGGCGTTACCCAAATAATAATGGCAACACAAACATACAATTCGAGGGAGCGTCTTCAGGTAATCAATAGAAATCTAAGACCTATTCAACACCCCTATTATTCTGCTTATACGGAATTACAGAAACTGTGTCTGCAAATTCTTCGCCATGAATCCATAAAATATGGGCGAGACAAAGATAAAGTTTATGGGGTTTTGTTTGATGGTGCTTGGCTATGGGAGGAATATTTGAATAAAGTTTTTGAAGAGCATAAACTATCTATTACACACGCAAAGAATAGGACTGGAGAAAACGGTATTCAGTTATATGAAGGAGGAAAGAAATGTTATTATCCAGACTTCTATAGGCAAGTTAAAGGTGATGCTGAAAAATCATTTGTATTTGATGCTAAATATAAGCGATTGAATAAAGATAAACATATAGATGAACAATCAGGGAGCAATGCCATTTCGATATGTCATGATGATTTATTTCAGATGATAACATATATGTATGTTTTGCCAGCAAAACATTGCGCCTTATTGTATCCATTAGAAACAGAAGAACATACAAGTCTAACAAGGGTTATCAAGTCTGAACCTCGCAAGTTGAAAGGTTATGAAGGAGAAATTTCCGGTTATGGATTAAGGATTTCAACAGCAATAGAAATGATGGAGTTTTGGAAAGAAATGAAAGAAATAGAACTTGACCTATCGAATCAAGTTATTGAAGATATGCTAAAGCAATAGCCTGTGCAATAATTCGGCACAATCTTTTTTTATCTTTGCCGCATAAAAAAGCTATCATCATGTCCAAAAACCAAATCAACAAATACGTCTGGCTCGTAGAGACGCTCTATCACGCCAAGAAAATCACACTGAAGGAAATCAACCGCAGGTGGCTCGAAACCGATTTGAGCGAGGGGCTGGAGATTCCGCGCCGTACGTTCCATACATGGAAGAACGCGGTGGAAGATATGTTCGGCATCGTCATCATGTGCGACAAGAGCGACGGCGACCGCTATTACATCGAGAACCGCGAGGTGCTGGAGGATGATGGCCTGCAACGCTGGCTGCTCAGCACCATGTCGGTCAACAACACGCTGTTGGACAACAAAGCCCTCAGCGACCGCATCCTGTTGGAAAGCATCCCCTCGGGACAGTACTTCCTCGCCACGGTCATGGAAGCCATGAAGAAAAGTAAAATACTGGAAATCACCTACAAGGGATATTGGAAGGAGCACGAAAACACTTTCAAAGTGGCACCTTATTGCGTGAAGCTGTTCCGGCAGCGGTGGTACATGGTGGGCAACAGCGTCTATGAAAACAAAATCCGCATCTATTCCTTAGACCGCGTTTTGGAAGCAAAACCGACGTCCGAGCCTTTTGTATATCCCAAAGACTTCAGCCCCGAGGCCTTTTTTGAAGGCTGTTTCGGTGTCATCCGAGGCGACGGAACCCAAATAGAAACGGTGAAGCTTAAGGTGAGCGCCAACCAAGCCAACTACCTGCGTTCCCTACCCTTGCATCCTTCACAAAAGGAGCTAGTACATACAGGCGAATACAGTATTTTCTCCGTCGAGGTGCGGCCTACCTTCGACTTCCAACAGGAACTCCTCTGGAACGGCGACGCACTTGAAGTGTTGGAACCACTTTGGCTGCGAAAAGAAATGGCGGGCGTGGTGAAACGGATGTGGAACAATTACAGCAAATCATGAACTCCTTCGCCGCCATAGACTTCGAAACCGCTAACAACGAACGCACCAGCGTGTGCAGCGTCGGTGTGGTGATTGTAAAAGAAGGCGAGTTTGTGGACTCGTTCTATTCGCTTATTCAGCCTGAGCCGAATTATTACCTGTATTGGAACACGCTCGTCCACGGCATCACCAAGGAGGACACCGAGGATGCGCCTGTGTTCCCGTATGTCTGGCAAAAGATTGAGCCGCTTATTGAGGGTCTGCCTCTCGTAGCGCACAACAGCCCTTTCGATGAAGGCTGCCTAAAAGCCGTGATGCGTTGCTACCAAATGGATTACCCCGACTATCAGTTCTACTGTACCTGCCGCGCCGCACGCAAACATTTCGGAAAGCAGCTTCCCAACCACCAGCTGCACACCGTGGCGGCAGCCTGCGGCTACGATTTAATCAACCACCATAACGCCTTAGCCGATGCTGAAGCTTGTGCTTGGATTGCGCGGGAGATTTTGTAATTCCATTCGGAATTTATTGTAGTTTTGCAGAAAATTCCGAATAGAAATGGTCATCAAATCGGAATTTATTGTAATTTTACAGAAAAATCAGAATAAAATTGGTTCCAATTCGGAATTTATTGTAATTTTGCAGAAAATTCCGAATAGAAATGGAACAAACTTATATCAAGCGCGAAACTTACCTCCAAAAACTCATCGACCGAATGGACAATGGCGAAGTGAAAATCGTCACCGGTCCAAGGCGATGCGGAAAGTCGTGGCTCCTCAAGCGCATCTTCAAAGATTATCTGGTCTCCAACGGTGTAGCCGAAGAAAGCATCATCATCGTTTCCTTCGACATGGATGATGAAGAAGAAATGTATGGCGACCTCACCGAACGTGGCGCCTTGAAAGAGTTCCTTTACAGCCGCATCACTTCTCCAAAAACCAATTATTATGTCATTTTAGACGAAGTACAAGAGGTGGAAAGTTTTGAAAAGATTGTCAACGGTCTGAATGCCAAGGACAATGTGGATGTTTACATCACTGGGAGCAATTCACATTTCCTTTCTTCCGACATCCGAACCATCTTCCGCGGTCGCGGTGATGAAGTGCGAGTTTATCCTCTTTCATTCAAGGAGTTTTGCTCAAACAGGACCGAGCCTATTAACGAACTTTGGAAAGAATATTACACCTACGGGGGCATGCCCGGATTGCTCAACCACCATACTCCCGAACAAAAAGTGGCTTATTTGCAACGCCTCTGGAACAAGACCTACCTTGACGATGTGGTGGAACGCAACCATGTGAAAAACCGCGAAGCCCTTTCTGCGCTTGCCGATGCGCTATGTTCCTCCATCGGTTCCTTGACCAATCCCAACCGCATCAGCAATGTGCTGCAAAGTGTTCAAAAGACCAAAATCGACCCAGAAACTGTTGGAAACTACATTGATTACCTTGAGGAGGCCTTCCTTTTCGAAGGTGCAAAACGCTTCAACATCAAGGGAAACAAATATTTTGAAAGCATTAAGAAATACTATGCCGTCGATGTGGGACTGCGCAATGCCAAACTCAATTTCCGTCAGCAAGAAATCACTCACATCATGGAAAATGTCATATACAACGAATTGAGGATGAAGGGGTTCAGTGTCGATGTAGGATTGGTGGAAAGTCGCGAAATGCGTGAAGGCAAGATGGCCTACATACAATATGAAATCGACTTCATCGCACAAAACGGGATGGACAAGTACTATATCCAATCCGCCTTCAAGATGAACGATGCCGAAAAGCAAGAAAATGAAATCCGCTCGCTGCAAAAAGTGGACGACAGCTTCAAAAAAATCGTCATCACTGGAGACGACATCGCCACCTATACCGATGCAAAAGGCATAGTATATATGGGATTATTTCAATTTTTAAAGGGAGAATTATTATGAACACAAAACAAGCCTTAGACCTACTCAAAGAAGGTAACGCCCGTTTTGTTTCAGGAGCATTGGCACAAAAAGACGACTATGCAACATTGCGGGAGCAACTCAGCGTCGGCCAACATCCTTTTGCCGTGGTGCTGTGCTGCTCCGATAGCCGTGTGGCACCTGAAATCATCTTCGACCAGAAACTCGGCAACCTCTTCGTCATCCGCAATGCGGGTAACATTGTGGACGAAGAAGTGCTTGGCTCCATTGAATATGCCGTCGAACATCTGGAGACGCCACTGGTGGTGGTTATGGGACACTCAGCCTGTGGTGCGGTCACTGCAACCTGCCAAGGCGGTGACTTGCCTGGTCACATCCTTGATTTGGCCAAACGCATCATACCTTCCATCAACAAAAACTGCTGCATTGATGACAATGCCCGCAGTCATGCCAAAAGGATGGCACAACTAATCGAAGACGACGAAATCGTCCATCATGTTGGCGCCAAAGTCGTTGCAGCTTTTTACAATCTCAAAAACGGAAAAGTGGAATGGCTGTAACGCAGTTTTCCTTATTTTTGTCGTCTCATTCATAGAAAACAGACCATGAAAACAAACACAAAACACATAACCTTAGCGTTAATCGCCTCAATTTTGACCTTTATGACCGCCTGCAACCAAAAAACTCCCGTTGACCTTATCGTTCACAATGCCAATATCTACACCGTAGACGACGATTTCTCCAAAGCCCAAGCCTTTGCCGTGAAAGACGGTAAGTTTGTCGCCGTCGGCGATGAAGAAACCATCATTCGCCAATACGCCGCCAAGGAAACCATCGACGCCCAAGGTGACGCGGTGTATCCTGGCTTCATGGATGGACATAGCCACTTCACGGGGTACGGCGAGAACCTCGTCCGTTGGGCCGACTTGAAAGGTTGCCGCTCCTACGATGAAGTCATCGAACGCCTCAAAGTACACGACAGCCTCTACCCTGCCGAATGGCTCTTGGGTCGCGGCTGGGACCAGAACCTCTGGGAAGTGGCCGAGTTCCCCGATAACGAAAAGCTTGCAGAGGCCTTCCCCAACAAGAAAGTCCTGCTGACCCGTGTGGATGGTCATGCCGTGTTGGTTTCCAAAGAAGTTCTTGCTTTGGCCAATATTAACGCGAACACTAAGATGGACGGTGGTATGGCCATCGTCAAAAAAGGTCGTTGCACAGGTGTGCTATTGGACAACCTCGCCGATGCCGCCAAAGCCTTGGTGCCCAAGATGGAGACCGCGCAGAGCATCCAAGCCCTACTGAAAGCGCAAGAAAACTGCATGAGCGTCGGCTTGACTAGCGTCACCGATGCGGGACAAGACATCGCCACCATCGAGCTCATCGACAGCCTACAACAGGTGGGTCAACTCAAGATGCACATCAACGCGATGGTCAACCCCGATGATGAGACGATGGACCATTTCATGCGTCAAGGTGTCATCGACAAGGAAAGGCTCACTGTCCGCAGCGTGAAGATCTATGCCGACGGTGCCTTGGGTTCACGCGGCGCGAAACTACTTGAACCTTACTCCGACGACCCGACCAACGACGGTTTGATTTTGGAAAGTGACGAGTTCTACCGTCATGTCTGCCAGAAAGCCTACGACGCCGGCTACCAAGTGTGTTGCCATGCCATCGGCGACGGTGGCGTGCACCATATTCTGGACATTTACTCCGAATACCTGAAAGGCCAAAACGACCTCCGTTGGCGCATCGAGCACTCGCAAACAGTGGCCGACACGGACTTCCAACGCTTTGGTGCATTCTCCGTCATCCCTTCCATCCAAACCACACACTGCACCTCCGACATGGACTGGGCCGATGAGCGTCTTGGCGAGCGCATCAAGAATGCATACGCATACCAACAATTGCTGCAGCAAAACGGCTGGGTCATCAACGGCACCGACTTCCCCATCGAGGACATCAGCCCCATATACACTTTCTATGCCGCCGTGGCCCGCAAACACTTGGACGGCACGCCTGCCGAAGGCTTCCAAATGGAGAATGCCTTGACTCGTGAACAAGCCTTGCGTTCCATCACGATTTGGGTGGCCAAAGGCTGCTTCCTCGAAGGCCGAAAAGGCAGCATAGAAGTTGGAAAAGACGCTGATTTCGTGATTCTTGACAGAGACCTAATGACCGTGGCTGAAAGCGAAATCCCCATGGCTAAAGTGAAGATGTGCCACATTCACTAACCCAACCTAAAACCTTATGGAAAACCCTGCCGAATTCGACTATATCCTCATCAAAGACGCGACCGAAAACAACCTGAAACACGTCACCGTCAAGATTCCGAAACGGCAAATCACCGTGGTGACGGGCGTGTCGGGGTCGGGAAAGTCATCGTTGGTGCTGGATACCATCGCAGCTAAGTCGCGGCGGGAACTCAATGACACTTTCCCTTCCTTTACGCAACAATATTTGCCCAAATACGGTCGTCCGCATGTTGGCGACATCGAGAATCTGCCCATCGCCATCGTAATCGAGCAACGCAAGCCGACTTCCAATTCACGCTCAACGGTAGGCACCTTTACGGACATTTATGCCTTGCTGAGATTGTTGTTCTCGCGTATCGGGCTGCCTTTCGTGGGTTATTCCGACGCTTTCTCGTTCAACCACCCTTCGGGCAGTTGTCCACGCTGTGCAGGATTGGGTGAAATTCGCGAGTTGGACATCCACAAACTTGTCGACTTCGATAAGTCACTCAACGACGAGGACACCATCCACTACATTGCCTTCGGCAAAGGCGGCTGGCGCTGGATCCGTTATGCCCATAGTGGCCTCTTCGACTTGGACAAGAAAATCAAGGACTACACGCCCGAAGAACTCGATTTGTTCCTCAACTCGCCGCAAATCAAACTGAAAAACCCACCGTCGAACTGGCCCAAAAGCGCCAAATACGAAGGCCTCATCCCCCGCATGTACCGCAGCATTATCAACTCGGAAGAAGGTCTGCTCCACGCCGCCGTGCTTAACCCCATGCTGACGATGGGCACCTGTCCCGACTGCGGCGGCACCCGCCTCAACGAGAAGATACGCTCCTGCAAAATTAAGGGTATCAACATCGCAGAGGTGACCGCCATGAGCATCGCCGACTGTCGTCAGTGGATGGAAACCATCGACAATCCTCTTGCCGAGGACATCAAACATGCCACCATCGAAAGGCTGGCTGCCTTGGAGGAAATCGGCCTCGGCTACCTCACCCTCGACCGCGCCATCGGCACGCTTTCGGGCGGCGAGGCGCAACGCTGCAAGATCGCCAAATACATCAACTCACCTCTTTCCGATGTTATGTACATCCTCGACGAGCCCAGCGTGGGTCTGCACAACCATGACATCTTGCTCATGCAGAAGTCGGTGCAGAAACTGAAAAATCACGGCAACACGGTCATCCTCGTGGAGCACCACAAGGACATGATCAAAATCGCCGACCATATCATCGACATGGGTCCAGGTGCGGGCATGAAAGGCGGCGAAATCGTCTTTGAAGGAAGCTATGATGAACTTTTGCACAGCCAAACCCTGACTGGCACCTCGCTTAGCGCAACAAGTTCCATTAAGGAACAAGTTCGTCAGCCCAAGATGTTCTTCCATTTGGAGAACGCCACGTTGCATAATATCAATAACCTAACCGTGGATTTGCCCTTGGGCGTGATGTGCGGCATCGCAGGGGTAGCTGGCTCGGGCAAGAGTTCATTGATGGAGTGCTTTGTAAAAAATGTTGAATCGTTGAATGTTGAATTGTTGAACTGTTCTCGCGACGACAGAACAACAATTAAACAATTAAACAACCCAACAATTAAACAGTCAGACATCGTTTACATCAGCCAGAAGAACATCGGCATCAGCCTACGTTCCACCCCTGCTACCTATCTCGATGTGGCCGACGATATCCGCAAACTTTTCGCCAAAGTGAACAAGACAAAGGCTGACTTGTTCTCCTTCAATGGCAAAGGCGGCTGTCCCGTCTGCCAAGGCAAGGGCGTCATCATCAGCGATATGGCTTTCATGGATGCCATCGAGACCACTTGCGAGGCTTGTGGCGGATTGCGCTATAGCAACGAGGTCTTATCTTATAAGGTCAACGGCATGAACATTGCTGAAGTGATGGACATGACCGCCAACAAAGCCTCAGAGATGTTTGCGGGCACCGTCATCGCCGAGAAGCTGGAGCCTTTGCGCAAGGTCGGGTTAGGTTATTTGCATCTGAACCAGTCGCTCTCGACCCTCTCGGGCGGTGAGTTGCAGCGCATCAAATTGGCCGCTTATCTTGTTGAATCGTTGAATGTTGAATCGTTGAACTGTTGTCGCAACAACCCAACAATTAAACAATTAAACAACTCAACAATTAAACAACCCAAAATCTTCATCATGGACGAGCCTTCCGACGGACTGCACCTCAACGACATCAAGCGCATCCTCGACCTCTTCGACACCATGGTGGAGGCGGGCAACACCATTTTCCTCATCGAGCACAATTTGGAAATGCTGAAGCAGTGCGACTACCTCATCGAGCTTGGTCCCAGCGGAGGTGCCATGGGCGGCAAGATTATTTTTGCTGGTACGCCGAAGGAAATGTTGGGTTGCAAAGGCTCGGTCACAAGGCCCTATTTCTTGTCCAACATGGACTAATTTGCGTCCAATCGGCATTTTTTTCAGATAAAACGAGGCCTATCCCTTACCAAAAATTCATATTTTTGCATTTTTAATCAAAATTTTTTGAATCACTCATTATGAAACGATTATTGAAACACGGATTGTTGCTTTTAATCCTTGCCATGGGATTATGCATCCATGTGAACGCTCAATCCACCCAGATGGTTGTCACGATGAATAACGGGACAGTGCAGACCTATTCGATGGATAACGATGCACGCATCTACTTTGAAGACAACACCTTCCTCGTCATCGAAAGCACGCTCGCCAAAGACATCGTTAGAATCAGCATGGAAGACATTAGAAAAATCACTTGCGAGGAGACTGTCGGACAAGTCGAAAACCACCTGAGCGAGGTTAGCATTATGCCCAACCCCACGCATAATGTCATGGTACTCCGCAACCTCGATGGACCTCAAACCGTTAGCATCTACGCCATTGACGGCCGCTTGATTAGGTCATTCGAAGCTATCGGAGACCAACCCATTGACGTTAGCGACATGGCCATCGGCCTCTATCTTGTGAAAACCCCATCATGTACCCTTAAAATGATCAAGCTATGAGAAAGACCTTGTTTTTATTGGCCTTCTTGCTTGGTTGCATAGGCTTAAACGCGCAAAACTACCACATCTACCTGCATAAAACGGGAACGGTGATTTACAACAACGATGTGAACACCATCAGCGATATTCATTTCGAAGGCAGTCAGCCCGCCAACATGCTCATCAACGCGGAAAACGGCGACATTGCCTTACCCATCACTGCTTTCGACAGCATCACTTTCGAGAGAAAGCAAGAACCACCTGCGGGCGACACGGTTTATATCACTTACAACGGTTCAAGCGTGAGTGTTATCAACCCTTTCGCCAACGATGGCGTGACGGTTTCAACGGATAATGCCAATGTAACGGTGAGTTCCACCAAGGCTAATGTGCCATACGTCGTTTCGGGCAATTCTTCCAACGGCTCGTTGACGATGTACAGCACTTCATCCTTCTATTTAGCACTCAGCTCACTCACGCTGACCAGCGGCAGCACCGCAGCTATCAATTTGGCATCTGAAGTTGCAGTAACACTTGCCTTAAGAGGAACAACCAATCTTGCCGACAATGCCAACAGCACCATCAACGGTGCCCTTTATGCCGCAGGCAGCCTCGCCATTGGCGGTTCAGGCATCTTGCGTGTCACGGGCAACAGCAAGCATGGCATTTCGGTTGACGGTAACATGACGGTCAACTCGGGCAACATTAACATTCTTAGTACCGACAGCGACGGCATACATGGCAGTAGCAACTTGGTTTGGAATGGTGGCACGCTCGACATCGCCTCGGCGGGTTCCGATGGTCTCGACTTTTCGGGCACCGTCTCCATCGGCAACGGCAACCTCAGCATCAACACCACTACGGAAACCCAAAGGAGCATTAAGGTGACTGGTGTCTTCACCATGTACGGCGGCTCGCTCAGCATGAATGTGACTGGCAACGACTGCAAAGGTATCAAGGGCGACGACAACGTGATTCTAAATGGCGGCATCATCGACCTTCAAGTGGCGGGCGAAGGCTCAAACGGCATCTCCAGCGATACCGACGTCACCATCAGCGGTGCCGACATCACCATCGTCTCGACGTCTGCCGATGGCAAGGGCATCAAGAGCGACAGCACCTTCCACATGAGCAGCGGCAGCCTCAACATCACCCATTCGGGCAACACCTCCAAAGGCATCGCTGCCGACAGCGACCTCAGCATCAGCGGCGGCACCATCGTCATTAACTCTAACGGCACCACAGTGGTAACCGACTACGACCCGTCCTACTGCACCGCCATCAGGAGCGACAGCAACGTGAACATCAGTGGCGGCGACATCACCATAACACTCCCGGCCTCCAACCAAGGTGGCAAGGGCATCAAGGCCACAGGCAACATGACGATAAGCGGCAATAACACCATCAACATCACAACGCATGGTGACGGCGCCACCTACACCGCCTCAACGGGCACCGACACCTATTCCAGCTCATGCCTCCGCAGCGAAGGCGACATGCAGATACTGAACGGCAACATCACGCTTACCTCTACTGGCAAAGGCGGCAAGGGCATCAAAGTGGGTACCCAAACCGCGACAGGCAGCGGCTGGGGTGGCACCACTTACACCTACTCAGGCACCTACACGCAAGGCAGCCCCGATGGCACCGGTCCTACCCTCACCATTTCCACCACTGGAACGCAGGTAGGTTCAGGTGGTGGTGGCGGTTGGCCTCCAGGACCTGGCGGTGGCGGTTCCTCGTCGGCAAGTGCCTCGGCAAAAGGTATCAAAGTGTGTGGCCTTGCGACAATTTACGGCGGTACCACCACGGTGACAACCACCAAAAGTGGCGCCGAAGGCTTGGAATCGAAAACGCAAATCAACATTGAAGGCGGTCAACATTACTTCAAATGCTACGACGACTGCATCAACTCGAAAGGCAAGATATTATTCAACGGCGGTGTGACCGTGTGCTTCAGCAACGGCAACGATGCCATCGACTCGAATGCAGGCACGGCGGGAGCCATCACCATCGGCGACGGCGTCGTGTTCTCTTACACTACTAAAGGTAGCCCTGAAGAAGGCTTCGACTGCGATAACAACAGTTACATCCGCATCACTGGCACTGGCATCGGCATCAGTGCAGGTGGCTCGCAAGGCGGCGGTGGCGGCTGGCCTGGAGGAGGCGGCGGGAACACCATTACTGGTGCTGTTCAAGGCTACTACTTCCACACCAGCAGCTATAGCTTCCAAGCGGGAAGATACTACACCCTGTCGAACACCAGCGGAGCAGGCGGCACCAACATGGTGACGTTCAGCTTCGAGGCCAACTGCTCAAGCAACTTAGCCCTTATCACGGCGACGGGCATGGCACATGGAAGCACCTATTACGTGAAATACGGCTCTTCGGCACCCACCAACCCGACAACGGCCTTCCACGGAATCTACCTCGGAGGAACTTCCTCTGCATCGACACAAGCCTTTAGCTTTACTGCACAATAAAAGCCAAAGACCACTTTATATCAAAAGTAGGGCTACCTTTGTAGGATAGCTCTACTTTTTTTCTATTTTTGCAAACATTATGACGAAACAGATCGACAAAAACCTAATCGGTTACATCGAACAGGAAATCCTGCCCCGCTACGACCACTTCGACGCTGCCCACCAACGCAACCATGCCGAGGAAGTCATCGAACGCAGTTTGGGGTTGGCCGAACAATACAATGTCGACGTTAATATGGTGTATGCCATAGCCGCATACCACGACACGGGACTTTGCGAAGGCCGCGACACCCACCACCTTGTTTCGGGGCGCATCATCCGCGAGGACACGAAACTGCACGAATGGTTCGATGATGACCAAATCGAGACCATGGCGCAGGCTGCCGAGGACCACCGCGCCTCAAGTGGCCACGAGCCCCGAAGCATCTACGGCAAAATCGTTGCCGAAGCCGACCGTCTCATCGCGCCCGAAAAAGTCATCCGCCGCACCATCCAATTCGGTCTTGACCATCATCCCGAACTCGACAAGGAAGGGCAATATCAACGTTTTCGCGAACATCTGTTGGAAAAATACTCCGACACGGGCTATCTCCGTCTCTGGATTCCCAAATCGGACAATGCGGCACGTTTGGAGGAATTAAGAGCCACCATCCGCGACGAAAATGCCATGCGCGAAGCTTTTGAAAACGCTTATTCAAAATTGCTTTAGGCAAGAAAAACGGCAAAAAAAACAGTATTTTAATATCTGGTTTCGATTTTTTCATATTTCTTGCGAAGCAATCCAAAATAAATCGGTATTTTTGCAACTTATTAAACATTACGAAAATGAAAAAAACACTTATTACCATGCTGTTCCTCTGCCTCGCAGGCTTTATGATGGCACAGGAAACAAACGAAACTGAATTCAAGATGGCTTTGGGCGACACCCTCGTTTGGAAGCCCTTCGACAATTGCGACATGAACGGTTACAGCATCTCTGGGCCTAAAGTCATCAGCTTCAAGGCTATCGGGATGGGCGAACAAATTCAAATCATTGCAAAGTCGGTTGGCAAGAGCAGCATCATCGCCACTTGCCAAAACAATGACACCGAGGCTGTGGCCAAAATCACCGTCGTCGACCCGAACGATGTTCCCGTAGTAGCCGAAAAGCCAGTGAAACCCCAAACATTGCCTTTCACCGAGACCTACAAATTCAACCCGCCCAAAGACAACTTCTTTATCACCATCCATGATACGGGTAGCGGATTCAACGACACCTACATGAAGCACGGTGACGACGAGGCCTACAACGACGGACAAAGCTTCGACCGCTTCTGGAACGTGAAAACCGGTAAAAACTGGTACTACAAGCCCGATGCACAAGGTTGGACCGATGATGTTGACTGGGAGTTTGAGCCCTTCGGAGAGAGTTTCCCCATCCTCAACTCTTTTGCCAAAGAGGTGGACACAGACAACCTTTCCAACTACTATGTCGGCAACGAAAAAGTCACGGTCGGTAACTCCCATAAACCCACGGACATCGATTGCTGGAAGTTTTTCGTTGACTTTGAGGACGGCTCTGTCATTCAATACTGGGTCGACCCCGCCAACGGCTGCACCCTGAAACGTCAAGTCAACACCGACCCCGCCAAGGTGGTCACGGTGTATGACCTCAAATACACGCGTTTGTATTTTGGTCCTTCATTCAAGAAAGGGCTGCATGATACTAGGAGATGAGTTAGGAGTTAGGAGTTTGCAGTTGTTCAGTTTGCAGTTAGGAGTTGTAGAGCTGTCACAGCGTGGCAGACGATAAACCCAGTTGAATTTTGAATATTAAATTTTGAATCTTTTATATATTAAATCTTAAATCCCATAAAATGGAAAACAACGAATTAAAGAAGACCCCTTACAATCAAATCCATCACGACTTAGGTGCCAAGATGGCTGAATTTGCTGGCTACGATATGCCGATTCAATACACCGGCCTCGTTGAAGAACACAACAACGTCCGCAACAACGTCGGCGTGTTTGACGTGAGCCACATGGGCGAGTTCCGTGCCAAAGGCCCCATGGCCAAACAGTTCATGCAATACTGCACCGTCAACGACGTGGCCGCTTTGAGCGACGGCAAGGTGCAATACACCTGCCTGCCCAATGGCAAAGGTGGCATTGTTGACGACATGCTCGTCTACCGCATCGCCGACGACCATTACTTCATGGTGCCCAACGCCGCCAACATCGACAAGGACTGGGCTTGGATGAGCCAGATTGCCGAAAAGTTCGGCATGACCCTCGGTGAAGACTTCAAGAACGAGAGCGAAGAATGGGCACAGTTGGCCGTGCAAGGCCCCAACGCCTTGAAAGCCATGCAGAAACTCACCAAAGCCAACGTCGTTGATATGGAATACTACACCTTCCAAATCATCAACTTCGCCGGCGTCGACAACATCATCTTCTCGACCACAGGTTACACCGGTTCAGGTGGTTGCGAGATCTACATCCCCGTCGCCCACGCCAAGGAGGTTTGGGACGCCGTCTTTGAGGCTGGCAAGGAGTTTGGCATCATGCCCGCAGGTTTGGGCTGCCGCGACACCCTCCGTCTCGAAAAGGGCTTCTGCCTCTACGGCCACGAAATCGACGACACCATCAGCCCCATCGAGGCTGGCTTGGGCTGGATCACCAAGTTCGTTGACGGCAACGACTTCCTCAACCGCGAAATCTTCGCCGCTCAGAAAGCCAATGGCGTGAGCCAGAAGATAGTCGGCTTCGAGATGATCGACCGTGGCATTCCGCGTAACGGCTACGAAGTGTGCGATGCCGAAGGCAACTGCATCGGTATGGTGCGCTCGGGCAGCCCGTCACCTTCGACAGGCAAGAACATCGGTACGGCTCTCGTGAAGAAGGCCTTCAGCAAGAAGGACACCGAAATCTTCATCAAGATCCGCAACAAGCTCATCAAGGCTGTTGTCGTGAAGATGCCATTTCTGCCTTAATCAAGTTTTTCTATCAAGTTCTTTTTATCAAGAATTTGGAGAATCTGAGGAAACAATCCCGTTCACTGTCCGTGAGCGGGATTTTTGTTTTTGCTATGGTTGGCGTTCTGCCAAAATTTCCGACTTTTGCAGCGGAACAATTCTTGATAAACCCAACGACATGGACGAAAAAGCAGAAAAAAGGAAGTTTTGGGGCAGCCTCATCATCCCGCTCATCATCGTGGCTTTGATGTGGTTGGTGAAAATCATCGAGGTGTCGTTTGGCATCAGCCTAAATCGATGGGGCATTACGCCCCATTCGGCAAAAGGTCTCATTGGCATCCTCACTTTGCCTTTCCTACATGGCAGCTGGGAGCATCTGCTTTCGAACTCGGTGCCCATCCTCGTATTAGGCACTGCCTTGTATTATTGCTACCCTACCCTTGCCAACCGAGTGTTGCTTATCACTTATCTCGCCAGCGGATTAATTACATGGTGCATAGGAGACCCTGAATCCACACACATTGGAGCCAGTGCGCTCGTTTACGGGCTCAACCTCTTCCTCATCGCCAGCGGATTCATTCGTGGCAACCGTTTGCTTATTGTCATTTCGCTCATCATGGTGTTCCTTTATGGTAGTTTCATTTGGGGAATGATACCCTCGTTGGCCATCCCACAAAACATCTCATGGGAAGGTCACCTCAGCGGAGCCATCATTGGTGTACTGCTGGCTGTTTTCTTGAGAAAAGAAGGACCTCAGAAAGAGGTTTATCATTGGGAAGAAGATGATGAAGATGAAGACACGGCCCTTCGACCCTTCGAGAGGCCTCACGGACTGCAAGCTCAGGGACCTGATTCTAACAATTCGACAGGCTCTGAAAGCGACGCTTCGACAGGCTCAGCGTCCGACGAAAAGCCCTATTGGGACGTGCCGATGCCCAGCAACGATGAGCTGACGGTGCAATACCGCTTCAGACGATGACATTGAAATCGGCCTTAAGCACTTCCAAAGTTTGGCGTGCAATGTCGTCCTGACCTTGAACATCGGGATGCCACCAATCTTTGTGGATATCCAAGTCGATGCATTCTATGTCATAGTGATTGGTAATGCGATGCACCGATTCAACAAGATTCAGCCGTGTTTCCTCGCTGATGCCGCCCGGACACGGAGAGGTCTCAAGAAGGAAATAAATCTTGGCATCAGGATGTTGCCGTTTCACATTGTCCAAAAGACAGGCAAGGGATGGACGGAAAGAGCACAATTGCTCTTCTGTCCAATCACTGTATACGAAGTCGCCAAAAGGTGCGTCTTGCCATACGTCGTTGGTGCCTCCAAGGATAAAAATCACATCCGGATTTCCCAAGTCATTCATACGTTTGAGGAAGGAATGACGCCCATAATAGCTCCCGCCTTCAAAATCACTAAAATTGGAAATCAGGGAACCCGAAAACGAGTTGTTTTGCTCCATAGACCATTCCATCGTAGTAGCCACCTTATGCCACCACATTTGCGAGACATCTGTCACGCCAATATCCTCATAGTGCCAACAATCGTTGGTTTCGGGATCGACATAGCCTTCAAAACTGGAATAGCTGTCACTCAAAATCGAGAAATGAATCTCGGTAGGAACATCGGTAGGATCCTCAGGCTTTACACATGATGACATCACAATAGTCAAAACTGCTGTCATTATTAAAAATAATCTTTTCATATTCAATCAATTACAATCATTTCTGTTCTACGATTCAAGGCTCGATGCTCATCGGTGTCGTTGGGAGCAACGGGGCGAGATGCACCATAGCCTTGGGCAGTCAACCGATTTCCATCAATACCATTGGATATCAAAGCATCGCGGACTGAATCAGCGCGTTCGGAAGAGAGTTTCAAGTTGTAGCTCTCGCTGCCCACATTGTCGGTATGACCTGCCAGTTCCACCTTCAAGTTGGGATTACGCTGTAAAAAGTTGGTCAGCATCTGTATGCCTTGCTGCGAGTCTTCGGTCAAGGCAGAGCTGTTGTACTCAAACTGGATGTTTTGCAGGACGACTGCATCACCTGGAGCCAGTTCCACCACATCCACAGTCGCCAAATAGTTGGCGGAATCGGAACGGATGTCCTCTGGCAATTCAAAGGTGTAAATGTCGTAGCCACCATTGCCGCCTTCCCGTTGCGAAGAGATGAAAGCCGTTTTGCCGTCGGCAGCCACAAAGAAGTTGATTTCATCTCCATTAGTGTTAATGGGGAAGCCCAAATTAACCGGCTCTTGCCATTTTCCATCCTCTCCCCTACGGCTCATGAACAGGTCGAAACCGCCCATGCCGATGTGCGTGTCGGACGAGAAATAAAGCGTGCGTCCGTCGGGATGCAAGAAAGGTGCCATCTCCGTGCCTTTAGTATTAATAGGTGTACCTACATTCTGCGGTTCTGACCAGCTACCGTCCGAATTTCGCTTGGCGCAAAAGATGTCGGCATTATTTCCCGAGCGGCGCGACACAAAGTAAAGTTCCTTGCCATCGCTACTCACGCAGGGCTGCGACTCCCAACTGTTTGTGTTAATCGTGCCTTTCAGGCTTTGAGGCATCGTCCAAACGCCGTCAATCCATTCCGAAACATATATGTCGCAGCTGGTGTCGCGTCTCCAGCCGCAACCCGTCAGGTATAGTTTCTTGCCATCGGCAGAGATGAATGCCGCTCCCGGGTCGATGTCCTCAGGAAAATCGGCGAAAGCAAGCTGTTGGGGCTCAGACCATTGTTCACCATCCCATTGGGAAGTAAAGAGAAACTCCTTTTGATAGCCGTTGTCCATGGGCATTTTGCGCGTAAACAACAGCTGCGAGCCGTCAAACGACAGCATGTTCACATATTCGTCATTGTTGGAATTAACCCCAACACCTAAGTTGTCGGGCTCGAAGGCGACAGGATGACACACCGCCCAGTCGCGGAAGGTGGCTTTTGCCAACAGTTCATTGGCCGTGGCATTATTGGGAGCGTTGTTGAAGCCTTTCGACAAGTACCAGCGTAGCAGGACCATTTCACGCTTGTAACTGCCACGCATGTCATAAAGACGTGCCAAGGTGATGGCCGCTGGCGGAAACAGCAGCGAGTCGGACGAAAGGGCGTTTTCATAACCCAACAAGGCCAAATCATAGTCTTTCGTTTCCATCCCGACCTCACCCTCCAAGAGCCAAGCCTCGGCATAGTTCGGGTCTTCCACCACGGCTTTCAACAGCTGCTGATGGGCTTTTTGATAGTCGCGTCTCTGAAAAGCTTCTTCCGCTGCCTCGTAGGCTTTCATCGCCTTCTTCGGATGCTGGGCAAAAGCGGTGGAAACTAACGCCACGAACAACAATATTATCGTTATACGCTTCATCTTCTCCTACTTTTAAGTACTTTGGCAATCCATTTTCTGAAATCCACCTCAAACAACCTTGCCGTCATGGTTGGTGAGGTCTCGGCGGTGACGAAACACCGTCCGTCATCGAAGATGCAGATGCCTTCGGTTTGCGCCCCAGCCAATTGTGGCATCTCGAAGCGGCGATGCGTGAGCTTCACTCCTGCCTCGTCGAAATCGAAGATGACATACATGAAGGGTTTCCAGATGGTTTTTACATAACCTACGATGACTAAAATATGGTTTTTCATGTCGTAGTCGGCACCCGTAATCAGACCTTGCGAGTCGAAGCCGTTGACCACTTCTGCCACATACTTCCCAGGTGTTTTCGGCAAGCGATACAGCCGTGTCGTGCCTGTCTCCCAGCCTTTACTGAGCAGATAAAGGTTATCATCGGTGACAAACATGGCTTCACAATCGAAATCGTGAATCTTGCGTTTCGAGAAGTCAGTTTGATCGCCAAAACTGAAAGTGATGGAATCCACTTTGATGGTCACATCCCCATTGTCAGGAATGGCGGAAAGAGGAAACGTATAGATGCTCAAGTCCTTACGGTTGCCCTTATTATTTCCCATATTGCCGACGAAGACCGTCTCGCCATCGGTGCAAACATCTTCCCAATCCTTGTTTTTCACATTCTTGAGCGTCAGTTTCTGCACTACCTGAAATGTGGTGGTGTCGAGGGCATAAAGTATTGGTTTGCCGCCGCTGTCGTTGTGCGTCCAAAGGCGATCATTATGAAAGAAAAGGCCTGACGTTTCACGCACCTCCTCTGGCAACTCGGCTTTCAGCTGCGGGAAAAACAGCGGCCAGAAGTCAGTCGTGTTCCTCTCCTGCGCCATAGCCGGCGAGAGCAACAACAATAGCAGACTAATGATAATTACTTTCTTCATAACAGAGAAATCTGACGCAAAAATAAAAAAAATGTTGGAACAGCAAAAAGCCATTCCAACATTTATTAAGCGAATGATCCGCTCTTATTTTACCACCACTTTCTGTACCTTCACGCTTTCAGCATTGACGAGGCGGAGCATGTAGATGCCGGAAGCAGCGTTGACGTTGACGTTACTGCAACCGTTGATGCTTTCGGTCTTCATAATGCGACCGTTAATGTCAACAACTTGTAGTGTGGCTTCACTTTCATTGTTAATAACAAAACTACCGTTGCTGAAGAAGGCGAAGTTGTCGTCGTTGCCGTTGTTGCCAGTGGCAAACACGAGCTTGAAACGGCTTTCATAATCCGTGGTCTTGGCCATGAAGCTATAGCTCGGGTTGGCGAGCAGGTCGGTCTCGATGCCAGTCATATTATCAATAAGGTGGAGATAGGCAAAGCTCACTTCTTCGTTGGTGAAGCTGAGGGTATAAGTGCCGTTGCTCTCGGCCTTGAAGTTGACAGGGATGGCCCCCATCTCTTCGCTATTGACCACGGCATAGTCGACATTGTCCTGCGGGATGTAGACCTTGGTGCTGCCACTGCGGAGTTTCATTTTTGGCAATTGGTTGCCTTCGTCGAAGCGAACGATGGCTCGATCGAGGAAACTGCCCCTGTTGTTAGAGAGGTCCAAGATAAGCTTGGAGACATTACCAGGAGCTGTGGTGCTGAAGGTCAGTATCTCCTCGTTTTCGTTAGCGACGACGAAAATGCCGTTCATGGCTCCGATGGGAGTGTTACCGCCGGTTTCGGGAGTGAAATCGCCAGCATTCTGCATGGAATAGAAGGAGCGTCCAGTGGGCAGATAGGCGTCATCTGTGAAAGGATTGCCCACAAGGTTCCAGTCGGGGAAGTCTAAACCATCCGTTTTATTTACCTTGGTCAACGTGACTTCACCGTTGCCGCTGTAGGGATAACCCGTGAAGGTCAGTGTCGTACCTACGCTGTTGGCATAGAGGTAGCCCTTGCCGGAAACAAGGTCGAACTGATAGTGGTTGCTTTCATTATTCTCCCAGTTCTCCCATTCCAACGACGCGGCCTGGTTGAAACGATAGAGGTCGTATTCGTTGACGAGAAATCCGTTCTCAACCGTAGGCGTTACCGCATCACTCAGCGGAGAAGCAATGAGGTAGTAGCCACCATCGCTCTCTCCGTAGCCCTCTATCACCTTTGTGTAGCTTTCGGGTATCATGAAATTCAAAACGACCGGATCCCTTAAGCTGCCCCACATTTCGTTTTCATACCATGTCAAGACAATATCGCACGAGTCATACTCCTCATCATTGGTTCTATCGTATAGTTTAAAAGAAATCTCCTCTCCTGGTTCACCTTGAACAGTAATCATCAACATATTTGTAAAGGAAACATTAGGTTCGTTAATTAACACCCATCCATTTTCCATGCTGCCAACTGCACGGCATACACCATTGCTGTTAAAAGCGCCAACTTCCCAATTGGCCCTATCTTCAATATTCACCCCATTTATTTGAACAATGGCGAATAACACGGCGTTACCTTGAGTAGCATGATCATCCACAATCCAATGGTTTCTGGAGGCAAACTTCAGCATAAAACGTGACTCCGCGTCACCCGCGCTGGCAACAAAGGTATAGCTCGAAGTCTCAAGCAGGTCGATGTCGTCACCTGTGAGATTGTCGACCAAGTGTAGATAACCCATCTCTATGTTTTTCGGATTCACACTGAGGGTGTAGCTGCCGTCGGTTCTTGCCTTGAAGTTGACCGGCACCTCCCCTTGGCCATCGCTGTGAACCATGGCAAAAGCTTCATCCCCTTGAACAATGGAAATATTGGTACTCTCCTCATCGAGCATGAATTTCTCCAACTGAAAGCCTTGGTTGAAGTCAATGACGGCACGGTCAATGACTCCGTTGCTCCTGTTGCTCGTGAGGTTCATCACCAAAGTGGCTGGATTGCGGTTAGGCACATCCGTTGAGAAGATCAGCGTCTCGGGGTTGGTTTCAGCGACAACGAAGATTCCTTCCATCGCATCAACTGCCCTGGTACTGGGACTTTCAACTATGATAATCTCCGAGGTAAACTCATTCATGTAATAGTATGGTTTAGTGATATAGGCGGGATCCGGGAAAGGATTGCCCACAAGGTTCCAGTCGGGGAACTCCAAACCTGGCGCTTCTTCTGTCTTGGTCAACGTGACTTCACCATTGCCGTTATATGGACGGCCAGCGAAGGTCAAGGTAACAGTGTTCTTTTTGGCATAAAGATAGCCCTTGCCATTGACGAGGTTAAAGCCATCCGCTTTATAGTTAATCCATTCCAAAACAGCACCCTGGTCGAAGGCATAAAGATCATAGTTGACGTCATCATCACCTGTGAGAATCATTCCATCGATTGTGGTAGGATCAACTTCGCTGGCAAGTGGAGAAGCAATGAGGTAATACCCCTTGGCGTTATCACCGTAGCCCACAATCAACTTATCGAAAGATGGAGTCGTAAACTCAAGGAGAGTAGGATTCAAAGCGTTACTTACCTGATCGGATGAACCAGTGGTAGTATATGTGTAAGGGCATTCAGCATATTCTATTCCGGTACTATGGTCATAACATTTAAAAGTGACGATTTCCCCGTGACCAGTAAATTGACCTTGCAATAATGCCTGATAAACCCTATCTTGATAATAGGGTTGGACTCGTGTAACGTACCTACAGGATCCATCAACAAACTCGGCAACTTCAATGTCATAAGAGGTCTGAGCGACACCGTCAATGCGAACCTCACACCAAAACATTGCTATGGAAGAGCCCGTCACTCCGTCAGGAGTGAAATAGTTTTCTTGGTTTTCTTGGGCATGCATCATGCCCATAAATAGAAATGATACGATTAGTAAGAACCAGTTTTTTTTCATTTTTTAAGACAGAATTTATGTTTATAATTGATTTTCAAAAAAGCGTGCAAAAGTACAAAATAATTCAATATCAATTCAATAGAAATTCATTTTTTTTCTAAAACTACAGGAAAATAAAAACTCTTGCTTTCTGAAGAAGTTGATTTATAGATGTAGCCTTTGCCTGGTTCAAATTTACTAAACGTGCCAATCCAATTGCCGTCGGAATACATGGCAATGCCCGTCATCGACTTAATGAAATCGCCGTTGTTTGGGACAAGGCCTGATAGAGCTTGGTTGAGGCTCATAGACTGCGCCAATGGGTAACCTATCCAGTTGAAGCCGGGTGCCAAAGTAACAGGATGAGTTGATGGGTCAATAGGTGTACCTCTTACGACCAGTTCCAACTCGGTGCTTGATTCCAACATATACATTTTTATTGGATCGAAGGTCTCCAAATTGCCATCCCAACCATAATTAGGCAAATACGAAATGGCACCATCCGAAGTAACCACACTGAGACCTTTATCACCCAAAGCCACCTTAAGTTGCTCCAAATCAATGTCAAGATAAGTCGACCACCAATTCCATCCACGAGAAATGGTGATGGTTTGCTCAACAAAGTCAGATCCTTCTTCAACCTCGAAATGATGAGGTTCAACGGCTCCAAAACTCGGTTGCGAATAGCGGTGACCCGACTCATCGGCTCCGTAGACATAATAATCCACAGATGATCCGTAATGGTAACCTTTGATATAGCCGACATATTCATACGGATTGCCCGTGGCGGTCATCTTTGCAGTTTGGTATGCGCCACCATCGATGCGGTAATACACCAAAAGCGAATCTTGCTTGAGGTTTTCTCCGCTGTAGGCGATGAATTTGGAAGTGATGGCGATGGAATCCTGCATGGGCTGTTCACCAAAAATCACATTGCGATGGTCGACAAAGAGCATGTCGAAGTCCATCACACCACGGGTGCGGCAATGCAAAGCATCCGTGTTTTGCCATCCTGTACTGTAATTGCTGTTGGTGACACCGATAATCTCATATCCAGGCAAAGCCTGCTGGTAAACAGCCAAAGCATTATTGTTATAGGTGCTGTTGCTGCCCAAAGGAACAAAAACCGTATTGTTGAGAATCAAACTGTTAGTATAGGGTGCCAAAGTGGATCCACCTGGTTCGTAAACACGGTAAACCTTATAAGGATAGCCCCAGCAGCAGTTGGTATTGGCAAAAAATTCAGCCACTTGCTCGTATTCATCATATTGGCTGTTGGATTCGGGCAGTTGGGCAATGAGAATCTTGTCGGGAGCCAACAGTTTGCCCCAGCAGTCCACATGGGCGATGTAGTCGCCTTGTGGGTCGATGGTGATGTGATAAGGATCGATGCCGAGGTAGTCACGCATTTTGTTACGGACATTGGTTTCGTTGTTGTTGTTTTCATTCAAGATAAGTTCATCGGAAACACCAACTCCACGACCATCCTCCATCATGTTACCACCCGTATGCGTCAGGTTCATACCATAAACAGTGAGTCCCAACTGTTGTCCCATGTATATTGGAACCATGTTGTCGTTTTGGCGGGGACGGTTATACACATTGTCCACAATGGCCGGTTCAAGGTCATTAAAAATGTACCAAGGTCCATAGTCGCGCACCCAATAAGAATCCGTCGACATATTATAATAGGTAATATTGTTCATGTTGCAACCAGCATTTTGGAAAGTGCTATTGGCACTATTCTGTTGGCTTGAAGTTACCAAAACATATACCTTGGTACGTTCAGAGAGTTGTTTTACAAAGCTGGTAGGAATGCCCAGCGGATAACGGATGGTGACCGCTTGCATAGGCTCAAACTCGGCAGGGAATCGGACATAGTCACCCGAAGGCGGGTTAGTCTCGTTAAAAAGGACACTGCGTTCTTTGGAAAGCATTTCCTCTTCCGAGAGATAATGCAACTTTTTCCAATCAGGTTTCTTTGTGTCTTGTGCAAAAATCAAAACATTGCCAAAAATCAAAATAAAGGCCAAAAAAATAAATTTCAGTTTTTTCATAACCAAATAAAAAATGCAACAGTGTTTGCTCAAAAAGAAAAAATGGGCTGAAGCTCACTTTGGAACTCCAGCCCTAAATCATTTATTTCACTACTAGTTTTACAAAATGAGTGGTCCCATTTCTGTCAGTGATCTTGATAGTATAGACTCCAGCAGTTGGCAAACCTGCCATTGAAAAACGGGTACCGGAAAGAGTTTCGGTACGGACCCTTGTTCCAAGGGCGTTAAACACCTCGACACTGGCGTCGTTAATCTCGATGTCTGCAGGTATCTCCATGCTGAAAGCCTGACCTTTGTCAACAGGATTGGGGAAGATGCTTAGGCTGTTGCTATTGACATGGAGAACGAAGGGGTTCTGCAAATCACCGACCAAAGCGTCAGCGATGAATACGATTTCCTCCTTCACCTCGCGTTGAATGTCACCGTCGAGAATCCTAAAGCTGATAGGCTCATTTGACTCGCCGTGGATAGTCATAAAGGCGATGTAGCGTCCCATCTCTGGAATGAGTTGTAGACGCATGCTGCCACGACATTCGTTACCAGCAAAAGCGCCAATCTCGATACCGTCATTAAAGGCCTCAGCCCCGTCAATTTCCACCACGGCCATCACATTCATGTTGTTCGCGAAGCGAGACGACTCAGGTGTCCAGTAGTTATCTTCAATTGTAATGCTGGCCTTTGCTCCACCTTCTCCGTTAGCCGGATAATAGAAGGTTTTTTCAGTAGAGGCATAGGAATAATACTTGTATCCTTGTCCAGGTTCCATAGTAAATTCGCTCAACCAAGAAGAGCCGCCCCATGTCGCCATTTGATTCTTAGACTTGATGATGTCACCAAAAGCTGGGGTAAGATTTGCGAGGGCTTCACTGACGCTCATGCTCTGTTGGACAGGATAACCAATCCAGCTCCAACCATTTTGATTGATAGTAACAGGAATTTCGGTGGGGTTGAGCGGTAAAGCGCTCAGTGTGAACTCAACTTCTTGACTCACGCTAATCTCGAGCATCATTGACGGGTCAAGAGCATTCAAATTGCCGTCCCAACCCAATCCTTCAAGATACGAAACCGAACCGTTTGTTGACAAGATGGTGTTGCCATAGTTGCCCAATGCTGTCTCAAGGTCGTTGAGGCTAATGTCGAGGTTGGTCGACCACCAGCTCCAGCCTTGTGACAGGATAATCTGCTGTTCAGGCTGTTCAGGCTCGGACACCACACCGCTCAGGCTGACGCTACCAATGAAGTTGTTGCCAGCAGTTGCATTGAGTGTGCCACTATAGCTGCCTGCCTCGAGACCCTCAGCCATGCGAACGTAGACCGTGGCGGGAGTGATGGTGACAGGCATCTCAATAGTGATGGCGGCATCGGTATCGAGCACGAAGTCGTCAACATTGATATAGAACTGGTCACTGCAATTGAAGTGACGCACAGCGATATAGCCAGTTTGTCCTGCAAAAGCACTCAGGTCAACTGAGAAATGCTTCCAATCGCCACTCGACAAAGTCCATTCGCCTAACATGGTGAAGCTGCTCGCGTTGGTATTTGTGGTGGAGACCAAAATAGCAAAATGCTCGGCAGGATAGGCGGCCTGTTGTGGATGTGCCCACATGGAGAACGAACCGCCAAGGGTTACCTGAGGTGAAATCAGCCAGTTGTCGGGGGTTAATACTCCAGCATTGTTGTCGTATGACTGTGAGTAAACAATACCCGTTGAGCCGTCATGACCACCAAAATCGGTGTTATGCGTCCAGTTGTATCCGTCCCCATCAGCATCAGCGACAGTCCAGCCTTGCAAACCATCTTCGAAGTCCCAGGTTTGCACATCACGGTTGCGCTTGCTCGTTTCGCGAGGAATAACAACGGATGAAGCGTAAGTGCCATTCTCGTTCAAGCTGATTTCGAAGTTGGCGGGAGCAGTAACGGTGATGTCATTGCTGAGGTCAACGCCAACAATGCCAAACTTGTAAGTAGCCGACGGGCCTTGGCCTTCCTCATAGCTGAAGTCGTCAATTTCATCAGGCGACACGGTTAGCGATTCGGCGCTGCCCGGAACCTTGATGGTGAACTTAATCTGGTTGTTGGAAGTAGAACGAGTTCCAGTGGTGCTTTCAAGTTGATTGGAGTAGCCAATAACACTGCTATAGTCAGTGGCACTATTGCCTGTACTATAGACATACATGGCTCTGTTAGCTCCAGTGCTATATGTGCTAAATGCCCTAGAATTATTACCTACCTGCGTAGTGGTTTTGTCCACGACGCAAATATTAAGATTGCTCGTGCCATCATATTCGAAAGGTGTATCTAAAGTGATGGTAGCCCAATTGTTAGTGAAGCTAACACTACCCGAATACACCTTGGCTACCGAACCCATGACCTCCCAATCCGTGGTGGAACTAAAAGCTGTCTTGTCAGTGTGAGCCATGTAAATGTCGAGATTACGGGTAACACTTCCATTGGCTTTGAACGCTATAGCGGTGATTCTACCATTATAACCAATCTCGGCGGCAGTGTAAATCTGCTGCGTAAGGGAATGACAAATAGTTCTCCTATAAACATAAGTTGGGAGATATGAATTTGTGCTAGTGCCGTTACCAACGGTTTGCTCATGCTCCTCTTCCGTCACGAAAACGGCCATCACGGTCACATCGCTTGAAGGCATAAAGAACCAACTGTTATTCACCACTGCGATCACATCCCTCGGGCTGCCGGTCTTATAAACATACCAGGCCTCAAAGACGCAACCATTATTAGGTGTAGCAGTCAAAGTAACAACATCGCCAGGTTGCAGTTGTTCAGTATGGTCAGCGCTTACAGTGCCATTAGGAGTTTGGTTCAGAGTGACCATGAAACCTTGTGAGAAGGCGGCAGTCACAGTCACATTGCTCTCAGGCATGGTGAACTGGTCGTTGGTCACCACAACAGTTTGGTTGTTGGCATCAACCACATTCCATTCCACAAAGAAATAGCCGCTCTCTGCCGCGACACTCAAGGTAACCACATCGCCAGGATAAGCTGTTGCCAGGTCAGCAGTGATGGTGCCACCCTCGACTTGGTTGACGGTGACATTGTACTGAGGTATCTCTTCGAAGATGGCCGTGTAAGTAGCGGCATTGTTCACTTGGAAAGTGTAAGGATTGGCTGTGGAAACGATGTCACCACCCAGCTGCCATCCAGCGAAAATATAGTGCTCGTTAGGTGTGGCAGTCAGCGTACAGTTGCTGTTTTCATAATAGGTGCCAGCGCCAGTGACATTACCACCCACTGCGGGACTGGCATTGACCGCGATACTATATTGTTCACCACTGCCAGGAATGACGGTGCCGATGAGTGCGACCGTGGCTGAAGTTGTGCTCGAAGTCAAGGTCAGGTTGCCGTTACATGTGCCAGGAGTGTTGGAGTTCAGGCGGACATATACATTGGAACGAACGCTACCGTTGGAAGGTGTCAATGTCAACGAACTATTGTAAGTGCCATTTTGCGTGGCGCATACCTCATAGCCATTGGGAGCTGTGATGGTAAGGTTGGTTTGGAGGTTGTTTCCAATAACGGACATGCTTTGCGGCTCGGAGGCCATGCCTGCAATGGCGTTGAAGCCGCTCAAACTCGTGGGTGACACAGAGAGATAGCCTTCGGCGCTCGGAACTTCTTTGGTAAGCATTATCTGGTTATTGCTCGTAAGAAGGTTGTTATTGGAGGAGGCGGAAATTGAGGCAGGATTAAAGTCCGTATCATCTTGATATGTATAGTGTGCTCTGTTTGCACCTGTTGAATACACATAGAAAGACATTTTACTGCTAACCCAAGAATCGGAGTTGTCGTCAACGGTGATGAGCAGGTTGTCCGTGCCGTTATACTCAAAAGGTGTGTCAAGAGGTATGACATTCCAGCCTGTCTGACCAAATGTCTGATAACCTTGAACGACACGATAGCTTGTGCCTTGTGCTACCCAGTCGGAGGTGGAGGAGAAACTATTCTTGGAAGTGTGCGACATATAAATGTCTATTGTCCTTTGATTAGGATTTGCTGAAACATAGAATGCAATTTGGGTGATTGTTCCAGCCTCACCTACCTCGGCTTTAGTATAGATTTGTTGTGTCAGACTAAAATCATAATAGTTATAGGTGGGAATATATTGGCTTGTACTCGTTCCGCTACCAATAGTCACATCGCCACCTGCTGGCTTGCTGAAAATGGCACTCACGGTGACAGGATAGTTGGGCATGGTAAAGCTATTGCCGCTCACGCTAACGGTGGTATTCACATCGCCAGTCTTATAGACAACCCAGCTTTCAAAGTTGTAACCGCTGGCAGGTGTAGCCGTCAGGTTGATAGTGTTGCCTTGAAGGGCATACACAGGGTCGGCACTGATGGTGCCATTCATCACCGAGGCCAAAGTGACTTGCAAGCCTGGGACGAAGGTGGCAGTCACAGTCACATCGCTCTCAGGCATGGTGAACTGGTTGTTGGTCACTGTGATGCTGTGGTTGTTAGCATCTCTCACATCCCATGCAGAGAGGCAGTAACCCATTTCGGGAGTGGCGGTCAGCGTTACCGTCGAGTTGGCATAGGCCTGTTCAGGGGCGCTGATAGTGCCGTGTTGAGGTTGGGTGCAAGAAATGTCGTATTGCGTGCCACCAACAACACTGATGGTGCCAAAATAGGGCTGGTATTGTTGACGGGTGACAACCACATAGAGTGTGCCATAAGTAGGAATGGCATTGGTGAAGTTCACGGTAGCAACGCCCGATGAATTGGCCTCGGCAACGCCGTAGATGACCGAGCTATTGTCGGTAACGGAGACATAGGAACCCGCCAAAGCGTTAACCGTAATGGAGGAAGTACCAGGGGTGACCGTACTGGGTATCGTCACGGTGTTCGTTTCCGGCTTGGTGATATAAGGCATAATAGAACCGTCACCAAAGGTGTGGTAGAACTGGAAGTAATAGTGAGCAGAGTTGTTGCAGTTACCATCAGTGATGCCACTAGTGGTGTTACCATTGGTGACGGCTTGCTGCACGGCGAGGTTACCGACATAAAGTAATCCCGATGCCGAGTTCCAGTATTGGTCTTGGAACATAACATCGTAAACGCCTTTCGATGAGGCTGTGTTTGTAGGATAATTGCCTGCCGAATATGAGTGCGCTCCGACTGCCCAGTAGAAGTCTTCATACCAATAGGAATAAGGAGAGCAACCTACGTAAACCACAGCACCTGCGTTAGGCACGCGAATCATCGTTTCTGCAAAGCAGGCATTGGTACCTATGGCAGAACCAGGTGAATAGGTGGTCATGGTGCTGTTGAAGTTACCCGTCAAGCAGCAGTTGCCGACACCAAAGAAATACTTGCCTGTGTTGGAAAGCGTGGCCACTTGGGCTGCTGTCATCAAAGGTTGAGTCCATTCCTGCTTGTCGCCATGGGCAGTGTAGTTCAAGAAGCACACACCGTTGTTGATGCCTTGGTAAACACCATTGTTGCTGCCACTGTAACCTTGAGATGACGATGTTGAAACCGTAGCACTAATGGTGCCGCTGCCAAAGCCACCATACGTGGTGTTGCTTGACTTGAAGTAATAGTTTGTACCGTAGTTGATGGTCGGTTTGGCAACTTTAGGTGTCCAGTTCGAATCCCAACCGCCAACGAGGATAACATTGTTCAAATAATTGCCACCATCAGAAAACTCATATTTTTCATAAGTTAACACCTTATTAATATAGTTGGTCAAGTGTGTGGTGTTCTCCACCGAAATACGGCTATAGTACATGTCGGGGAAGTAGTTGGTTGTATTGGAAGTCGTGAAGTTGACAGCAGCGTAGCCAAGGTCGGAAGCACAGTTTCCAATGTCGGAATCTATGTTTTTGTTCATGTATTGAGGAACCTGTCCAGTGTCACCAATCACAATCAGATAAGTGTAGGCATTGCCATCCGAGACAGATGCATTGTATTTTGTCTTGATGAAGTTTTGTATGTTAGTGGCTGTCGTTCCTGTCTCATCGGTATAGTGGATGTCAACATAATAGCCCTTCTGCAATTTCCACTCCAACCAGCTATTAAGAGCTGCGTTGTTCTTGAAGCCCGAATAGCAAATCACGAGCATCTTAACAGGTGTGTTGTAAAGATCGGGATGGTCGGTATAGACATCCGCTACAGCTCTGCCATTGAATAGCTGTGCATAAACGGGTTCAAAAGCTGGGCTGTAAGTCTTCAGCAGCATGTCTTCGGTAGCTTGTGTATCGGCGCCATCGAAGTGAACGGTAACTTCAATGTCATTGAACACACGGATGGTGTTGTTGACGGGGTCATAGCTCATGGGCTCGATGATCATCGTTCCAAGTTGGATGCCACGCATCCTGCCTTCCACATTGACAACCGCTGTGGGTTCAGAACGCAAGCCACGAGTTTGGTAAGCAGCATCATTCATGATGAATGGCACGTCTTCCGGTTTTTGGTCTTTACGCACAGAGGGTTGGCGCGGCACCAAAGTCTTCATGTCGTAGTCAGCAAGACGATAGTCTGTGACGCTGTAGCTCGTGACTTCAATGCGCGGGGTGGCACCGAAAGGAACGGCGATAAGTTCATTCACGACGGGAATCTGAGGATCACCCACATTGCCGCCGAGTACAGTGTTGGGCAGGCTGAGCCATGAGAAAGTCCCACGCTCACTTTCGTAATCCTGCGCTTCGATAGTAGAGAACGAAAACGAAGCCTTGAGGCTCGTCATGTCGCTCTTCACACATTCGGCCTTATTGGCTGAACGTAGCTGGAGAGTTTGCTGTGCCATTGCAGTGACGCAAAATGCCACCAACAGCATTGAAAATAACAGTCTTTTCATCATATTAATTATTAGAATTATTAGGTTAGTTTTTTTCAAGGGTACAAATGTCGGAATTTTTTATTGATTATCAAGGTGTAAAAGCTCAAAAAAATTCAAATTCTCGCATTTTTAATGTTAAAAAGCGAGAATTTGAACTTGTTCTCCATAAACAAAGGCGTATTTGTCTTATGACATATACAACCTTATTTTATTTAGGATAAATTTCTCCTTTGGCTGCCTTCAACGTGTTTTGCAGCAAGGAAACGATGGTCATGGGGCCCACTCCACCAGGGACTGGAGTTATCTTGGAGGCCACTTTGTAGACCTCGTCGTAGTCCACGTCGCCCATGATTTTGTAACCCTTCGGGCTGGTGGCATCTTCGATGCGGTGGATGCCCACGTCGATGACCACGGCACCAGGTTTCACCATGTCGGCAGTCACGAAGCCCTGCTTGCCGATGGCAGCCACAAGAATGTCGGCATTACGACAGATGTCGGGCAAGTTCTTGGTACGGCTGTGGCATAAGGTCACTGTAGAGTCGATGCCCTTGCGCGACATGAGGATGGCCATGGGCGTGCCCACAATGTTGGAGCGGCCCAAGACGACCACATTCTTGCCCACGGTCTCAATGCCAGAACGTTTGATGAGTTCCATGATGCCATTCGGTGTGGCGGGAATATAACAAGGCAAGCCCAACATCAAGCGGCCTGCATTGACGCTGGTGAAGCCGTCCACGTCCTTCTCAGGCTTGATGGCGGCGATGACCTTGTTCTCATCGATGTGTTTGGGCAGCGGCAACTGAATAATATAGCCGTTGATTTCGGGGTCGTTGTTGAGGAACTCGACCATATCGAGCATCTCTTTTTCCGTCGTGCTGACGGGCAAGCGATACACCGACGAAGTCATGCCCACCGAGTGGCAGGCTTTTTCTTTCGAGGCCACGTAGGTCTTGCTGGCGCCGTCGTCGCCCACGATGACCGCTGCAAGATGCGGAGCGGCGATGCCCCTATCAATCATTCCAGCGACTTCAGCCGCTATCTCTTTCTTTATCTGTTCAGAGATGATTTTACCATCAATAATCTTATCCATAATTATAAATTTTGAATCTTGAATTTTGAATTTTAAATCAACGCCGTTTCATCGCTCCAGCCATGCGCATCAGCTTCTTGCCACCACCTGTGGTCATCATACGCATCATCTTGGAGGTTTCCTCAAATTGCTTTACAAGACGATTGACTTCAACAATTGAGGTGCCGCTACCGTCAGCGATACGCTTGCGGCGCGTACCGTTGAGCAGTTTCGGGTTCTCGCGCTCGGCGGGCGTCATCGAATAGATGATGGCCTCGATGCTCTTGAAGGCGTCGTCGTCAATCTCTTCGCCCTTCAAGGCTTTGTCCATGCCAGGAATCATGCTGGCAAGGTCCTTCAGATTACCCATCTTCTTGATTTGCTGGATTTGTTTCAGGAAGTCGTTATAGTTGAATTCGTTCTTGGCCAATTTCTTCTGCAACTTGCGGGCTTCCTCCTCGTCGAATTGCTCTTGGGCACGTTCAACGAGAGAAACGATGTCGCCCATGCCGAGGATACGGTCGGCCATGCGCTTGGGATGGAACACATCGAGGGCATCCATCTTCTCACCGATACCGACGAACTTGATGGGCTTCTCCACCACCGAACGGATAGTGAGAGCCGCACCACCACGGGTGTCGCCGTCCAACTTGGTCAGCACCACACCGTCGAAGTCCAAGCGGTCGTTGAAGGCCTTGGCCGTGTTCACGGCATCCTGACCTGTCATGGCATCGACCACAAACAAGGTCTCATGCGGATGCACCGCTTCCTTGATGTTGGCGATTTCATTCATCATCTCCTCATCGACGGCCAAACGACCAGCGGTATCGATGATGACGACATTCTTGCCTTGACTCTGAGCGTGCTTGATGGCGTTTTGCGCAATCTGCACTGGATTCTTGTTACCTTCCTCGCTATAGACTTCAACCTCAACCTGTTGACCCAACACCTTCAACTGCTCGATAGCAGCCGGACGATACACGTCGCCAGCCACCAGCAACACTTGCTTGCTACGTTTACGCTTCAAATAAGAAGCCAACTTGGCCGAGAAAGTGGTCTTACCAGAGCCTTGCAGACCCGCAATCAAAATAATGCTCGGCTGGCCTTTCAGGTTAATATCGACGGCATCGCCACCCATCAGTTCGGCCAACTCGTCGTGCACAATCTTAACCATCATCTCGCTCGGTTTCACCGCAGTGAGAATCTCCTGGCCGAGGGCTTTTTCCTTAATGTTATTGGTGACATCCTTGGCAATCTTATAGCTGACGTCGGCATCCAAAAGGGCGCGACGGATTTCCTTCATCGTATCGGCCACGTTCACCTCAGTGATATAGGCCTGTCCTTTAAGGACTTTGAACGAACGTTCTAGTTTTTCGCTTAAACCTTCAAACATTTTTTCTGAAATTTTGGCGCAAAAATAATAAAAAATAGTTTTCCATATTGCACGGCATGGAAATTGTGGCTATCTTTGCAGCATAAATGCGATAAAAAATGAAACGCAAAAACCCTATTGATGAAGCGAGGCGGTATGTGGAAAATGCCCGTAAGACCTTGAAAGAAAATGGAGAACTTGATACCGAACTGAACATCTATCAAGATGACAAATATGTAAGAGCAGCGGGAAATTACTTGTGGCTCGGCGTTTTAATGGCTCTTGATGCAGTTTTTCATGTCAGGGAAGACCGCCGTACCCGTGTTGATATCAAAGACTATCGAGATGCAGTTGGGAAACGCGACAAAAAGTTGTTAGCCTTGATAAACAGCGGTTATGACGTCTTGCACCTTTACATGAATTATGACGGCAATCAGTCAAAAGGAGTCAGCGACGAAGGTTTTCGCCTCGCCAACAATATCATCGACCGTTGTGCGGTGTTAGTGAATTAAATGTGTCAGTATTATACTGAAAGAGCTTCAACTACAACGAGTTGAGGCTCTTGATTTTTTATAAATGAAATATTAAGTCCATGATAAAAGATAATATAGAGAAAATCAGGGCGACATTGCCCGATTCGGTAACCCTTGTTGCGGTCAGCAAAACCAAACCCGTCAGCGACTTGCAGGAAGCCTACGATGCCAACCAACGCATCTTTGGCGAAAACCATGCCCTTGAAATGCGAGACAAGCACGAAGCCTTGCCAAAAGACATCCAATGGCACTTCATCGGCCATTTGCAGACCAACAAAATCAAATACATCATCCCTTTCGTCACGCTCATCCACAGTATTGACTCGGCCAACCTGCTCGAAGCCGTCAACAAGGAGGCCAAGAAGCACGACCGTGTGGTGGATTGCCTGCTGCAATTCCATATTGCACAAGAGGAAACCAAATTCGGCCTCGACATGGAAGAAGCACGGCAACTGCTTGATTCAGAAGCATTCAAAGCAATGCAGAACGTGCGCATCTGTGGCGTGATGGGCATGGCCACCTTTACCGACGACGAGGCCGAAATCCACAAGGAATTCAAACATCTGAGAACGATATTTGACACCTTGAAGACGGAATATTTCGCCGACCAACCTCAGTTCAAGGAGATTTCGATGGGCATGTCGGACGACTATCCGATTGCTGTTGAAGAAGGTGCGACCTTAGTTCGTGTCGGCAGCAAGATTTTTGGAGCAAGAAACTATAATGTTTAAATAGGACGATGGCCTATAGCCTATGGCTTATGGCTTGCTTCACCCAAAATGTTGAAGTCAGCACATTTCACCTTAGCGAGCCATTGGCCATTAGCCATCGGCCATAGTCAGAAAAAGGAATAAATGGAATCCCTAATACCATTACTACTCCTCGCCGTGGGTTTCGTCGCCTTGATTTTAGGCGCCAATTGGCTCGTCAACGGAGCATCCAGCATCGGCGTGCGTGCCAAGCTGTCGCCGCTTATCATCGGCCTTACCATTGTGGCCTTCGGCACCTCGTTGCCTGAAATGATTGTCAACATATTCTCGTGCGCCAAAGGCAGTCCAGGCTTAGCCATCGGCAACATCATCGGCAGCAACACGATGAACATCCTGCTCATTCTCGGTGTGAGTTCGATGATTTGGCCCATCGACGTAAGCCGTGTCTCTATCCGCCGCGACATCCCCGCTGGTTTCATCGCTACGCTCGCCATCACCTTGATGGCCAATGACTTTTTCACTGGTAGCGCCTGCACCGTCAACTGGATGGATGGCATTGCCCTGCTGCTCATGGGCTTCGCCTATCTGCTGTTGACCGTACTGAAAAACGACCCGTTGGAAGAAATCGAAGATGTTCAAACAGCCATGCCATGGGGCAAGACGATAATTTCGTTGGTGGTCGGCATTGCAGGTTTGTATATTGGCGGCGAGCTCGTCTCACGCAACGCACAGGTGTTGGCCCGCAACTGGGGTATGAGCGAAGGCACCATCGGACTCACCGTGGTGGCCACTGCTACATCCTTGCCCGAACTTATCACTTCCATCGTCGCTGCTTTGAAGAAAAACTCTGGCATCGCCATCGGCAACGTATTGGGTTCCAATATCATGAACATCTTTATGGTGTTGGGAGTCAGTGCCCTCATCACACCCTTGCCTTTCGAGCCTATGATGAACCATCAATTGATGATCCTTTTTGCAGCCAACGTCTTGATGCTGCTCCTTGTCTTTATAGGTAATGGCCGTAAGATTGGACGCTGGGAAGGAGCCTTGTTAGCATTGGGATACATCGGGTTCATGTGGTTTTCGTTGGCCATGCAATAAATCTTTGTTTCCGACTGCCGTGACACGACAGCCCGACAACCTTTTGATGTGCAAGGCTGTCGCAATTTTGGCTGCCGCAAAAAAAAGACTCGCCCCAACGAGCGAGTCTTTCATTTTCTTTCATTTAAGTCTCTATCAGTCAGCCAGTTGGAAGGCGGTCTTCACTGCTTCGTAGTTGCTGTAGTCAACATCGCTGCGGTCTTTGTAGACAGTAGCTTCGATGGCCACAACCTTGAATCTGTGTGTGCCTGGGCGTACCTGCCACAAGTCGCTTTCCGTCCAAAACAGGCTCACTCCACCGTCACTAAGTGTGGCGACTTCAATCGAAGCTTCATACAGGCCTCCATCCAATTCATAGTAGTACGTCAACGGAACTTGCGACCATGCACCGTTGACATCCATGTAAACGAGAACTGCGCCATAGTTATACACATTGTTGTTGATGGCGGGATAATCGATGGTGACCACATATTGGCCTCTTTCATTACCATCGTCATCAGTATAAAAATGATTCCATTTCCAATCCCCATCGTAAATGGTCAACGTTGAGGAGGCCACATTGGCATTACCATCGTGACCAGCAGGACCTTGAGGGCCTTGTGGTCCGCGGCATGAAGCCAAGAAGGAGATAGCCAAAACCGTCATGCAGATTAAAGATAACTTTTTCATTTTGATAGCGTTTTAATTATTTGACATTTGATAAACTTCCATTTTTACGTTGCAAAGCTACAAAAATCTTGCCGAAATGTTCCAGTTCGGAAAAACAATCTCAAAAAAGCGTACTTTTGCGGCATGAAAAACAGAGGCTACATCGTTCATTTGGCTGGCATCGTCGCCATGATTTTCTGGGGCATGTCGTTTGTTTGGTCGACGCAAGTCTACCAAAACCTGAATCCCACTGCAACCATTTTCCTACGCCTCGTTGTGGCCACTATTTTCTTCACAGCGATTCTTTTCGCATTCCGCCTTAATGAAAAAGTCAAGAAAGAGCACCTGAAACTCTTTGCGTTGGCGGCCATGTTCGAGCCTTTCCTCTACTTCATCTTCGAGGGCTATGGGCTGAAAAACACCTCCCCTGTCATCGGTTCAGCCATTATCGCCATGATTCCCTTGGTGACGCCTATCGCGGCGCGCATTTTCCTCAAGGAGCGGTTGACACCCATGAACATCGTGGGATTCATTGTTTCCTTTGTGGGAGTCATCGTTTTGCTGCTCAACAAAGACCTTGAGTTCACTGCCTCGCCCAAAGGCATCATGTTTCTTTGTGGAGCCGTCTTAGTGGCCGTGGGCTATTCCATCGCGCTCATCAAGCTGACGAAACTCTACAAACCATTGACTATCACTTGGGTGCAAAACATCATCGGGATGATATATTTCATTCCGTTGACACTCATCATGGAACGGTTTCAGCCGTCCAACTTCGCCAATGTGGGCAGCTACATCATTCCGTTGGTTTGTCTCGGTGTGTTTTGCAGTGCCGTCGCCTATGCCCTTTGGGCTTTCGCTTTCAGTAAATTAGGGGCTTCGCGTGCCAATGTGTATTCCAACCTGATTCCCGTTTTCACGGCCATATTCAGCTATCTTTTAGCCATCGAAGAAATGACAGTGTTCAAAATCATCGGCATTGTCGTGGTCGTGGTGGGATTGGTGTTGTCGCAGATGAAATCAAAAAATGGCCAAAGCAAACCAATGGATCGCTTCGTTCCTCGCGATGACGCAAAACGCAACCCAACTGAACAACTGAACAACTGAACAACTTCCAACTGAAAATGATCACCAGCAAAACCAACCCAAAAATAAAAAACCTCGTCAAGCTGCAAAAGGCATCTGAGCGCCGAGAGCAGAATCGCATTCTCATCGAGGGACAGCGCGAGATTGAACGTGCCCAAGCCTGCGGTTTCGAGATTGAGCAGTTGTATGTGTGCGAGCCATTGTTACGCGAACCCGTGAAGATTAAGGCCACCTTCACCGAAACTGTCACAGAAGAAGTATTCGACAAGATTGCCTACCGCGAAGGCAGCGACGGATTGTTGGCCGTGGCCATACCCAAATACAAGAGCCTCGGCGAGTTCAAGCCCAAGAAGGATGCTTTGATTATCGTGTTGGAGACCGTTGAAAAACCAGGTAACCTTGGTGCCGTGATGCGCACCGCTGACGCGGCGGGCGTGGATGCCGTCATCGTGGCCGACCCCGCCACCGACCTTTTCAACCCCAACGCCATCCGTGCCAGCATCGGATGCATTTTCAGCGTGCCGGTGTATGCCTGCTCCACAGAGGAATGTATTAAATGGCTGAAAAAGAACGGCATAACCATCTATTGCACCTATCTCAAAGCCTCCATCGACTACCTCGATGCTGATTTCACCAAAGCCACAGCCCTCGTGATGGGCACCGAGGCCACGGGCATCTCCGACGCTTGGGTCGAGGCCGCCGACCAAAACATCATCATCCCCATGAACGGCATCGCCGACTCGCTCAACGTGTCGGTCACCACCGCCATCGTTACTTTCGAGGCTGTCCGCCAAAGGAGAAAACCATGAAAAAGGACTATTTCCTGCTGCATCTTTCCGTCTTCATCGCGGGTTTCACCGGCGTGTTGGGCCGACTCATCACCTTGGATTCGGCCATTTTGGTATGGTGGCGCATGGCCGCGGCGGCGGTGATTATGTGGGTTTTTCTGGCCATAACTAAACAACTGAACAACTATAAACTGAACAACTTATTACAGATGGGCGGCGTAGGCATGTTATTGTGCCTGCATTGGGTGTTTTTCTACGCCTCCATCAAGGCCTCCAACGTGAGCATCGGGGTGGTGTGTTTCTCGTTAGTGGGGTTTTTCACGGCATTATTTGAACCCATCATCAATAGACACAAATTCTCAGGCAGGGAATTCCTGTTCAGTCTGCTCACCATTTTGGGCATTTACCTTATCTTTCAGTTCGATTCGCGATACCGCTTGGGCATTGTCTTGGGTGTAATCTCATCTGCATTATACGCTTTGTTTGCCATCGCCAACCAAAGGGTGGGCAAACACTACGAAGCCAAGAACATGCTGCTGTGGGAGATGGTCGGCGGTCTCATCGGACTGACCTGCCTCCTACCTTTATATAATATGTTCATCCCCGTCGGGCGACTTTATCCAGTCGGGATGGATTACGCCTATTTGGCATTCATGGTAATAATCTGCACCATTGGGCTGTGCCTGCTGCAAATCATTGTGTTGCAGAAGATTCCCGCCTTCACCGTCAACCTGACCTACAACTTGGAGCCAGTGTATAGCATCATCCTCTCCATGTTCATCTTTAAGGAATACAAGGAGTTAAACTACTCATTCTGCATCGGCATCGCGCTGATTATTATTTCGGTGGTGCTGCAGACACTGTTTGAAATAAGACGCAGAAAAGTATCATAAAAAACAATCACAGTTTTACCCGAACAAACACCGGATAATGGTCGGAAGGATTGTGACGGATGTATTTATCGAAAGTGATTTCTTGCGGCGCATCGGTGCCTTTTAGTGCTTCTTCGGTTTCATCAGGTGTCCAATAGCTATCAGTAAGCACGCCGTAGGCTTTCACCGTGGTCGTTGGCGATACAAACACATGGTCGATGCGGCTTGTCGTATACAAATCCGTCTTGAAATTGTTGAAAGTGCCATTTTCCGCAAAGCGAATGCGAGCAGCCTCATAACTGTCCTTCAGTAGGCCCGAATTGGTAAAGATGCCAAAAATCTCATTAGTTTGGTCGACGTTGAAGTCACCGGTGATGAACACAGGGGCATCTTTGGCCATCTCACGGACACGCTGCACCACCAACTTGGCTGCCTCGCGCCGTGCCACCACGCCGATATGGTCCATGTGGAGGTTGAAGAAATAGAACACTTTCCCTGTCGCCTTCCTGCGGTTGAACAAGCCGTGACGCTGTGGCTTTTCTATCACTGCGAACTTGCCCCAAGTGCAAATGCGGAAGCAGACCGCATCCCAGCCCAAGCCAGGCTTGTCGGGGGTCTCGCTGAGCCAGAAATCGCCGTGGTCGAGCAACTTGAGTTTGTCTCTCTTATAGAAAATGGCTTCATGTTCGCCGCCATGCACGCCGTCATCACGTCCGACGCCGATGTAGTCGTAACCGTCAAGGGCCTTCTGCATGTCGTTAAGCTGCTCATACAGCACCTCTTGCGTTCCGAAGATTTCGGGGGCCATGAAATTCACCTGGTCGCAGATGACTTGACAACGTTTGGGCCATTGTTCGCCTTGCACGCTATCGTTCCTGTTCTTGTAACGGATATTGTAGGAACCGACCAACATATCTTGGGCGGAGAGTTGCAGGGATGCCACTACGATGAGGGCAATGAGGAGGAGTTTTTTCATTGTTTTATAGTTTTGTTGTGGCAAAAATAGAAATTTTTGTTTCAACGACAAAAAAACATCATCTCATCAATTTATTATACCAACTTCCAAACACAAACATCTCCTCGCTGAAGGCGAAGCCCAAACTTTCATAATACTTTTGCAGACGCGGTTTATCCTTGTCGACAAGCAAGGTAACCATTTGAAAACCATTGCTTAAAGCATAATCCACACGGTCACGCATCAGCATCTTGCCAACGCCTATGCCTCTGTATTCGGACAAAATGGCCATACTGTCTAAATAGAATTCCCCTGAACCGGTTTCCATTGCGTTGTGACTCAAATCCATGCCAGAAGTTTGCATCACGAGGCCGAAAGTCTTTTTGCGCATCTTCGCATAACCGGCGCCATCGTAGGCCACCAAAGCACCCACCTGATTGCCATCAATTTCAGCAATGCGCGTGTTGCGGTAACTATACAAGGTGTCGTCCATGCAACAAATCTCTATCAAATGTTCGTAGAGGTGACGTTGTTCATCGGGAAGAACAGCATCAAGGTCAAGCATATCGATGCCTGCCAATACCACACGCGCAATGAAAGGGGCATCCTCCGATGTGGCATCACGAATGTATATCTTTTTTCCCATAAAAAATCGGAGACGCATTGACTCCGTCGAATACTGTGTATTTCAATGCGTCTCTACAACGATTAACGTAATTTATTTCTCTGATAATGAGGCGTTACAACGACAACAAAAAAGACGAGCGACACCAACACCGAGGCCGAAGCCACCAAATAAGCCGCCGAGAACGAGAAATGTTCGGCTAACATACCGCCCGAGAAAATGCCGATACCGAGACCCAAATCCCAAGTCGTCAGATAGGTAGAGGTGGCCGTGCCACGTTGCGCATTGGTGCCCAGGTTGATGAACAAGGCATTGAACGAGGGAAAAGCCGCACCAAAGCCCAAACCACAGCACATAGCAATCAACAGGAACGCCACAGCCGTGTAGTTAGAGCCCAAGGCATTGCAATGATGGCACATGCCCAATCCGAACATGGCCAAAACGACAATGCCCAGACCCAAGGCGATGGTCTGCGTCACCTTACCCTTATCGACCATCTTGCCTGCAAATAGGCGCGAAGCAATCAGGCCGACGGCATACACCGTGAAGAACAAGCCGCTACTGATAGTCAGGCCCATCTCCTTGGCATAGAGAGCGATGTAATTGGAGATCTGTCCGTAGGCGAAAGCCAACAAGGTGAACGAAATGCCCGCCAGCAAGCCTTTCAACAAGATGAAACGGTCCAAGGAAATCGGAGGACGCTTGACGGGCGGCCTGACTT
>JAEEGG010000843.1_pt1 | contig 88930 bp, 64 predicted proteins | sample 9134161 | NCBI WGS metagenome assembly JAEEGG01 (sample SAMN16246543, study PRJNA631951) | gut metagenome | biome: gut microbiome; feature: rumen; material: CR-attached | host: Bos | place: Iran: Karaj | collected 2018-10
TGTACCTTTGCCCATAGATTTGAATTTTGATTGTTGCAGATACAAAATTACAAATCTTTGGGGACTTATCGAAAGGTTTGTCCCCATTTTGTTTGGCTCTGTTTCATTATTTTATCGGACACCACTAATTAAAAACAAAAAAAACTTGTGCTTTAATTGAAGGGAATTTTGTAACTTTGCAGCGTGTTTTGAAAGATAAATGAAACCAGAAAGATATGGAGACAGTATTACTGCAAGACCTCTGCATCGGCTACACAACTAAAGGCAGCAAGAAGGTGGTTGCCAGCCACCTGAATGCTGCTATCAATAGCGGAGAGCTGACCTGTCTGCTGGGTCAGAACGGCGTCGGTAAGTCGACGCTGCTCCGCACCCTGTCGGCATTCCAGCCTCCTTTGTCTGGTGACATCCTCATGTCCACCACCACCCATCACCCATCATCCATCACCTCCTTCTCTGACAAGGAGCTGAGCCGACTCATCGGCGTGGTGTTGACGGAAAAGCCTGACGTGCAGAACATGACGGTCTTGGAGCTGGTGGGTATGGGTCGCTCGCCATATACGGGTTTCTGGGGAACGCTGACCGATGAGGACCGTCAGATTGTAGACAAAGCCATCAGTCTGGTACACATTGAACCGCTGGCCAGTCGTTTGATCCATACGCTGAGTGACGGTGAACGCCAGAAGGTCATGATAGCCAAGGCTCTGGCGCAGCAGACACCCGTCATTTATCTTGACGAACCGACAGCTTTCCTCGACTATCCCAGCAAGGTGGAGATGATGCAGTTGCTGAGACGGTTGGCCATTGATGAGCAGAAAACGATTTTTCTCTCTACGCACGATGTGGAGCTGTCGTTGCAGGTGGCCGACAGACTTTGGCTGATGGAACCTCAGAGTCTTAGTGTGGGATCTCCCCGCGAATTGTCTGACGATGGTGCCTTGAGCCGTTTCGTCGAACGTCCGGGCATTGTCTTCGACAAGGAGACAATGGCGATAAGAGTTAGGAGTTAGGAATTAAGAATTAAGAATTAAGAGTTAAGAATTAAGAGTTAAGAATTAAGAGTTAGGAATTAGGAGTTAAGAGTTAAGATGCTTGACGGACACGGAGACGATATCTACCGCTATGACGATTTGGTGAAGATGAATTTCAGTTCGAACATCTTCCAGCACGTCGACCATACTGCATTGAAGCAGCACCTCATGGAGCACTTTGATGTAGTAGGTAACTATCCTGAGCCACAACCCCGACAGCTGGAACGGCTGATAGCGCGGCAAGAGGGCATTTCGCCAGAATGCGTGATGGTTACCAATGGGGCTACTGAGGCCATCTATCTCATCGCCCAGCAGTTTCATCACAGTGCCTCCGTCATCCCACAGCCAACTTTCAACGAGTATGCCGATGCCTGCCGAATCAACCACCACATCATTTCGTTCGAGAATACTGACGATTTGGCCCATCTGCCCAAGGACCGTGTCTATTGGATATGCAATCCCAACAACCCCAGCGGCAATGTGCTGATGAAGGGATTCCTCGACTATGTCGTACGCCGCTCACCGCGCTACATCTTCGTCGTTGACCAGTCGTACGAAGATTATACGAAGGAGCCGCTACTGGTGTACCGGGAGATGCAGAACGTTACCAATCTCATCCTCATCCATTCCTTTAGCAAGAAGTATGGTATACCCGGTTTGCGCCTGGGTTATATCACAGCCCATCCTAATACCATCCAGCTGCTGCGCTCGCGTATCACCCCATGGTCGGTCAATGCCCTGGCCATCGAGGCTGGCATGTTTCTCATCAATAACGGTCAACCAGTAGTCGACGACCTTGACGCCTATCTCGCCGAAACGGAACGGCTGCGAAGCCAGTTGCGCGCCATCGATGGCATCCGCGTTTTTGAGACCAAAACCAACTTCATGCTTTGTGAGATAGAATCCGTTTCTGCCAAGGAACTGAAGTCATATCTTATTCATGAACATGGCATCCTGATTCGCGACTGCAGCAATTTCTTCGGTCTTTCGAATCAGTTCTTTCGCGTTTCTACCCAATTGCCTGAAGAAAACGATACCCTGGTCAGTGCCATCAAGGAATTCCTTGACTCCCAAAAGCACAAAAAGACAACTCCGCCGACCCCTACGGAATAAATGTTGCCTTAGGCTTGATGGCATCGTAGTGGAATACCAGCGTATCGGCATGCGTCACACTGCCTGCCGTAAAATAGCCTAAGCAACCACCGATCAGGTTGCTGCGCGGATTGGCACCATTGCTTTGTCCTGCACGCAACGAGGTGAGGTAGTCGTACGTGGCACGGTCAATACTCATCAGTTGGCACGTAATGGTGTCGCCCTCATACAAGATGTAATCCCAATTTTCTTCTTTGTCTTCCTCGGCCATGCGCTCCGACATACACATCACGTCACGGTACAGCAGACCGGGCGGACAGCCGCGATTGTCAAAGACATTCCAGGTATAGGGCTCTTGGTATTTCTTGTCCTTGAAATGAGGATGGTGTGTCCGTCGGTCCATGCGGAACCAAAAGTAGTTGCGCTCGTCAGGCTTGGAATCCGCAGCCCATAGTTCATAGACCACCATTCGCTCGTCGAGCATTGAAAACCAGAGAAATTCCGAATGTAGAATAGGTGCTGCAGCTGGCATGGTGGCCGTACCCTCATAGCGACGCCCTTCAAAGTCGATGGTCAGCCGATAGGTCTCCCCAACCTTGCCCTTTAGTGGCGAACGGTAACACTGCGCCTGCGGGTCATAGACAATGATTTCGTAGACACCTCCGCCACTGATAGTGACGACAGCTCCTGGCAGACAACGTCCACGGACGCTGTCGGTCATGTTGCGGCTCTTGGTAATCATGACCGTAGTGCCCTCATTGGTGACACGTCCTTCGACCATTACAATGGAATCTATCTCGTTATAGTCGAAGTCAATCTCTTTCGTGCAGGCTGTCAGTGCCATGACTGACAGGGTGATATATAGTATCTTTCGCATATTCATATCTCTAAGCTCTCATCTCAAAATTTTACCGAGTACGAAACGGAGGGGACTACGCCAAACAACGACGTCTGTTCGGCAATGGTACCTGTAGGACTTTTGTCGTCGTTTTTGAAACGGATGGTAAAGGGATTATAACGGCAATAGGCATTGTAGAGTCCGAACGACAGGATGCCTGTGAAGCGTTTCATCTTCTTGGTATAGTTTGCACTGAGGTCAAGGCGGTGATAGGCAGGTGCCCGATACCCGTTGCGCTCATGATAATAGTAATAGGTGGTGCCGTCTATTTCGTATTTCGCACTGGGGGCAGTAAGCGCTTGGCCAGTGTTATAGCGCCAAATGCCAGAGAACTCCCACGATGGCGACAGCTTATAGACACCGACAACGGCTAAGTCGTGACGACGGTCGTTGGATGCCGTATACCATTCTCCGCCATTGATGCCCGCAATCTTGTTTTGCGACCATGACAGCGTATAGCTGACCCAGCCCGTCAGGCGTCCTTTGTTCTTACGGACACACAGCTCCAGACCGTAGGCGCGCCCCTTGCCACCCAGCAGTAACCGCTCTATCTCTATTTCAGAATAGAACATCTTGCCATCGCGATAGTCATAGACGTTACGGATGTTTTTATAGTAACCCTCTACAGTACAGTCGTAGTCGCCATCAGGTGTCATGCCCATCCAGCCCACAGCAATCTGGTCGGCCTTCTCTGGCTCGACGATATTACTGGTCATGGTATAACGGTCGAAAGGCATTGACAACGATGCACCACTGATGGCATGGATGTCCTGCGACGTACGGCTGTAGCCGAATTTCAGACTATGCTGTGGGGAGAGCATCCATTTCATGCTCAGTCTCGGTTCCACATTGGCGTAGGTTTTCACAATACCGGTCTTGTTGATGGTCTCCGTGATGTTGCCTTCACTATCCAACAGATAATATGGTGCTCCACCCAGCACGCTGAACAAGTGTAGGCGCAGTCCTGCCGACAACTGTACGCAGTCTGACAGATGCCATTCGTCATTCAGCCAGAGCGCATTGGCCCAGGCGTCGCGCTTTTCTTGCTGATGCAACAGGTTAATGTCCCATTCGGCAGACTTCAGCTGTAGGTAGGTGCTTTCAAGACCATAGCACAGACGGTGTTGCCCCATTGTTGCCACCTGCTGGTGGCGTAGGGTGCCCTGGCGTATAAAACCTCGCATCGTATAATAGGTATTGAGCACGTCGATAGCTACGTCGCTCCTGAAGTCGCTGAGGGTAAGCTCTGTATTGGCATAATGATGGTCGTTGGCCGTATGTAGCCAGTTGGCTGTACCTGTCGTATTGCCCCATTCCAGTCGCATCAGATCTTCCATTCCCAAATTGTCACGGCCCCGGAAGAATGTGGCCGACAGCATATCCTTGTCTGTCAGGCGGAAATTCAGTCGGACGTTGACGTCATAGAAGTTTAGTGTGTTGTCGCGATATTTGTCCGTCGCCTTGAGAAAGAGGTCGAGATACGAGCGCCGGCCAGCCACAAGAAAAGAAGATTTCCCCTCTTTGATGGGACCTTCAGCCACCACTTTAGCCGATAGCAGGCCGATGGTACCTCCGAAGTGATAGTCTGTCAAACTGCCCGAACGGGTGTTGATGTCGAATACCGAGGCCGTACCACCCCCCAACTGTGCAGGCACCAGACCCTTGTAGAGGGAAGCTCCCATCAGCGCATCGTCGTTGAACGTCGAGAAGAGTCCCATCAGGTGGCCTGCATTATATACCGTTGCACCATCCAGTAGTATCAAGTTCTGGGCCGCCTTGCCACCACGCACCTGGTAACCTCCCGAGGCTTCGCTTTCACTCTTCACACCAGGCAACAGCTGTATACCCTTGATGATGTCCTTTTCGCCAAAGAGCGACGGCATCTTCGCCAGTGACTCCACCTCTATCTGCTCAACACCTATCTGTACCTCCTCCATGCGTTTCTGGGCAGAGCGCGACGTCACCGTCACCTCATGCAGGGTGTCGCCCACCACGTCGCCCGTTTCCGTCCTTACATGCTGAGACCAACCCTCCCCGCTGCCTAACAGCAGGAAGAGGCCTGTTACACCAACAACTATTTGTTTCTTTTTCATCTGGCTTTGCATTTTCGCCTGCAAAGGTACGAAAATACTCTGTGATAGGAAAAAAAGGAACGAGTTTCTTTGTTTTCTGCCCGACTTTTCGTAACTCTGACTTCGTCGAACTTACTTTGCACTCAGAAAAGCTCAAATATATTTGGCTTTTCATTCTTTTTTTCGTAACTTTGCAGCATCTACTATACCTAATATGCTTATGAAGAAAAAAAATCATGTATCATGCATTGTGAATTATGCATTGACACTTGCCCTCTGCCTGGTAGGCATGACGGCACAAGCCCAACAGAATTTGAACTGGGGACAAGGTCCGCTAGTTGCCTCCCCCGATGTACACGCCGACAACACGGTGACATTTAACCTGATAGCCCCCGAAGCTCAGAAGGTGCAGATTACTGGTGATTTTCTGCCACCTCAGAAGGTAGAATACCAAGGAAATACCTACGATGTTCCTGGCGTGGCAGATCTCGTCAAGGACGACAAAGGTATATGGAGTTTCACATCGGAAGTGTTGAAGCCTGAACTCTATACGTATAATATGATAGTAGACGGTGTGAAAATCATCGATCCGCTGAACGTCTATAACATTCGCGACATCAACAATCTTTTTAGCGTGCTGCTGATAGGTGGTGACCAGCGTACTGACTTGTACAAGGTCAACAAGGTGGCACATGGTACAGTCAGCAAGATTTGGTACGAGAGTCCTACGGCTGGCCTGACACGTCGCCTGACGATATACACCCCTGCTGGCTATGAGACCAGTGGCAAGCAATACCCTGTTTTCTACCTGTTACATGGCATTGGTGGCGATGAGAATGCGTGGAGTGAGCTTGGTCGCGCAGCCCAGATTATGGATAACCTGATTGCTCAGGGCAAGGCAGAACCGATGATTCTGGTCATGACCAACGGCAATATCTCGCAGGAGGCATGTCCGGGAGAGACCAGTGAGGGCTTCCGTGTGCCTACGATGATGCTGCCTAAGACCATGGAGGGTTCATTCGAGACGGCCTTCCCCGACGTGATCAAGTTTGTTGAGAAGACCTATCGTGTGAAGAAGGATAAGGCTCACCGTGCCATCGCCGGTCTGTCGATGGGTGGCTTCCATAGTCTTTTTATTGCGATCAACAATCCCGACTTGTTCGATTACGTCGGTCTGTTCTCAGCAGCTGTTGACCAACAGCAGAAGAGTGATGAAGGGTTCCCCAACATCTATGCTGACCGCAATCAGAAGATAGACGTGCTCTTCAGCAAGAACCCCAAGCTCTTTTGGATCGGAATCGGCAAAACCGACTTCCTCATCAAGAACAACAACGACCTGCGAGCTTACCTCGACTCGAAGCAACACAAGTATAACTATCTGGAGACTGACGGAGGTCACATCTGGCGCAACTGGCGCATTTACCTGACAGAATTTACACCTTTATTATTTAAATAAAAGCTTATGAAAAAACTATTCAATGCTGTAACCGTCATTGGTTATTGCTTCTTATTTGTCGCCGTTGTTGGCTGTAACTCTGCAGACAAAGTTACGAAAAACACCATTAATCAGGAAGAAGTGATGGAAAAAATGTCACTCGAAGACAAGGCTCATTTCGTGATTGGTGTGGGTATGAAAGGCTTTTCTGGTGATGACGCTGTGATTGGTGTCACGGAGAGTCTTGTACCTGGTGCCGCAGGAACTACCTATCCGCTCGATTCATTAGGTATTCCTGCTGTTGTGTTGGCTGATGGTCCTGCAGGACTGCGCATCGATGCTACCCGTAAGGGTGACGATGCCACTTATTACTGTACACACTTCCCCATCGGAACGCTGTTGGCTTCTACGTGGAACACGCAACTTGTAGAAGAGGTTGGTAAGGCCATTGGTGAAGAGGTGAAGGAGTATGGTGCCGATGTGCTGTTGGCTCCTGCTCTGAACATCATGCGTAACCCGTTGTGTGGCCGTAACTTTGAGTATTATTCAGAGGACCCTGTCGTGGCAGGCAAGACAGCTGGAGCCTATATCACTGGCGTGCAGAAGAACGACGTAGGTACGAGCATCAAGCACTTTGCTGCCAACAACCAGGAGACAAACCGCATGAATACCGATGCTCATATTTCGCAGCGTGCTCTGCGCGAGATCTATCTCAAAGGTTTCGAGATTGCCATCAAGGAGGCTAAGCCCTGGACGGTGATGACCTCGTATAACTACATTAACGGCACCTACGCTTCGGAGAGCAAGGACCTCGTGACTACTATTCTTCGTGATGAGTGGGGCTATGAGGGAACCGTGATGACCGACTGGTTTGGTGGCAAGGATGGCGCCAAGCAGATGTGGGCAGGCAATGAGATGCTCCAGCCGGGTAAAAACGAGCAGTTTGACAGCATCGTAGCAGGTGTGAAGAGTGGTAAGCTCGATGTGGCCGACCTCGACCGAAATGTAAAGCGCGTGCTGAATCTGGTAGAAAGGAGTCCGCGTTTCCAGGGCTACAAGTTCTCGAACAAGCCCGACCTAAAGGCTCATGCTGCTGTTACCCGTCAGTCGGCAGCTGAGGGTATGGTACTCATGAAAAATGAGAAAATGGATGCGCCGGTACTTCCGTTTGGTGAGAACATCAAGAAGGTGGCCCTTTATGGCTGTACATCTTACGACTTCATTGCCGGCGGAACTGGTTCTGGCAATGTGAATCATGCGTATGTTGTGTCACTCGTCGATGGTCTGAAGAACGGGGGCTATACCATTTCTGACGAGATGAAGAGTGCTTATGAGACATATATCGCCGACTACAAGAAGAAGATGGAGCAAGAATTGGAAGAAAAAGCGAAGAAAGATCCGAAGACGGCCCAGCTTGTAAAATTTCTGCCAGGCACACTACCCCCGGAGAAACTGTTTACTGCTGAGGAACTGACAGCTCAGGCTGAGGCTTCTGATGTGGCACTCATCACTATTGGCCGTATCTCCGGAGAGTTCCTGGATCGTAAGGTCGCTGATTTCAATCTCAACGATTCTGAGATGAAACTCATCCAGCAGGTTTGTGATGTCTATCACAAGGCAGGCAAACAGGTGGTGGTACTGCTGAACATCGGTGGGGTTATTGAGACAGCTTCGTGGAAGGACCTGCCCAATGCCATCCTCTGTGCCTGGCAGGCTGGTCAGGAAGGTGGCAACAGCGTCGTTGACGTTCTTAGCGGCAAACAGTCACCATCAGGAAAGTTCACTATGACGTGGCCTTTGAAGTTCAACGATGCTTACAGTTCGAAGAACTTCCCCATCGATGAGGACCCCCGCATCGATATGCTGAATCAGGGAAAGAAGGGTAATGTCCGTAATGTCGACTATACCGACTATGAGGAGGACATTTATGTGGGCTACCGTTATTTTGACTCCTTCGAGGTCCCCGTTGCCTACCCATTCGGCTATGGCCTCAGTTATACTACTTTCGAGTATAGTGATGCCAAGATTACTCAGAAGAACGACATCTACGACATTTCAGTTGCTGTCAAGAATACAGGTAACCGCGAAGGCAAGGAGGTCGTCCAGGTCTATGTCTCTGCTCCTGACAACAAGGCTGCCAACAAGCCCGTCAAGGAATTGAAGGCCTTTGCCAAGACCAAGCTGCTGAAGCCCGGCGAGAGCCAGACGCTCACGCTGAGTATTACTGCTCCTGAGCTTGCTTCGTTCGATGAGACCGCTTCTGCCTGGATTGTTGCCGAGGGTGAATACCAATTCCTGGTCGGTGCCTCGTCACAGGATATCAAGGCTACGCTGTCAGCTCCCGTCAAGTCGTTCCAGACGAAATGTAACGATGTGCTGAAACCGCAGGTACAGTTGAATCTGCTGAGAAGATAATCTCTAAACATCGACACATCGAAGTATCGAAATGTCGTAATAACGTTATAACGAAACAACAATGAAAAAGATAATAGTGACTTTGGGCTTTATAGTTGTCGCCTTGTGTGGCTATGCCCAGCCTCAATTAAATGCCAATAACATCGACGCAGTAGTCAAGGCGATGACGCTTGAAGAAAAGTGTCACTTCGTTCTGGGACGTGGCATGCACTATAATGATGACGATAAGTTTCCTGGTACGGCAGGAAGTACGTTCTCGGTAGCTCGTCTGGGTATTCCCGAAACCTATTGTGCCGATTCTCAGCAGGGTCTGCGCATGAACGCCAATCGTGCTTGGGATCACCGTGACTATTACACCACCGACTTCGTGGCTTCGATGACGCTTGCCTCCACGTGGGACCGTGAGGCAGCCTTCAAGGTTGGTCAGGGCATTGGCAACGAGGTGCGCGAGTTTGGACTCGACTGGATTCTCTCGCCAGCGATGAACCTTATCCGCAATCCACTGTGCGGACGCAACCATGAGTACTACAGCGAGGATCCCTATCTCTCGGGTACTATTGCCGCCGGTTATGTGAACGGTGTGCAGAGCGAGGGAACGGCTGCCTGTCCGAAGCACTTTGTCGCCAACAATCAAGAGACCAACCGCAATAGCAACATCTCGCAGGTGTCGCAGCGTGCCCTCCGCGAGATTTACCTCAAGGCCTTTGAAATAATGGTGAAGGAGAGCAATCCATGGACCATTATGACTTCGTATAATAAGTTGAACGGGCCGTATGCTGTACAGAACCGTGAACTGCTGACCACCATTGTTCGTGACGAATGGGGTTGGAAGGGAATGTATGTCTCTGACTGGAATGCCGGTGATGATGCTGTAGCCGCTATGCTGGCAGGTAACGACATGCTGCAGCCTGGTCAGGATAAACAATACCAGGCCATTCTCGAAGCGGCTAAGAGCGGTAAGCTACCTATGGAGGTGCTCGATGCTAACGTAAAGCGTATTCTGGAATATGTTGTGAAGACGCATAACTACAAGGGACATAAGTATAGCAATGAACCTGACCTGAAAGCACATGCTCAGACTGTTCGCGAGGTGGGTGCCGATGGTATTGTTCTGCTCAAGAACAACGGTATCTTGCCTCTGACTGGCAAAAGTGTGGCACTGTTCGGTTGCACATCGTACGACTGGATTTCTGGCGGTTCTGGCTTTGGCGGAACCAGCGTGGGACATTATACTGTATCGCTCGTCGAGGGTATGCGTTCAGCTGGCTACGAGGTCTACAAGCCGCTTATTAGCATCTATAAGCAACACCTCGCTGACGAGGAGAAACGCCTGTTCCCTGAAGGTCGTCCCCCATTCTCGCTCACTCCACCGGCCCGTGCTGAGGAGAAACAGTTTGAGACAGGGCTGCTGAACGACGCTATCCGCCACAGTGACGTGGCTATCATCAGTATTGGTCGTAAGAGCGGTGAGGCTGCTGACCGTAGTGAGGCAGACTTCTACTTGAAGGAAGGCGAAAAACAGCTCATCAAGGCTGTCAGCGAGGCTTATCATGCTCAGGGCAAGAAAGTCATCGTCTTGCTCGACATTTGTAGTCCCATCGACGTCGCTTCCTGGCAGGATCAGGTGGATGCGCTTGTCTGTACTTGGCAGGGTGGTCAGGAAAGCGGTTTCAGTGTGGCTGATGTACTCTCGGGCAAGGTCAACCCCAGCGGTAAGCTACCAATGACCTTCCAGATTAACTACGGCGATGCCTATGCCGACAAGAATTTCCCTGCCAATGTGGACGATAAGACCCTCGGAGCAATGTTCATGTGGGGCTACGACAAAGACAAGGCCCCCAAGGAACGCCAGCCGCAGAAGGATATTGACTTCACCAACTATGAAGAGGATATCTACGTGGGGTATCGCTACTTCGATTCCTTCGGCAAGCCAGTGGCTTACCCCTTCGGCTTCGGCCTGAGCTACACCACCTTTAGCTATGAGAACATGACTTGTTCGGTGGACGGTGATTTCGTCACCGTCAAAGTCGACGTCAAGAACACCGGCACTCGCGCTGGCCGTAACGTGGTGGAACTTTTCGTTGCTGCTCCCAACAGCAAGAAGCTGAACAAGCCTGAAAAGGAACTGCGCAACTATGCCAAGACCCGCCTGCTGAAGCCCGGAGAGAGCGAGACCATTACCATGAAGGTTACTACTGCCGACCTCGCCTCGTTTAACGAGAAGGCATCTGCCTGGAAGACGGACGCCGGCGTCTATACCTTTATGATCTGTTCGTCTGCCAATGATGTCGAGGCCAAGACCACAGCGAAGGTCAAGGCGTGGACGAAGAAGGTGAACAACGTCATGAAACCCAATGTCAAGCTGAACCTGTTGCACAGATAATACAGGAATGTCGAAATACCGAAAGGTCGTAATAACGCGATATCGCAATAACAAAAAAACAATAAAATGAAAAAGACAATCATCATAATGGCTCTGGCAGTCCTCTGCCTCGGAGCTTCGGCACAAGAGAAACTCTTCAATAGTGCCAGCGTGCAATCTCCCGTCGTCAATCCTGACGGCACAGTGACCTTCAACATCTTTGCACCAAAAGCCGTCAAGGTTGAGGTGACTGGTGATTTCCTGCCCACGCAGCCCATTGAGATCGAGGGATACGGAAAGTATGATGCCCCTGGCGTCGCCCAGCTGGTAGAGGGTAAGAACGGGGTGTGGAGTTACACCAGCGAAAAACTGACCCCTGAGATGTACAGCTACACCTTTAACATCGACGGCATGACTGGTGTCAAAGACCCTGCCAACATCTATGTCAATCGTGACATCGTGTCGTTTACCAATATCTTCATCGTCAGCAACGAGAAAGGTGACAAGGGCGACCTCTATCGTGTGAATGAGGTCCCCCACGGCAACCTCTCGAAGGTGTGGTACAACAGTCCCACGCTTAAGATGCAGCGCCGCATGACCATTTACACCCCACCAGGCTACGACAAGGGTGGCCGTTTTCCTGTCATGTATCTGCTGCATGGCTCTGGTGGCGACGAGAATGCGTGGAGCGAACTTGGTCGTGCTGCCCAGATTCTCGACAACCTGATTGCTGCGGGTAAGGCAAAACCCATGATTGTGGTGATGCCCAATGGCAATCCCAACTGTCAGGCAGCCCCTGGCGAGTGGTCGTTCGGCATGTATACCCCTGGCTTCCGCGATGGCGGCACTGGTCCTAAAGAACCCGCTGTAGCCACGATACCTGAAAGCTTCATGGATATCGTTAATTATGTCGACGCCAACTTTCGCACCCTGAAGGATCGTGCTCACCGTGCAATCTGTGGTCTCTCCATGGGTGGTGGCCACACCTTCCACGTCTCCCTGCTCTATCCCAATAAGTTCGACTACTATGGACTGTTCTCTGCTGGTCTGCACTTGGCAAAAGGTGGTTACCAGGATTCATTTGCCGATCAGATTAAGGCCAATCCCGAGTTCGAGACGCAGAGTGCCCGTCTTTTCGGCAGCAAGCCAAAACTCTACTGGATGGGTATGGGAAACACCGACTTCCTCTATCAGAGTACGGTTGACCTGCGCAACTACTGGGATTCAAAGGGGTACAAATATGAGTATGTGGAAACCGATGGTGGCCACATCTGGCGCAACTGGCGCATCTATCTGACGATGTTTGCGCAGAAGATATTCAAGTAGGATTCTACTTATACAACGACTTCAACGTCTCTTCGGCTTCGATGGTCACCTTGCTCTCGTCAAGCATTGTGCGGTCGAGGCCGAAGATGTCTATAAAGAAGTCATAGACAGCCTGTCGTTTGTTTTCCTTGAAGTCGTGACGTTCGCCAGGCAGGTGTACGTTGCGTACTCTGTCTTGAGCACCATAGAAGCCATAGATACGCTGCAGATAAGGGAACTCCAGACGAGGCACACTACTGGTCCAGTCGCCGTCATCGCTGACAATCAGCATGGGCTTGGGGGCCATGATAGCAGCCAATTCTGGTTCACACGTACCACCACCTGAGAGCTGGACGGGTTTGCCGCTTTCACAAGGACACCCACCGTCGAAGTGAGAGGCCAGATGCACCACAGGAGCTGAGGCTTTGACACGCTCGTCGAGTAGCGACAGCAGGACGGTGTGTGTGCCACCACCCGATCCACCCATCACGCCGATGCGCTCCGTGTCAATGTCCTTGCGGTGGGTGAGCATCCACTCGAGCAGGATGTAGCCGCATGCTGCTTGATAGACGTGGGCCCGACTGGTATGGTGAGCTTCTCTACCCACCTCCTTTTCACTCTCTCCCCAACCATACAGGTCGAAGTCGACACACACGGCACCCATACGGGCCAATGTACCCAGTCTCTGCTGTTCGTCAGCCCGATAGCGATAGGGCCAATGGCCGTCAGGACAGACTATCAAAGCATGTTTGCCTTTTTTTGTGGATGCGTAGATGGTACCAAAGAGATGCTGACCTGGGGTTAGCTCGATGCAGATATTCTGGGTGGTATAGCCATCGTGTTTGCGGACCTTTGACAGGATAACAGGGCGCTCGCCCTTTGTGGCCGATGGTCTCCCCGTCGGCACTATCACGCATGAATCGAGGAAAGCATCGAGTTCCAGTCGCTGGCGCACTTCCCGGCGAAGACTGTCACGACGTGCTTCCCATTCTTCCTTATTATTATATAAGGAGGAAAGCCAGTCGAGCACCATTTTTCCTTCGGCTTCATGGCGGCGTGGATATTCATAGGGTTTAATCTTATAGGTATTGCCATTCTGCTTCCACCAGTTCCAGTCGAAGTATTTGCAGATGTTGTCAAGTGTCATCTCGATGCTGTAGGGACGCACACGGAAGTCGGCATACGGCAGGCGCTTGCCTACGGTATCAACGTTTGAATCGAACTTGAACCTCACGCCAAAGCGCTTGCTGACATCCTGCATCAAGTCGTTCACGCTACGCTCATAACGCGTCTCAAAAGTCTGTGCCAGAGCCATTGTCGTCAAGGGCATTAAGACTGCCATCAAGAGTTTTCTCATCATCCTGTTTTGTTAGTCTGTTTATTAAAAAGACTGAAAACAAATAGCTTTGTCGTCACATATTATTTTTTTTTCGTATCTTTGCAGCAGTAAACTTAACTTATTATAAGCTATGAATAAATTTTTGTTGTTGGCAATGACGGCTATTGCCGTGAGCACCATTAATGTGAGGGCTCAGTACAAGTATCCTTGGCAGAATCCACAACTGCCACGTGCTGAACGTGTAGAAAACCTGTTGGGCATGTTGACACCTGAAGAGAAGGTGGGTCTGATGATGAACAAGAGTGTCTCCATCGACCGTCTCGGTATCCCATCGTACAACTGGTGGAGCGAGGCCTGTCATGGTGTACGTCAGGGTGGCTATACCGTCTATCCGCAGCCCATTGGCTTGGCTGCTGCCTTCAATACTCAGTTGGTGTACAATGTCTTCTCGCAGGTCAGCGACGAGGCCCGTGCCAACTGGAATCGTACCGACCACAACGACCCGAAATTGTTTAACGTCCCCCAGGGTGTCACCTATTATCCTGGCAATCCAGAACTGACCTTTTGGTGTCCGAATGTCAATATCTTCCGTGATCCACGTTGGGGACGCGGTCAAGAGACGTGTGGCGAGGACCCCTATCTGAATGCCGTCCTCGGTGTCCAGACTGTCCTAGGCATGCAGGGCAACGACACCCAATATTTCAAGACCCACGCCTGTGCCAAGCACTATGCCGTACACAGCGGACCAGAGCCCCTGCGCCACTCGATGAACGTAGAGCCCACGAACCGTGACCTGTGGGAGACCTATCTGCCTGCCTTCAAGGCTTTGGTCAAGAAAGCCAACGTCCGCGAGGTGATGTGTGCCTACCAGCGTTTTGAGGGCAAGCCCTGTTGCACCAGCGACCGTCTGCTCATCGATATCCTGCGCAACAAGTGGGGCTACGATGCCATCGTGCTGACTGACTGCGATGCCATCAACAACTTCTATAACAAAGGCCAGCACGAAACACACAAGGACCCATTGTCAGCTTCTGTCGATGCTGTGCTGAATGGTACGGATTTGGAATGTGGAAAAGTGTTTATGTCGCTCTCTGAGGGCCTGAAGAAGGGACTCATCACGGAAAGCGAACTGGACAAGCATCTGCGCTATACCTTGACAGGCCGCTTCGAACTGGGTATGTTCGACCCTGCCGACATGCTCCCGTGGTCGACAATCCCATCGTCGACCATCTCCTGCGAAAAGCACGATGACTTGGCTACCCAGGCCGCTCGCGAGTCGATGGTGCTGCTGGAAAATAGGAGCCTCCCCACCCCCTCCGAAGGAGGGGCTTCCAAGCCCGTTCTCCCGCTCTCAAAGAGCATCAAGACGCTGGCTGTCCTTGGTCCCAATGCCGACGATGTTGAACTGCTCAATGGCAACTATGGTGGCACACCAACTAAGGAGCATCAGCATTCTTTGTTGGAGGGTATCAAGAATGCCGTTCCTAGTGCGAAGATTATCTATCAGAAGGCCTGTGAGCTGAACGATGAGTACGAGACCATCCATCACCTGCAGGACTTTAACGACGGCAAGGGTGCTTTGGTGGAATTCTATAATAACAAGGAACTGAGTGGCGAGCCTGCCAAGACCGACTATTACAACAATCTGGACTTCTCGACCTTCGGTGCCTGGGGATTCGCTCAGGGTGTCAATCGCGACACGCTGTCCGTTCGTGTCAGCGGACAGTATAAGGCCACCTTTACAGGCGACATGAAATACACGCTGATGACCGATAACGGCTACGTGCTGAAGGTGAACGGCGAGGTGGTGGAAGATGCCAAACCTGCTGGCCGTCGTGGCTTTGGCTTCGGCTTTGGCAGAAAGGTGGAATACAAGTCGTTCCCCGTGGTTGAGGGTCAGACCTACGACGTCGTGATTGAATACCGTCACGGCAATGGTCAATTCGCTCTGCTGCGTGGTGACATCTGCGAACGTAAGCTCGTCGACTTCACCACACTTGCCAACGACGTCCGTGAGGCTGATGCCATCATCATCATCGGTGGCATCTCGGCCCGCATGGAGGGTGAGGGTGGCGACAAGCAGACCATCGAGTTGCCTGTGGTACAGCAGATGCTCGTCAAGGCCATGCATCAGACTGGCAAACCCGTCGTCTTCGTCAACTGTTCTGGCTCCGCCATTGCCTTCGGTAGTGTCGAGGGGCAGTACGATGCCTTGCTGCAGGCGTGGTATCCTGGACAGGGTGGTGCCAAGGCGCTGGCTGATGTGCTCTTTGGCGACTACAATCCTGGTGGCAAGCTACCTGTCACGTTCTATCGTTCGAACGACGACCTGCCCGACTTCCTTGACTACTCGATGAAGAACCGCACCTACCGTTATTTCACGGGTCAGCCGCAGTATGCTTTCGGCTATGGTCTGAGTTACACGTCGTTCAGTGTGGGCAAGGGAAAGCTGATTCATAAATCTGTAAAGATCGGCAAGTCCGACAAGCCCTACACCGTTGTCGTTGCTCCTGTCACCAATACCGGCAATCGCGAGGGCACCGAGACCGTACAGGTCTATGTGAAGCGCCTGGGTGATGCTGGTGCTCCCATCAAGGCCCTGAAGGGTTTCCAGAAGCTGACTCTTAAGCCTGGCGAGACCAAGCATGCTGTGATTGCCCTCACCAGCGAGGCCTTCGAGTACTACGATGAGGCTATCGATGAGCTGGCCGTTAAGCCAGGCCGTTATCAGATACTCTACGGCACCTCGTCACGCGACAGCGATTTGCAGTCTCTTGACTTCACAGTAAAATAGTTGTCTCTCATCCTTTTTAAACACCTCAAAACTTAATCAAATAATAAATACAATTAGCGTATGAAACGATTTTTTGTAATGGCAGCACTTGTCTGCATTGCTGCACTGAGCGTGAACGCCCAGACAGATGAGCCTGAAACGAAGGCGCAGAAGTTTTTTCGCCTGACGAAAACGGCTGACGAGAACCCAACCGACTGGAATGCCCAACTGGAGGCAGGACACTTCCTGCTCGACAAGGAGAACGGAATGTATAACCAGTCGAAGGCTGAAAAATACTATGAACGTATCTATCACCTTGCCACCGACTATAACAAGGAAATACCCGACTCTGTGATTCGAGAGGCCTGTGTGGCACTGCTGACAGTAGCTTCTGACAAGAAAAACTTAGACAAGGCTTTGTTTTACATTGACGAGATATTGCATGCCGATAAGGTGGGTGTTGATATAGGCGACGCTTACCTGAATACACTCGGCTCAACAGGTATGCTATACAACATGATGAAAGAGAATTTTGTAAAGGCATTGCCATATATGATGGATATCCGTGAGAGAGTGACAAAAGCCAATCTGCCAGGAATTGAGCATACGGATATTACAACGGCAATGTTGTTTGAAGGGCTTGTTAGGGAATATAAGAAGATGTTCAACGACAAACTCATAGATCTGACCTTCGATGGCAAGAAGTATATCGTGATTTCCATGGGTGACTGGAACATCGAAAAGCCATTAATGGGATGGACGGAAAAGAAAGATGGCGTACCAACGCTGCTCTACGGTGAAGACGGCAAGATCTATGACAACATGCATGGTGAAATGGTCTACAGTTTCTTTTTTGACAAAAACGGTATAGTTCCACAGGAAGGAACCAATATGCGACTGATTTCCGTCACTCCCGAGTGTCGTCAGCAGTTGCTGGAAGCATACCATAATTATACGAAGAAATCAAAAACAAATAAGAAATAAGAAACCGAGAAAACGAGAATTCGGTTTTCTCGGTTTCCCGGTTTCTCAACTTCTAATTCAGTAACACGCTATCTTGTCTACCGCGATAGGCTGTCGTGCTGACCGCGAGAGCCTATTGTGGTCAGCAAGATGGGCTTTCCTGCTTACTGCGATAAGGCTGTCGCGGTCACCAAGACGGGCTTTCGTGCCGAGGAAGATGGTCTTTTGTGCCAGGGAATAATGAAAAAAACAAAGAAATTGGTGCGAAAGTTCTTCTTTCTCATTTTTTTTTCGTATCTTTGCCATCGAAGTAAATAATTAAAGCACTAAGACTATGAATAAGGAGGATAAATTCGTTATCACCATCAGTCGCCAATTTGGAACGGGCGGCCATGAGATTGGGGCGGAGCTGGCACGCCGGCTCGGAGTGAAGCTGCTGGACAAGCAGATACTGAATGAGGTGGCCTCGCGGATGAGAGCTGTTGAGGATGCCGTAGAGAAGATTGAGTCGCGAAACCCGCTGTGGCGCGACGACTTCACCAACTTCTACCGTACCTATATGGCTAGTGCCGCGTATGACGGGCAGGAGCAGGAGGAGACGAGCCGTGTGCTGTTCCAGGCTCAGGCCAATGCCATCCGTAGCATTGCCGACGAGGAGTCGTGTGTCATCGTGGGCCGTTGTGGTTTCGACATCTTTGCTGACCATCCCAATGCCTTGAAGATTTTCATTCATTCAGGCTTGGACTGCCGCAAGCGTCGCATTGCCGAGAAGTATGACATCAGCGAGCAGGATGCTGCAGCGATGATTGTTGACAACGATTACAGCCGCGAGCTGTACACGAAAAAGTTCACGGGCCGCGACTGGAAGGATGCCACGAACTATGATGTCTCGCTGGATGTGCGTCAGTTCGGCGTGAATGGTGCCGTAGACTTCCTTATGAAGTGTATCGAGTAAGGAGTTTCGGGAGGTATTACAGGTAAAAGACAGACTCGGGCCCCATGCAAAACAGGAGGTCGAGGATGGAGAGATTTGGCAGGAAACCATGCTTGTGCTGGAACACCTGCCAATATTTTATTGGCGTAAAGTCGGGGTCGGGCTGGGGATGTTTGGCGTGGATGACGTCGCGGAAGTCAGAGATGGGTGATGGGTATTGGGTGATAGGTGATGGGAGATAGGTGGTGGTGTAGTCCACGAAGGGGTGGATATCAATGAGTTCGCACATCTTTTGACGGATGGCCTCGTTGAAATCGACCAAAAATTCATATTTCTTTTCGAAGAACGGACGGATGTCGTCAGCATAGTAGTCGAAGAACGGGCTCTCACTATAGGCACTCTGCAGGGCATTCCAATGGACGCGTCGCCATTGGTTGTGATCGCTGATGCGGAGGTCTTTGGTGATGGGTGATAGGTGATGGGTGATGGGTGATGGATGTTCCACAGGAACGGTGAGTGCCTGAGTGCCGTTGGCTGTGGCAATGATGCAACGGTTGCGGAAGGTTTGTTTTTGATATGAGTCATGCTGCTCGATGACACAACGGTCGTAGCGGTACAGCTTCTGATACCACTGAACAGGTCCGAAATAGGTGGTCTGCAACAGAGCGGTGGTCATGGTATCGGGAATTTTTTCCGATTGTAGAGCACGGTCATCACACGTCCGATGATGTTGCTCTCTGGAACGAAACCAAGATGGCGGGAGTCGGCAGGATTCTGTTGGTTGAGGGCTTCCAGCCAGTAATAGTCGGTCTTAGCACAGTTGATGAGACCTGGCACTATCATAGAGCCGTTGACAGTTTGGATGGTATCGCCAGGAACAGCTGTGCAACGGGCGATGTAGAGGCCTTCGAGAGAATCGCAGGGTGCCATAAAGGCCACAATATCGCCCCGCTGTACGGGCTGTCGCATCAGTCGGCTGTAAGGCAGCAGACTGTTTCCTGCAATTCGTAGGCCATAGCTGCAACGATTGACGAGCAAGCAGTCGCCATCCTTGAAATTCGGGTTCAGCGCATTTCCACTGACGCTGTGTATTGAAAAAGCTAAAGTACGGAACAGCAGCATCAGAGCGAATGCCGACGCAAATGCTATCACGTACTTTAGCAAGTTTTTCATCCTTACTCAATGTCTATTATCCATTAAACTTACTTGATGTTATCCACGAAGCGGAACAGACGGTTCCAGCGGATTCCAGAGAAACCACTGCGGTCTGGGTCGGAGCTCCACCAGATGAAAATGGGCTTACCCACGATGTGGTCCTCAGGCACGAAACCCCAGTAGCGGGAGTCGAGTGAATTGTGGCGGTTGTCACCCTGCATCCAGTAGTAGTCCATCTTGAACGTATATTTCGTGGTCTCCTTGCCATTGATCAGGATCTTGCCGTCCTTCACCTCGAGTGTGTTTTTCTCGTAGGTACGGATAGGCCGTTCGTAGACGGGCAGGTTCTTCAGGGTGAGGTCGATGCTCTTGCCCTTGGCAGGAATCCATATGGGACCATAGTTGTCGCGCGTCCAGTGCATGTTGCCGTTCAGCGGATAGATGTCCAGGTCGCTGGCATCGGTATTCGGCTCGATGCTCTCCACGATGTCCGTCCGCTTCTTCAGTTCTTTGACAGCATGGTTGGTCAGCGGCATATAACCCTGTGTGTTCAGACTCATCAGGTCCTCCATCGTGATGCCGAGTTCGTGCATGATGTCATCGTCGAGACGTTGTTTCAGCTTTACCTTATATGTATACTGCACATTGTCGGGCTCCTTGTTGGCTTTGCCATCAATGTAGATGATATGATCCTTGATTTGCAGCGTCTGGCCAGGGAGACCCACACAGCGCTTGACGTAGTTTTCACGACGGTCGGTGGGACGGGTGTCGATGAGTCCATACTCCTGCGGATTGGCAGCAATGGTCTGTTTGCCAGCCTGATAGATGGTGTTGAAATAGATGGGCAGCTGTTCCTGTGTCAGCGAATCTGGGTTTGGACGCTGGGGATAGGTCTGATAGCCAATCTGATAGCACATCTGATAGTAGTCGTAGGCCTGATACTGGGGGGCCGAGCAGATAGTGTCGCCAGCAGGGAAGTTGAAAACGACGATGTCGTTCTGCTGAATCTTGCCCAAGCCTTTTACGCGACGATAGTCCCAATGAGGCCACTCGATGTATGACTTGCATTGGAACAGGGGGAGCGTATGCTGTGTCAGCGGCATCGTCAGCGGCGTCTCAGGGATGCGCGGACCATAGCTCACCTTCGAGACGAAGAGGTAGTCGCCGGTCAGCAACGACTTCTCCAACGAGCTCGATGGAATGACGTAGTTCTGGAAGAAGAACAGATTGATGAAGTAGACGGCCACCAGCGCAAACACCAGCGCATCGACCCACGACATGACGAACTTGACAGGTCCCTCTGCCTCTTTCCACCACTGCCACTTGATTTTCTTTGTTATATAAACATCGTAGATAAACGGGATGACAAGCAGTCCCCACCACGACTTCACCCAATAGAGGAACAGCAGGTAGAGCACCAGCACACAGATGAACTTGGCCCACTGCACCTTCATATTCAGTTGTTTCTTTTCTCTCTTTTCCATAATCAGAATTTAAACATGTCGCTAATCGTTAACAGTCCCTGGTGCTCCTTGGTATACTCTGCTGCCAGCACAGCACCAAGGGCAAAGCCCTGACGTGAATGGGCATCGTGGGTAATGGTGATGATGTCGGCCTCCGAGTCATAACGAACGGTATGGATGCCAGCCACCTCACCACGACGGATATGGTCGATGCGAAGCAGTTTGGGGTCAGTAGTGTCCTCGGCCCAAGCCTCCTTGCGGTCGATATTCTCCAAAATGCCTTCTGCCAGCGTGATAGCCGTACCACTAGGATGATCCAACTTGTGAACGTGGTGCGTTTCTTCCATCTCTACGTCGTACTGCGGGAACTGGTTCATGATCTTGGCCAGATACTTGTTGACAGCCGAGAAGATGGCAACACCGATGCTGAAGTTACTGGCCCAGAAGAGCGTCTGCCCCTCTTCAGAGCACATGCGCTTGACATCGTCACCATGCTCCTTCATCCAGCCTGTGGAGCCAGAAACCACCTTCACACCATGCTTAAAGGCACGCAGATAGTTGCCATAAGCAGCCTGTGGAGCCGTAAACTCTATCGCCACATCAGCACTACGGAAGGCCTCAGAGTCGAAGTCCTGCTGATTGTCGATGTCGACAATACTCACAATCTCATGACCACGGCTGAGGGCGATTTGCTCTATCATCTTACCCATCTTGCCGTAGCCGATTAAAGCTATTTTCATAATAATAATGTATTAATACGGCTGCAAAGGTACGAATAAGTGAGCAAAATGCCAAATTAATTTGAGCATTTTCGAACGATAGTACCTTCGACCGCAGGTCAAAGGTACGAATAAGCTCGGAAATGAAAAGAAAAACAAGTTTTCCCTTTGCATTTTGCTCGTTTATTCGTAACTTTGCCGTCAGAATAACCAAAAAGATAAGATTATGAGCAAGCACAAGAGTGGTAAACGACTGAACAAGCAACGTCTTATAGAGATGTTGCAAACATTGTTCCAGCAGAATCCGAACGAAACATTCTCGTTTAAGCAGATTTTCAGGGAGCTGAAGCTCTCGACACATCCTGCCAAGTTGCTGGCGGTGGAAACGATGGACGAGATGGCGTGGGACGACTATCTGTCGAAGACCGGTGACAACTCATACCGTCTGAACCTGAAGACTCAGGTGCAAGAGGGAACATTTATCCGTAAAGCCAATGGTAAGAACTCTTTTATGCCGGACGATGGTGGCAAGCCTATCTTTGTCTCTGAGCGTAACTCGATGTTTGCACTCAATGGCGACCGTGTCAAAGTAGCCATGATGGCCCGTCGTGAAAAACACATCAAGGAAGCGATGGTCGTCGAGATTCTGTCGCACAAGGTCGACCAGGCCGTAGGTAAGCTAAAGGTGGAGCGTGACTATGCTTTCCTGATTACTGAGGGCAATATCTTCGTACACGACATCCTGATTCCAAAGAAGAAGCTGAAGGGTGGCAAAGACGGTGAGAAGGCCGTGGTGAAAATTACGCAGTGGCCTTCGAAGGACTCAAAGAACATCGTCGGCGAGGTCATCGACGTATTGGGAAAGGAAGGCAACAACGATGTGGAGATGCACGCCATTCTCGCACAATATGGTCTGCCTTACAAGTATCCAAAAGCTGTGGAGGATGCCGCAGAGAATATAGAACCGGGTATCACACCGCAGGAAATCAGCCGTCGTGAGGACTTCCGCAATGTTTGGACCTGCACCATCGACCCCAAGGATGCCAAAGACTTCGACGATGCCCTCAGTATCCAAAAGAAAGGAAAGCTGTGGGAAGTAGGCGTACACATCGCCGACGTCAGCCACTACGTCAAGGAAGGCTCTATTATAGATAAGGAGGCGACGAAGCGCGCCACCAGCGTCTACCTCGTTGACCGCACCATCCCCATGTTGCCAGAACGGCTGTGCAATTTCATCTGCTCGCTACGCCCCGACGAAGAAAAGCTATGTTATAGCGCCATCTTCACCTTAGACGACGAAGCCAACGTCAAGGACTTCCACATTGCCCATACCGTCATCAAGAGCAATAGAAGGTATGCGTATGAAGAGGTACAGGACATTCTTCAAATGAGAAATGAGAAAGGAGAAAGGAGAAATGAGAACAGTGAGCCTTTAGAGTATGCTGAGAACTTACGAACACTCGACAAGCTGGCAAAATGCCTGCGTGAGCGTCGCTTCAAGGGCGGTTCGGTAAAGTTCGACCGTGAGGAGCTGCACTTCGACATTGACGAAAAAGGTAAACCGATTCGAGCCTATTTCAAGAAATCGAACGATGCCACACAGCTTATCGAAGAGTTTATGCTGCTGGCCAATAAATACGTCGCCGAGAGCATCGGAAAGGTGAAGAAGGGTGTGAAGGCTAAGACCCTGCCCTACCGAATCCACGACCAACCAGACCCCACGAAGCTGGAGGCATTGCGCGAGTTTGTCGTGAAGTTTGGTTATAAGATGAAGACCAGTGGCACGAAAGGGGCCATCTCCCGTTCACTCAACACCCTGATGGACAGCTGTCAGGGCAAGAAGGAGCAGAAGCTGATAGAAACCGTGGCCCTGCGAGCCATGATGAAGGCTAAGTATTCGACACACAACATCGGCCACTATGGCCTGGCCTTCGAGTACTACACGCATTTCACGTCGCCCATCCGTCGCTATCCTGACACGATGGTACACCGTCTGCTGACCAAGTATCAGGATGGAGCCCGCAGTGCCAACCAGCAGAAGTACGAAGAGCTGTGCGAGCACTGTTCAGATATGGAACAGGTAGCTCAGCAGGCCGAACGCGACAGCATCAAGTACAAGATGGTGGAATTCATGGCCGACAAGATTGGCAACGAATACGATGCTCACATCAGCGGCATCCAGTCGTACGGCATATACTGCGAGATTGACGAGAACCACTGCGAGGGTATGGTGCCTATGCGCGACCTCGACGACGACTACTACGACTTCGACGAGCGCAACTACTGTCTCGTGGGCCGTCGGCATCATAACAAGTACCAGTTGGGTGACCCCATCCGCATCAAGGTAGCCAAGGCCAACATCGAGAAACGGCAGTTGGACTTTGCGCTGGCTGAAGAAGAAGGCAAGAAAGCCAAAAGATAAAAAACAAGCACAAAAACAAGCATGAAACGACAAAAGATTGTAACCTTCGGAGAACTGTTGCTCCGATTCTCTAAACTCGACCACCTGCGACTGACACAAGGCGATATGTTTACTAGCAAGTATGGTGGCAGCGAGGCCAACGTGGCCGTATCGCTGGCAGCACAGGGTGAGGATGTAACCTATATCACCCGATTGCCCGACACCCCTGTGGGACATGCGGGCGCGATGTGTCTGGCACAATTGGGCGTCGACATCAGCCGCGTCCTTTATGGTGGTCAGCGCATAGGCACCTACTATTTCGAGCCGGCTGCTGGTATGCGTGCGGCTAAGGTGGTGTACGACCGAGCCAACTCTGCCTACTACGACCTGAAGCCGGGCATGATCCCCTGGCGTGAGATACTGAAGGATGCCGACATCTTCCACGTCTCGGGCATCACGGCAGCCATCTCACAACCTGCTGCCGATGCGACTTTCGAAGCCCTCGACATTGCCGACGAGCTGGGCATCAGCGTGAGCTTCGACATCAACTACCGCAAGAACCTGTGGCAATATGGTGCCGACCCCCGCGAGACCATCAGCCGCATGCTGTCAAGGTGTGACATGATGTTCGGCGACGCCATCGAGTTTGAGTGGCTCTGTCAGCGTGCCCAGCCACCATTCACAGCCACCAACTCAAACTTCAAGATGCAGATGGACGAATACCGGGAATGGTTCGACGACTTGCATGCCAAGTATCCCCGACTGCGTCACTGGCTGATGGGTATGCGCAACATGGTGGCTTCTAACCACCATACGCTGACTGCCCTGCTGTGGACGGACGGCACACTGTTGCAGGCTCCCATCCACGACATCACCGATGTGGTAGATCCCGTGGGTGTCGGCGATGCCTTCATGAGCGGTTTCCTGCATGCCATCAATATCTTCCCTGAAGACCGCCAGAAGCAGTTAGACTACTCGCTGGCGGCAGCAGCTCTCAAGAACACCATCCCCGGTGACTTCAACCTGTCGTCAGAAGATGAAATCATGGACGTGGTGGAACAGCGACATAACCCGTCGACACTTTATAAAACTATAGAATAAAACCATTATGAAAGAAAACAACCGTATCATTGCTGCAGCACTCATTGCCATAGGTATCATCTGTCTGGGTTGGTTCATCAAGTCAGGCATCGACAATTTTGCCAATAAAGACCGCAAAGTCAACGTAAAAGGACTGGCAGAACAGGAGGTGGAAGCCGACAAGGTGACCTGGCCCATCGTTTCGAAGGAGGTTGGCAACGACCTGCCGGAGTTGTATAACCGCATCGGTTCGACACAGCAGAAAATCAAGGCTTTCCTCATGCGTAACGGCATCAAAGAAACAGAACTGACGGAGAACGCACCACAAGTGGTCGACCTGCAAGCCCGTGAGTACAGCGACAACAACAAGCCCTACCGCTATATCGTCACGTCGGTCATCACCGTCACGTCGCAAAACGTCAAGCAGGTGCGAGCCATCATTGCACGCCAGGGTGACCTGCTGAAAGAAGGCGTGGCCATCGTCGACGGCGGCTATGAGAATCCTGTGAAATATGAGTTTGTGTCGTTCAAAGAGATGAAGCCCAAGATGATGCAGGAGGCCATTGAGAATGCGGAGAAGACGGCCCAGCAGTTTGCCGAGAACTCACATTCGAAGATTGACAAGATTGTCAGTGCCGATCAGGGGCAGTTCTCCATCGATAACCGCGACGAGAACACACCGTATATAAAGAAGGTACGCGTCGTAACTACTGTCACCTATTCGCTGAAAGACTGAAACATAGGTCCCCAAGGATAACTGCCAGGCTTCAGGGTGACTAAGCTACCGCTCTCGGCTCGCATTTGTACGACGCCGGGAGCTATTTGTCTAACGACATCAAACTGTGTCCAGCCCAGAGCATTCAGCACGGCCCAGGCTGTGGCTCCTCCTTCGATGATAAGGTGGTCAGGACGATGGAACTCTACCAAACGACGGGTCATCGTAGCCATAACAGAACGAAGATGGGTAGCAACCTCCTTTCCCGTACGATGGGTGTGCGGTATCGTTAGAATGATATTGTGTTGCTGTTGATAAGCCGTAGTATCCCATAGGCTGAGGTCATCGGAGCCGTCATAAACCGTTTGGGGCAGTGGGGCGATGGGAATGCCTATCTCAAGAGGCTTGCTCTGCGTACTGCCACAAAGTATCAGGGTGGATTTTCCTATATCAAAAAGGCGGCTGGAGGTTCTGCCTACTCCAGCCTCCTCATCACTCTCCAACAAAACGGTGAATAAGTCGGCAGCACCAGCAAAGAGCGTCTTCCCATCATGATACAGCGCCACAACACGACGGATATCACAGATAGTTTCAGCATTAGGCATGATGATACCCTTTGACTCAGCATTTGGGAAACGCGCCCGAAGGTCTGAGGTCTTGGCAGGAAACTCTGGATCAAACGAAAAGTCCGTCTCGTGTACGGGTACATTATTAATATAATAGGTACCTCCACGGATGACGCGCCCCTTCGACGGATTTGCGGGGAGATAGACGGCACGCTGGAAGCCCGTGGTCTCCATCAATGCTGAAAGCTCGGCAATCACGTGACCACGAAGGGCAGAGTCGGTCTTCTTAAAGAGAAGCCCCCCTTCAACCTCCCCCCTATAGAGGGAGGCTATGCGGCGGGTCTCAGCGGCAGCCTCAGCCTCGCTCATGGAACGGGTGTCTGTGGCAATGACGGTAGTCTGTGCTGCGACATTATCGCGGCACAGAAGACCGCCACACACCAGTCGCACCTGCTGTCCCTGTGAGAAAGCAATACCTGCTATCTCAGCAGCCCCTGTGATATCGTCAGCAATGACAATCATGCGCCCGTCATTACTTATTTCTCATTACTCATTTCTCATTTGGTGAAGTCTATATTTCGCCATTCGTGTGGCATAGTCAATGCTCAACGTCATAGCTGAATCATTGGCGATGCCCTTGCCTGCTACATCAAAGGCTGTTCCGTGGTCAACGGAAACGCGGATGATGGGCAGTCCAAGGGTGATGTTGACACCACTGGCACTCTCCATCTTGCCCGTCTCCTTATTCCAGTTGAAGGCGCAGACCTTCAAGGGGATATGGCCCTGATCGTGATACATGGCCACACAACCATCAAACTGTCCGCACTTGGCCTTGGCGAAGATGCTGTCGGGGGGTACAGGACCATCGACATCGAAGCCGCGACTTATCAGCTCCTCGATAGCAGGAATAATCTCCTGAGCTTCCTCCCAGCCGAACATACCATTCTCGCTGGAGTGGGGATTCAGTCCTGCCACACCGATATGGGGTTTTTCTATTCCAAACTGTCGACAAGCGTCATCGATGAGTTCTACACACTCAATGACGCGGGCTTTCTTTACCAAATCGCAGGCCTTTCTTAAGGGAACATGCGTCGAAACATGAATGACGCGGATATTCTCGTCAGCCAGCATCATGGCATACTTTTTCGTATTCGTGAAGGTGGCGTAAATCTCCGTATGTCCGTCGTAGTGGTGACCCGCCAGGTTCAGCGCCTCTTTGTTCAGAGGGGCAGTCACGGTACCATCCACCTCATCAGCCATCGCCAGTTCGATGGCTTTCTTGATATATTGGAAGGCGGCATTGCCACATTGCGACTGCACCTTGCCGAACTCAAAAGTGGCAAGGTCGACGCACTTCAGGTCAATGACATCGATGGTTCCGTACTGGAACTTGGCTTCCTTGACGCTTTGGATGGCGTTCACCTGCAGGTCGAAGCCAAGCAACTGAACTGCTTGGCACATGATGGCGGCATCGCCTGTAACCAGTGGGCAGCACTTCTCATAAGTCTCTTTTCTATTCAGGGCGCGTACGGTAATCTCAGGACCAATGCCTGCGGGGTCGCCCATCGTGATGACTAATATCGGTTTCATATGTTTTTTCGTAATGACGTCATAACGTTATTCCGTTATAACGGGTTAATAAAGTGAGTTATAAATATCCTTTGCGTCTTGCTCAGTAACTTCACGAGGATTGTTCTTCAGAAGGCGTTGTACTTGCATAGCGGCTTTCGCCATTCCGTCGACTGCCGTCTTGGGAATGCCAAGTGCTGTCAACTTATTGGGAATGCCTACTGCATCAGCCAACCGATAGATGAAGTCGACGCCACGCTGAGCCGTCTCTTCTGTCGTGTGACCTGCGGTTATACCGCAGGCTAGTGCCACCTCCGCATAACGCTCAGGACAAGCTGGCATATTGAACTTCATGACGCTGGGCAGCAAGATGGCGTTCGACAATCCGTGAGGAATATGGAACTCACCACCTAGGGGATAGCTCAGCGCATGTACAGCAGCCGTGTTGACTGGACCCAGACAAAGTCCGCCATACAAAGAACCAAAGGCCAATGCCTCGCGAGCCTCTTGATCCTGTCCGTTTTTGACAGCCTTCTCCAGATTGGCGGCAATCAGACGGATGCCCTGCAAGGCGTAGATGTCTACTGACGGGTGGGCAAATTTGTTGGTATAAGCCTCAATACAATGCGTCAGGGCATCCATACCCGTATCGGCAGTCACCTTCGCAGGTACCGTCCACGTCAGTTTGGGGTCTACGTAGGCTGCATCAGCTATCAAGAAGGGCGACACGATGCCCTTCTTCAGATGGTCGCGCTCGTCTAATAGGATGGCGTTAGGCGACACCTCTGAACCCGTTCCTGCTGTCGTTGGCAGACAGGTAAACCACAGACCTTTCTTTTTGATAAATCCTGTGCCAAAACAGTCTTCCACTTGTTGGTCGCTATTGATAAAGGCTGCCACGAGTTTAGTGACGTCAAGCACGCTACCTCCGCCAATACCCACTACGCTGTCTGCCTTGAACTTGCGGGCTACTTCAAGGATGGCCTTGAAGTCGTTGACTGTCGGCTCTGCCAGAATGTTTTGGAATATTTCGATGTTGATGCCAACCTTGCGGAGGGCTTCCAACGGCTCTTCTATCAAAGGACGGATGGGGGGAGCCGTCAACACAAATAGGCGTTGCAGGCCCTGCTTCTGATAATCTTCTACGAATGTCTCGATGCAGCCCGTGCCGAAAACGATTTTCTGTGGCTGCAGTAATGTAATTGCTTTCATAACGTTTGTCTTCTGTTGTCTACATTATTTATATAAAAGACGAATACACCCTCGTTTTGTCATCCTAGCCAAATTACATTTTCTATCGAAAATTCGCCAACCACAAAACCATTTTATTAGAAATTCCCACAAATTGTTTGTCGGATTCGCTGTAATGTTGTACCTTTGTGGCGAAAAGTGTTATCGGAAAAGAAATGAAGAAACTCTGTCATTACATATCAGAATACATGGGTGTGCTGGTGCTGGCAGCTGCTTTGCTGGCATTGGTGTTCCCTGAGGTGCTGCAACAGGTGCGTCCGACGGTGATTAACTATATGCTGGGCGTGGTGATGTTTGGAATGGGACTGACACTGAACCTGCAGGACTTCAAAATTGTGTTCAGTCGCCCTAAGGATGTCATCATCGGTTGTCTGGCGCAGTTTACCATCATGCCCTTGTTGGCGTGGGGACTGGCTCGGCTCTTTGCGCTTGACGAAGCATTGGCGTTAGGTGTCGTGCTCGTAGGCTGTTGTCCTGGAGGCACAGCGTCGAACGTCATTACTTATCTGGCCAAAGGCGACTTGGCGCTCTCCGTCGGAATGACAGGCGTTTCCACCTTGCTGGCTCCATTCCTTACCCCTTTGTTGACGTGGGCATTGGCAGGTAAAAGCGTCAATGTCGACGTGGTAGGTATGTTGTTGAGCATTCTCTGGGTAGTCATACTGCCTATCGTCGTCGGACTGATTGTGAAATGGATTTGGCCCAAGTTCACTGAGCGGGCAACGGATTATCTGCCTGCATTCTCCTCGATAGCCATTGCTACGATTGTTGCCATCATCATAGCTGCCAATGCTAGCAAGCTGTTGGCAGGCGGACTGATTATCGTCCTTGTGGTCATGCTACATAATATCTGCGGACTCAGTCTTGGCTATCTGATTGGCCGTCTGCTGGGCTTGTCCGAAGCGAAGAAACGAGCCATATCCATCGAGGTGGGTATGCAAAATTCAGGGTTAGCCAGCAGTCTGGCAACCCTGCACTTTGCGACCTATCCGTTGGCCACTATTCCTGGCGCCATTTTCAGCGTATGGCATAACATCAGCGGAGCCATCGTGGCTCGCCTGTATACGCGAAGCGGCACCAACGACTAGCGTTGTTGTTCCTTCTTTTCTTCCAGATAGCCCCAGATGGTGAGCTCTTTATCAGCCAGCGGAGTCTTAAATAAGAAGCTGGCCACATAGCCCACGACGAGAACGATGAGGTGGCTGTAGACGCCTAACATATATTTATGGTGGGTGAAGTTCCAGTCGCCCAAGTCGAGCAGCGTCTGCTTCACGCCGTCGCCATCAATGTCGACTTTTGTGGAGGTAAGCACAGCATAGGCCGTATAGATGACAGCAGCCGCAATGCCGATATAGAGGCCCTGTTTGTTAGCACGACGACTAAACAGCCCCAGTACGAAGATGCCCACAATACCTGCCGAGAAGATGGCGTAGAGCGAGAACAGTGCTCCCAGAATGCCTTCGCCGCCCCAGAATATGTAGAGGCAGGCGACGCCAATGGCGCCAATACCCGAAGCCACCACCATCCACTTGCCAAAACGCAGCTGTTGTTGGTCGGTAGCGTCTTTCTTGAAACGCTTGTAATAGTCTTGCACGGCGATAGCCGACAGACAGTTCAAATCGCTGTCGAGACTGGAGATAGCCGCTGCAGCAAGGGCTGCAATAATAAGGCCACGAATGCCAACGGGCAATTCGTGAGCGATGAAATAAGGGAATACCTCGTCTGCCTTGATGCCCTCAGGCAATAGCGGTGCCCCTTGTGCATGATAGTAGGCAAAGAGTGCCGTACCAATGAACATAAACAGCGCCCAGATGGGAACACTCATCAGCACACCGATATAAGCAGCCTTCTTGGCTTCCTTGTCGTTTTTGGCAGCCAGGTAGCGCTGAACAATCGTCTGATCGGTGCCATATTTCTGCAAAGCATAGAAGATACCGTTCAGCACCATCACGAGGAACGTCAGTTGCGTGAGGTCCCAGTCGTAGGGGCCAAACGAAATCTTGTTGTACTCAGAGGCAATGCGGAACGTCTCTGCTGGTCCGCCATCAATGCCAAACATCAAGATGAGAATACAGATGATGCCTCCTCCGATGAGTAGGAACCCTTGTGCCACATCCATCCATACGATGGCCTCCATACCACCAAACAGCGTCAATATAATAATTGTGATGCCCAAAATGAGTACTATACTATATATATTAATGTTAAGGAACGTCGCCAATGCCATCGAGACGAGGAAGAATACGGTTCCTGCCTTCGAGAAATGGCCCAGCGTGAAGGCGAACGACGAATAGAGGCGTGCGAAGAGTCCGAAACGACGTTCGAAGTATTCGTACGTCGACAATCGGATGACCTTACGAAACAATGGCACGATGATGCCAATGAGTGCTACCAGCACGATGGGCACCATCAGTCCCTGAACCAGAAGGATCCAGTTGTCAGCGTATGCCGCACCTGGATAGGCGAGGAACGTGACACTCGAAATCAGTGTGGCGAAAATGGAGATGCCCACTGCCCAGGCAGGAATTTTTCCGCCTCCAGCAAAATATTGTGAAGTATCCTTTTGCTTATGGGCAAAATAAACGCCCGTACCGATAGCAGCCAGAATGGACAGCAATACGATGATGTAATCTATGATATGCATATAGCGAAATAACGATATTACGGAAGAGCCAATACTTTAGTAGCAATCGTCTGCTCTTCATCCGACGGAAGTCTCGTCAGCGGCATGAGCATCCAAGGCTCGCAGAGCCCTTTAGTCTGCATCATCACTTTCAATGCGGTGAGGCTTTGCCCGAGTGTACGGTCTTTTTGGTAAATCTTCGCTATCTCGTTGGTCTCGTCCTGCAAACGATTGGCTGTCTCCATATCACCACGGACTGCAGCATCAAAGAGATCACGGAACATATCGGGCACGAAGTTACCTGTAGACGGTACTATGCCATTGCCACCCAACTCCAACGAATGTGCACTCTGAGCAGCCCAGCCACAGAAGTAGGCAAAGTCATCGCGACCCTTGGCAATGTCGATACAGGCAGCCATGCGCTCCAAGTCGCGCTCGGAATCTTTTAGTCCTACGATATTGGGATGGTCGGCCAACCTCCTAATGATATCCACAGGAATCGACATGTGGGTGGTTGCCAGAATGTTATACAACATCAGCGGACCCGTAATGCAGTCGGCCAGCATCTTGTAGTATTCGTACATTTGTGCCTCTGTCAAGGCATAGTAGGTGGGCAATGTGGCCACGATGACATCAGCGCCAAGGGCGGTATAGACCTCTGCCTGACGCACTTGCTCGGCAAAACAATTACCTGTCAGTCCGGCATAGATGGTGATACGCCCATTGGCTGCTTTGACAGCAGTCTCTACAAAGAGCTGTCCGTCAGCCTGACTGACACTGTTGCCTTCACCTGTCGTTCCCATGAGGAGGGGCGAAACCTGATTGTCGGCAAAAAAATCAATAATACGCTTGACGGCCTCAACATCAAGCCGTCCATCCTGAGTGACGGGAGTTACCATTGGCACCACCACGCCGCGATATTTGCTGTTATTCATAAAGTTATAACCTTTTTTTTAATAAAAAGACGCATAAAAGTACGGAAAGTCCTCAAAATTGTTTGGCTTTTCATGCATTATTTGTACCTTTGCAATCTGTAAACAAATGAAATGATGTACGATATCAAAAAGATACGCGAGGACTTTCCAATCCTGTCACGCGAAGTCTATGGCAAGCCGCTGGTCTATTTGGACAACGCAGCCACTACACAGAAACCGCTGTGTGTGCTTGACGCCATGCGTGACGAATACCTGAACGTCAATGCCAATGTGCATCGTGGCGTACACTATCTCTCTCAGCAGGCCACCGATCTTCATGAGGCGGCTCGCGAAAGGGTGCGAGAATTCATCAATGCCGCTAAGACGGAAGAAGTCATCTTTACCCGCGGAACCACTGAAGCAATCAACCTCGTGGCATCATCATTCTGTGAGAGTCAGATGAGAGCTGGCGACGAGGTCATCGTCACAGAGATGGAACATCACTCGAACATTGTTTCCTGGCAACTCCAAGCGATGAAATGGGGCCTTTCGGTAAAACATCTGCCTATTTCAGACGATGGTGTCTTGTGCTTGGATAAGCTGGAGTCGATGATAACAGACCACACCAAAATCATCAGTGTGGCTCACGTCAGCAATGTGCTGGGCACCGTGAACAATGTTTCCGATATTGTGAGAATTGCCCACAAACACAACATCCCCGTTTTGGTGGATGGTGCACAGAGCGCACCCCACTTCAAAATAGACGTTCAGGCGATGGATTGCGACTTTTTTGCCTTTAGCGGACATAAAATGTATGGTCCCACAGGCATCGGCGTGCTCTACGGCAAGGAGGAATGGCTGGAGAAACTACCACCCTATCAGGGAGGCGGTGAGATGATCGACAAGGTGACATGGGAGAAGACAACCTTTGAACGACTGCCTTTTAAGTTTGAGGCTGGCACTCCCGACTATGTAGCTACCCACGGGTTGGCCACAGCCATCGACTATCTGGAACAGGTGGGTCTCGATTCTGTCGAGGCCTACGAACAGGAACTCACCCGCTATTGTATGGAACAGCTTCAGACGATTGAAGGCATCACTATCTACGGCCCCCAATCCCCCACATCAAAAGATGCAGTCGTCAGCTTCAATGTGGGTAACATCCACCACCTGGACATGGGCACCCTACTCGACCGTCTCGGCATCGCTGTACGAACTGGCCATCATTGTGCCCAGCCCCTAATGGACCGCCTCGGCATAACGGGTACCGTCCGTGCCTCATTTGCCCTCTACAATACAAAAGAAGAGGTCGACATACTCGTAGCAGGAATCCGCCGTGTTAGTCAGATGTTCTAATAACGGCCCCAAAGGGAGTTAAAAAATGTCAAAGAAGCAATGCTCGTGGTTATTTTAATGCATTCAAGACGAAAAAAGTAGCAGAAAATGATTGTAATTAAAAAATAATTCGTACCTTTGCCCCCGAATATATATTTAAGGTACAAAATTTAGTTAACTAAAAATTATAGCGAACATGAAGAATGTGTATTTGCTACGTAGTTTTGCAGCACTCGCCATGGGTATGATATTGGCCAGTTGCAGCTCTGACGATTTTGAACAGCAGCCTACCGAGGCCGAGGCCGTTACCATAGCCGAGGAGAAGCTTGGTTTTACTTTCGACCCCAATCAAGATTGGAGCATGACTCAATCTGGCAGCATTGACGTGACTGTCAATGCAGGTATCGATGCCAATGAGGTACTCATTCTCGACGCTCTGCCATATGGTGACAATGAATCTCATATCCTAGGTCATGCTGACGTTGAAGAAGGTCAGACTGTCACCGTCAACTATGTTGCGCCAAAGGCTATCAAATATTTCTATGTTGCGTGCCGCAATGCCCAAAAGAATTATCGCTTCGTCTATGCCGAGGTAGGAGCTACTTCAGCCAGTTTTGCCAACACCACCAGAGCGATGGCATCCAGACGTGATGGAGCCAACGTTTCTGTTGACGAAGAAGGTTATAACACTTTCAATAGTGAGTTGGCTCTTTCTTGGGAAGGCGTTATTGCTGCAGAGAGAACAGGTACCAACGGCTTTACATACTTCCTCTTTATGGGTGATTTTGTTCCTTGGAAATCTTCCGGTTGGACTGACAAATTCCATCAGATTACCGCTCCCGTCGTTGACTCGGACATTACCGATCAGGAAGCTTCAGACCTTTCCAACCTTATTAAGTCCGTCATCCCTGAAGGAGAAAACAACTTGGCAAAAGCCAAGTATACTGGCTATTCCATAACGACAACTGGTGGTCCTGTAACGTTGACACCGATTTTCAAAAACTCTAATTCGGGTGACAGGATCAGCTACTACTACTATCCTGAAGGCACAACACCTACCGTTGAGCAGATTAAGGCCATGAAGAAGTACACCATCGGTGAAATGGCCGATCCCCAAGTTTGTAACACCGACAACTATTCTTTCTACAAGAAAACTTACAGCTTGGTATATGAAGCACCTGACGGTTCTGTATCAGAGAATTTCCCCAAAGGTTTAGTTATAAACTTTATCATCTCTAACACATGGATTGGAGAACGACAGTACAAAGACATATACGCGAGCGGTGGTATCACAACAACATCATCCGGGGGAACATATTCTGACGATTTAATCGTAAGAAGAGCACTTTCTGCTGGGGACGAGATGGAATGTGGCAGTTGGAAATGGCGATATGAACAAATTGAAACCAGATTCGGACGTAGTGACTGGTTTGATCAATGGAATTACAATAGAGGCAATGCTCCCGCAAATCCGTATAACAATTTTGCCGCTGCCACTCAAAAAACGTTTGGTGACTACACTGCATACACTGTAGGTAACAATGTAAATGGTAGTCTGACAGATTATGGCACAACAACTTATTTCCTTAGATTGAATAACGAATACAGAGACAATCTGTACGCTAAGGTTGCACTATCCCTAAACCCAGGAAAAGGTCTTTATATTTATGAATTAGACAACGATTATAATTCTACTTCTGGTACCATTGTGGGAGACTATAATGGCAAAACTTTCTCTGATAAAGATATTCTTGTGGAATTCCCTATCAAGAAAGAAAAGGTATATGCCTTATTTGCCGGAGGGTCTAAATTGGGCTTCTATGGTTGGGAAGTTGTTACAAGAACAAGTTCTGGTGATGAGTCTACAACGACAACTACTGTAAGTGAGGTTATTACCAAGAAGATTGACACATTCCAGGACTATTATGGTGACGGCAGAATGAATGTGGAGGTACACCAGTCTGGTAGTTGGGGATTCAATGATTATAGCCACGGCATCACAGACCCGCAGACACCACACAGCGCTGTCTTTGAATATGGTGGCAGGACGTTTGTAGGATTCGAAGACTGGGTAGACTTCGACTTCAACGACGTTATTTACGAGATTAAAGGTGCCGAGGGTGGTGAGGAGATTGTTCCTGGCGAGCCATTTATCCCTATTTACAGTTATGCCTTCGAAGATACGCGCTATGGCGACTACGACATGAACGACGTTGTGTTAAAGGTTCGTGAAGATGGCGACGATATTGTGCTGAAGCTAGTGGCTACTGGTGCTGCCCTTGACCTGAACATACGTCTTTATGACAATGCTGGAGAAGACGGTATGGAATACGGATCAAATTTCATTACCCTCTCCTATAATGACAAGATAGAAGTGCATGAAATGCTTGGTGTAGAACATGGATATTTGACAAACACCGGTGCAGACAACAATGAAGGAGCAAACGCATATCCTATTGAAATAAGAGTTCCTAAAGCCAACTATGCCGATTATCGCAAATTGCGTTTGGCCATCTATATTCCGACCCAACAGGGTAAAGAAGATTACGAAATGCGACTAGCCGGTTCCGGCCAGGCTCCATACGGAGTTATCATTCCTGAGGACTGGAAGTGGCCTCGCGAATTTGTGAATATTACGATAGCCTATCCGGAATTCAAGGGATTTGCAGAAACCGCTGGTGCGAATGAAGATTGGTATAAGACACCATCAGAAAACTACGTCATGGACGAGTCTGACCTCTGATATTAATAAGGTATATGCGTAAGACAATTTGGGTTATAATAATATGTATAGTGGTGGGCGTACTGACAACGCTCACCACTACGTCCTGTAATAAGAACGAGTTTGACAAGGAGGTAGCAGACACGATGAAGCTCCTCACGTTCCATAACGACAAGGTGGATCCCCACCACAACTGGTCATTAATCAACGACTGGGGCATCAAGGTGCTGGCAAATTCTCCCGACGTGAAGCGTATCGAGATTCTATCACAGAATCCCTATACCTCAGTGTATTCAGAGGTGCTTGCAGCACGTGAAGCCAGCGAGGGCGAAGAGGTTTATCTTTACTACTCAGTACCCACCATGTGTGACAGCGTCTATGTAGCTGCCGTCAACAGTAAGGAAGAATACAAAATTGTTGCTGTGCCTTATATGACGCCTAATACTGTCAACTTCAGCAAACTGAATACTAAAAATTCGGGGCTCTTTAACAAATTGCAGAACCAAAAGGTATGGTATTGCTATGACATTAGTTTTCCCGAACCCAGCAGCACTTGGAGCTACAATGACGTTGTGATGTCTTTGTCGAAAGAGTATGTCAACGAGTATGTCATGCGCATTACTGTCACCCTCCATGCTTTGGGAACCACCAAACAGGTAGCTGCGGGGTTACGTCTGAGCGGTGTTAAATATGAGAAGGTTGAGCAGGTTTATGTAGAGGGCGACAACAAGTTTATCAAAGATCCTGATGCCAAACGTTACATTATCGAGGACAAGGACCTGCTTCTGAAGGCTAACGACGGATCAGCAGTCATTAATTTGTTCGACGATGCCCATGCTGCCTTCTTTGGCCAGCACAATGAAAATGGTACTATCACTCGCTACAAATTTAATGTTAGCCATACGTCTGGTCCGGAATACATGGGTTATCCAGATGTTTCTGTCACCTATAATGTGATATTCAATGAACCAGGGTTGACAACACGTCTGGGATTCACTGATTTCGACCTCTTTGTGTCCTATTTCTATATTACGGCACCATGGGAGGTTCACAAATACCGTTATAAGTTCCAGGAAACAATAGCAGAATACTATCAGGGTAATCAGAATGCCTATGCCGACAAGTTTACGTGGGCACTGGAGATTCCTTACAGCCAATTCCGCTATCCCACAGTTGGTAATGCGATGGGAAGTTACAAAAATAGTGTTTCATACGGTACATACAACAAACTCTATCACTCGTTCGGAGAATGGGGAACCAATATGAATCAGGCTACCGACTGGTTCCTCTATCCTAACAGCGGCATGGTGTATTAAGCATAGTTCAACCGCCCTTTTTCGCCGATGAATCTTGGGGGCAATACAAACAAATTTCCAAGTATTAACTAATTTTAACCAACAATATTTGGCGTTATTCAAAAAATGTATGTATCTTTGCAGCCGTAAACGTAAAAGAACACTTATCCTATTTTTAAATTAAACAACAAAATCATGATGAAAAAGTATTTGATGATGGGTATCGCTGCCTTAGCATTGGCAAGCTGCTCAAAGGATGACATCACGTACGTTAACCCTGATGAGGCTAAGTACGAGATGGTTTTCGTTAATCGTTTTGGTACTCCCAATCCTAACCACACTTGGGGTTTCGGCTCTGAAACTCGTGCGTTCACACGTAGTGCTTATCCTAATGCAAACCAATGGGCTTCTCAGGGCTATAATGTGCCCGATCCTCTGACAGCAGGTCAGAAGGCTCGTGTACAGTATTATTTCCAAATGATTCAGTACCCTGGTGGCACAGAAGACAAGGGTCAGATTGACTTCTTCATGCAGCAGGTATATGACGGAGGAACTGACCCCATGCCTGGCAAGTCTCGTGAAGAATATCTTGCAGCTGACCAAAATTCCTATATTACCAGTGGCGAGCACATGGATCATCTGACTGCAGGTTCTGACAATGAGCATATCTATAACTTCAACAATGGTACTTGCTCTACCAATCCCAATGTAGGTGACAATGGAAAACCTTTGGATACCGATCAGCACTCTGACGAGATTATGCTGATGCTGAATACCAAGACTGACAAGTTTGGCTATGCCAACTCTGATGCCAGCTACGTTCGTACAGACCGCTATCGTCAGGTGGCAGGCTCAGTTATCGATGCTTATTGCGACAACAACAGTGCTTTCCAGACTTGGCTTGCTGAAAGAAACATTACTGACGACAAGGTTGTTGACGATTGGAACCGTTCATTCATCGGCTTCGATTTCGATATGATTCCCGATGACTATGTATTCGCAGGTAACAAGACTTGGGAGAATGGAAAGATTACTTCTATTACCTATAGCTATTTCAGCATCTGGTTGGGTGACAACACCTTGGTATGGGATGGCAATGCTTATGTAGAAGCTTCTACAATTGGTGAAGTTGTTCAAGAAGAGTGGGGCAAGCGCTTATATCCCTATATGCCCGGTACCACCAACAAAGTAAAGATGTTGGCTGCTGAGGCAAACCAGTACTGCGGAACTAAGCAGCCCGACTGGGGAGATGACAAGTGGGAGATTGAATATCGCTATATAGATGACAACAACGTTGAGCAGTATGGTGGTAAGAGAGTCCGCGTAGACTATATGATTGCAGCACTGAGAGATGGCTATCTGCCCGATAGTTCTTCTAATAAGAAGTGGTATAAGATTGGTGGTTGCGCCGATGGTTACTATAGCGACTGGATTGTTAGCTTCATGCCTGCAGGCGATCCCATTATTCCCGATGAAGAAGAATACGACTACCGCGTAATGGCTGAGGACTTGTCAACCAATGAGAAATCTGACTTTGACTTCAACGATGTTGTATTCGACGTGAAGTATGTTAGCTCAACTATTGCTAAGGTAAAGGTTCGTGCCGCTGGTGGTGTCTATCCTATCCGTATTGCAGGAAATGACAACTACGAAGTTCACGCTCTGCTCGGTGGCGGTATGACCATGTTGAACACCTATGCCGGACATCACAACGACCTTACAGCTCAAGTTATTGAGGTTAGTGGTTCATTCGGTAGCAGCGCAGAAGATGCTCAGTTCAAGGCTGGTGTTGGTGCCATCAAGATTGAGGTAAGTAAGGATGGCAGCAAGACTTGGACAGAGTTAACAGCTCCTACAGGTAAGGCAGCTAGTAAGATTGGCGTTCCCGTTGACGTTGACTGGTGCGACGAGTTCCAGGATATCGACGAGAAGTGGGGCGTAGGCGCCTTCGCTGCTTGGGTTGGCAATGAGACTAATAAGTTCTGGACCAGCAAAACAGAATGGAAGCAATAAAAACATCAAATACTTAGATATTTATATCGGAGGGGCGGTTGCGAGACGCAACCGCTCTTTTTTTGGCTTTTATTTGGCAGTGATGAAATAAATAGTTACCTTTGCACAGTTTTGTAAGCAGATAGAACATGGTACTGAATTATATTTGGATAGCATTTTTCCTCGTTGCATTCGTTATAGCAGCCATTAAACTGGTGTTTTGGGGCGACTTCGACGTTTTCCCGGCTATGATGGACTCAACATTCTCGTCGTCGAAGACGGCCTTTGAGATTTCCCTCGGACTGACGGGTGTGCTGTCGCTATGGCTGGGTGTGATGAAGGTCGGAGAGAAGGGCGGCGTGGTTAACGTACTGGCCCGCGTGCTGTCACCTGTATTCACCAAACTGTTTCCGGACATTCCCAAGGGACATCCTGTCACGGGTTCCATTTTCATGAATATTGCTGCCAACATGCTGGGGTTGGACAATGCAGCCACACCCCTCGGTCTGAAGGCGATGGAACAAATGCAGGAGTTGAACACCAAGAAGGAAACAGCCTCGAATCCTATGATTATGTTCCTGGTGCTGAACACCAGCGGACTGACGCTGATTCCTGTCAGCATCATGGTGTACCGTGCACAGATGGGGGCTGCACAGCCAACGGATATTTTCATTCCCATCCTGCTGGCCACCTTCTTCTCGACGCTGGCTGGCATTATCGTCACCTCACTCTATCAGCGCATCAACCTTTTCAATCGCACCATGCTGTTGACACTGGGTGGTGCCTGTGCTGTGGTGGCAGGTATCATTTGGGGTTTCTCGCAGCTGTCGCCTGACATGATGAACCGTGTCAGCACCACAGCAGCTAACATCCTGCTGATGACCATCATCTGCGGATTCATCTTGGCTGGCGTCCGCAAAAAGGTTAACGTCTACGACGCATTCATCGAAGGAGCCAAGGACGGCTTTACGACGGCTGTCCGCATCATCCCATACTTGGTGGCCATCCTCGTTGGAATCGGCGTATTCCGTGCCAGTGGCGCTATGGACATGCTTATCGGTGGTATGCGATGGTGTGTGGAGCTGACGGGCATCAATGCCCAGTGGGTCGACGCTATGCCGACAGCTCTGATGAAACCCCTCAGCGGCTCTGGCGCCCGTGGTATGATGGTCGATGCGATGACTACATACGGTGCCGACTCCTTCGTAGGTCGCCTGTCGTGTATCTTCCAGGGGTCAACGGATACTACCTTCTATATCCTGGCTGTATATTTTGGTTCTGTAGGCATCAAGAACACCCGTCATGCCGTCAGCTGCGGACTGCTGGCCGACTTGGCAGGCATCATCGCAGCCATCGCGATATGCTACCTCTTTTTTGGCTAATGACGGGATAACGGGATAACGAAACAAGAAAACAAGATAATGGGAAAGCTTACTACCATCTTCAAGGATACCGCCATTTACGGCTTGTCAAGTATCATCGGCAGGTTTCTGAACTACCTGCTGGTTCCCCTCTATACTGCCCAGCTCTCGGCAGCCAGCGGAGGCTATGGTATCATTACCAATATCTATGCCTATGTGGCACTGATGATGGTGTTGCTGACATTTGGCATGGAGACCACCTACTTCCGTTTCACCAACAAGACACACACCGACTCGCAGACCGTTTATGGCACGACGCTAATCAGTGTAGGCACCATATCGTTACTGTTTGCTCTGATTGTCTTGGCACTGCTATCACCTATCAGTCAGATAATGGGTTATGGCGACCATCCAGACTATGTCGGTGTGATGGCAGTCACCGTGGCCATCGATGCTTTCCTGTGCATTCCCTTTGCCCATCTTCGCCAGCAAAAGAAAGCAGTTAAGTTTGCGGCTCTCAAGCTATTGAACATTGTCGTCAGCATCCTGCTGAACCTCATCTATTTCTATTGGATGGACGGCAAGGACGTGGGCTATGCCTTCTATATCAATCTGGTTTGTACCGCCATGCTGGCCGTTTGCCTGATTACGGAGTACACGGGTTTTCGCTGGAAGCTCGACACCAAGCTGCTGCGTACCATGCTCAGCTATTCGTGGCCTATACTCGTATTCGGCATTGCGGGCATCCTGAACCAGACCGCCGACAAGATGCTGTTTCCCTATATATATAAAGGAGAGGACATGCACGTACAGTTAGGCATCTATGGTGCCTGCTCCAAGATAGCGATGATTATGGCCATGATTACGCAGGCTTTCCGCTTTGCCTACGAACCCATTGTCTTTGCTGGTGTCAAGGACAAAGACCAGCATGAGATGTACACGCAGGCCATGAAGTACTTCATTATCTTCACCCTGTTGGCCTTCCTTATCGTGGTGGGCTATCTGGACCTGCTGAAGTTCATCATCCGTGATGCTGACTACTGGGTGGGACTGAAAGTCGTACCCATCGTCATGGCGGCAGAGATCATGATGGGCATCTATTTCAATCTGTCCTTTTGGTACAAGGTCATCGACAAGACCATATGGGGAGCCATTTTCTCAGGCATTGGCTGTGCCGTGCTGATAGCTGTCAACATCATATTTGTACCACGCTATGGCTATATGGCCTGTGCATGGGGCGGTTTTGCTGGTTATGGGGTGGCCATGCTTGTCTCCTATTTCGTGGGACAGAAGTACTATCCCCTCGCCTATCCGCTCAAGGAGATAGGCATGTACGTCGTCATTGCAGTAGTGCTGACTTTGGCCATGTTTAAGGTTCACGACGACCAGCCCATGTGGCTGTCGCTCTCCGTCAACACCTTACTCATCCTCCTTTTCACGGCTTATATTATCCAACGCGATATGCCTCTCAGCAAACTACCTTTCATTGGAAAGTATTTTAAAAAGAAATAATATGAAGAAAAGAATTCTAGTATCCCTGGTAACTCTGGTATCTCTAGTTAATTTTGCCCACGCCGACGAAGGCATGTGGACACTCTACAACCTGCCGACTGCCATCTACGACCAGATGAAGCAATACGGTTTTCAGTTGCCCATGGAGCAGCTTTACCAAAGTGACAATGCCGTCAAGAATGCCGTGGTCAACTTCGGAGGCTACTGCTCAGGTGTCGTTGTCAGTCCCGACGGTCTGGTCTTTACCAACCACCACTGCGGCTTCGACGCCATCCGTACCCACTCCACTGTTGAACACGACTACATGCTCAACGGCTTCATTGCCAAATCGTTCGAGGAGGAGTTGCCCAACGAAGACCTCTTCGTCAGCTTCATGATTGAACAGAAAGATGTCACCGACGAGATTATGCCCCTGCTGGAAGGCAAGAACGCCAGCGAGCGGGCTGAGTGTGTTGACTCTATCGAGAACGCGTGGCTGAAGGATATCCATCAGAAGGACTCCACCCTACGTGTAGAACTGAAGCCGTTCTACGAGGGCAACAAGTACTACTGCACCACCTATCGCGACTTCAACGACGTCCGTCTGGTATTCGCTGTTCCCAAGTCGATGGGTAAGTTCGGTGGCGAGACCGACAACTGGATGTGGCCCCGTCAGACCTGCGACTTCAGCGTGTTCCGCATCTATGCCAACCCCAAGACAAACGGACCTGCGGAGTATTCGAAGGACAACGTGCCCTACCACCCCGCATCGTGGGCTCCTGTCAGCCTGCAGGGTTACAAACCTGGCGACTTCGCCATGATTATGGGCTATCCGGGCTCTACCAGCCGCTATCTCAGCAGCTATGGCATTCAGGAGCGCCGCGATGCCATCAATGCACCCCGCGTTCAGGTTCGTGAGGTAAAGCAGGAAGTCATGTTGCGCCACATGCGTGCCTCTGAGGCCGTTCGCATCATGTACGAGTCGAAGTATGCCAGCTCTTCTAACTACTGGAAAAACTCCATCGGCATGAACAAATGTATCGATTCCATCGGTCTCATCGGACAGAAACAGATGTTCGAGGCCAAGATTCGCCAATGGCAGGATTCGACGGGCTACCTGAAGGGTGAACTCGACTTCGATAAGCTTGCAAACCTCTATCAGCAGCGTATGAAGCTAACCCGTCAGCGTATCATCTTCAGAGAGACTTTCTTCACCTTTGACGACGAAGTGACGAAGCGTGCCTGGCGCAGCAACTGGGGTATCAGTGTCAAGGGTCCAAAGGATAAGCCCAAGAAGCAGTATTTCGAGTTCGACGACAACAGCAAGGAGTGGGACGAGGCTACCGACTGCGAACTGCTGGCCACGTTGATTCGTAACTATCGCCAGCAGGTTGACAAGGACTATCTGCCCGACTTCTACGAGACCATCGACAAGCAGTTCCATGGCGACTATGCCGCATACGTCAATGCCTTGTATAAGAAATCGGTGTTGATGAAAAGCGGAAAGCCCATCTACTTCCACAAGAAGAGTTACGACAAAGACCTGGGCGTCAAGTATGGCAACTCCATCAGTGAGATTATGGCCAAGATCAATGCCGACGTCAGACAGCTCGGCCTCGACATCGCTGAACAGGAACGCCTGCTCTGCGCTGCTGTGCTGCGTATGGAGCAAGACATGCCCAACTACAGTGATGCCAACTTCACCATGCGCATGACGTACGGACAGGTGGGTGAGTATTCGCTGGGCGGACGTCCCTCTGGCTACTACACCACTGCCCGTAGTCTGTGGGAAAAGATGCAGAAAGCCGATGAGAACTTCGAGTATTTCGCTGAGCCTGTCATGCACGAACTGCTCTCCAGCAAGGACTTCGGTCCTTACACAGACCCTTTGACAGGCACCATGCAGCTGTGCTTCCTCTCGAACAACGACATCACGGGTGGCAACTCAGGGTCGCCCATCTTCAATGGCAAGGGCGAACTCATCGGCCTGGCCTTCGATGGCAACTGGGACTCGCTGGCCAGCGACATCTTCTTCGATCGCGACCTGGCACGTACCATCAATGTCGACATCCGCTTCGTCCTCTTCATGATGGACCGTTGGGGTCATGCTGACCGTCTGCTAAAGGAAATCAACGCGAAATAATAATAGTGAAGGTAGGGTTCTCCCCTACCTTCTTTTTTTATTTCTTCTTACGGGGCTTACGGATAGCCCAGCCTTCTTCTTCAAAGTCAGGAATTTCACCTTTCAGTTTCATGCCCTTAGGATTCAGGAACTGCATCCATTCATCCTTCTGGTATGTCTTCTTTGTCTCTCTGGGTTCTTTGGGCTTTCTTGTTTCTCTAGAATCTCTAGAGCTTCTAGTTTTACTAGTCTTGCTCGTTCGTGGGCCCTTGCCACCTTCCGCAGCATCATTGCAGCGCACGTCGCGGCCTTTGTAGTTTTGGCCGTCGACATATTTCATGACGCGTGCAGCGTCCTCCTCAGGTACCTCAAAGTACGACATGGTCTGTAGCAGGTCGATATGGCCTACTTCTACATGTCCGTGCACATGCTTATTCAGGAACTGCATCAGCTCGCCAGGATAGAAACCGTCCTTCTTGCCGAGATTGATGAAAAGCTTGCGAAAAGACTCTCCCCCCCGCCCCTCTCTATGAGAGAGGGGAGTGGTATGCTTTTTCCCTTGTTTATCGCCTTTGGAGTTTTTACGCCCCTCGCCCGTTGGAGAGGGGACGGGGGTGAGGCTTGGTGCATCAGCATAGTACGCCAGGAACTTGCCAAACTCCATCGAGACGATTTTCTTGATGAGGTCGTCCTTGTCGATATACTCGAAGTAACGGCTGATGTCCTGCATAAACGGGGCAATCTGCTCCTCATCGACATCGGCTTTCACAATCTGATCCATCACCTTGTAGAGCTGCTTCTTGCAAATTTCCTCTGCCGAAGGAATGGTTCCTTGCTCAAACTGCTTGCCAATCTCCTTCTCGATATTACGGATCTTATGCTTCTCGCGGACATGGACGATACTCAGCGAAGTTCCTTTCTTGCCAGCACGGCCAGTACGACCAGAGCGGTGCGTGTAGTTCTCGATGTCGTCAGGCAGACCATAGTTGATGACGTGCGTGAGGTCATCAACGTCCAGACCGCGTGCAGCGACATCCGTAGCCACCAACAGCTGTACGGTATGCTGGCGGAACTTCTGCATGGTCAGGTCGCGCTGTTGCTGACTGAGGTCGCCATGCAACGATTCGGCATTGTAGCCATCCTTGATCAGCTTGTCGGCCACCTCCTGCGTCTCTATCTTCGTGCGACAGAAGATGATGGCAAAGATGCGCGGATAGTAGTCCACCAGACGCTTCAATGCCAAATACTTGTCCTTGGCATTCACCATGTAGTAGATATGGTTCACGTGCTCGGCACCCTCATTACGGCTTCCCACCACAATCTCCTTATAGTCGTGCAGGTAGCCCTTGGCAATGCGTTCTATCTCCTTGCTCATCGTCGCCGAGAAGAGCAGCGTATTCCTGTCCTCGGGCACACCCTCCAGAATGGCGTCAATGCTCTCCGAGAATCCCATGTTCAACATTTCGTCGGCCTCGTCGAGCACCACATTATGAACATCGTCCAACTTGGCGACACCGCGTTTCATCAGGTCGATAAGTCGTCCCGGGGTAGCCACGACGATCTGTACGCCTTTGCGGAGAGCACGGATCTGTTGTTCAATGCTGGCACCGCCATAGACTGCTTCTATATGGATGCCATCCAAGTACTTGGCAAAGTCGCGCATATCATCAGCAATCTGCAAGCACAGCTCGCGGGTAGGAGCCAGTATCAAAGCATGAGGCAGGCCACGTCCGATTTCCCCCATTTGAGGTCTGGGCATTTCGGCTATCCTTTGCAACACGGGTATGCCGAATGCCGCTGTCTTGCCCGTACCCGTCTGGGCCAGTGCTATGACGTCGTTTTTATTTCCCAGCAGGTAGGGAATCACCTCCTCCTGAACAGGCATGGGTTGTACGAACCCCATCTCCTCAATGGCTTTGCGAATCTCTTCGCAGACGCCCAGTTCTTCAAATGTCTTCATTTCGCTCATTTATTTGTTACTCTGATCCAGTCGGCATCCACCCAACCGCGATCACATTTAGGATCAGTCTCAACAGATACGAAGCCGAACTTGGCACCAATCCATTTGCCTTCCTTCATCTGGAACTCGTCAGCGCAGTCCTTGAACTTCTTGCCATCCTGACTCCACGAAAACCTTACCTTGGCGTCATCAACCTTCATTCGCAAGTAGATATCCTCGTGGATACCAGGCTTGTAGTCAATCTTGTCGACAGCCGTTGGCTTCAGCGTAGCAATGATGTCCTCTGTCTGCTGAGTACCTTTGTCAGCACCCTTACAGGTCAACAGCACCAGTTGGAACGCCTGACCAGTACGACGTACCACGAGAGCCCTGTAGTCGAGCCCCATCATGATGAGTCCACCCATCTGCCCGTCAGCCTTCGAGGTAAAGAGCAGCTTGGTAGTTACGGTGAACTTGTCTGCCGGCGTCTTCTGCAGCAACATATTCGGTACTTCCCAGAAATTCTTCCAGTCCTTAGACAGCTTATAGGTATAGATACGGAAGGTGCCAAAAGCCGTGGGCACACCGAATTTCTCGTCGTAGTTGCCATGCCACTGCCATTGCAATCCCATCGAGGGCGCATTGAACTCGTCACTCTCTACGGGGTTGACTATTGTATTGCTTGACGATTTGGGCTTTTTGCAGGTGGTGACGGGTTCGCCGTTCTTGCCCATGACGGGCCATCCGGAGCTCCAGTCAACAGGGTTCAGATGCACCACACGGCCATAGGCTTCCTTGTCCTGAAAATGCAGGAACCAGTCTTCGTTGTACTTGGTATGCACCCATCCACCCTGGTGAGGGCCGTTGATATGGGTCTTGCCCTGCTCCAGCACTATCTTATGCTCATAGGGACCGTATGGTGATTTCGAACGCATGGCCAACTGGAAACCCGTGGGCACACCACCTGCCGGACACATGATCCAGTACCAGCCATCGCGCTTGTAGAACTTCGGACCCTCGCAGGTACGATTCTCGGTACCGTTGCCATCGAATACGATGACGGGCTGTCCGATGGGTTTCAGTCCGTCGGCACTCATCTCCCTCACTGTCAGCACCGATGCATACTTAGCGCGTGAGTTCGCCCAACCATTCACCAGAAAGCAGCGTCCGTCCTCATCCCAAAGCGGACAAGTATCGATATAGCCCTGACCACGAATCACGCAGACGGGTTGCTCCCATTCTCCGGCAGGATCGCCATTCTTCGTCTTCACCATCATCACACCGAAGTCGGGGTCACCCCAATAGATGTAATACTGGCCCTCATGATAGCGGATGGAGGGTGCCCATACACCGTTGCCATGCTGCGGCTTGCTGCTGAAGTGTGCCAGCAGCTCGCTGTCGCCCTCATAGAGGTTCTTCAGCGCATAGCCTACAATCTCCCAGTTCACCAAGTCCTTGGAGTGCAGGATAGGCAGTCCGGGTGTACAATGAAAACTCGAAGCCGTCATGTAATAGTCCTCACCACTCGCTCCGACACAGACATCAGGATCGCTGTAGTCTGCATTGATTACAGGGTTGGTGTATGTGCCGTCACCATGATCTGGCGACCACACCTGCGACCTGTACTGAGCCGATACCGTCAGTGCCATCATCAGGCTTAACGACAAGATGTATATAGTTTTGCGTTTCATTTGCGTTTCATTTGCGGTATTTCTTTAGGACTGGTATTTCTTCACAAAGGGCGTCAGCCAGAAGACTGGCCACTGTCGTCGCCCCGTAGATGCTGTAGTGGGTGTTGTCCTGCTTACCCTTCGGTTCACTGGGCTCGGTGCCGGGCAGGAACCACATATGCAGCTTCTTCGAGCCCTCGACACCCAGACCCTGCTCCAAGTCGTGGGTAATCTGGTTGGCATCGACGAAATGACAATGCATACGTCTGGCAACATCCTTGGGAGCTTCCTTATAGAGACCGTGGGTGTCGACGAGCGAGTCGCCTTCTACCAAACCCTGGGCATCCTTGAAGGTAGAAGTGCGGAGGGCCTCGTCATCGTCATTCTTGGGTGCCACCTTGGCAAAGTTACGGCGTACCACGCTGTTCATCAGCACAGGGATGCCACCATGCTCGCGTGTCTCACGCACAAACTTCGCCAGGTTATAGTCGAAGGTAGAGCCCGGATCGGTATGGCGCTCGGGCTGTGGCTTCTCGTCATTGTGACCGAACTGGATGATGACATAGTCGCCTGGCCTCATCTTCTCTAACACCTTGTCCCAGCGTCCCTCGTTGATGAAGCTCTTCGACGAACGCCCGTTAACGGCATGGTTGTCAACCACGATGTAGTCGGCATCGAAACACGGTTGCAGCAGCATGGCCCAGCCACGTTCCTGCTTACCACCGGAAGTGTCCTTGTTGGCTGCGGTGGAATCGCCAATGACAAAGATGGTTGTTCTCTTGTCGGGTGTGGCAGCCACAAACAGCAGCACTGACAACGTTACGAACAGTAGTTTGATTTGTTTCATTTCTTTTGTTTAAGTAATTTGGCTACAAAAATACAAAAAAAATTTCATTTTTCATCTTTTCATTTTCATTTTTCATCTTTCATTTTTCATTTTTCATCTTTTTTTGTACTTTTGTAACCGAAATGAAAATATGTGTATTTTGCTCGGCCAACGAGCAGTTGGATCCCGACTTCTTCACATGCACGGAAGAATTGGGACGGTGGGCCGCCCAGAACGGCCACACCATTGTGTTTGGTGGCAACGATTCCGGACTGATGCATGCCGTCAGTAGGACAGCCAAGGAGGAAGGCGGTCGGGTGATAGGTGTCGTACCACGTGTGATAGAACAGCGTGGCAAGCTGAGTCCCTACCTCGACGTACACATCCCCACCGAGAATCTCAGCGACCGTAAGGACCTGCTGATGGCACAGGGCGACGTCTTCGTAGCATTGCCCGGCGGCATCGGCACCCTCGACGAAATCTTCACCGTGGTGTCAGCCGGAGGATTGGGCTACCACCATAAGCATCTGCTGCTCTACAACATGAAGGGCTTCTGGGACAGCCTCATCCGGATGCTGGACGACCTGCAGGCCAAGGGCGTCATCCGTGGCCAGTGGCGCGACACCATCGCTGTCGCATCGACGCTTGAGGAACTCAAGGAAAAACTGCTTTGGGGTCTTTAGCGACCGCGCGTTTTGATATAATTTATAACGAATAGTCACCATATCCTCATTTTAACATTTTCTTTCAATACAGTATATGCGACAGACCCTAAAAATGTGCTCGCTGGACCCTAAAAAGATATGCGCCAGAGTGTAAAAAGAGCCTCGGCAGTGCAACCGTCGCAGCCATTTTTAGGGTCCAGCGAGCATATTTTTAGGGTCTGGCGAGCATATTTTTAGGGCCCAGCGCATATCTCTTAATTCTGCCCTCACATTTCCAGTGATAAAAAGAACAATGACTAACCCCTTCTTCCAAACAAATTTTCGGTTACAGTTTTTTACACAAATCATTGGAGGATATAGAATTAATTCGTATCTTTGCAGCGACAAAAGATATACATATGAGCAAGAAAGAAAAAGAAGAAAAGGCGAAAGAGTTTTGGGAGTATTACGAGGCAACTCAGGGCACAATAACAATTACAGATCCCATAGTTCTGGATTAATGCGTTTACTCCTCGATACAAACATCTATGTCTATATGGTTAACGACCAGAAGTCGTTGTCAAAGGATGTTTGTGCTTATCTTGAAGACCCCGAGAACTTGAAATACTTGAGTATTGTGAATCTTCAGGAACTCATCATCGCATTCCGCACAAAGAAACTGCTTTCAAACGTATGGAGGTCAGAGGCAGAAATGATTTCTTTTGTGTTGAACGATCCATCGGTAGAAATTGACAATACAGACATCAATGTTATAAGAACGCTTGCGGCTTTACAAATCAACGAGGAACAGGAGCATAAGGATCCGTTTGACCATATTATTATCGCCCAAGCAATCTCACATAAGAAATGCCTATGGGCTGAGAAAGAGATAAGACGAAGGCATTTTGATGCAACGGGTTATACCTTATTATATTTATAACGAGTCGCTCAGAAACGTGTTTTCTGGGCGATTGGTATTTGTGCTATCTGTGCTATCAGTGTGACGTTATTTGACCAAAACTCTCGTTATGCTCATTGGAGGCGAGCATATTTAGAGGGTCTGGCGAGCATAACGAGAGAAAACGCCATTTTTTCCAGTAACAAAGATGGCAATATTTCGCCATTCTTCCAAACAAATCCTCAATTATTATAACTTTTTGTGCAGATGTTTGGAAGTTTTGGAAATAATTTCGTATCTTTGCAATCAGAATAACAAAGCAGAATGAATATATGACAGCACAAGTCAATTTCAAACGTTATGACAGCCCTGAGCAGTATGCCGAGGCTTTCCAGCAGATGATTGATGCCCGCGAGAGATGGCGTGAACAGGTACGTGAACAGGAAGCAAAGTCCGCAAGATGATTCTTTCTGCCGATATACTTAACCTGCGCTCGCCCTATAAGCTGACACCACTTGGCGAACTTACCTTTCGCTTTGTAACTGACCAACAGATACACTACACGGTCGGATTCTACATGTAACGCGGGGACGGTTCTTGTTATATGCTGAATTCTTGATTTGCGAATTATTGTTAAATATAAACATGGTACACAACTTTGTGGTCCACAAGTTTGTGTACCACATTCTTGTAACGCGGGGACGGTTCTTTTGTTATATGACTTTCATTGGAGTAATGCCAGCTGTTCGGCGACGTCGCAGAGTTCCTGATACCAGGCTTCTCCAAAACGACGGATGAGGGGCTCCTTCAGGAACTTGTAGACGGGCATTTGGAGTTCCTTGCCCTTAATGACGGCATCGCGGCAGACATCCCAGCGATGATAGTTGAGACCGATGAGTCCGTTGCCGAAATTCTTTTCGCGGATGGGATAGAGGGAGCAGCTGATGGGCTTGATGAATGTTGGGTGATGGGTGTTGGGTGATGGGTGATGGTGGTTTCTGTTGCGATAGGCACGTTCGAGGGCGCAGAGACAGTTGTCGCCCTCATAACACGTAAAGACGCAGTCCTTACCGCGGACGATGCTCGTCACCAGGTCGCCATCTTTGTCGGCATAAGCTACGCCCTGAAGGTCGATGACGCTCTGGGCAGAGGCAGAGAGGTCGGGCCAGACATCGTCAAGCACCTCCTCGATGGCAGCTATCTCATCCATCGTCACAGGGGCTCCGGCATCGCCCTCTACGCAGCAGATGCCTTTACACTTTTCGTAGTCACAGCAGAACATTTCCGTGATGATGTCGGAGGAAATCAGAATGCCGGCGACGTCAAGAATTGGGGGAATTTTATTCATTTCTTTTTCGTTATTTCGATGATTCGTTATAACGGTATTACGACTTTTATAACATCACCACTGGATGGGTGCGAGGCCGTTTTGTTGGAGATAGGCATTACAGCGTGAGAACTGATGCTGACCAAACCAGCCGCCACGATTGGCGGAGAGGGGCGAGGGATGGACGGACTCGAGGACGAGATTGCGCTGGCGGTCAATCATATAGGCCTTCGAACGGGCATAGCCGCCCCAGAGCATGTAGACCAGATGTTCGCGCTGAGAGGCCAGTGTACGGATGGCAGCATCGGTGAACGTCTGCCACCCCAGCGTGGAATGGCTGTTGGCCTGATGGGCCCGGACGGTCAGCGTGGCGTTGAGCAGCAGTACACCCTGTTCAGCCCAGCGCGTCAGGTTGCCAGAGAGTGGTATGGGCGTGCCGAGGTCCTGCTGAATTTCCTTGAAGATGTTCTGCAGCGAGGGCGGAAACTGGATGCCGTCCTGCACAGAGAAGCTGAGTCCGTGAGCCTGACCAGGCTCATGGTAGGGATCCTGTCCGATGATGACCACCTTGACCTTGTCGAAGGGACAAAGGTTGAAGGCGTTGAAGATGAGCGGACCTGGCGGATAGCATGTCGTCGCCCCATATTCCTGACGGACAGCAGCAGTGAGCTGAGCGAAGTAAGGTTTGTCGAACTCACCCTGCAGGTGCGCTTTCCACGTGGATTCTATCTGTACATTCATAATCTTTCGCAATTTTGTTGCAAAGATAGAAAAAAAATCGTATCTTTGCAAGCAAAATCTAAAGATATGTTCGCATTTTGGAAGAAAAAGGATAAGTACGGCTACCCACACTCCTTTGCCAAACGGCTGACGTGGCGCATCATGCTTCGCATGCTGATCATCATGGGCATCCCTACGTTTCTGGTGTTCTGGTTCGGCTATGGAATGGTGGAAGTGGGTGCTGAGGCGCTCAGCAACCGTTTGGTAAAGGGTGAATACGAAGAGATTCGCCGTATCACGTCAGATGTCTACGTGGCCTCTGTCAATACAGCCCCCGTCATTGAGGAAAATCTCAACCAGCCCGACAAGATGATAGCCATCATGAAGCGCATGCTCGAGACCAACCCGCGCATCCGCAGCTGTGGCATCAGCTTCGTTGAAGGCTACTATCCCCAAAAGGGCCGCTGGTACTGTCCATACGCCGTCCGTCGCGACAGCGCGACCGTCGAGACGCAGATTCTGGGTGACAAGGACAACGACTATCTGAATGCCGGGTGGTTCAAGGAGGCACTCAGCAGGGACGAGGGCTACTGGGGAAAGGCGTTCTTCGACAGTAAAGACAAAGAAACGCCCCTGGTATCCTATAACATGCCCATCCATGACAAGCAGAACAAGACGGTGGCCATTCTCGGCGTCGACCTGTCGCTCGACTGGCTGAACAACAGGGTGCAGGTATTCAGTCGTAAGGGAAGTAACGATTCGCTGTCCATTGTGATAGACAACGACAGTACCGATGGCAACTGGGAAGCCCAGTATAACATGTACTTCTTTTTGGCAGATTCAACAGGAACGCTGTTGATACACCCCGACAAGAAGCGTATCGTTAATGAAAAGTTACAGTCCTACGTCACGAAGGATCCCGATAGCATCACCCAGAAAATACTCGGGCTCAAGTCTGGTCAAACCGAGGAGAACGACTATGTGCTGGAAGACGAAGACGTATTTATCACCTACAAGCCCATCAAATACACCTCCTGGACGCTTGGTCTGGTCATTCCGACACTCTTTATCAAAGTTTTCGGATACGTCATTGGCGGTATGATGATTGCAATGATACTCATTGGTCTGCTGGTGGTGTACTTCTTCGGACGAAGGGTCATCAAGAAAGCTGTCAAGCCACTGAAGCAGTTGGCGGTATCGGCCAATGAGGTGGCGAAGGGAAACTTCGACACGCCACTGCCAGCATTGAAGAGCCGCGACGAGGTACACCTGCTGCGCGACTCGTTCGAACAGATGGAGAAATCGCTGACTAACTACGTCGAGGAACTGAAGACCACAACAGCACAGAAGGCTTCAATAGAGAGTGAGCTGAAGGTGGCCCACGACATCCAGATGTCGATGCTACCCAAGACCTTCCCGCCATTCCCTGAGCGCAGCGACATCGACGTCTATGGTACACTGACACCTGCCAAGGGCGTTGGTGGCGACCTGTTCGACTTCTATATCCGCGACGAGAAACTCTTCTTCTGTATTGGCGACGTGTCGGGCAAGGGTATTCCTGCAGCATTGATCATGGCTGTCACACGCTCGCTGTTCCGCAACATCTCATCGTATGCCTCGCAGCCTTCGGCCATCGTCTATGCCTTGAACAATGCCTTGTCTGAGGGCAACGACAACAATATGTTCGTCACGCTCTTCGTGGGCGTCTTCGACCTACAGACTGGTATGCTGCAGTATTGCAACGCAGGCCACGACGCTCCTCTGCTGGTGGGTCGTGACGTTGGCGTGCTGCCTTGTCAGAGCAATCTGCCTGTGGGTGTCATCTATGACTTCAAATATTCGCAGCAGGAAGCCAGGATTGACCCCGAGACGACTGTCTTCCTCTTTACTGACGGACTCAACGAGGCTGAGAACATTTCGCATGCCCAGTTTGGCGACATGCGAATACAGAATGTAGCCAAGCGGGTGTTGGCAAAGGGAGAGCACCAGCCGATAAACATCATCTACGAGATGAGCGAGGCTGTACGGGCCTTCGTTGGAGAAGCCGAACAGAGCGACGACCTGACGATGCTGGCGATACAGTATAAGGTTTGAGATTTGAGATTTGAGGTTTGAGATTTGAGGTTTGAGATTTGAGAGTGTATGGAAACGATAAATGAGTTTTTCCAGCTGTTGAGTTCATTCCTGTGGGGATGGCCGATGATTATCCTGCTGTTGGGAACACACGTGTTCCTGACTTTCCGCCTGCGCATTCCACAGCGAAAACTCATCACAGGCATCCGACTATCCATCAAGAAAGACCCAGGTGCCGAAGGTGATGTCAGTCAGTTTGGTGCCTTGGCCACAGCGTTAGCAGCAACGATAGGAACGGGAAACATCGTCGGTGTGGCAACAGCAGTGGCACTGGGAGGACCAGGTGCCGTACTGTGGTGCTGGCTCACGGGAATCTTTGGTATGTCGACGAAGTATGCCGAGGGTTTACTGGCTGTGAAATATCGTGTAAAAGCCAAGGACGGACATACCTACGGCGGTCCGATGTATGCGTTGGAACGTGGACTGAACATGCGATGGCTGGCCATACTCTTTGCCGTCTTCACTGCATTGGCATCGTTTGGCATTGGCTGTACCGTTCAGGCCAACAGTATCGCCCTTCTGGCTAATGAGACGTTTGGCGTACCGACATGGATAGTAGGTATCTTCGTATGTATCCTCGCAGCCTCCGTCATTTTGGGTGGTGTCAAAGCCATTGCGAAGGTGTGTATGGTGCTGGTGCCCTTCATGGCTGCGCTATATGTGGTGGGGTGTATCGTCATCCTCTTCATGAATGGCAGCTATGTGTGGCCCGCCATAGAGCTCATCGTACAATCAGCCTTTAATCCGTCGGCAGCAGGAGGCGGTTTTGTGGGTGCCACCGTCATGATGGCTGCACGCTATGGTATTGCCCGCGGACTCTTTTCCAACGAGAGTGGTATGGGTTCGGCACCCATCGTGGCTGCTGCTGCCCAGACACGCAACCCCGTTCGTCAGGCATTGGTGAGTAGTACGGGAACCTTCTGGGATACCGTTATTATCTGTGCACTGACAGGTTTGGTACTCGTCAGCAGCATCCTGGCCTATCCCGATATCACCTATGCTGACGGAGCAGCACTGACGAAGGTGGCCTTCTCGAAAATCCCCTATATCGGAGCGCCGTTGCTCACCTTCGGCATCCTGACCTTCGCCTTCAGCACCATCTTGGGGTGGAGCTATTATGGTGAAAGTGCCGTCAACTACATCGAACACCGTCATACGAACCGTTTCTACCGTATTCTCTATATCGTTGCCCTTTTCTTTGGCAGCATCATCAACCTTGACATCATCTGGAATATTGCCGACTGCATGAATGCCATGATGGCCATACCTAACCTCATTGCCCTGTTGTTGCTGAGTGGTGTGGTAGCCAGTGAGACGAAGAAATATTTGTGGAGCAATCGCCTGGATGACGACATGGAGGAAGAAGGTATCAGCGACGCGACAGCCTGAGTGGATGACGCGACAGACGGAGTCTTAGCAAAACATAAAGTGCAAGGATGACGACATAGATTAATACGGTCTGTGTCAGTGTGGGATGGAGCCCTTCAATGCTGGCTCCAGGCAGTTGCGCTATCTTCGTCAGTGTGCTGTTGAGTCCTCCGACAACGTAAACCAGCAGGAAAGCCAGCTGTGGTATCACCAGCACCAGAAGAGAGAGGTAGAGGATAAGGGTTGCTGCAGGGATGACGATGAAGTTGGTGAGCAGGAACCAGACGGAGAAACGTCCGAAATAGTAGGCGATAAGCGGTGCCACCCCAATTTGTGCTGCACACGATACAGCCACCATACCCCAAAGCCATTTCACCCAACGGTGCGTCATCAGATATTCTGGCGTAAACACAGCTTCGAACAAAGGCACAAACAGCAGGATGGACAGAACGGCCATAAACGACATCTGAAAGCTGATGGTAAAGAGCGCGGAAGGTTGGAATAGCAGCATGACGACAGCTGTAAAAGCCAGCGTGTTGACAGACATCTTGGGGCGATGACCAAGTGCCAATAGGGCATAGACTGTCAGCATCACTGCTGCACGTACCACACTCGTCGGCATGCCCACCAAAAACACAAAAGCCCAAATGCTCAGGATGATAAGTATCTGCGAGAACAGCTGCCAGCGTCGCCCTACAACCAACAACGACAGCAGGGCATAGATGATGCCCAGATGCAGTCCGCTGAGTGCCAGAACATGGGAGGCTCCCGTCATGGAATAGGTGTTTTTGATGTCACGGCTAAGTGCTGACTTGTCGCCTAAAACCATCGCTGCGACGATGGCATATTGGTCATCGGAAAGCCCTGCATCTGCAAAGCGTTGCAACAATACCTCGCGTTGGCTAAAGAAGAAATTTCGTGAGCGGCTTGTCATGGAATCACTGTCGTCTGACGAATGGCCGTTGACATTCATCAGCAAAGCCCCAAACAGCACCACACCCACCATGATGGTGATAGTCTGCAGGTGTCGCCACTTCCACAGCAGACAGGCCACACCAACAACAGCCACCAGCAGCCACAGCCACACCATAGAGAGGTGTAGCTCATGGCCTAAAACAATACCCGCCATCAAACAGACAGCGGGTATGATAAGTGGTGATATATCAAGGATTTTCATTCTTTGAATGTTGAATGATGAATGTTGAATGATTCTCGCTTCGCTGCGATGAAGAATTATTAATTTTTAATTGAACATCGCCAAAGGCGACCATTCCACATTCCTCATTCTACATTCCTCATTCATTTAGTCAGTAATCAGGTTCTCACCCGTCATGTCTGAAGGCTGCTCCAGTCCCATGATATGGAGGATAGAGGGAGCCACGTCAGCCAGACGACCGTCCTTCACCGTAGCCGAGTTGTTGTTGGTGACATAGATGAAGGGAACGGGATTCAGAGAGTGAGCGGTATTGGGAGTACCATCGGGGTTGATGGCGTTGTCAGCGTTTCCGTGGTCGGCAATGATGATGGCCTCGTAGTCGTTAGCCTTGGCGGCCTCGATGACAGCCTCAACACAATGGTCGACAGCCCAGACAGCCTTGGCGATGGCGTTGTAGACACCCGTGTGACCCACCATATCACCGTTGGCGAAGTTGACGACGATGAAGTCATACTTGTTCTCGTTGATAGCGGCGACAAGCTTGTCCTTCACCTCGTAGGCACTCATCTCAGGCTTCAGGTCATAGGTAGCTACCTTCGGAGAAGGCACCAGGATGCGGTCTTCTCCATCGAATGGAGCCTCGCGACCACCATTGAAGAAGAACGTCACATGAGCGTACTTCTCTGTCTCGGCAGTATGTAGCTGCTTCTTGCCCTGACGGCTCAGGTATTCGCCCAGCGTATCCTCGACATTCTCTTTGGGAAACAGAATGTGAACGCCCGTGAACGAAGCATCGTACGGAGTCATGCAGTAGTACTGCAAGCCAGGAATGGTCTTCATGCCCTGCTCCTCCATATCCTGCTGGGTGAGCACGATGGTGAGCTCCTTGGCACGGTCGTTGCGGAAATTGATGAAGATGACGACATCACCCTCTTCAATGCAACCATTGACACTGGCATTGTGGATGGGCTTGATGAACTCGTCAGTCACACCCTCGTCATAAGACTCCTGCATGGCCTGTACCATATCGGTGGCCTGCTTGCCAGTACCCTTGACAATGAGGTCGTAGCCTTCCTTCACACGCTCCCAGCGCTTGTCACGGTCCATAGCATAGAAACGGCCTACGATGCTGGCGATAGCAGCGTCGTTAGCTGCACAGACATCAGTTACCTGTTGTATAAAACCCTTACCGGAACGGGGGTCAGTATCGCGGCCATCCATGAAGCAGTGAACAAAAGTCTGGTTCTTCAGACCATAGTGCTTACCCACCTCGATGAGCTTGAACAGATGATCGAGAGAAGAGTGTACACCACCATCCGAGCAGAGGCCCATCAGGTGCAGCTTCTTGTTATGCTCCTTAGCGTATGTATAGGCAGCCTTCACCTGCGGATTCTCCACGATAGAGCCGTCCTTGCAGGCGCGATTGATTTTCACCAGATCCTGATACACGATGCGTCCTGCACCGATATTGAGGTGTCCTACCTCAGAGTTACCCATCTGTCCGTCGGGCAAACCGACATCCTCGCCACTGGCCTGCAGCTGTGAGTGGGCAGAAACTGCTGTCAGATAGTCCAAATACGGAGTCGGCGTATTATAAATGACGTCACCCTTACCCTGCTTTCCGATTCCCCATCCATCGAGAATCATCAATAATGCTTTCTTTGCCATAATATCCTTTAATTAACTAAAATACTTTAAATTTAGGCTGCAAAGTTACGAACTTTTTTTGAATTATGTCTATCTTTGCACCATTATTCGTACAACAAATGGTAATGAAACTTATGATAAAACGCATTTTATTCTTTCTCGTTGTCATTTTGACAAGTCTATATGTCAATGCGCAGTTGGAAGTCAAGGAGTTGACACTCAGTAATGGTATGACCGTTTGGCTGAACGAAGACCACTCGCAGCCGAAGGTGTTTGGTGCCGTGGTGGTCAAGGCGGGAGCCAAGGACTGTCCGAATACGGGTATCGCCCACTATTTCGAACATATCATGTTCAAGGGCACCGACCGAATGGGAACTACAGATTATGCAGCCGAAAAACCTTGGCTGGACAGTATCTCTGTGCAATACGACCTGCTTAGCCAGACAAAGGACGAGGTTGAACGCACCAAGATTCAGCAGCATATCAACGAACTAAGTCTGAAAGCTGCCGACTACATGATTCCCAACGAGTTCAACCGCCTGATATCAAAATATGGTGGCAGTGGACTGAATGCTGGTACCAGCTATGATATGACCTTCTACCACAACTCGTTCCTGCCCCAGTATATCGAACAATGGTGCTGGCTGAACTCAGAACGTCTGATGACCCCCGTATTCCGTGGCTTCCAGGGAGAATTGGAGAATGTCTATGAGGAAAAGAATCGCTCTGCCGACAATATGGTTAGTGACGCTATCGAAAAGATTTTCAAAGCTCTGTTCAAGACACAGCCCTATGCCTACCCCATCCTCGGATCGACGGAGAATCTGAAGAACCCTCGTCTGTCGGATATGGCAGCATTCTACAAGAAATACTACGTGGCATCGAACATGGGCCTCATCCTTTGTGGTGACATCACACCCGACTCAATGCTGACTGCTCTCTTGGAACAAACCTTCGGAAGGGTACAGACAGGCCCCATGCCAACACGCGGCTACAGTCCAATGCCAGACATCGCTACTAGTGAGAAATATGAGATAAAACTGCCCATCCCCATCATTGGCATAGAGGCACTGGTCTTCAAGGCTCCTACCGACTTCGAGTCTGATGCCAATGCCCTTGAACTGGCCAACGGACTACTCTCCAATGGCAAGGCAGGACTGCTGGATTCGCTCTCCAATGAGCATAAGGTGATGATGGCTGCAGCTATGAATGCGGCATTTGCTGATGCTGGTGTAACTGGTATTATCATCATTCCCAAGCTTTTGGGCAAAATGAAAACGGCTGAGGGCCGCGTCATGGAACAGTTGCAGCAGGTGATGGATGGCAAGTTCAGCACACAGCAGCTGGAGGCCTTGAAACAGGAGATGGTGATGGAAGCCGAGCAGGAACTCGAGACCATCGACAAGCGTTCACAGCTGATGGTAGATGCTTTTTCGAAAGGCAAGACTTGGCAGGATGTGCTCGACAAGATTGAGCAGATAAAACGGGTGACGAAGGACGACGTGGTAGCAGCTGCCAAGAAATACTATGGCACAAACCATATCACCCTGTTGAAGAAATATGGTAAGTCCGACAAGGAAACCATCAAACAGCCAGGCTATAAGCCCATTACGCCCAAAAATATGGATGCAAAGTCGGCCTTTGCACAACAGCTGGAGCAGATTCCCGTAAAGGCGACAGAGGTGAAAACGGTTGATTTCGGGAAAGACGTCACCACGAAAAAACTCAACGACCACGTTACCTTATATTATAAAGAAAACCCTGTGAACGATGTCTTTACCTTTACGCTACGCTATCAGGACGGCACGCTGCACACGCCCAAGCTTGCTGTACTTCAGTCTTATCTCAGTGCCCTGGGTACCGACTCGCTGAAAAAACAGCAGCTGGAGCAGACCTGGCAGCGTATTGGTACCACGATGGAGGTGGCACAGGGCGATGAACGTTTCAGTTTTAACCTCACTGGTCCTGACCATCAGCTAAAGCCCGCCCTGCAGCTGCTGGCTCATTTCCTGCGTGCTGCCAAGGGTGATGACGAAGCCCTCGACGAAGCGAAGGATGCCGACAAGGTCGATCGTAAGAGTTTTGGCAAGCAGAAGGATGACGTCATTGGCCCAGCCTTGCAGCGTGTTCTCTACGGAACGAAATCGAAGAACTTGATGCAACTGTCGAAGAAGGAGATCAAAGCCCTGAAGAGCGATGAGTTACTGGACGCTTTCCGCGAGTTGCAGCAGTATGACTGCGAGCTCTTCTACTGTGGACGGCAATCCGTAGAGTCTATTGCGGCTGAGTCGCAACAAACACTACCTCTGGCACAATGCACCAAGCCAAAGGCCGACACCTTCCGCCCCCTTCAGCAATATTCTGAGCCTACCGTTTTCTTCTATGACGTTCCTAAGTCACGCCAGAACTACGTTGTCAGCTATGACGCCATCCGTGCACTGCCGACTGTTGAGGAGCGTTCGCAAATGAAGCTGTGGGACGAGTACTTTGGAGGCGGTATGTCGTCAGTGTTGTTCCAGAATGTGCGCGAATTCCGTTCGATGGCGTACTCCACAGGTGGCAGAAGCATTACCACAAGTCTGGCAAAGTATCCTAATGAGTCGCTCGGCTACATCACTGCTACTGGTACCCAGGCAGACAAAACGCTGGCATGTATCGTTACCATCGACTCGCTGTTGCGTCAGATGCCTATGAAGGAAGAGAACTTGGAGTCTGCCCGTCAGAGTGTCATCAGCGATATCCAGAACGACTATCCCACATTCCGCGGCGTGGCCAAGTATGTGGCTAATCAGCTGGGCAACGGCTATACTTCCGACCCCAATGCTGATGTCGCCCGTCTGCTGCCCGCTATCAGCACGCAAGATGTCATGCAGTTCTATCAGCAGCACGTGGCCAATAACCAGAACCGTGTCTGGATTATCATAGGCGACAGGAAGCTTACAGACATGACTGCGCTCGCCCGTTTTGGCAAGGTAGTAGAACTGAAAAAGGAAGATGTCTACCGATAAAAGACGTTAATCACTGATGACATTTTAAGTATTGATGCATCTTTTATATACAAAGCAAAAAAGTTAAAGTATATAGAAGATGGACGTAAAAGAATTGGAATTGCTTGCGGAAAAGAACCGTAAGCGACTTGTTGAGGTGGTATATGCTGCCAAAGCAGGCCACATTGGTGGTGATCTGTCGTGTCTGAATGTGATGACAGCACTCTATTTTCATGTGATGAAGAACCTCACCCCTAACCCCTCTCCGAAAGGCGAGGGGAACCATAAGTGGCAGGGGAACGCTGACAGAGACCGTTTTGTATTGTCGAAAGGCCACTGTGTAGAGGCACTCTACGTGACGTTGGAGGCTAAGGGCTTCCTTGCACCGGAAGTGCTCGACACGTTGGGAAAGTTTGGTTCTATCCTGAGCGGACACCCCACCATCGAGGTGCCTGGCATTGAGGTAAACTCTGGTGCACTGGGACACGGATTAAGTATTGGTGTGGGTATGGCCATTGCTGCGAAAATGGATCAGAAGCTGTGGAAGACCTATGTGCTGATGGGCGATGGTGAACAGGGCGAGGGAAGCATCTATGAGGCCGCTATGGCTGGCAACCGCTATCATTTGGACAACCTCGTGGCCATCATTGACCGTAACCACCTGCAGATTAGTGGCGATACAGAGGACGTGATGCCTATCGACTGTATCAAGGAGCGCTGGACAGCCTTCGGATGGGATGTTATTCCGATGAATGGTGATTCGATGGAGGATATCGTGAAGACCTTCGATGCCATTGACTACGCCAACGGCAAGCCGCATCTGCTCGTCTCTGAAACCACGAAGGGCAAGGGCGTCAGCTTTATGGAAGGCATTGCCAAGTGGCATCACGGAGTGCTGAATGAAGAACAGTGCAAGGCCGCTGTCAAGGAGATAGAATTAAGAATCAAGAATTTGGAATGAGGAATTAGGAATGTGGAATTATTCTCGCTTTGCTGCGATGTCTGAATGATGAATTCTCAATTATTCATTGATTAATCGCCGCAGGCGATCATTCAAAACTCAACATTTAACATTCAACAATTAGAATTATGATTGCATGCAGAAAACAGTTTACTGACACGTTGCTGGAACTGGCACGTCAGGACAAAGATATCATTGCCGTAACTACTGATGCACGTGGTTCGGTGACTTTAGGCGATTATGCCAACGCACTGCCTGAGCAGTTTGTGGAGTGTGGCATCGCTGAGCAGGATGCAGTAGGTATCTCAGCAGGATTGGCTCACAGTGGCAAGAAAGTCTTTTGCTGTGGTCCCGCCTGTTTCTATGTGGCACGAAGCCTGGAACAGGTGAAGGTTGACCTCGCCTATTCAGAGAACCCTGTCACCATCTTAGGTGTCAGCGGTGGTGTGGCATACGGTGCCCTCGGTGCTACTCACCACTCTCTACACGACATCGCTGTGCTGAGAACATTCCCAGGCATGACGGTGTGTCTGCCCAGCGACTGGCGCGTCACAAAGAAACTGGTGAAGTTCCTTGTCGATTTCGACAAGCCCTGCTATGTCCGTGTAGGACGTGCTGCTGTACCCGATGTCTATGAGAACGACGACTTCGATTTCGAGGTGGGTAAGGCCATCCAGATTCTCGATGGTACTGATGTCACTATCGTGGCTACTGGCGAGACCGTCTACCATGCTTGGCAGGCTGGACTGCAGCTGAAGGAACAGGGCATCTCTGCCCGAGTCCTCGACATGTCGTGGATTAAACCCTTCGACCAAGAGGCCATCCTAAAGGCTGCCCGCGAGACAGGACGTATTGTCACTGTTGAAGAGCACAGCCAGTTTGGTGGCTTGGGTGCGATGGTCTGCGAAACCATCAGTGAGCACCCTGTACCCGTCCGTATCATCGGTATTCCCGACGAGAATGTCGTTCATGGCACTAATGCTGAAATCTTCCACCATTATGGCATGGATGCTGAAGGCGTGGCGAAAGCTGTGGCCAGCTTTCTAAATAAGAAATGAGAAAGGAGAAATGAAAAATGATGCAACGAATCATCGCCATTGACCAAAGTACGTCATCGACGAAAGCCCTGTTGTTTGATGAACAGTGCCATATGTTGGCACGTACCAATGTCGACCACAAACAATACTACCCACAGACGGGCTGGGTAGAGCACGATGCCGAGGAAATCTATCAGAATATGATAGCTGCTATCCGCCAGCTTCCTCTTCAAGAAGAAGCTGCCTATAGTATTGCTCTCACCAACCAGCGCGAGACGGCTGTCGTCTGGAACAAGACGACGGGCAAGCCCATTGCCAATGCAGTAGTTTGGCAGGATACCCGTGGTGCTGAATTGTGCCGTCAGCTCCGGGCTGACGGGAAGGCGGAGTTAGTGATGGCGAAGAGCGGACTCTTGATTGACCCGAACTTCTCGGCCTCTGGCATCAAATGGCTGCTGGATAACACTGCTGGTGCCCGTGAATTATGTTCACGAGGCGAATTGCTGATGGGTACCATCGACACATGGCTCATTTGGAAGCTGACCGGTGGCAAGGTACATGCCACCGACTATACCAATGCTTCCCGTACCATGCTGTTTAATATCCACACCCTCGACTGGGATGATGATCTGTTGCAGTTGTTTGATATTCCTCGTAACATGTTACCTGAGCTAAAACCCTGCGATGCCCTCTATGGCGAAACAACCTGTGAGGGCTTGTTCAGTAGTCCTATTCAGATTGCTGGTGTTTTGGGAGACAGTCATGGTGCACTCGTAGGCCAGATGTGTTTCGAACGAGGTTCTGGGAAGGTGACATACGGTACGGGTTCCAGTGTCATGGTGAATATCGGTGAAGAGCCATTGGCTGCTCCAGAAGGCTTGGTTACCAGCGTTGGCTTCTCGGCTTTCGGCAAGACCTACTATGGCTACGAGGGTAATATCTACAGCACAGGTGCAACGCTGAAGTGGATTGCCGACCAGTTGCAGCTGGTGGGCCATCCTGCAGAGATGGAAGCCTTGGCAACCAGCGTCGCCGACAATGGCGGCGTCTATATCGTACCGGCCTTCTCTGGTCTCGGTGCTCCGTGGTGGCAGTCGAACGTCAAAGGTGCTGTTTTCGGATTAACCTTTGCCACGACGAAAGCCCACTTCCTAAGAGCTGCTTTAGAGAGCATTGCTTACCAGATTAAAGATTTGGTGGACGTTATGGCTCAGGCTACTGGCGGCAGTCTCAAGGAGATAGCTGCTGATGGTGGTCCCACTAAGAACCAGTTCCTCATGCAGTTCCAGGCCGACATGCTCAACACGTCGGTGGTTTGCACAGAGGTTGATGACGCCTCAGCTCTGGGTGCTGTCATCATGAATGGTTTTGCCCGAGGACTTTGGACAAGTTTCAACGAGGTGCTTGGTTTCCGCAAGGTGACAAAAATATACCAGCCTCAGCAAAACCCACAACATGTGGAGCTTTACCAAGGCTGGCGTCATGCAGTAAACCAGTTGGTTAAATAAATTACTTGTTTAAACGCCAAGTGACTCCGTCCTTGGTGTCCTTGACTTCAAATCCCGCGGCGGCCAGTTCGTCGCGGATTTTGTCACTTGTAGCCCAGTCTTTGTCGGCCTTGGCCTTAGCACGCAGTTCAAGCACCATGTCCATCACTTTTCCGAAAGCCTCCTCACGGGCATCGTTAGAGCCCTTGTTCTCGGCCTTCAAACCAAGGATGTCGAAAGCAAAGAGACTCATTGTCTCCTTCAACTCTTTCAGACAGTCAGTACAGATGGTGGCCTTATGATCAACAAGCTTATTGATGGTCGTGCAAGCTTCGAAGAGATAACTGATGACCTGCGGTGTGGCGAAGTCGTCGTTCATCGCGTCGTAGCACTTCTGGCGCAGGCTCTTGACCACCTTTTCGGTCTCGGTATCACATTCAGGGGAAACCTGAATGCGCTCGAGGTCGCTGATGGCATTCATCAGCTTCTCCAGTCCTTTCTCAGCAGCCTCAAGTGCCTCGTTGGAGAAGTCTACGGTGCCGCGATAGTGGGCGCTTAACACAAAGAAGCGGATGGTCATCGGAGCGTATGCCTTTTTCAGGAGCGGATGATTACCAGTGAAGAACTGCTCCAGCGTAATAAAGTTATTATACGACTTACCCATCTTCTGGCCATTGATGGTCAGCATATTGTTGTGCATCCAGTACTTCACAGCAGGATGACCCATCGAAGCCTGAGCCTGTGCTATCTCACACTCATGATGGGGGAATACGAGGTCCATGCCACCTCCGTGAATATCAAACTCCTCGCCCAGATACTTACGACCCATTGCCGTACATTCACAGTGCCAGCCAGGGAAACCATCGCTCCATGGTGATGGCCAACGCATGATATGCTCGGGCTGAGCCTTCTTCCACAGGGCAAAGTCAGCCTGGTTACGTTTCTCACCTACTCCAGCCAACTCACGACTTTCGTCCTTGATATTCTCCAACGAACGACCTGAGAGGATACCATACTTATACTTCTTATTATATGCCTCTATATCGAAATAGATCGACCCGTTGCTCTCGTAGGCAAAGCCATTATCGAGAATCTGCTGCACCAGCTGCTGCTGCTCAATGATATGACCTGTAGCATGCGGCTCGATGCTGGGACGCAACACGTTCAGCGCATCCATTGCTGCATGATAGCGGTTAGTATAGTACTGGGCAATCTCCATGGGCTCCAGCTGTTCAAGCCGTGCCTTCTTGGCAATCTTATCCTCACCTTCGTCGGCATCGTGTTCCAAATGTCCTACATCAGTAATGTTTCGGACATAGCGTACCTTATAACCCAAATGCTTCAGATAGCGGAACACAAGGTCGAAGGTGATAGCAGGACGGGCATGACCCAAATGGGGGTCGCCATAGACGGTAGGACCACACACATACATGCCTACATTAGGGGCATGCAACGGCTCGAAACGCTCTTTCTGACGCGTTAACGTATTATAAATTACAAGCTTTGATTCCATACTTTCTTCATTTTTGGGTGCAAAGATACATGTTTTTCACGAGAAATGATTAACTTTGCACCCAAAATATATAATTATTGCAATTTTATGGCTTATACACGTATTTCTGCCGCAGAGGCTGCGGCACTGATTAAGCATGGCGACCACATCGCCATGAGTGGTTTTACACCAGCAGGTGTGGCTAAGGCTACGACCAAAGAGTTAGCAAAAATCGCAGTGGCTGAGCATGAGGCTGGCCGCGAGTTCAAGGTGGCCATCTTCACGGGTGCCTCCACTGGTCAGAGTACCGATGGTGACCTGGCAAACGCCCAGGCTATCCTCTATCGTGCTCCCTACACCACCAATCCCGATTTCCGTAAGCACGTCAACCTGGGTGAGATTCCCTACAACGACCTGCACCTGAGCCACATGGCACAGGAACTGCGCTATGGCTTCTATGGCGATGTTGACTGGGCTATCCTGGAGGTGTGCGACATTGAAGAGGTGGGCAACGACTATCATGTCTACCTGACCGCCGCTGGTGGTATCTCTCCCACTGCAGCCCGTCTGGCCAAAAAGGTGATTCTGGAGCTCAACTCGTTCCACAACCCCAATGCCAAGTTCATCCACGACGTGTATGAGCCGTTGGACCCCCCTTACCGCAAGGCTATCCCCATCGAGCACGTAGGCGACCGCATTGGTCAGCCTTTCGTCAGCATCCCCAAGGAGAAGGTGGTAGGTGTCGTAGAGTGTAATATCCCCGATGAGGCCCGTGCCTTCAAGGACAACGACCCTGTGACCGATAAGATTGGTTTCCTGACTGCTGAGTTCCTCGTGGAGGAGATGCACAAGGGCCGTATTCCCAAGGAGTTCCTGCCCCTGCAGAGTGGTGTGGGTTCAACAGCGAATGCCATCCTCGGTGCACTGGGTGAGGACAAGCATGTGCCCGACTTTAACATCTATACTGAGGTGATTCAGAACTCCGTCATCGAGATGATGCTCAATGGCCGCGTAAAAGATGCTTCGGCATGTTCACTGACCGTTTCTAACGAATGTCTGATGCAGGTCTACGACAACATGGACTACATGAAACAGCACCTGACACTGCGCCAGAGCGAGATTTCCAACTCGCCGGAGATTATCCGTCGCTTAGGTGTTATCGCTATTAACACCGCTATCGAGGCTGACCTCTATGGTAACGTGAACTCTACCCATATCAGCGGTACAAAGATGATGAATGGTATCGGTGGCTCAGGTGACTTCATCCGCAACGCGTACCTCTCTATCTTCACTTGTCCTTCAGTGGCCAAGGGTGGCGTCATTTCTTCTATCGTGCCTTTCGTCAGCCATCAGGACAGCTCAGAGCACGACGTCAACATCATCGTCACTGAACAGGGTGTTGCCGACCTGCGTGGCAAGTCGCCTGCACAGCGTGCTGAGTGCATCATCGAGAACTGTGCACATCCCGACTACAAGCAACTGCTGTGGGACTACCTGAAGATTTCAAAGATGGGTCAGACACGTCACAACCTGCCTGCTGCTTTCGCTATGCACGACACACTGGCTCGCAAGGGCGACATGAAACTTACCGACTTTGCTGAATACATTAAATAGTAAAAGGTATAAGATGAAGAAAATATTATTGATGCTTCTGATGGTGGTGGCAGGCTTGACTTGTCAGGCGCAGACAGGGGCAATGGCCATGAAGTTCGGATTCCTCAGCTACGATGAGGTGATGAAGGCCATGCCCGAGTATGCCACCATGCAGAAGAATATGGCTGATCTGCGCGCTCATTACGAAGCTGAGATGCTGCGTGTCGAGGACGACTTCAACAGAAAGTACGAGGAATTCCTGGACGGACAGGCCAGTTATCCGAAGACCATCCTGCAAAAGCGCCAGAGCGAGTTGCAGGAGATGTTGGAGAAGAACGTCGCCTTCAAGAAGGAGAGCCAGCAGCTGCTCGACGATGCTGAGGCTTCGATGCTCGATGGTCTGAAGTCGACCATTACGACGATACTGGTCATGCTGGGTCAGGAACGTGGCTATGCCTTCATCCTCAACACCGATCAGAATGCTGTGCCTTTCATCAATCCGGCCCTCGGCGAGGATATCACGGAAGAAGTAATCAGACAATTAAAGAATTAGAAAGACAAACTCCTCTGATGGAAAAGGGTCCCATCGGCATCTTCGACAGCGGGTATGGGGGATTGACCATTCTGCATGGCATCCGCCAGCTGTTGCCCCAGTACGACTATCTGTATCTGGGCGATAATGCCCGTGCACCCTATGGCACCCGTTCCTTCGAGGTGGTCTATGAATTCACACGGCAGGCCGTTGTGAAATTGTTCGAGATGGGTTGCCATCTGGTCATCCTAGGGTGTAACACGGCATCGGCAAAGGCATTGCGCACCATCCAGCAGAACGACCTGCCACAGATAGACCCCAATCGTCGCGTGCTGGGTGTCATACGTCCTACGGCCGAGGTGATAGGCTCTATCACGCATAATGGTCATGTGGGCATCTTCGCCACTGAGGGCACCATCAAAAGCGAGTCGTACACCCTGGAGATCCACAAGCTGTTTCCCGATATCAAGGTCAGCGGTGTGGCATGTCCTTTCTGGGTGCCGCTGGTGGAGTATAACGAGGCGGACTCACCTGGTGCAGACTATTTCGTCAAGAAGCGCATTGATCAGTTGCTGCGCATTGACCCCGATATCGACACCATCATTCTGGGTTGTACGCACTATCCACTCCTTTTGCCCAAGATCCATAAGTATGTACCGCGTGGCATCCGCATCATCTCGCAGGGCGAATATGTGGCAGAGTCGCTGCAGCACTATTTCGAGCGTCACCCTGACATCGAACAACGCTGTACTAGGGGTGGTGGCGTCCACTATCTGACGACGGAGAATCCTGAGAAGTTCAAGGAGTCGGCACAGCTGTTCCTCCACGAACCGGTAGAAGTGGATAGCGTAGTTATTGACCATTGACCCATCACCCATTATTATATGGATTGGCAACAACTCATCAGCAGCAAACGACTGGGGCAAGAGCACCGTCATATCGAACGTCATGACGATCGTAGCGAGTTCAAGCGCGACTACGACCGTCTGATTTTCTCTGCACCATTCCGTCGCCTGCAGAACAAGACGCAGGTATTCCCCTTGCCTGGCAGCGTGTTTGTACACAACCGTCTGACCCACTCGCTCGAGGTGGCCAGCGTAGGCATGTCGTTAGGCAACGACGTAGCAGCACGTATCATCAGTGAGCGTCGGCCAGAGCTGCGAGGAACCCTGTTTGAGGAGATTGGTCAGATTGTCTCTACGGCTTGTCTGGCGCACGACCTTGGCAATCCACCCTTCGGCCATTCTGGCGAAAAGGCTATCCAGACTTTCTTTACTGAAGGCGAAGGACGTGCCCTCCAGCAACAGGTTAGCGAAGCGTTTTGGTCGGACATCACCCACTTTGAGGGTAATGCCAATGGTTTCCGTCTGCTGACTCACCAGTTCAAAGGTCGTCGTCCCGGTGGTTTCGTGATGACCTACAGCACCGTTGCCAGCATCGTCAAGTACCCCTATTCGTCATTGGCGCCCAGCCGTAAGGGAAAGTTCGGCTTCTTTGTCAGCGAACAACCTATTTGGCAACGGCTGGCCGAAGAGATGGGCATCCGACAGCTGTCGGCCCCTGGCGAACCTCTGCGCTATGCCCGTCATCCATTGGTATACCTCGTTGAAGCAGCTGATGACATCTGTTACGAAATCATGGACTTAGAGGATGCCCATAAGCTGAAGATCGTCTCTTACGATACCGTCTCACAGCTCTTCCTCGACTTCTTCGACCCAGACACACAACAGAAAATACTGCAGCGCATCCACGACGAACAGCTCACTGACGAGAACGAGAAAGTGGTGTATCTGCGAGCCTGCGTCATCGGAAAACTCGAGAACGAATGCGTGAATGCCTTCGTAGAACACGAGGATGAGATACTCGACGGCACCTTCTCTGGAAGTCTCGTCGACCATATCAGCACCCGTCAGCGGGAAGCCTATGAGCACTGCGCCAAACTCTCCGTGCAGCGCATCTATCGCAGTCGTCCCGTGCTCGACGTCGAGCTGTCCGGTTATCAGATTATGGCCACCCTGATGCAGAAGATGACCGATGCCGTCATGAACCCCCAACGCTATTACTCACAACAGCTTATCGGGCGCGTCTCATCGCAGTACGACATCACTGCCGACGACCTCGAGACCCGCCTCATGGCCGTCATCGACTACATCTCTGGCATGACCGACGTCTATGCCCTCGATGTCTACCAAAAGATTAACGGCATCTCCCTGCCTATCGTATAAGGCTAGTGCTCTCCACTATTTATAAAGTGCTATTTCCCCTTTCCAATGACTTTCGAGATATCCATCATCATGCCACCGTTGCCAGCCATGATCTGGGGCATCTTGCCGTCCCACTTCTCAATCATGTCCTCCTGAACTATCATGGGCGAGAGCGATGCGGCAATGGTGCGATTATAGTATGCCTCAGCATCGGCCTTGATCTTCATGGCCTTAGCATTACCCTCGGCCTTGGCTACAGCTATCTTGGCGTTGGCCTCAGCCTCCTTTACCTCGTTCTCAGCCTTCAAGGCACTCTGGATGGCAGTGTTCTTGGCGTCAATCATAGAGAGCAGCGACGAGGGTGGGGTAATCTTCGAAGTAAACTCCTCCACCAGGAATCCCTCAGCCATCAGCGACTTCTCCAGACGCTGGCGCACGTCACGCTCGAAATTGGCACGGTTCGACATCAGCGAGTCAGAGGTATACTGGTTGGCACAGGTACGATAGGCCTCGTAGATACACGTCCGGATATACCCTTCTTCCAATTCCTTGACACCAACACGGTATTTCGTAAAGATGTCGCAGGCCTTATCGGGGTTGATGCGATAGGCAATGGTGGGGTCCATCTCAAAGAGCGACGCATCCTTAGCATTCACAGAAAACGTCTCATACTGCTTGCGCTGTGTAAACGTCGGGTAGGTAAACACATTCGTGGTGATGGGGTTGTAAAACACCCAGCCCTTACACGTACCTTCCACACCGCCATAGTCCTGCTCGTTGAGCGACCACTTGTGGAACCGGATGCCGACCTCGCCGGAATCGACCACCGTGCAGCACGTGGCAAACAGAATCAATACCAATACAATGCCTCCTCCGGCTATAGCCAAATGGCGGAAATACTGTTTCATCATTTTCTTATCTTTTTATTGATTATGATGCAAAAATACTATATTTATTCCTAACGCCCAAACATTTTGGAAGAAAACGTTCTTTTTATCGCCATGCTCGCATTGGTCGCTGCTGCTACGGTCTTTTACAAGCCTCGCACCCCCACGTCCGTCGTATGGCTGATGGCACAAACCATCTCGGCCAAGTGATTGAGGTAGTGGAAACGCTCGTAGTCGCTGGCGAAGGTCGGCATATCCTCGGGCCATGGTGCAAGGACAAGCAGCGTGCCATAGGCACAGGCCTCAAAGCGGCTGCGCTCGGGTTTCCAATATTGGCCAATAGGGTCGGCTTGCACATGAATCAGCCTAAGCTTTTGTTTCAGTGCCATGTTCTTGATTCGCTTCTCACACTCAGACACGCCCGGAGTGACCAGCACATCTCCGCTATTGGCTGCGGATATCAGCCGTTGGCTCTCTGTCTTCCAGTATTCAGTATTCTCTGTGGGTACGCCATCGGTATAGCGGTGGAAGAACACTTGGTGCTTCTCCGGCTGACGGAGGAGGAGCATATTACCGAAGGCACTATAGCGCGTGCCACCAATAGTGACACACAAGGCGCGCTGAAACAAATCGGGATATTCACGCCGCATCATGTAGCGGAGCGGATTATCGCGGAGGTAGCGTTTCCAATTATCCAGCTGGCCGTCGCGCATGAGGATGTGGTCGTTATAATTGGGTTCGAAGAGAGGAGGCCGGGACTCTGCAGCTGATGCTGCAGACACGGTGGTTTCCATTTGCCACCATGCACGGCTGACGCCGCCTTTGAAGGCACCCATAATAATACCGAGATGTTTGCCTTTGGGTAATGGCCTGTTGATACGGACAATCAGGTGCAGATGGTCAGGCATGAGGCATACTTGCCAGATATCGACCTCAGGATAATAGTGATGTATCTTGGGAATTTCATGGTCGAGAACGGCCAGTCCAAGCAACGACGGCTTGAGATGAGGCTTTTCGCCATCTCCTTTCGTACTACCCACAACCTCCCCAAACACAGGACGCCTGCCGGCAACCACCATGGTCACCTCGTATGTCCCCGGCACCGCATAGTCGTGCCTAAACATCCGCCGTGTCTGACAACCTTCGCTCATGTCTTCACTTTTATCACTTGCAAAGATACTACTTTTCTTTTATAATAGGTATTCAAATTCCCCAAAATTTACATCCGCGAAGCCATTTTCTCCCAATCCCACTCCCTCGTCTTCTTTTCCTCCCTCCGCGTCTTCATTTACCACCGTGACCAAGGCATAAGCCTTGTATTCCCCTTCAGCCACCGTCCGCACGGAGCAGGCGGGTCGGCCGCACGGAGCAGGCGGGTTAGGATGTGCCTTCGGCCTGCCCAGGATGTGCCTTCGGACAACCCAGGAAGTGCTTTCCGACAGGGTAGGATGTGCCTTCGGACAAAACACCCTAACACCCTAACCCGACCTACTCCAAATGCCGATGTACAAAGGGTTTGAGGCGGGTTAACCCATATGGTGACACCCTAACCCTGGGTTAACCCTACCCTAACCCTCAAAAGAAAATGAGGATTAGAGGGAGATAATATCAGGAAAGATAGTATCCAAATGATTTTTAACACTTTTTTCTGGCCAAATACTTGCAAATCGCTTAAAAATTTTGTATCTTTGCACATTGAAAATGTGCGATACTGCTCACGCTCTGCAATTGGTGCAAGCACCATTGCTCTCGCTTAATCGCAGCATTGATACATTGGAAAATGGTGACACCATGAAGGACATGCGTAACTCCCATGCTTTAACTAATTAAATCTTGTTTTTGTTTATTTATGGCAGAAAAAATGCTTATTGAAGGCGAGGCACCTTGTGCCTCAACAAAGGGAATGCTTGAAACAGAGCAGTTCCTTCAGGACAATTATGTATTTCGTCAGAATGTGCTCAACGGCAAGGTGGAATTTGCCGAGAAAGCCCATGGCGGAGGACCTTCAGCGGACTTCATGCCGCTGACACCGCAGGCTCTGAACAGTATCATCATCCGAGCCATCCGCGAAGATATCTGTGAGAAGGGCAATCCACAGACCGAGATCAAGCTGTTGGTACAGTCGAACGAGGTGCCTCAGTACAATCCCATCCAGGATTTCCTGAACACCCTGCCAAAATGGGACGGACAAAACCATGTGGCGCGACTCTTTCAGCGACTGCCAGGCATCAGCACGGAGCAGTCAGGTTTTCTGGTCGTCTGGCTTCGCTCGGCTGTGGCTCATTGGCTACAGATGGACACGTTGCACGGTAACGAATGTGTGCCTGTGCTGATTGGTGCGCAGGGCTGTGGCAAGACCACTTTTTTGCGTCGTTTGCTACCCCAGCCGTTGCGCCAGTATTATCTGGACCACCTGAACCTCTCGAACAAGTTCGACAAGGAGATGGCGCTGACGAACAACCTGCTGGTGAACCTGGATGAATTGGAGGCCATCCGTCCCTCTCAGCATGCCGCCTTGAAGCAGACGCTGTCGAAAAACAAGGTCAACGGACGTCCTATTTTTGGAACTGCCCAGCAGGATCGTCCTCGGTATGCCTCGTTTGTGGCCACGACGAACAACCCTCATCCGCTGACGGATGCCACGGGCAGTCGTCGCTACATTTGCCTGACCATTCCACACGGTCAGCTCATCGATAACTCGGGCGACATCGACTACGAGCAGTTGTATGCCCAGCTGGTGTATGAGATTCGTGAACTGCAGGCTCCTTACTGGTTCTCCAACGATGAAGTGGCGCGTATTCAGCAGCTGAACCATAACTATATGGAACAGAAGGACATTGCTGAGATGGTCAAGGTGTGTTTCCGCAAGCCCGAGGAGGGCGAATCTGCCAAATCGCTGACGACGACACAGTTGCTGGAGATTATCCAGATCGACTATCCTTCCGTGAAGATTGACCATAAGTCAAAGAGCTTCTTGGGAAAAGCGATGATGGAACTGGGATACGACCATACGGCTCCCAAAAACGTGGTTCACTACAAGGTCATTCCACTGAAGGCGGCTTGAGAGGGTTAGGGTGGGGTTAACCCGGGGTTAGGGTGTCGGCATACGGGTTAACCCGTCTCAAAGCCTGATGTACAAAGGGTTTACGGCCTATTGGGTTAGGGTGTTAGGGTATTCTTGTGAAAAGCCTCTGAAAGACTCAAAAGCTGAAAGACTCAAAAGTTAAACAGGCATCTGCTTCGTACAGATGCCTGTTTCCATTTGTCCGGATAATGCCTTGCGATTGTTCCGATGGCACTTTCGAGTCGAAGGGATGGCACTTTACCCCCCATAACAGGCTCTCGCGACCCCCGAAAGTGCCATCCCTTGCCCTCGAAGAAGGCCTTCCGTCGACCCGAAGAAGGCCTTCCGCCGACCCGAAGAAGGCCTGTAAATAGCGTACAATGAACGTTTTTTATGACCATTTGTATCATTATTAAGAAAAAACATCGGTGGATTTGGATTTTTTTTCGTACTTTTGCAGTCCAAATACTGACTGATGGAAGAAAGAAACCAATTTGTCCGCGAGGTGGCCGAACAGAAATATGAGTTTGGCTTCACCACGGACGTACATACTGAAATCATTGAGAAGGGGCTGAACGAGGATGTCGTTCGGCTCATCTCTGCCAAGAAGGGGGAACCCGAATGGATGCTTGAGTTCCGTCTGAAGGCATTCCGCTATTGGCAGGAACAGACGGAGCCCACATGGGGACACGTGCATGTGCCCCCCATTGACTATCAGGCCATTTCGTATTACGCCGACCCCACGGCAAAGCCTGTGCCCAGCGGTATTCCCGCTGGGATAGACCCTGAACTGGAGAAGACCTTCGACAAGTTGGGCATCCCCCTGGAGGAGCGCCTGGCCCTCAGCGGCAATACCGCCGTCGATGCCATCATGGACAGCGTCAGCGTGAAGACCACCTTCAAGGAAAAACTGCGCGAAAAGGGTGTCATCTTCTGTTCCATTGGCGAGGCCATCAGGGAGCATGGCGATCTGGTGCGACAGTACCTTGGCACCGTTGTCCCCTATCGTGACAATTTCTTTGCAGCCCTGAACAGTGCGGTGTTCAGTGACGGCTCGTTTGTGTATATCCCCAAGGGCGTGCGCTGTCCCATGGAGCTAAGCTCGTATTTCCGCATCAATGCCAGGAATACGGGACAGTTTGAGCGTACGCTGATTATTGCCGACGACGACAGCTACGTCTCGTATTTAGAGGGCTGTACGGCTCCGATGCGTGACGAGAATCAGCTACATGCTGCCATCGTCGAGATTATCGTCATGGACAGGGCGGAGGTCAAATACTCGACGGTTCAGAACTGGTATCCTGGCGATGAGGAGGGCAAAGGCGGTGTGCTGAACCTCGTGACGAAGCGTGGCGATTTGCGCGGTGTCGACTCAAAGCTGTCGTGGACTCAGGTGGAGACGGGCTCGGCCATCACGTGGAAGTATCCGTCATGCATCCTGCGTGGCGACAACAGCACCGCTGAATTCTATTCGGTGGCTGTCACCAACAACTACCAGGAGGCCGACACGGGCACGAAGATGATTCACATGGGCAAGAATACCAAGTCGACCATCATTTCGAAGGGTATCTCGGCAGGTCATTCACAGAACTCATACCGTGGTCTGGTGCGTGCTACCAGCAATGCCGATAATGCCCGCAACTACTCGTCGTGCGACTCACTGTTGCTGGGATCCGACTGTGGTGCGCATACCTTCCCATATATGGATGTGCATAACGACAGTGCTATCTTTGAGCACGAGGCCACCACGTCGAAGATTTCCGAAGACCAGCTCTTTTACTGTAACCAACGAGGCATCCCCACGGAACAGGCCGTAGGGCTCATCGTGAACGGCTATGCCAAAGAGGTGCTGCAGAAGCTGCCTATGGAGTTTGCCGTCGAAGCCCAGAAGCTGCTCTCCGTCTCCCTCGAAGGCACCGTTGGATAACTCAAATTCCTAATTCTTAATTCTTAATCGCAAAGCGATAACTCTTAATTCTTAACTCTTAATCTTGCAACATGGCTCTGATAAAAAGTTATAAAGGAATGTCACCGAAGTGGGGCAAGGACTGCTATTTTAGCGAGAACGCCACCATTGTCGGCGACGTGAAGATGGGCGACGAGTGTTCCATCTGGTTTAATGCGGTGGTTCGCGGCGATGTGGCTCCCATCACCATTGGCAACTGCTCGAACGTACAGGACGGCAGCTGCGTGCATGTCACCCACGAGACCGGTCCCACGCATATCGGCAACTATGTGACTATAGGCCATAACGTCACAGTCCACGCCTGCACTATTCACGACCACGCACTCATTGGCATGGGTGCCACACTGCTGGACGGCTGTGAGATTGGAGAGGGGGCGATAGTCGCTGCCGGAGCCTTGGTGTTGCAGAATACCAAGGTGGGGCCTCATGAGATTTGGGGTGGTGTACCTGCCAAGTATATTAAACCCACTCGTCCTGGTCAGACGGATAATGCCGAGCACTATGTGGCCTATGCCAAGACCTTTATGGAGGAGAATCCTGAATGTCGTTTCTCGACGGAAGAACCCTTTCAGCTGGTATAGTATATGAAAAGGTACGCATTTCTGTTGCTGGTGGCATGTCTTCTGACAGCTTCTGCCGTTGCACAGCCCAAGGACTACGAATGGCGCACCCCCAGTCAGAACGCGTCGGAATCGATGCCTTGCGGTGGTGGCGACATTGGCATGAATGTATGGGTGGAACAGGGTGACATCCTTTTCTACCTGTCGCGCAGCGGCTGTTTCGACGAGAACAATACGCTTCTAAAAGCTGGCCGTTTCCGCATCAGCCTGTCGCCAGGTCTTAATATGGAGAAGTTCCGCCAGATCCTACACCTTCAGGAGGGCTATGTCGAGATTACTGACGGAGAGACGTCTGTCCAGTTGTGGGCCGATGTCAACAAGCCTGTGGTACATGTCGACGTGAATAGTCTGCGTGAGAAGCAGAACATGGCCGTAACCTATGAGAGCTGGCGTACCCACGACATCCTGCTGACCAAGCGTGAGCGTTTCCAAACCAGCTATAAGTTTGCTGCACCGAAGGGGTTGAAGACGCGTGCCGATAGCATTGTGGCTACAGACCAGTCGGTGACCTTCATGCATCTGAATGGTGCAGAAACCATCTTTGATGCCACTGTTGCCCAGCAGAAGATGGACAAGGTCAAGGACCGCCTATACAATCCGCTGAAGAACCGCATCTTCGGTGGTCGTATGCAGGGACGGGACTTGCAGCTCATGGATAAGGTTAGCGGACGCTATGCCAGTAGTGACTACGAAGGATGGATGTATGTCTCGGCACGTCCCAAGAAGACCTTCCATTTACAGATAGCGTTGGCTGCAGTACAAGGTCAGATGAGTGATTTTGAGGCTGAACTCGTCAAGACCGAACAGCAGGTAAAGCGGTTAGAAGACTGTATGGCCAGTCGCCAGTGGTGGCGCGCGTTCTGGCAGCGAAGCTTCGTTGAAACTAGCAATGGTGATAACCAACACCCATCACCCATCACCCATCACCCAATTATCCGCAACTACAACCTCTTCCGTTATATGCTGGGCTGCAACAGTCGCGGTCAGTGGCCGACGAAGTTCAATGGCGGACTATTCACCTTCGACCCAGAGTATGTTGACAAGAAACCGGAATACCGTTTGTCGCCCGACTATCGCAACTGGGGCGGTGGTGTGCATACGGCACAGAACCAACGACTGGTCTACTGGCCTATGCTGAAGAATGGTGACGCCGACCTGCTGTTGCCCCAGCTCGACTTCTACCTTAATATATATAAGAATGCCGAGGAGCGCTCACGTCTCTACTGGAACCACGAGGGGGCTTGTCTGACGGAACAGATAGAAAACTACGGACTGCCCTGCTATCCGGAATACGGCACCAAGCGTCCCATGTCGTTTGACCCGGGCATGGAGTATAATGCGTGGCTGGAATATGAATGGGACACCTGTCTTGAGTTCTGCATGATGGCCATCGAAGCACACCGTTACTTCGACATGGATATTACGAAGTATCTGCCCATGATACGCTCATGCCTCACCTTCTTCGACGAGCACTACCAATATCTGGCACGTCAACGGGGTGCTAAGGCGTTCGACAGCCAGGGCCATTTGGTGCTTTATCCAGGTTCTGGTGGTGAGACTTATAAGGGCGCCTACAACAGCACTTCCACCATTGCCGCCCTGCGCACGGTGACAACAGCCATGTGCGACTCAGTTCTCCTGAGTCGTCTCCCCGACATTACTATCCGCGACGGCATGATCCAGCCTGCCTTGCACTACGAGCGCGTTCAGAATACGGAGAGCACACAGCTCTATCCCGTCTTCCCCTGGCGTATGTACGGTGTGGGGCGTCCTGACCTCGACATCGCCCGCAACACCTATCTGAACGACACGCTGGCTGTGAAGTTCCGCTCACATGTCGGATGGAAACAAGATGCCATCTGGGCAGCCTGTCTGGGACTGACTGACGAGGCGGCACGCCTCATACAACAGAAGTTGGGCGATGGGCCTCATCGCTTCCCTGCCTTCTGGGGACCTGGCTTCGACTGGACGCCCGACCACAACTGGGGTGGCAGTGGTATGATTGCCTTGCAGGAGATGTTGATGCAGGAAGTAGACAAAAAGATCTATCTCTTCCCTGCCTGGCCCAAGGAGTGGGATATCCGTTTCAAGCTCCATGCCAGCGGCAACACCATTGTCGAGGCAGAGATGCAGAAGGGTAAGGTCGTGAAGGTGAAGATAACACCACAAAAAAGGCAGCACGATGTCGTGCTGCCGTGATGGGTATTGAGTTGTTGGGTGATTGGTGTTGGGTGTTGGCTATCACCATTATCTAACACCCATCACCTAACACCTATCATCAAATTAAAGATTCGGATTAATCTTGCTCCATTCGCTGATAGGCGGAACGATGTTCAGCGTCACCAGCTCGTCGCGCATCTTGCAGAGGTGCTCGTAGCTCTGATCCAGCTTGGCGTTCTCCTCGGCAGTACCCTGGGGAACCTCAAACTTAGCACCCTCAGCAGTCATAGTGGTCTTCATAGCCATCATGATGTGATCGTACTTGTCAGTCTTCACGTAGGTACCTACGGGGAAGCGGAAAGGCTCACCACCCATAGCAGCGCGAATCATCTCAACACTGAGATATGAGGGGCTCTGGAACGAGCTGCGTCCACGCAATTCGATAATCTTGGCACCACCCTTGGTGACGTCAATCTTCATCTGCTCCCACTCCTCTGCGGGGAACTCTGCAGTACCGATGATGTCAGTCAGCTTGCGGCCTGCAATCTCTACATGGCTGCCGAATACTGCCATCTGCTCACCGTGTCCGCCGTATGTTGCACAACCCGTAATCTGGTTCTGCATCACACCGAACTTCTTAGCCAGAGCGCTCTGCAGACGAGTGGTATCGAGGCCTGCCAGTGTTGTCACCTGACCGGGCTTCAAACCAGAGTACAGCAACGTTACGAGACCAGTGAGGTCAGCGGGGTTGAAGATAATCACCACGTGCTTCACATCGGGGCAATACTTCTTGATGTTCTGACCCAGTTCCTCGGCAATCTTACAGTTGCCAGCGAGCAAATCCTCGCGGGTCATACCAGCCTTACGGGGAGCACCACCGCTGGAGATGATGTACTTAGCGTTCTTGAAAGCCTCCTCGGCATTCGTGGTAGCCACGATGTTCACATCGTCGAAGCCACTCTGACGCATCTCCTCGGCAACACCCTCAGGAGAAAACACGTCATACAGACAGATTTCACTTGTCAGACCCATCATCAGAGCGGTCTGAGCCATGTTTGAACCAATCATACCGGCAGCGCCGACGATGGTTAGTTTGTCGTTAGTTAAAAAAGCCATAATCTTACGTTATTATTATTACTATTTTATGCAATAGTGCAAAGGTAGTCATTTAATATGAGACACCATTCGGATTTACATACTTTAACGCAAATCATTTCCTTTTCTGTTCGTAGGCGTCAAGTTTCTTGAGATAGTAGTCACGGAAGTCACGCCAATGATAGTAGGGAGCAAGGTCGTCAGGCAGGGGCAGGCGTGCTTCGTTTTCGTTGAGTAGCACTTTTACAAGCACGTCTTTGTCTTTGGGACTTTCGCGATAGAACACCAACTGGATATTCGATGCCATGGGGAAGATAAGACAAGCCCACCAGCCCTCACGCTCCAAATCTTCCAAGCGTTCTATCTGAGTGTCGTAGCCATTGATGCCTAGCAGGCAGGCCAGTGGCAGCAATACCGTCTCGTGGCCAAAGCGCAGGTTGGCACCATGCATAGGCAATCGGATGCAGCTATCGGCATCCTGGATAATCTGTCGCAACAGGTAGCGCTGCGTAAAAGGTTGTTGACCACCATTGAGTGGTGACGGTCCATACATGTAATACCACCAAGCATTCTCTTTCTGCCAGAATTGGTGGATTTCCTCGAAGGTAAAGTGGTCTATCACCGTACAGCGTTCCGCCATGCGGGTGTTCTGTTGGATGAGAGCTGTCTTCAACAGGTAGTAGTTAAGCCAGACATCGTCGAGTTCATCATTGATATAGGCGGAGTCGTTGATAAGCAGGTGCATCAGACGGTCGTTCTTCTCTCGCGGAGCAGAAAACTCTGCGTAGGCCTTCTTGGTGACCGGTGTCTCCATTGTCTTACGCAGTAGCTTATCCTGATGGTTCATATACCACATGTCGTGTTGCGAGGCATTCATCGTGACGCGTAGCTTGGGGTTGAGAGCCACCAGCTGTTGTACGGCAGCACCCATGGAGAGCATACAGCGGTTGACGGTAGTGCTACGGGCGTCGATGGTGGCATCGTCGGCAAATACTTCAGGGAAATGTTCCACCATGCGTTGGGCAATATGTCGGTGTTGCTTCTTACCCAACCCTGTGAGGTCGCCCCATCGTCCTTCAGAGTCTTCGATGATCAGTCGCAGTTCGTGGAGCATATCCTGTCCAAATGGAGTCAGCTTACCCAGACTGTCGGCCTTGGTGAGGATGCGGTAGGGAATATCATAGCCCTTGCGGTTGCTGAGATAGCGTGAGCCATGCCGTCCATAGTGTGAGATATAAAACGGCTTCTTGCCTGCAGGGGGATCGCTCATGATATGCTCCACGGTATCAGGATAGATGCAGTAGTTGCTCGCCGAGAAATTGCGGTTGCGACTAATAAAATCAAAAGCACTCTGTGCCTGGACGCTGACTGCCAATAGCCAACACCCAACACCTATAACCAATAACCTATAACCAATAACCAATAACCAGTCACCTATCACCTTCTTCATACGCTTTCAGTTTTTTAAGATAATACTCACGAACGTCTTTCCAATGATAATAGGGTTCAATAATACTCTTCAGGGGTAGCATCGTCTCATTTTCATTCAGCAGCACTTTGACGAGTACGTCATCGTCCTGCGGATTCTCGCGATAAAAAACAAACTGCACGTTAGCAGCCATGGGGAAGATACGGTAGTCGGCCCATCTGTGACGCTCCAGCGACTCCAGTTCGCCAGTAACGTAGCCATAGCCGTTGAGTTCCAGAAGACACACCAGCGGCATGACAACGACTTCATGGCCATAGCGCAGGTGAACGTTAGGACGATCCAACTGGATGCAACTGTCAGCTTGTTCAATGATGCGATGCAACAGATTACATTGTGTATAGGGTCGTTCGGAGCCGCTGAAAGTAGAACCACCATAAGCCACATACCATCGTGCACAAGCCTGTCGCCAATTGTGGTAGAGCTCGTCGTCGGTGAAAACATCATAAAGTGTCAGTTCGTTGCGCAACTCAATGCTCTGGATGTTGCAGGCCAGTTTGAAAAGAGCAGTATTGAACTGACGGGCATCAACGTGCTGACGGATATAGGCTGTATCGTTGAACAGCGACAGCATCACACGCTCGTAGTCATTGTTCTCCCTGCAATAGGCATCATAGCGACGATCCTCCAACCCAGCCTTCTTCAAACTGTCAAGGTAGGCAGACTTGTAATTCAGATAGTACATGTCACGTTGGGTGGCATTATGGTGAATCTTGATGTTGGGACGCAAGCGCATCAATTGCACCATGGCATTTTCCATCGACATGATACAACGCGGTACGATAGTGCTGCGGGCATCAACGGTGCAACCCTCTGCGAACACCTCAGGGAAGCGTTCCACCATGCGACGCATAATCTGCTGGTGCTGGCGGGCACCCAAGGGTGTCAGCTCGCCCCAGCGCTGATTGGCATCGTTGCGAATCAGGGTAACACGACGGAGCACGTCACGTCCTAATTGTGTCAGCTTGCCCAGCGTGTCTGCCGTGGCTAATACATGATAGGGCACATCGTACGACTTTTCTTGCGTGTGGTAGCGTGAGCCATGACGACCATAATGACTGATATAGAAAGGTTTCTTACCCTCTGGAGGTGGGGTAAGCCGATGCTGCACGGGACCCGGATAGGCCATATAATTGCTGGCTGTGCAACGTATGTTTTGGCTAATTTCTTCGCGTATGGGTTGAGCCTGCAAAGCGATAGCTAAAAACCCAATAAACGCCAGAATCAGCATTTTTCTCATAACTTTATTCTAATTTGTGTGCAAATATAAAAAAAAAATAGTATATTTGCAAACTAATAACAAAAAAACTTCCACATGGCAAAGAAACAATTATGGCAAGATGACTATTGGCTGTTGCTGATGCAGCAGTATCTGAGTCGTCCGGCTGGCATCAAACCAACCTATAGCCGAGGGATGGTAGAGCTGAGTATGGAGTTGCATATCGCCCCTGAGGAACTGCATGAGCGCATGGGTGATATAGCACGGTTGCGCACCCCACGCATTGAACGTATCTGGCAGGAGTATGGAGAAAATCCACGCCGGCTGAAACGTGCTGTCCAGCTGCTTCGGCAGATGACAGGCTTCAATAGTGGTGGCGACTTCTACGAGGGTGTCGACATTCAGGAAACCTTTGAGGTGGACTTCCGTCCCATCGCTGAAGACGAGCGACTGACCCCTGTCATGCTGATACTCATGCTGGATCTCTATTTCCGACTGACGCCCATCACGATGGTCAGCGAGACCCCCGAAGTGCAGGAACTGGCACGTCTGATGCATATTCCAACGGCATTGGTGGTCGACGTGCTTGACGTCTATCAGCATTGTGACCCCTACCTGAACCGTAAGGATGTCTGTTTCAATCCGCTGATGTTGCCCTGTCAACAGATTTGGCAACGCTATGGTAATGGCGACACGCGTCAGCTAGCAGACTATGCCGAACAGCTGAAAGCCTATTTTGAACACTAAACATTATAAAAATGAAAAAACTATTGACTTTGGGACTGAGCGTCCTGTTAACAACTGCAACAATGACTGCACAAACAAAACTGAGGGCCGATAACATCGACGAGGTGCTGAAGGCCATGACACTGGAAGAGAAGGCCAAGCTATTGGTTGGTGGTGCTAACAAATTCTTCAGCGCTACGGCTGTGGTAGGCGGTGAGGCCGACCTCGTGGCCGGTGCTGCTGGTACATCGCCCGAGATACCACGTCTGGGCATTCCTGCCACCGTGCTGACCGACGGTCCTGCCGGTGTACGTATCGACCCCACCCGTCCGGGCGACAGCAAGACCTACTATGCTACGGCATTCCCCATCGGTAGCTGCTTGGCTTCTACGTGGAATACGGATCTGGTCACCAAGGTTGGTGAGGCCATCGGTAACGAGACCAAGGAATACCGTTGCGACGTCATTCTGGGTCCTGGCATGAACCTGCACCGTAATCCGCTGTGTGGTCGTAATTTCGAATATTATTCGGAAGACCCCCTGCTGACGGGAAAGATTGCCGCAGCCTACATCAATGGCGTACAGAGCCAGGGTGCTGGCGTATCGGCCAAGCACTTCGCTGTCAACTCACAGGAGACCGACCGTACCAGCGTCGACGAGCGTGTCTCGCAGCGTGCTGCCCGCGAGCTCTATCTGCGTGGTTTCGAGATTGCTGTCCGCGAGAGCAATCCCTGGACTATTATGGCATCATATAATAAGGTCAACGGCCAGTTCTCGATGGGTAACCACGACCTGCTGACGAAGATCCTGCGTGACGACTGGGGCTTCAAGGGTATTGTCATGACTGACTGGATTGGTATCCGTGAGGGACTGCCCACCATCAGCGAGGTACATGCCGGCAACGACCTGATGGAACCCGGACAGCCTGCACAGGTACAGGAAATCATCGATGGTGTGAAGAATGGCAAACTCGATATCGCCGATGTCGACCGCAACGTGCGCCGCATGCTGGAATACATCGTCAAGACTCCCAGCTTCCACAAATATCCCGCCAGCAACAATCCCGACTTCAAGGCTCATGCCGCCATCACGCGTCAGAGTGCTGCCGAGGGTATCGTCCTCCTCAAAAACAACGGCACACTCCCTTGGAATTCAGAAATCTCAAACCTCAAATCTCAAATCTCAAAGATTAAGACCGTTGCCCTCTTTGGCGAGAACTCCTACGACTTCCTCTCTGGTGGTACTGGCTCAGGCTGTGTACATCCCCCTTACGTGGTCGATATGCTTCAAGGTCTCGAGAACGCTGGTATCAAATCGTCGCCCGTCCTCACTGATATCTATCGTAAGTACATCGAGTATGCTCGCTTAAAATTCCAGGCCGAGCGCCATCCTGCCAAGTGGTTCCAGACAGAAACAATGGGTCAGCAGAAATATCCGGAGATTGGTCTGTCACCCATCGCCATCAACAAGGAGGTGGAAACGGCCGATGCTGCCATCATCACCATTGGCCGTCAGGCTGGTGAGGGTATCGACCGCGACATTGATACCGAGTTCAATCTCATTCCTGAGGAACGTGCTCTCATCACCGATGTCTGCAACGCTTTCCACGCAGCAGGCAAGCCCGTTATCGTCATTATCAATAGTGGTTCCGTTATCGAGACGGCTTCATGGAGCGGTTACCCCGATGCCATTCTCTGTGCTTGGCAGCCCGGTATGGAGGGTGGAAACTCCATCGCCGACCTGCTGACGGGTAAGGTGAATCCTTCTGGTAAGCTGACGATGACTTGGCCCATTGCCGCTACGGATCATCCTTCCACGAAGAATTTCCCCGGCTATCTCGACCAGTACTCTAAGGACATCATGAGAAGCTATACTGGCAAAGTGGCTGGTAACGACTATACCAACCACGAAGAGGACATCTATGTGGGCTATCGCTTCTTCGATACCTTCAATCGCGAGGTGGCCTATCCGTTTGGCTTTGGTCTGAGCTATACCACCTTCGAACTGTCAAAGCCTGTAGTCAAGGCTCGTGGCAATCTGGTCGACATCACCGTAACTGTCAAGAACACGGGTAGTGTCGCTGGTAAGGAAGTCGCTCAGGTTTATGTGCAGGCTCCTGCTGGCAAACTCGAAAAGCCCGCTCAGGAACTGAAGGCCTTCGCCAAGACCCGCGAGCTGAAGCCCGGCGAGAGCCAGACACTGACGATGAATCTATTGCTGCGCGACCTAGCCAGCTTCGACGAAGCCGGTTCACAGTGGCTCACCGAGGCAGGTACCTACACCTTCCGTTTCGGTTTCTCCAGCCGCGACATCAAGGCTACCCTGCCCCTCGCCCTGAAGGAATACACCGAGAAGACCACCAACGCTCTGGCTCCCCAGCAGGAACTGAAACTGATGAAAAAGTAAAAGGGTAATAAAGTAAAAACGATGAAGCGCAATACATTTCTCATTTCTCTTTTCTCATTTCTCATTTGCATGGCTCTCCCGGGCCATGCTGAAGACGGTCACCAGTTGTGGCTGCGGTATCAGCCAGTCAACAAGGCACAGGTAACGACGACGGAGAAGATGTCACCTACCATCGAGATTGCCAAACAAGAGTTGGAAACCTATTACAACGGAGCAAGCGTGACGCTGAAGCTCGACGCTAAGATGCCTGACGACGATGGCTATCGCATCGACGGCACGACCATCACGGCGCGTCGCGACGTGGGACTGCTGTATGGCGCATACGCTCTGTTGCGTGAGCAACATTTGTCACCAAACACCCATCACCCATCACCCATCGATGAGTCGCACCCAGCCTTCTCGTTGCGTCTGTTGAACCACTGGGACAACCTCGATGGCAGTATTGAGCGTGGCTATGCCGGTGAGAGCATCTTTTGGAATGAAGGAAATGAAAGAAATTCTTCACTTTTCACTTTTCACTCTTCCCTAATTAAGGAGTATGCGCGTGCCAATGCCTCGATAGGTATCAACGGCTCGGTGCTGAACAACGTCAATGCATCGCCAAAGATGCTGACGACTCCTTATTTAAAAGAGGTAAAGAAGATTGCCGATATTCTGCGCCCCTATGGCATTACGGTTTATCTGAGCATCAACTTCGCTACGCCGATGGCTCTCAAGGAGACCAAGACTGCCGATCCGTTGGATGCCTCGGTGGCGAAATGGTGGAAGAAGAAAGCAAAGGAAATCTACAAACTGATACCCGACTTTGGCGGTTTTCTGGTGAAGGCGAACAGTGAGGGACAGCCTGGTCCTGGTGACTTCGGACGCACCCATGCCGATGGTGCCAACATGCTGGCAGATGCGCTGAAGCCCTACAAGGGAATCGTCATGTGGCGTTGCTTTGTATATGGCGCCAATCACAAAGGCGAGGATCGTGTGAAGCAGGCCGTCTCGGAGTTCAAACCGCTGGACGGACAATTCCGCGACAACGTCATCCTACAGACCAAGAACGGTCCATTGGACTTCCAGCCTCGCGAGCCGTATAGCCCCATCTTCGACCAAATTACCAAGACACCGAACATGGTGGAGCTACAGATTACGCAGGAATATCTTGGACAATCGCGCCACTTGGTATATCTCGCCCCGATGTGGCAGGAGTTCTTCGCCTTTGTGCCTGCCCAACAGCTAAAGGGCATTGCCGGTGTGGCAAACATCGGACTGGACCGCAACTGGTGCGGCCACCACTTCTCGC